>WNFL01048253.1_pt3 | contig 14320 bp, 9 predicted proteins | sample 5400361 | NCBI WGS metagenome assembly WNFL01 (sample SAMN13153351, study PRJNA577476) | soil metagenome | isolation source: 40 cm soil on Douglas fir-dominated hillslope | place: USA:California | collected 2013-09-17
ACTCTGGGCCAACGAATGCAGCGCGCGCAAAGCGGCATCGGCAGCGAGAACGGAGTCCGCATTCGGGGTGGGGTGCCCGCCGAGAAAATAGCGATAGCCGCGCACCTGCTGCGTCGTCGCCACTGAACCGCCCGCAACCGAACTAGCGACAATTCCTTCGAACAACTCTCCCGTTTTGGCCGAGAGCGCTTCGACCATGGTGTTCGCCGCCTTGCCGATGGAAACGACGAACCGGCGGCTGTAGGCGTTGAGATCGAAAAGGTCATCGCCTACGCGCAAGACACCGCCGCGTTCGAGATCGACGTTGCGGTCAAAGGCGCGAGCGATGCTGGCTTCGGCGAGGGCGTGGGCGAAGATTTGACGGGCTAGATTTTTCATCAAAACACTAAAACCCCTTTGCAGATTCTGCAAACGGGGGCCGGTTAATTTACAGAATCTGCAAAGGCTTTTTTCAACCGTTTGCCAGTACTCGGCGGCCAACCCAATCTTCGATCACCACCCGCATTTCGGAGAGTCGTCCCTCGAAGAAATGATCCGCGCCCGAGATCAGCGTCAACTGCTTGGGCTCCGGCAAGGCTGCGACGAAAGCTTCCAATTTCGCGCGCGGGCCGAACTGGTCGCGGTCTCCGCTGCAAAACAGCTTGGGCTTGGTGCAGGTTTGCAGAAAACCAAGATCGTACGCTCGAGCGTCGACCGGCGTAACCGGCGTGCCCAGCCCGATCAAGCCGACAACACGATCATCCGCGGCAGCGGCGCGCAAACCGACGGCGGCGCCGAAAGAAAACCCGCAGAATACGAGCGGCAAGTTGAATTCCCGCGCCAGCCATTCGAGCCCTGCGCGAACGTCTTCAACCTCGCCCTGGCCGTTATCGTGTTCACCCTCGCTCAGGCCTGTACCACGGAAGTTGAAGCGAAGCACTGGCCAACCAAAGCCGTGCAGTGCCTTGGCCGCGTGGAAGACAACCTTATTGTGCAACGTGCCCCCAAAAAGCGGGTGCGGATGGCACACCACGGCGGCGTGCGTGGCGTCGCCGCTGCCGACGTTGAGCAAGGCTTCGAGCCGGCCTGCCGCGCCTTCCAACGACAAGGACTTAATCTGCGATTCAATAACGCCCACGCTGCGAGTTTCTCACGAACCGCGCGACGTAGGCTATTCTGGAGATCATGCCTCTGCAAGACAAAGACGTGTTCGCGCTCACGCGCCAGCTCGTCGATATCGAATCGATCACCGGAAACGAAGGCCCGGTTGGCGACTTCCTGCATCGCGAGCTGTGCCGGCTCGGCTATCAGGCGCGTAAGACTGTCGTGGAAGGCGCTCGCGCCAATGTCTTCGCCACGCTGCCGGAGCAGCCGCGTCCGGCGATTGTTTTTTCCACGCATCTGGATACCGTGCCGCCATTCATTCCATCTTCGGAAGATACGGGCCGCATTCATGGGCGCGGATCCTGCGACGCCAAGGGGATTATCGCCGCGCAAATTGCGGCTGCGGAGAAGCTGCGCGCTGAGGGCATTCACCCAGGATTGCTCTTCGTCGTAGGCGAGGAGCGCGACAGCTTAGGCGCTAAGGTTGCCAACGCGCAATCTGCCGGTTCCAAATTCCTAATCAATGGCGAGCCTACTGAAAATCACATCGCCACAGCTTCGAAGGGCGCGTTGCGAGTTGAGGTGATCGCCGAAGGCAAAATGGCGCACTCCGCGTATCCGGAACTTGGAGATTCGGCCATCGATAAATTGCTCACAGCACTGGAACGGCTGCGTGCCATGGAGTTGCCGGTGAATCCGGAAATTGGGCCCTCGACTTTGAACATCGGCGTGATCGAAGGCGGACGCGCTCCCAACGTGATTCCCGATGCCGCGCGAGCACAATTGCTCTATCGCCTGGTCGGGCCAGCCACTGAGCTCCGGCAGAGAATTTCGGAGGCGGTCCAGGGCCTGGCTCGGGTGGAATTCATTTTGGAGATTCCGTACCAGAAATTCCGCACGGTCGAAGGCTTGCCCACCATGGTCGCAGCCTACACAACTGACATTCCCCAACTCGGCAACTGGGGCGAACCTCTGCTCATCGGGCCAGGATCCATCCACGTTGCCCACACGCCGCTCGAATACATTGAGAAAAAGCAGTTGCTGGAAGCGGTGGACTTATACGCTGGAATCGCGAAGAGACTGCTGGCTTCGTGATTCATTTACATACCAAAGAATCGGGAGCTGCATGAGCACCGAGCACCTAAACGACTTGGCCAAAGCCTCCTCCGCCTACTTGCGGAGCGCCATGCACCAGCCCGTGCAGTGGAGGGAATGGGGCGAAGACGCGTTTGCCGCAGCGCGCAAGGACGACAAGCCCATACTGCTCGACATCGGCGCGGTCTGGTGCCATTGGTGCCACGTAATGGATCGCGAGTCCTACGACGATCCGGAGATCGCGAAGATCATCAACGAAAACTTTGTCGCCGTGAAGGTGGATCGCGACGAGCGGCCCGACATCGACAGCCGCTATCAAGCCGCCATCAGCGCTGTCAGCGGCCAGGGCGGGTGGCCGCTGACGGGATTTCTCACTTCGGACGGCAAGCCGTTTTACGGGGGCACCTACTTCCCTCCTGGCGAGCAACACGGTCGGCCCAGCTTTCGCCGAGTTTTGCTGTCGATTGCGACTGCCTATCGAGACAAGCGCGACGACGCCGTGGAGCAAGCCGAAAAAGTGGTCAGCGCTATTTCGCAGGCGGAGTCTCTCGGCGGTCAGAGCGCTGACTTTTCGCCCGCCGTTATCACCGCCATTGTCGAATCCGCGCTTGAAGCCTACGACGCCCGCAATGGAGGATTCGGCCACGCGCCCAAGTTTCCGCATCCGGCAGCGCTCGATCTTCTGATCGACCACTCCGGGCGCCATCAAGACGAGCGCGCCAAGGAACTTTATCTGAATACACTGGAGCGGATGGCGCGCGGGGGCGTGTACGACCAGCTTGCCGGCGGATTCCATCGTTATTCCGTGGACGAACGCTGGGTCGTTCCGCATTTCGAAAAAATGGCATACGACAACTCGGAGCTGCTGAAGAATTACATCCATGCTTTTCAGGCGACCGGAAATGCATTCTTCTCCGATGTTGCCAAAGACATCGTGCGCTGGATGGACGAGTGGCTGAGTGACCGCGAACTTGGCGGCTTCTACGCCTCGCAAGACGCTGATGACTCCATGGACGACGACGGCGATTATTTCACCTGGACCCGCGACGAAGCCCGCGCCGTTCTGGACCCGCAGGAAGCCGAGGTCGCGTGCCTGCACTACGACATCAACGAAATTGGCGAGATGCACCACAACCCGGCGAAGAATGTGCTCTACCAGCGGGCTCCGGTTCAGGAAATCGCCCAGCGCCTGAATCTCGAAGCTGGAAAGGTCGAGGAGTTGCTGGCTTCGGCGAAGAAGAAAATGTACGCTGCGCGCCTCCAGCGCCCAACCCCTTACGTCGATAAGACGGTCTATACCGGATGGAACGGCCTGTGCATCTCGGCTTACTTCGAAGCAGCCAAAGTTTTGCGCCTGGCCTCCGCCCGAGACTTCGCGCTTCGCTCCCTGGATCGCGTGCTGGTCTCAGCCCAGAAAGCGGACGGCAGCCTGCTGCACGTGATTGCCTACTCCGACCCGAAAGCGGAACATCGCGAGGTCACAGGCCTGCTCGAAGATTACGCCTTCATCGCCAACGCCTGCCTCGACGCCTATGAAGCCACGGGACAGCTCCGCTATTTCACATCGGCCCAGGCCATCGGAGACGCCATGATCGCCAAGTTCTTCGATGCTGTTGGTGGCGGCTTCTTCGACAGCGAAGCCCCAACCGCCGCGCTCGGCGTTCTGGGCACGCGCCGGAAGCCGTTTCAGGATTCTCCCACGCCCGCGGGAAATTCGGCTGCGGCTATCGTTCTCTGCCGGCTGCATTCTTATGCGCAAGAAAGCGGCTATCACGACAAGGCCGAACAAACGCTGGAGCTATTGGCCGCAGTCGCGGGGCGCTACGGAATTTTCGCTGGCACTTACGGCTTGGCGGCGGTACATCTCGCCTATCCAGCCACCCAGGTTGTCATCGTGGGCGAGGGGGACTTGTCCGAGCGGCTAAGCCAAACGGCCACCACGGGCTACGCCATCAATCGCTCGGTTGTGCGATTGCGAGCGCAGGATGCTTCCGCCCACTCCCTCCCGCCGACATTGACGGAAACGATTCCCAACCTGCCTGGCCTTGGCGAAAGCGCCGCATTGGCTCTGGTGTGTACCGGATTCACGTGCCACCCTCCGACTTCAGATCCCGCGACCTTGCGCGACCTCCTCTAGTACGATGCCCTGCGCTCCGCTGGCGCTTCATTCGTGCATCCTGCGAAAGCTCCAGTGAATCCAAGCAGCAGGAGATTTCCCACATGCCAACAGCCACGCAGCACAAGCTTTTTTCCACCAGCGTCAGCCTTCCTGAAAAATCGCGGCTCGATCTCATCGATTTACTCAACGCCCGCTTGGCCGACGCCATCGACTTGAAAACGCAAACCAAGCAAGCCCATTGGAACGTGAAGGGCATTCACTTCATCCAGCTGCACGAACTCTTCGACGACCTCGCTACACACGCGGACGATGCCGCCGACCTTCTGGCCGAGCGAGCCACCGCCCTGGGCGGCGTGGCGCTGGGCACGGCCAGGCTTGTAGCATCAACCTCCACACTCGGTGAGTACGATCTGAACGCTGTGTCCGGGGAGCAGCACCTCAAGGCGCTCTCCAAGTCTCTAGCGGCGGTCGCCAACGCTGCTCGCGCCGGCATCGACCAGGCGGGCAGGCTAGGCGATCAGGCGACGGCCGACGTTTTTACCGAGATCGTTCGCCAGGCGGACAAAGACCTGTGGTTCCTGGAAGCTCACTTGCAGGGCTAGAAGAACCGAATTGCAGAGGTTAACAAGTCAGATTGCTGAAGTAGAATTCCTTCGAGCGCATTCCGGGAGTCACTTCTGCAATCTAAAATCTGAAATCCCCAAAAACTATGGCCGGCGGAGGTTAAACCTCTCCGGCCAATTCCTTGGGCCCAAGGGCACTCGAAGTTGAGTGCAAGGTGCTAAAAGATTACGAAAGTAATCTTACTTCGGCTTAAGCCGTGAAGCAAGATCCTAGTTGCCTCCTCCGCAACCACTGGGACGGCAGCATACCCGGGCTGGACAGAACGGGCCGCCGTCAATTGCTGGACCGCTTGCAACGGCCGCAGCAACGTAGGTGACAACCAAACCACACAGCAGTAGCACGACTCTCATTGAACGCTTCATGGTTAGGTATTCTCCTTGAAAACCCGCGCGATGGATTCGCGCGGGTAGTCATAGTTACCAAAGTAACCAAGGAAGCGCAAGTACGAATTTAGCGCTGAGGGCCAATTTGCGTCGGCTTAGCGCGGCTCTAATGCATTCTTCTTAGTTTATTGGGTGAAATCCCCTGGTTCAGGCGTGTAGAGGGGAGTGGAAGTCACGACCGGGCGCAAGGGAGCGCAGAAGACTAGCTACCGGCCGGGCTTGGTTTTTCGAACGACGGAGATTCCTGGGCCAGACCCGAGGGAGAGCGCGCCAGAGCCCTCTCGACCATGCTTTCGAACATCGGAATCAATGAGTCGGCGGGCTGCTGGCTTTGGATTTCGTTCAGACTGCGATCCCAGCGTTGTGTCCTGAGCCGGGTCGAGGCTGCGATCACTACTGGGCTTGCCATCCAGCAATAGGAAAGCCAAATCAGGATCGACGCTTCATAAGCCATCATATTTGCCACGGTGGCCGCCTCTTGCGACACGAACCCTCTGCCGTTCAGCACTAAGGCGTAGAGCACGAGTTCCGTTGTAGCAAAAAATCCAAAGCCCAGGGCCAGCCCAAAGCTGCGATGCTGCCAACGAATCCCGAGATGCGAAGCAAAGCTGATCAAGAAGAGAACCATTCCCATTTGCGCCAGGCGGACGCAGCGCTGGACCGCAACCAACGCCTGGTCCACAAGAGGAATATCCACTCTCGTCGATGCCGCGACGACGACTCCCACAAGCAACATCACGAGGGCGCCCCATCGAAAGAGAATTGTTCCCAAGTCCTTCATGGCGTAGTAAGGCCGGAAAACGTCCATGAATATCTCGTGTAAGACCTTGAAACCCAAGGAAAACCCAATGAAGCTCGCTCCCCAGTTTAAGAAAGACCAGTAGCGAAAATAGAAGTGGTCCGAGGCAAAGTTGTAGACAGGCAGGAGGATGGCCACCGTCATAATCTGCGTGAGCAGGTAGGCCATGAAAATGGGGAATTCCTTATGCAGCTTCTTGCGCCACAACGAGAACACGACCGCGCCCTGCAAGACCGGCTGCGAGGCCCACAAAACGTTCGACATTGTCAGAAATGACGCCATCGGGTTCTCCTTTCGAACCACGACGAAACCTGCCACACCTTCGGGAATTTCGCTGGGAAGTAAGGTAACAGTGCTCGCCGTCCGGCACCAAAGTACGAAAGTAACGTTTACTAAATAATTAATAAATTGAAAGATATTATTGCTGATTAGTTAACTGATTTCGAAGGATGTTTCTCTTGATCTGGTTCTACCAAGCGCAGATACGCGACATCGAGCACAGTGCCGGAGCAAGGCTGGCCTCAGGATGCGCGGTCACGATCAAGTTGAACTCCCCGGTCTCCCGCAGATCCTGCAAGATGGAGCTCGAAGCGGCGGGCTCTGCCAGGGCCAGGTAGCGCAGGAACTCCCACACATCCGAGGACGCCCGGAACCCCGGACCAACAAACGACACCATCTCGGAAACCCGCGCGAAATACCAGGCTAGAGAAGCCGCTAAGCGAATGCCACGTTCGTAGGACTCCGCGGAAACCTGTCCTGGGACGGGGTTGTCGAAGACAATGCGCAGGCGAACTTGTTCGTCACGGGCAAACTCGCGCACCTTTAACGCGCCTGATTTTGCGGTCGCCTTCCAATCCACATGGCGTGCGGAATCACCCGGCTCGTAAGGCCGAATTCGCAAGAGATCTTGTCCGGTTCCTGCATGCAAGCTGCTCAGGTCGGTGGCGATCGCCGGAAGGATTCGCGCGAGCTCGGCAGTGGAATCTACGGCTGGATAGACGACCAACTCATGTGCAACGTCAATGCTGCGGCGCTTGACCAGCAAACCAAACGGAAAGACGGTAACGAGCGCAAAAGCGTCTTGCCGGTACAAGCCGCGGCGCTGAAAACACAACTCAATCTCCGACTTGGCGGAAGAGCGTGGCGGAATCAACGCAAAATGGATGGTTCCCTGAAATACCGAAGGCGCAGCCGGCGCGTCGGGGACACGACGGATCTTTATGTCCTTCACGCTCAGCCATTGCCGCTCCGGGGGCCGCATGGGTGGGAATCCGAAAGTGCCCCGTTCGGGGCGCCATCGCTCTTTTACTTTTCGTTCCTTTGGAGGAACAATGGAAATGGAAAGCGAAGGCAGCCAACGACGAGAATTTCTGAGCTCCAAGCTTCCGGCGGCTCTCTCCCTGGCGAAGACATGCCGCGGCAGATCCACATGCAACACTAAACCACGTAATACCAGACTGGAGCACGCTCCCGAAACCAAAACCGCCCCCAACATGGTGGAGACGATGAGGTAGAGCAAATTGTTTCCGGTATTCAGCGCCGCGACGCCAATGAGGAGCGTGGCCAGCACGTACACAATCCCCGCACGCGTGACTTCGAAATCAATGGAATCCTGCCACCGTACCCCTGAAGCAACCCGGCGTGCCAAATAGGGCACGGTCGTCATTCCCACCCAAACCGAAACCAGGAGAGAAGTCCCTGCCAAAATAGCGGTCGCTGCAACGTTTCCGGATTCGCGCGTTACTGTCGAGAACAGAGCTGCGGCAAAGGAAAGGCCCAGACCAAAGATCGCAACGAGCGAACGCTTCCAGATTTCTGGCATGGGGGCGCGCGCCAAGGGCAGGGCTGAAGCGAAGTTCGTCATGAGCGGACCTCTCCAGCTTCCCTGATGACTGGAGGTGTCCGCAAGTAACCAACGACAACGTACTACTTGCGGATTACAGGCGTTGTTTCCGCGGCCGCCGCACGCCTACGGCGCCACCAGACAATCCCGGCAACCAGAGCGGCCAGAACAAACACGAAAACGTTGGCACGCCCCATCACTCTCAGCAACGTCTCCCACTGGCTCCCGAAGAAATAGCCCACCGAGGCAATCACGGTTACCCACAGCGCCGCTCCCAGGAAGTTGTACAGGGCAAACTGCGCCCAATGCATGCCCAGAACCCCGGCCAGCGGTCCTGCCACAACGCGCAAGCCGAAGATGAAACGCGCCACAAAAATAATTGGCGCGCCATACTGCGCCATCAGCCGCTCGCCACGGACAATTACGGCGTCAGAAATGTGGAAAAAACGCTGATACCGCGTGAGCAGCGGCCTGCCGCCATAGTGCCCGATGGTAAATCCGATGTTGTCCCCCAGCGTGGCCGCAACCACGCCCGTGAGAATGATTACCGGCAGACTAAGCTGGTGCTGCGAGTAAGCAAGGAAGCTCGCCAGCAACAAAATGGTCTCGCCGGGGACCGGCAAGCCTGCGTTTTCGAGAAGTAAGGCAACGGCCACGGTGAGGTACCCGTGATCAGCCATGTGGGCCTTCAGAAGATCGAACAGATGTTGCCACATCCCGGCTTTTCCCCCTGTGCCGCCCGCGAATGGGGCCGCGCGAGGGTCCACACTCTGGTTTGCAAAGATCCCGTCCTAAATCGTTTTCCGCAAAAACTCGGTTACGATTCGATTGAACTCCGCGGGCGCTTCCTCGTAGGGCAAATGACCAACACCCGGCAGACTCACATATTTGCAGTTACGGAAATACTCGCGCAGTGGTTCAGCCGATTCCGTATAAACGGCTGGATCGGCGTCCCCCCAAATCAGCAAGACCGGAACGTCCGCTAACCTTGGCAGGAGGGTCTTGAGCTCTTCGAGATCCTCCAGCCAACTCGTGATAACCCGGAGACCATATTCCCAACTGCCGTCGCGGGCGAGGGCTGCGGAATAGCCTTCCACCGTCCCGGGGGGCATCTTATCGGGATTGCCATACATGCGACGGAGAAAGAACCCCCACGCAAAGCTTGCCCGAGGCAGGGTCGAGCGCAGTGCCGCTGAAACAGGCGGCTGCGCCACGAACGGCGCTAGCAGGCGGCCGTGCGGCGACCATGGATTCGCCGGCGCCACCAGAATCAGACGCTGCAAACGCCGGTCCCCGCGCTCCGCCAACAGCGCTGCCACCCACATCGCAATAGCGCCTCCGTGCGAGGTGCCCAGCAAATCGAAGTCTCCCGGGGCTTCCTGGTCGATAAAAGCCAGGGTTCGAGTCGCGACAGCGCACATGCTGCAATCCAGGTCCGGTAGACGATCGGAAAAGCCCACTCCCAACTGGTCCAGTGCCAAAACCTTCCGGTGCAGCGCCAATTCCGCCAGATTGAATCGCCAGGAAAACGAGTAGCCGAGCAGCCCGTGCAAGAGCACCAAAGGCATCCCGGACCCGGCTTGCAGGAACCGAACGCGTCCGCCATCCAATCCCGCGAAGCACTCCTCCGCTCCTAATGAGCCCTCGATTTCCACGGTAGCGGCGCTTGCCTCGTCCAATTTCAAGCCTTCCTAACTCAACTCATTATTTGTGAAAACAGGCAACCTGCTGCAAACCTGGGGCCTCTATGCCTTGTAGATATGCCTCTGTCACTTCACCGGAGAGCTTCGGCTCTCCGCTTTCTTGCCCCGACGCTTCGGCTGACCCGAAGTGGCTCATAACAGATGGCTTGGCGACCCCTCTGCATGTCTTCTGCTCGGCCCAAGGAGCGATTCTACTCGAGACGGCGAAGGGTAGGAATGTCGCAGAAGAGTCGAAGGAGGGAATCCGCATTCCAGAAGAATACTCCCAAAAAGCATATACTCCCGAGTGCTGCGTGCTTACAATGGTCTAAGCTACCTGTTTTTAAGCACTTATGCCTTCAGGATCTAAGAGACGGTGGCATTCAAGTTGCTCATTTCGACTGAGAACGTGACTGGAACCGGCGGTGGAAACGCGGCTGGTTCCCGCTGGGTTATGAATCGCGAATTTCAAACTCGCTTCACCGTTGTTTTGCTCGTCCTGCTGACTGCGGCGGCGGTGATATTTGCTGGCTTCAATTTCTCCAAACAACACGCCTTTCAAGTACCCTACGACGGGGTCGTGTGGGAAGAGGTCAACGGGCATCTCGTCGCGAGCCTTGTAGAAGCCAAAGGACCGGGCGAGCGTGCCGGTATCAAGGTTGGCGATCAGCTGGTGGCAGTAGAGCGGCAGGACACAGCGGGCATACCCGCTCTGATGCGACAGATCTACCGGAAAGGTGTGTGGGCTAAGGCCACCTATTCCCTCCTCCGTGTCGGTATCCCCCTCGATACTGTGGTCGTTCTCGTGCCCGCCGACCGCTCGGCCAACGACTGGCTCCGCTTTATCGCACTCATCTACCTCGGCATTGGGATGTACATTCTCCTGCGGCGCTGGACGGCTCCCGGTTCCCTGCATTTCTATATTTTCTGCCTGGTTTCATTTGTCTATTACGCCTTCAAGTACACAGGCAAGCTGAATGAATTTGACTGGATCATCCTCGGCAGCAACGTGGTGGCCGGACTGCTGCAACCGGCGCTGTTCCTCCATTTTGCTCTCGTTTTTCCGGAAAGGCGGCCATGGGTACGGAAGCATACCAGCGTGTTGTGGCTGGTGTACCTGCCGGGAGCAATCTTGCTCGCCATACAGATCCTGGCGCTCACCACGCTCACCGCACGCGCCAACTTGGTCTTCGATCTCGACCGGTTGAGTTTGGCCTATCTGGCGGTTTACTTCCTGGGAGCGGCGTTCGTCATGCGCCGCACCTACCGGCAGGCGACCCAGCCCGTTCTGCGCCAGCAGATGAAGTGGCTGATGCGCGGCACGATTCTTGCCGTAGCGCCTTTCACTCTGTTCTACGTTCTACCCTTCGTGATTCCAGCCCTCAATGATTTCATTCCCCCCGGGCTGATGAAGTGGTCGGTGTTATCGCTGGTTTTTCTGCCACTGACGTTTGGCTACGCCATCTTCCGTTACCGGCTGATGGACGTCGACCTCATCTTCAAACGCGGCGTGGTTTATACCCTTGCAGCGGCCTCCATCGTGGGGGTTTACTTCGGAGTCGTTGCCGGGGTCGCTCAGTTGATTCAGGCACGGGTGCCGAGCAGTGGTCCTGCCGGCTTAATCCTGGCCATGGTCGTGACCGCGCTGCTCTTTGACCCGGTGAAGAACTGGATTCAACAGCAGCTCGACCAGGTTTTCTACCGCACGCGCTACGACTACCGCAGAACACTGGTGGAATTCGGCCGCGAACTCAGCTCGGAAAAAGATCTCGACAAGATGCTGGGCTCGGTGGTCGACCGCCTCTCGCACACCTTGCTGGTGGACCGCATGGGCGTTTTCCTCGCGTCCAACGAAGCTGCTTCGCGTTTCCATTTAACGAAGTCGTTTGGCATCGCCCCCGCGGGTGCCTTGGACTTGAGCTTTCTGGGTCGGGCGCGCCCTGAAGACGACGCGGGGCACTTGTTCTTCGAAAATACTCATTTGTTGCCCCGCGAAACACCGTCCGCGCGGGATACGATCGCCAGGCTTGACTTGAACTACTACATCCCCTGCGTGGTGCAAAATCGCACCATTGCTGTATTGGGCCTCGGGAAAACAGTCGACGGCGACTTCCTGACCAGCGATGACGTCGCCCTGCTGGAGACTCTTGCGGGGTACATCGGCATCGCCATCCAGAATGCACGCCTCTATGCCTCGCTGGAACAAAAAGTCTCGGAATATGAACGGCTGAAGGATTTCAACGAAAGCATCGTGGAATCCATCAGCGTTGGCGTTCTAGCCGTGGATCTGGAAGACCGGATCGAATCCTGGAACTCGCAGATGGAAGTTATGTACGCCCTGCCACGGCTCCGGGCCGTAGGGCGTCCCTTGAGCGAAGTAATGCCAGCGGCGTTCATGGAAGAGTTCTACCAGGTGCGGCAAAATACCGGCATCCACACCCTGTACAAGTTCCGCCTCGACACACCGACGGGTGAAACACGCCGTGTGAATGTCGCCATTGCTCCGCTCGTGACACGCAAGTTCAGCGTGATCGGACGCTTGATCATCGTCGATGACATTACCGAGCGAGTCGAGCTCGAGTCGCAACTGGCGCAGGCGGATAAGCTTTCTTCCATCGGTTTGATGGCGGCTGGCGTCGCGCACGAGGTCAACACACCTCTCGCGGTGATCTCTTCGTACGCGCAAATGCTCTCGAAACAAGTGCAAGGCGACGAGAAGAAGGCTGCGTTGCTGGAGAAAATCACGCGCCAGACCTTCCGCGCTTCGGAGATCGTCAACAACCTCCTTAACTTCTCGCGCACGAGCGGCGCGGAGTTCGGCGATGTGGACGTCAACAAAGTCGTCCGCGACACCCTGGCCCTGCTCGAACATCAGTTCAACACCGCGCACATCGAAGTAGAAGCTGAACTCCATGAAGATCTGCCGCGAATCTACGGCAGTACGGGCCGCCTGCAACAAGTTTTTCTGAATCTGTTCCTAAACGCGAAGGACGCCATGGCGGGCCGCGGCGGGACTCTGCGCGTTGCCACATCCAATGGCAAGGCCGTGCATATCACCATCTCGGACACCGGCTCCGGAATCGCGCAGGAACACATCAGCCGCATTTACGATCCATTTTTTACCACCAAGAACGCGCCGCGCGATGGCCAAAATCGCGGCACCGGTCTTGGGCTCGCCGTCACCTACGGCATTCTCCAGGAACACGCCGGCAAGATTCGTGTCGAAAGCGCGGTCGGCCAGGGCACGACATTCCATCTCGAATTCCCTTTAAGCAGGAAGGCACTCCATGTCTGACGCCGGTGTACTGACGCGGCATCCAGCGGGAACCACAGCCGCTCCCGCCACTGGGCGAATTCTCATCATCGACGATGAAGCCGAGATCCGGGAATCGCTCCAAACCCTCCTTGAACTTGAGGGCTACGAAGTCACGACCGCTGCCAACGGCGCCAAGGGCTTGGCTCGCGTCGGAGAAAAACCTTTCGACCTCGTCTTGCTCGATAAAGCCCTGCCCGATCAGGACGGCTTCGAAGTGCTGGCCTCTCTCCGCGAGCGCGACAACGCCCTTCCCGTCATCATGATCACCGCGTACGGCACGCTGGAGAACGCCGTGCACGCTATGCAGGCCGGCGCCACCAACTTCATCCAGAAGCCCTGGGACAACGAAAAGCTGCTTGCAGATGTGCGTGAAACCGTCCGGCGCCGCCGGGTCGAAGAGGAAAACGTCCAACTCAAGCGCGCCCTCAAGCAACGCTACAGCTTCGATCAGATCGTAGGCAAGAGCGAGCCCATGCTGCGCATCTTCGACCTAATCGCGCAGGTCGCGCCCAGCCGCTCCACGGTGCTCATCCAGGGCGAAAGCGGCACCGGAAAGGAAGTCGTTGCGAAGGCGATCCACCTCTATTCCCAGAGGAAAGATCAACCCTTTGTTCCCGTGAATACTGGCTTCATGCCTGGCGACCTGCTCGAGTCCACACTCTTCGGCCATGTCAAGGGTGCGTTCACGAGCGCCATCGCCTCGAAAAAGGGTCTGTTCGAAGTCGCCGACAAAGGCACGCTGTTCCTCGACGAAATTGGCACCATGGGCATGGAGACCCAGGCCAAGCTTCTGCGCGTTTTGCAAGAGAAGAAGTTTATGCACCTCGGCGGCGTACAGGAAATCACAGTTGACGTGCGCATCCTGGCCGCCACCAACGTCGACCTACGCCAGCAAGTGAAAGAAGGGCACTTCCGCGAGGATCTGTTCTATCGCTTGAACGTCATCAACATCGACTTACCGCCCCTGCGCCAGCGTAAAGAGGACATCCCGCTGCTCGTCGACCACTTCCTTAAGAAGTATTCAGAGGAAAACGAGCGTCCGTTGCGCCGCATCGCTTCCGAAGCCCTGCGCGCGCTCGTGAACCACTCCTGGCCCGGCAACGTCCGCGAACTGGAAAACGTAATGGAGCGTGCGGTCGTTCTCTCCAACGCCGTAGAAATCGGCATGGACCTGCTTCCCGATCACATCGCTAACCGCCAGGAACTGATCCCGCTCATGGATCACACCAGCGACGCCTCGCTGTTCGACATTCTCGAAGAATGCGAGCGCCGCATCCTCGTTAGCATGCTGGAGAAGTGCAACTGGAATCAGACGGAGGCCGCCGAGCGTTTTCGCGTGCCGCTCTCCACACTGAACCAGAAAATCAAACGCCTCA
>WNFL01036106.1_pt2 | contig 14317 bp, 19 predicted proteins | sample 5400361 | NCBI WGS metagenome assembly WNFL01 (sample SAMN13153351, study PRJNA577476) | soil metagenome | isolation source: 40 cm soil on Douglas fir-dominated hillslope | place: USA:California | collected 2013-09-17
ACTATGAGGGGGACCTTGTTGTACACATTAGGGAATAGGTTGTCCGAGTGGGGTGAGACGTCTGACTGGCGTTTTTGCAGCGGGAATGTAGGGATGTACATCACAGGCAGCAGCGGCAGCGGCAGCGGGCAGCCAGGGTGGGGAAACGGGAGGAAACGAGCGTGTGGTGTAAACGAATGTGAGTGTGGCAATAGTTATTAAAGGTCGCTGGTGACTGGTTGCTGAATCCCTGTGAACTCTGCAGGAGGATGGTCACCACGCGGTGGTTGGGGGAGAAAGGTGCCGAGGCAAACTGACGTCGGCGGAGAGTGCAAACCGGACGCCACAGGGGATGAATACGCGGATAGCATCCGTGGATAGGAGTTCTTCACCTGACCTGACCTCACGTATTGCGTATGGGTATCGGTATGGAGCGTGCGTATGGGTATGGGTACGTATGGCCATGGCTATGGGTCTCGCCCCTTTATTCATTCATTCACATCACCCTAATATCTAATTTCAATCCTCCTTGTCCTCTACCGCTCCCAGTTCCAGTTTCCCCCTTGCGATACCTCGAATGGCAGCCCTCTCTGTCCCGCTTCAGCCCCAATCTTTGCATGAAGATCATCCAGATCTCACACAACAAGGATGTGGCCCCTTTGAGAACGTCCCCGTCAGTCTGCCCGTGTTCAGCCCAAGCTCCGCAATGACTGACGCATGACTGATGACTGCTAGCATAAATGCGACACTGACCTTTCCTTCAAACAACGGCATATTGACGAGCAAACCATAATAGCCCTCTACGATACCCTCTCTTCCCTAATATATTCCCCTTCGTCACACTCACGGGAAGCAGACGGGTACCACGACGCCCTCTCAGACTACCTCGCCTCACGACTGGACCTGGACCATGCGGGGTACACTACCTACATCTCATCTACGCGTGCCCGAATGCTCCACAGCACCCGACAAGATCGTCATCGAGCCTGCTTCACCTCGTCCGTCGAGGACTGCGCTTACCGGTTATCAACTATCCTCGAGTCACCCTCGATGGAGCTCCCTCAGTGCCCACTCGACTTTGGTCTCCAGCTCACTCGGACACCACCACGGACTGGTGGGGCTCAAGGCCTGGAGTGGTCTGCTGAGGAGGACTTCTCACTACCCCCTCCAAGTGATGACGTGAGGCCCATCGATTTCTCAAATATTGGCTTCTTGAGGGCCTTTATAGACGACTTACGAACCGATCAAGAACTCGTCGAATCCCCTGCCTCGTCCGAAAACAACCACGGCTCTGCTATCGAACTGGACTATTCCTCCGACACGTCCACTTCAGCACATAGCACAGTCGACTCTGCCAGCTCGACGTCTTCAAAAGCTCGCAAATCAAAGCTAGTCCGTCGAGTGCTTCAAGTTTTCCGACGATCCTGATATGGTGGCCCCGGTAGATTAGATTAGATTCTGGGTTGATCTGCGCCTCAATAATACTCGTGTCGTGTAGCAGCCTAATCGTCGCTTCGCCCGTCCTGTGTACGTTTCAGATTACAATTCGTGTACTTGTTGCTCATTAAACAATATTGTCGCTGTGGCGTTTCACTATCAAACTTTCTGAAGGCTCTGTTCAAGTAAATGCGGGTTAAATCAGGAGAGGTTGGTGTGAGCGCTTCTGACTAAGGATGTGTGACAGCAGCACCTTGGTTTGTTCTCTCCCCATCCGTCTTCCCAAATCCGGGTCAAACGCCCTTGGACTCGACCACTACCTCCGTCACTGGGGACACACACAACCCCGCGCGAAGCAAGTAATCGTCGTTTCAAGACTTAGGGAATAAGCCAAGGTACAAGGTAATCACCAGATTTCGTATTTGCAAATTTTGTGCCGAGATAAGAAGATGTAAAATCATCCGAGCGCTTTAGGCGATGATAGAGATGAGAAGGGGTTCAGGGCGTATACATGACGAAAGCCTGTGTGGCGATTAGCAGAGGGACGAGATGAGTGGATGACAGAAAGAGGATGCGAGAATGATGTGCTGAAGGCGCGATAGAAGAAGATCGGGATACAAGGAGAATGTCCATTAGCTGCTAGGACGAGAGGACTGTCAAAGATGTTGAGTTCGTTTCGGATGTCGCACTGCTTCTAAATCGGAAGGGCCACGCCACTTGCACGACGCTGCACATATCTCCTGCCGTGGCACCGGTGGAGTCTTTGTCGTTAAATGCTCGGTCGAATTGGCTTCGTTCGAGAAGCCCTCACAGTGGCTTGGAATTGGCTTGCCTATGAGTATTTTGAAACCTCAGTGAGCTGTCATAAGGAGGCTATGGAGGAACCACGTACCCGAAATCCACCAGTAGCACGACGGGTAGATCGTGTTCTCCAGCTTCACGAATGTGGCGTCGTTCGAATGGGCACGATACCCTTTCTTCTTTACACACAAGTGCCAGGAGAGCGAACCCTATAAAAGAGAAGTGTTATCGGAGACAGTTCTAGAAAGTAGAAAGGCTTTGAGGCTCACTCTCCATGGTACTGCGGGCCTGCCTTCTATTCCTTTTGGTACCCCCTCCTGCTCGCCCTCCCCATCATAGAGCTCCGAAAGTATTTTCTGGAGCCCCTTCGTCGGATAAGGTACACCGATTTGCCTCAGTGTATCCACGACGATGGGACCCCAGCGTCCCTCCCGAATCAGGGCCCTGTACCCCTGGGGCCGCGTGATCTCCCCAGCCCTCGCGGGGTAGAGACACAGGTAATCCCGTGTCTCGATGCGCCCTTTGCGGCCCATGCGCTTGCCCTCGATGCTGCCCCAACCCTTACGCTGTGCGGATGCTTCCTTCCGATAAGGCTGGTGTCGTCGGGTGTTGTCAGTAGTCCTAACTGAACGCGAAGGGCCTACGTTGGATGAGGCCGATGCTGGACCCGGTGTGGTTGGACAAGGGGTTGGGGCAGCTGGGGCAAGCGGGGAGACTGCATGAGACGAAGATGTCGGGACCAGGCTGGAGTGGAAGCCTGGGACCGATTTGCCACCAACAGTATGTGAAGGGAAGGTGAAGTCGTCGCTGGTTGGTGACGGTGTGGCAGCGACGAGCGGAGGAGTGGTGGTGGAGAGGATGATCGACGGTCCTCCGGTTGTCCACTTGATGGTGTCCACAAGGGTGGGGTCGCCACCGCAGAGGTCGTAAAGCGACAAATAGTTCTCCTCGTTCATCGCGAACGTGAATGGATCGAACTTGGCGTCGTGCTCTGGTGCCTCACAGAATGGATAGTCGAGTGGGATGGAGTTGTTTAGGTGGTCCAATTCGTCGATTAGCCTCTGCACCTCAGAATCGATGATGAGGAGTTCCGCAGAGATAGCCGACCTGGAGTAGAAGGACGCGGTAGCTTGGCTTGTGCTCATAGTGGAGAATGTGGAGTATGGATCGGTAAATGGTTAGAGTGTGAAAGTTCGTGTCGAAGAGGCTTGGACAGTCTGGATGTCGTGTTCCCTAGATCATGCTCCGCTTTTATAGGGTGCGCGCTTGCCCATGTGCCACACCTATTGACCGGGTATGTGAGTGTGTAGCTGCCTGACGACTTTGGCCCTCCGCGGAGTCGCCACCATATTTGCCACGTTCCTATCACCTTGGCCATTCGGCGTCCAAGGACAACACCGCCGACCGGATGGTCAAGTCCTAATATGGAAGGACACCTTCTCCTTCCTCGCTCCCCTGAGGACTCAGCTAGCAGAAAGCACCCGAGTGCATTATTGGCCGATAGCCAGATTATGTCAGGTGTGACTGGCTAGACAGGACAAATTTCTGGTGTACACAAGTCTATACAACTGAAATTATCTAGTAATGCAAAGTACAATGAATGATCCAGAACGTTGACCCCATTGTTGATTAAGTCGACGGAGAGGCTTCGCTTGGGCTTGAAGGCTCACGATCAGGACCCCCCGAAGCAGGGGTTGTCTCCGATTTAACCTCCGGAAGTTCCAGTGGAATCATGTCGTTGAACGCGTCAAGGAATACGCCACACTGCGCGCGTGTGTTGGCGAATCGCGCGTTCATTTGGACTAGGAGGGAATGAAGGAGCACTGCAGGAGGAAGTAATACCTCCTTGAGTATTCTAACGGCCTAAGGATCGTTAAAGACGTTTCATTTTGACCCAAGCGAACCTACCTCGTCTAGCCACTGCTGCTCTTCACCCAACCAGGCTATACGATCCGTTCTCCACGCTTCATCGAGCACAGACTTTACCGCGTCCCTGGAAGGTGGTACATCACCCATGTCTTCCTCCTCAGACTTGAGAAGATCCTCGAGAGACTCCCCGTCATCCAAACGTTGCAATAATGAATCAAACTCCTGGTTAACCAGGGCATCCTCCAGCTCGGAAAAGTTGTCGAGGACCAGGTTTGCTTCTTCCTCCAGTGCGCTTACCCGTGCCGCTTCCCTCGTTGACGCGTCATACCAGAGGGCGCTGGCTTCCTCGAGAGCCGAATAGGTTGATTTCAAACAAGTCCCAATGGCTTGCAGGGAAGTCAGATATGTTTCTCCAATCACCTCTATTATCGTGTTAGTTCGAATATGTACCTTAGTCAAGGTGGAGGAACCACGTACCCGCGGCTATTGTTCGAAGATTATCACGAAGTAATTCATAAATTGAATCTATGGTGTCCTTCAGCTTAAGACTTAATCAGTAACACATATTGTAAAAAATGATGTCATTAGGCTACCTCGTTGAGGGTCTTATCCGTGTTACTCTGCTCAGACTTGATCTCGGCTTTCATTACGGATATCTTCAGAGCAGCTTTTGTGAGAGAGTCTTCGTAACGACTTGATAGTGCCCTGACGAGGATGAGAAAAATGGCTTCTTGGCGGGCACGATTCCACACACTCAAGCTTGTCGACTCGTGCGCGCAGTTTCTCAGTTTCCCTTTGCAGTTCCGTAAGCTGAGAACCGATTCCACGCGTCAATAATCTGTAACACGCGTCAGGGCTGCCCATCCACATCCAGATGCAAGGCGTAAAAACGTACCGAAGCTGGCTCGGTCGCTTGTATTCGGATAGTCCGAAGGTCGATGACGATGTTGGTGGGTTTTTGAGAGTCTCAAGATCTATTAGTCCGGCCCGTGAGGCGCGCAAAATACTGTGGGCTGTCCCTCAGAGATCGGTCGGAAGGCACAAGGCATGGGCAAGGTAAGGTACCAACATGTCCCTCTCTTCTTTCTCCAGTGCAACGTCTCCGAGAGATTTGTTTCCTGACTGGACTTTGGAGAGGAAGAAGTCCATGATACGTGCACCAGCTAGCGTATCAAACGCCCAGTCAAGTTCCTCTGGAGCGATCGATGGCCCTCCGAGACGCGAGACCATTGCAGTGAAGACAGATGGATCCGGATCCGAAGCCATTCTGCGTAACTTCCCGTTGTTTGTGTTTGACGGGGACCAAGTTCCGATGTGATGAGGCTGGGGCGCGTGACCCATTTCTCTCGCCGACCTCTTTGTCTCCAGCAAGTCTCACAAGCATCCTAAGTATGAACTGGCTTCAAGCTGCAGCAAAGCAGTACTGTTTTAGGACAAGGTCGTCCTTGGCGACCATTATACGGTCGAGGTTCGCGTCCACTTCCAGCAGTAAGCTATCGTAGTTCTGTGGTCTTAGATTTCTACTTACAGGATCAGAGCTTGTTCCCCTTAATCGAGAAGTTTGTTGGTCAACCGTACATTTTGTCGGATTCCTCATCCCTACAACTAGGACCCGTTAAACTGGGAATCACTTCTGACGGAAGAGGAGATTGCTGTTCGGTAACAGTGGCCTCATTCCCATGATGAAGTGGTGTCTAACGAAGACTAGAGATACGGCAAGAGAGTATTGCCAGGAGAAGTTATTACCGCGAGTCCTCCATGCATACCGCACAGAAGGTTTGTGTGGTTTGGTTATGACCCTTTCGGCCCGTCATATATCCCACAGAGTTTGATCGTGGTATCCTCCCCGAAATGGGTTCTTTGGGATTGCTTGGTTCCACCATTAAAGGCTATGGTTGTGCTGGGGTCAGCAGCGTGGCCTACGGCTTGATAGCTCGAGAGGTGGAACGGTCCGTCTAACTGGGTTTCTCTACTAGTCAAGAACTGAGACCCGGCAGTGTTGACTCTGGATATCGATCCACCATGTCTGTCCAGTCGTCGCTGGTTATGCATCCTATCAACGAGTTTGGTACTCAAGAGCAGAAAGAGAAATATCTACCGAAATTAGGTGAGCCTTTTGCTGGTCGATAATGTTCCGCTTATTCATCAAGATACAGCAACGGGCGAGCTCATCGGTTGTTTTGGGCTCACAGAGCCAAACCATGGGTCGGATCCTTCTGGAATGGAAACGACCGCCGAACAGGATGGGGACACCTTCATACTTCGCGGCAGTAAAACATGGATCACTAATGCACCTGTTGCGTGGGTCATACTCGTGAATCACCCATGTACGCGGGCTCATGGCATTATTCAGTGACATTTTCGTAGTGTGGGCGCAGTGCAAATGGGATGGTAAGATTCGAGGCTTTGTTCTAGAGAAGGGCCTGGAGGGTCTCAGCGCACCAGCCATCAAGAACAAGTTGGCCCTGAGGGCTTCCCTGACAGGTTCGATCTTCCTGGACAACGTAAAAGCACCAGCCTCGTCACTTCTGCCAAACGGTCAAGGACTTGGCGCGCCATTCTCATGTCTTAACAACGCCCGGTACTGGATGGTTCCACATTCTATTGTTCAGCCCAATTTAACAAACCCGCAGGTATGGAATCAGTTGGGGCGTCATGGGAGCTTTGGAGGACTGTATTGATCGCGCACGAGCCTACGCGCTGGAGCGTCACCAATTCAAGAAGCCATTGGCATCATTCCAACTGGTGCAAAAGAAGCTCGTCGATGCTCATACCGAAGTCGCTCTGGGTCTTGGTGCAAGTTTGCAAGTTGGACGATTAAAAGACCAGGGCAAATGGGCTCCCGAAATGGTCAGCATTGTGAAGAGGAACAATTGTGGTAAGGCCCTGCAACACTCAAGGGTTGTACTAGATATCCTAGGAGGAAACGCCTGCGCCGATGAGTGAGTCCGTCGTAACCCCCAGGTCGCTTGAGTTACTGAGTGGCCGCCAGATACCATATCGCACGTCACGTTGCTAATCTTCAAGTCACCAACACTTATGAGGGAACCTACGTGCGTTCCGATACTGTCGGTCAACAACTTGCTTACTCTGTTGGCCAGGATATCCATACGTTAATCCTTGGGAAGGCAATAACCGGTATCCAAGCGTTTGCATAATCTGCATACAATATTTACCACAAAGTAATGAACGGCGTCGGCCTACTGGTCCGATGTTACGTGGTGAGAACGATACAACAAGAATGTGTCAGTAATACAAGTGGATACGTGGAATAGTCCATCACTACTTCATGCGAGCTTCATCATTTTCGTCCCATCCTGCTTCACTGGATGCGTCTCGTAAGGTTTGTGTGAGCGAGAGCGGGGAGCCTTCCCTGCGCACGCACTCGTCCATTATGGCATTCCGCAGCAACACTTTCCGTCGAAGGGAAACGTTGACGCCCTTTGTCTGGACCCGTTCCTCTGAATAATGGCGGGCTTGTCGAGGTGACCCCATCAAATAATGAAGCTGCGCTCGCTTTCTGTCTTTCATCTCAATCTCTCTCCGCTCCTCTTCCTCTTCGTCTAACATGTTTTGTGCGAGGTCTATGGCGGCATCAGAGTTGCGTGGCTGCGACATGAGAGGCTCGCTCTCAAAAGGGTCGCGGAAAGAATCGTCGTCACTATCGTCGAGGTAACCCATCCTACTCATCGCCGACGACTCGGTTTCGAGCTGTAGAAGCCAAGGATCGACACCTTGTGTGCTTGCATCGTCGTCGTCCCCAAACGCCCAAGGAACAGGAGACGAAGGTCGTTCTCTGGAGCAGGCGAGATCAAACGGGTTTTCTGGATCATCTCCCCAACCTTGCTCTTGGGCTTGAATGCAGTCATGTTCATGTTCTGGAGGTTGAAACAGGTGTATTCTGCTTTCCACGGTGAATGTGAACTCGAAATGGTTGTGGGGGGCGGACGGCTCGTGATCAAGGTCGACGTGTTTGTGATAGGCTGTCGCGCAAGACGCGTCGGATGGCTGGTAATGACCCATTGGGCAGGCGTAATCCACCGCGGTGGCACCTAACAACGGTGGGAACCTCGTGTTCGCAGCGAACGACGCGCTGCTACGCGGCTTCTCTACGTCAAAACCTTCCGACTCAGGTGTGGTAGAAGACAAGAGGTTGTGCTTTGTTCAGTGAGTTCGGCGAATGGTAGGCCGCGATGTGGCATTTTGCCACCCATTATGCACGTGCCTTAGGAGAGTGCTTGCCGTTGCTGATATGGTAAATTGAAATTAGCTCGTTTTCAACTCGGGCCTGGCAACTCGGGCCTGGCCGACTTCCGTTTATTGTTACGCAAACTTGGACATCGCCATGTTGAATGGTGCAGCTCCCTCAAGAGGCAGCCACAAATGTTACTCTATGGATCGCTACGCAACTATACTGGCCGAATCACTACATCGTCCTGCAAATCTTTCTTCCGCGCCCATCAGCTCTCGCTGACATGTCCTTCATTTTGTGGTTGTGCTTGTTTTGGCGTTGCATCTGTACACCTCTCTTAGGTTGGCTCGCGGTCACCGTACTTGCGGATGATTGGCATGTCACAAATCGCGGCGGTCTGGTCCATTCGTTGCCAAGGAACAATGTTACAGGTCCAGACCTCCGAGAAATCTGGTAGTAATTCTTTACACCAACCGTTTAAGACGGATGGGGGGATCTAGGAATTATGTACGTGTACATGGATGGGGAGGAGACCAGGCATCATTGGAACTGAGCGACCATGGCGGTGGTTGCGACCGAAGGTGGATGGCTTGGAGACCAAGGGGTGGTCAAGACGGGAGAGCGTCTTGACACGGAGGTACGCGATTCTATTTGTACGTAATAGGTCGTGGAGAATGAATAACACCGCGCTATCGTCGACGAAAGATTGCACAAAGGTATTGATATGCAAGGGTTGTAACCTACACACGCGAGGGCGCAGCGTCGTGTTATGGGGAACGGTGGCAAAGCAAGTGGGGCCATTGAACGTGTCTGGATGGTAGTGAAACCGAATAGACGGCGACCACACACAACACCGATGGTACCCAATGGGATGTCTTCCTCTCCGTAACAAGGCACCAGGGGAGAAAGGCACCAGGAGAGACCAGCCTTTATATGAGTCAAGATAGCCGTGATGCGAATCCTTACAACCTGCTTCAACTATTGTTGTCATCTCTGATCCCGAGTGGAGGATTGACAACTTCATTCAGGAGTGAACGTTTCGTCTGCTCGACGTTAAAGGCGTTAGCAGGTATAATTCATCTCTTTGTATTATAATTAAATGAAAAATGAAAAATGAAAAATAACTATTAAAAAAGCTATTAAAAATTTAAATTAAATTAAATTAAATTACAACGCCGAGCCATGAATAGACTGGAGGATGGGTTGCAGCAGAGCAGCTTTTTTGTCCACACCTAGGGTGCCTTATGAATGCTGGAACACTCGTTGTGGTTGACCATTGTGACGTCATTGTTGTGTATTTCAATAGGTCATTCATTTCGATGCTAACCAATTCGCTCGTTGAAGTCCCGTCGATATTTGGCGGTGTTCCCTGCTGTGGTGCTTCAAATTTCCAAATGTCTCACAGAATGAGTACAATTCAAGCCGCGACTTTGCGGACCTAGAATGAATACTTCACTTAGTTAACGTGCCTGGGTCACTTGCTTCTTTTTATCCAAACCGATATGTAGTATGGAACATGAAAGATCTCACTTTATAAGGTGTTCCTATTTGTATCTCGTTCTCCGGCTTTATCGATAGAAATTTCGTCAAGTCGGATATATCTGTTGGCAGTGTGCAGGACTCAGGGCGCTCCGATTGTTACAGGATCATAGACCCGGGATATCACATAGCTACTTCTCGGTTATATAAGACCTCGACCTCGATCTCTGTAATTTGTATCCTCACATGTTTGTGGCGTGCCACAAAAGACACGATTCGTTTGGTCTTAATTCCCGGCTGCGCGGAAATTCCAGCAGGACCACGCGACCAGTGATCCGGAATACGACCATAAGGCGTAGATCACCTATCCTTCGCAAAGAGCTTGCTTGGAGCGCCGCCGAAGCGCCAGCGGCGGTCAGTCATGACAATGTTGGACTGCGACCACTTTGTCTTTCCCCCGACCTCAAGCCAAAGAATCCGCACCATGTCAGAAAATAGCGAGCGGTGTTGTGCGAGGCGACGTAGCTTCGCTTATGCGGCTGATGGGCTTGATGGAGCCCAGAGCGCAACCAGACGGAACCACTGCCGAGGTGTTTCCTGGTGATCTAGCACGACGTACGTTCTAGAAGGCAGGCACAGGCTAGTGCCAACTGAATAGGTTGGCAACGGCTTTAAGCCGCAGCAGTCAGTCGGTCCCCTCGTCTACTTGCCCCCTGACTATTTCGTGCTCCTGGAGAGCTTTACTTCTAACGAGTAATTTCAGAGCGAGCATTCCTCCCCAGTGGCCGGACCATTTTTTCTGGTTCCTAGTTGGACAGCCTTTGCTTTGGTAACGCCAGTAGCCGTTGGCGACTCGACCGCCAATTCCGTCGGGTTGAGGCTTAATGCCCACAGAGGTTGTATATAGAGAATTTGAGCGGGCTGGCATAGCTGTAAGCATCACTGAGAAGCAGCGGAAGTGTTTGAGGATCTTTTGTGACGGACCATGACAGATTTTGGGAGTCGCTGGCCTCCTCTCTATACTGGCCATCACAGTATATATTGCGTATATTCTGGTGAGCCGGATAGATCCCTTGTTGCCCGAAACTAACCAAACGAATGTAGTATTCTGCGCGTATTCGCGTCGTGAAACACCAGCCGACTCGGACTCATGTCGGCGTATATATTATATGTTTCCTAATTGCGGATCTGCTACAATCTACTGGCGACGTGATCAACCTGCGATGGGCTGTTGCCAACAGAGTGGAAGTCGGGGACGTCTGCTCACTCCAGGGGATCCTCAAGCAACTGGGAGGCGTTGCAACGTCTATCTGGTCCGTAGTAATTGCGTTGCACCTCTTCAACCTCCTTTTCTGGAAATGGGAGCCCCGCAAGTACAGCTGCTATGCGACCTGTATTGGCTGTTGGTCATTGGCCGGAATGGTGGTGTTTATTGGCCCCACCGTTGCACGGACGAACGGCCAAGGTAACTTTTGGGGTATTGCAGGTATGTTTTGACTACTCTCGGATTCCCAGAATCCTCAGCACGCCATAGGTTATTCGTGTTGGATTGCACAGCCCTACTCGACTAGCCGTGTTGTTCTCGAGTATCTTTGGGTAATGCATAGGCATCTATTTGCCACCTATCTATTATAATAACATGTCCCAGATGTTCATCTCCTCGGCGATCACGTTCATTCTCTACTTGATCATCTTGTTGCGTCTTAGAGGCAACATCTACACTATCGAAGGCCATTGGAGGATACGGCGGATATCACCCGAGAGCAGCTGGCGCTTGAAGTTGGCACAGGACAATGTTGATGGGCAAATTCTCAAGGCCATCCTCATTTTACTTTGGTTCCCCGTGAGTAGCTCTGTTCACGTCGGTTTTATGTCCTGACAGTGTTCAGGTGCTTTACATCTTTACTGTGCTACCAATGGCCATATGTCGGTTCGCCGAGAATAATGGCCTGGAGGTTCCCTTCGTTGCCACCTTCGTCACCAAGATCCCCTTCTCGCTGTCTGGTCAGTTCCAGAATATCACACTCGCCATATGTCGATCTCACTCTTGTTAGGCGTGTTGACTGTCTGCTTGTTCTATCTTGCGTTCAAGGCACTTCCAAACCATGAAGAGTTGCCCACTTTCTTTGTTCCGCAGAAGGAAATGAGTGTATGTACATGAGAACCACGACAGGACCATGTCTATACTTACCCGATCACAGTCCTCAGTTGCCAAGACTGGGGTGGAACCTTTTCTACTTCTGGCCCCGACACCTCCAAAGCCTCGAATGCCGCAGGCACCTAGCACAGGAAGGTCACGTTTGAGTACATTCAGCCTGGGTATGGCGCACACGATCACCCAACCCTCATCGCCAATTCCCCTTCCTGCCGCTCCCGCATCGCCCATCCTCAAACGATCAAGGTCAGCGGATAGCCTCTCCACGAGGGGTAGGGGTGTAGGCTTACAATACAAGGCGAAATGGCGGGGAGGAAATCTTCAGCTTTCACATTCGAATTTGCGACCTAAGCAGGGAGTTATCAAGAGAGAACGCCGCGGCCGCACTCCGTGAATCCATTCCAATACTCACAGTCGTTATATCTATGTTACTCTTTGTATGCCTAAGGTACTTGAAATTTCAGTGGGTCGAATATAGGTTGCCACTTCACCACGCATCTTCTGGCATCTGGCATCTCTCCTCTGATAAAGGGTGCCGCTGGGAGTCCCATCCCATACCTTCTAAGTTACTTGTTCGCGGAGAGCTGCTTCAGGCTTCATGCTTCCGACGAGACTGGGGGGTTGCGCGTAGTCCTCTGACGTCGAATGTACTTGTTCACGCCCGGGGCCCCTGTAATGCTCCCATTAGGTTCCATTCAATCTCTTCGACTCCTTTCTCAGAGAGAGAACCACTGGCCCTGGGTTCGCATCGCGGGAATGTCCCATTTCACGAAACGTTGGCAATCATCCACACCGATATCCCTCCAACAAACTGGCCGTCAAAGATGCAACCTATACTCCCTCTTTATCCTCAACTCCAAGCATACGCGCGTAACTTTCATGGAATAGTCAACATTGCGTACTTTCCGAGTACATCATCCCGAGCAGCACTGAAAATTTTTCCGTCGGCGCCTTCAAATTCTCCTGATTCGCCTCTTCACTCCACTCAGTCGACTGGGAACCCTGCCTGGACAACGGCGGAGGAATGCAGCCACCAAGTGACCATGTTTGCGGGCGGGAACAAGGTGATAGAGTTTCCGAGAGTAAGGCTACAGGATGCGGAGAGGGTTTATCATGACCTGTATAGGGGCCTACTGGACGGAGTCCCCGTCTCTGGGTTAGGGGCTGTCGTAAAGACACCGATTAACAATTACGGTGTATCCCATATATTCGTCTGTACCCACGCAGCAAGGGACTGCAGATGTGGTACCACGGGTGTGGACGTTTTCAACGCCATCTCGAACGCAGTTGCGGGTCATCCCGCTTGGAGTAGGTTGGGCATTCAGATGGGACAGGTGGCTCATGTGGGAGGACACAAGTGAGTCGTACATTCAATCACCAACAAGGACAACCTGACAACACTGTATAGATGGGCTGCCAACGTTCTCGTTTACCCTCGCGGAGATTGGTATCGGCAAGTGAAGGTCGAGAACATTCCCGGGCTCCTTGAAGACATCATGCGCGAGGATTGGGCTACCCACGCGCCTTCCAACGATTACTGGGCAGGGTGGATGGGCTTGAGCTCTCTTGAGCAGAAGGCTCGAATCCAAACCACCGTCACTGCATTTAATAAGTCCCAATAGACTACCCTTATAGATTTACCGTATAGACGGATAGAACCATTCGCTTCACGGTGGCTCCTTTTCCTTTGGTCGCTCAGGGTAAACTGGCTGGGCTGTGGCCATCAGGTCCGAAACAGAGGAACACTCGTAATTCCATCCACCCGTGTTCCGCTCTTCTTCTGGCCTACGAGCATGCCCGTGGCTAGCGCGCTCGCGACTCGATTCCAGACAATAGTGGCACGCGGCCAGACCCGATCCCCAGACCTGCTTGCGCCTGACTTTGAGAGGCGAGAATACGGGTCGATGGTCGATGGTGGCCTCGTATATGGCCCAGACGGCCGTCATCGACCATCCTCCGGCTATAAGACCAGAGTATCCACTCGCATAGGCCTCCCGCATTTTTCTGAAGCACCCCAAGTTGACGAACCTTGGACTGCTATGCAAGCTGCATTCCGTATCGGACTCAGACAACCGTACCGCATTGCTCCTCGCAACGTGCAATTACCCTTGGTCCGACGCATGGCGGCTACCATTCCTCACGTAGGCACACCAGGGCTTCGTTGTGGTGCGACTATCCCTGATCAATGAGCAGGAAATGAACCATATGCCAAAGCCGCCAGTTGAAGTTTATCCGCTCTTCGTTATAGTCGCTGTCATAGCATCGGGTGGTACGTGGCTAGCTTACCAGAAGAGTAAGTCTAATTCTTTGTGTTTCTCTCGCTGCATCTATCTAACATCCTTTTTTTTCCAGTGGCTCACGACACGGGGGTGAGCGACGATCATCATTCTGCACCTCAACTCCCA
>WNFL01001179.1_pt1 | contig 14315 bp, 10 predicted proteins | sample 5400361 | NCBI WGS metagenome assembly WNFL01 (sample SAMN13153351, study PRJNA577476) | soil metagenome | isolation source: 40 cm soil on Douglas fir-dominated hillslope | place: USA:California | collected 2013-09-17
AGATCGTCCAGGGCCTCGCGGGCGCGGACATCCGCATCGCGCTTGCGCGCGTCGTCCCAGGCGAGGCCCAGGTACTTGGGCCAGCGCGCGAACGCGCGGAAGTCGTCGGCCACCACTCCGAGCCCGAGGTGCGCGCGGATGGACTTGAAGTGGCGCGCGAGCGACCCGTTCGCGTCCTCCGGAACCAGCTCCACGATGCCCATCTCGTGCGGGACGCCGCGCGGAACGCGCTGCGTGGCGCGCGGCGTCTCCTTGCCTCCGCCCGCCTCGCCGGTCAGCGCCTCGCAGAGCACGGCCACGACCAAGAGCAGCTTCGCGTTCTGGTAGTGGAAGATGTTCACTTGGGCACGGATCTCGTCGATCTCGTCCAGGTCGTATCCGGCCCACTCGAGCTGGGTCTCGATCAGCGGACAGCCCAGCTCTACGGCGGCGCGAGCGGCCCGGGCGCGCAGCTCGTCGGCCCCTTCTTCGAAAGCGCGCAGGCGCACGGCCGGCCGGAGCGCCTTCCAGCAGGGCAAGAGCGCCTTCTCTCCGGCGAGAGCGCGGAAGACCAGCGGCACGCGCGGCACGCGGAGCTTGCGCGTGATCAGCTCGTACGCCTCGATGGTGAGACGGTCTGCCTGTGTCTCATCGACCAGCACGATGCGCTCGCCTGCCTTCCCGTTCACCGTACGACCTGCCATGCCTTCCCCCGCAAACAAGAGCCGCGGCCCACGCAACGGTAGGTCGCGCAGGCCGGAAGGTCACCTTGCAAGGCCAACCGCCCGGGACGAAAGCCTCTTCCCGAGCGCGCGGAAACCCTGCTCGCGGAGCGACGTCGCCGCACAGCCGCAACCCGACCTTGATCCTTTCCCCGTCCTCGGCGACCCTGCCGCGCCAATGGTCACGCTCCAAGACGTTCTCGCCGCCCGCGAGCGCATCCGCGGCGACGTGGAAGTCACGCCGTGCCCGCGGTCGTGGACCTTCAGCGACCTGTGCGGGGCGTCGGTGTACTTCAAGCTGGAAAGCCTGCAGCGCACCGGGTCGTTCAAGGAGCGGGGCGCCGCCAACAAGCTGGCGCTGATGACACCCGAGGAGCGCCGCCGCGGCGTGGTGGCGGCCAGCGCCGGCAACCACGCGCAGGGCGTGGCCTACAACGCACAGCGTCTGGGAGTGAAGTCGGTGATCGTCATGCCGGAGACGACGCCGCTCATCAAGGTGGCCGCGACCAAGGCGTTCGGGGCCCAGGTGGTCCTATACGGGACGGTCTTCGAGGACGCTTACCAGGAAGCCCGCCGGCTGGAGACCGAGAACGGCTACGTGTTCGTCCACGCCTTCGACGACGACCAGGTCATCGCCGGCCAGGGCACCGCGGGGCTGGAGATCCTCGAGCAGGTGCCCGACGTGGACGTCCTGGTCGCCTCCGTGGGCGGGGGCGGTTTCCTCGGCGGGATGGCCCTCGCCATCAAGGCCCTCAAGCCCTCCGTGCGGGTGGTGGGGGTCGAGTCGGCGGCGCTCGCCAAGATGGCGGCGGCGCGAAAGGCAGGAAAACCGACGGTGATCCCGCCGGCGACCACGCTGGCCGACGGCATCGCGGTGAAGAAGGCGGGAGAACGGACGTTCCCCCTGTTCGAACGGTACGTGGACGAGGTCGTCGCGGTCGACGACGAAGAGGTGGCGAACGCCATCCTGGTGCTCATCGAACGCGAGAAGGTGATCGCGGAAGGCGCCGGCGCGGCTCCCGCGGCTGCGCTGCTGCAGAGGAAGGTCCCCGGGTGCTCGCCGACGGCGAAGGTGGTCTGCGTCGTCTCCGGCGGGAACATCGACGTGAACCTGCTCTCCCGCATCATCGACCGGGGCCTGGTGAAGGAGGGCCGCCGGGTGGTGCTCAAGCTGCGGGTGCCCGACCGCCCGGGCGCGCTGGCCGGCGTCCTCCAGACCGTGGCTGCCGAGAAGGCGAACGTGCTGGAAGTGCACCACGATCGGGCTTTCGTCGCGGGTCCGATCGGGGACACCGAGATCGAGCTGACCCTGGAGACCAAGGGCGCATCCCATGCCGAGCAGCTCGTCTCGGCGCTCAAGTCGAAGGGCTACATGGTCACGCGGCGCTGAGCCGGAATCACGGGTGCGGCATCATCGTTCAAGGGATCACATGCAGGCCTCCATAGGCTTCCTTGTAGGCTCCGTCTACGCTGGATATCCTTCGGATACTCGCTTCCTCGCCTCCTCGCCCTCCAGGACATAGCGCCCAATGCGAACGAAGTCCGCGCTCCGCCTCGCTGCCCTTCCAGTTGTAGTGTTCCTGTCGCTCGCCAGTATCCCGAGCGACCGCGCGCCCCGCGCCCTGCGCACCCCCGACGCGGTGGCGGCCGTCGAACCCAAGGACCGCAACTACGACCTGGCGAGCCTGGACGTCTTCCGGCGCTCGATCGTGCAGATCAAGGACAATTACGTCGATCCGAGCCGCATCAATCCCAAGGAGATGTTCACCTCTGCGCTGGAGGCGGTGGAGCGGCAGGTCGCCGAGGTGATGGTCGAGGTGGGCGGGCCCGCCTGCTCCGATCAGGGGCCGCGCCGAGAGCCCGGGACGGCCGCCACCACGCCCGTCCCCGACTGCGGGCACGTCAACTCGAGCCTCCCCGAGGGCAAGGTGCGCGTCACGGTGGGGAGCGCGGCGCGCGAGTTCGAGTACCGCGACATCGACACCATCTGGCAGATCCCGCTCAAGATGCGGGAGGTGTTCTCCTTCGTCCGCGACAACCTGGTCACCCAGACCGACCAGCGTGAGATCGAGTACGCCGCCATCAACGGCATGCTCTCCACCCTCGATCCGCACAGCTGGCTGCTCAAGCCCGATCTCTACAAGGAGATGAAGGTGCAGACCCGCGGCGAGTTCGGCGGCCTCGGGTTCGTCATCTCGATGATCGACGACCGGCTCACCGTGCGGAAGGTCCTGAAGAACACGCCGGCCTGGCGGGCGGGCATCAAGAAGGGCGACGTGATCACCCAGATCGACGCCGACTCGACCGTCTCGATGGAGCTGCAGGAAGCGGTGGACCGGATGCGGGGCAAGCCGGGCACGCGCGTGGCGATCATCGTGCAGCACAAGGGACAGGACCCGCGCAAGCTCGACCTGGTGCGCGCCACCGTGACCTACGAGACGGTGACCTCCAAGCTGCTCGACAACGGCATCGGCTACGTGCGGCTCTCCGGATTCTCGGGCACCACCACCCGCGACATGCAGGCCGCCATCCGCGCGATGAAGCAGCAGAACGGCGGCACGCTGCGCGGCCTGGTGCTCGACATGCGCGGCAACCCGGGCGGGCTGCTCGAGCAGGCCATCCAGGTGAGCGACGCGTTCGTCGAGGAAGGCACCATCGTCACCACGGTGGGGATGAACGGTCAGCTCCGCGAGCCCAAGTTGGCTCGCAACGACGGCGGCGAGCGCGAGTTCCCCATGGCCGTGCTGGTCAGCTCGGAGAGCGCGAGCGCCTCGGAGATCGTGGCCGGCGCGCTGAAGAACCTGAACCGCGCCATCATCGTGGGCCGCCAGAGCTTCGGGAAGGGATCGGTCCAGGTCCTCTACGACTTCAAGGACAAGGACTCGGGCGACGAGAGCGCGCTCAAGCTGACCATCGCGCAGTACCTGACTCCGGGCGACGTGTCGATCCAGGAGGTCGGCATCACGCCGGACATCGAGCTGGTGCCGGCGCGCATCCTGAAGGAGCGCATCGACCTGTTCGCGCCTCCCAAGACGTTCCGTGAGGCCGACTACGACAAGCACTTCTACAACGCCTTCGCGCGGGACGAGGAGCAGGCCAAGGCCGCGCGCGAGCGCTTCGCGCAGAAGCCGGTCGAGTCGCTGCGGTTCGTCAAGGACGAGACGGCCAAGGAGCGCAAGGCCCGCGAGGCGATCGAGGCGGGGCAGGCGCCGGAAGAGGACGACTCCGACGATCCCACCGACGACGACGGCGTCACGCTCGACTACCAGATCGAGTTTTGCCGCGACATGCTCGCGCAGGCCGCGACCAGCACCAACCGGCTCGAGCAGCTCAAGCAGATGAAGCCGTTCTTCGAGCAGCGCCGCGCGCAGGAGCAGGAGAAGGTGCGCAAGGCGCTCGAGGCGATGGGCCTCAACTGGGCCAAGGCGCCGCAGGCCGCGGCTGCTGCCCCCGCCGGCGCACCGGCGGCGCAGCCGCCTGCGCCGGTGCGCGTCACGGCCGAGCTGCGCGCGCCGCGCACGCAATCCGGCGACACCATGGAGCTGGCGGTCACCGCGCACAACAACGGCACCGCGCCGATCTACCGGCTGCGCGCGTTCACCAAGAGCGACAACACCATCCTCGACCGGCGCGAGTTCGTCTTCGGGCAGCTGCAGCCGCACGAGAAGCGGACCTGGACCGTCCCGGTGAAGGTCCCCCGCTACATGCCGTCCCGCAGGGATGACGTGACTGTGAAGTTCGAGGACGAGCAGGGCGACGCGATCGAGGACGTCCGCGGCGAGAGCGACATCCAGGAGCTGCCGCGGCCCTCGTTCGCCTGGAGCTGGCAGCTCGCCGGACCGTCGAGCCCGGACGGGCTCTTGCACAAGGGCGAGCAGGTCGAGCTGATCCTCGACGTGAAAAACATCGGCCAGGGGAAGGCGTACGACGCGTTCGCCGCGCTGAAGAACCTGTCCGAGGAAAAGATCAACGTGAAGAAGGGCCGCACCAAGCTCGGGCCCATCGCCCCGGGCGAGACTCGCACCGCCACCTTCATCCTCGAGCCGAAGAAGGGGCTCGACGAAGCGCCGGTCGCCGTGCGCCTGGAGCTGGGCGACAAGGAGACCTGGGAGCTGGAGAAGGAGAAGCTGCTCCTGCCGGTCGGCGCTCTGGTTCCGGCCTCGCCGAGCGTCTCCTCGGTGCGCGTGCAGGTGGACACCAACGTGCTCTCGGCCGCGCTGGAGACGTCGGACAAACTGGCCTCGGTGAAGAAGGGCGCCGTGCTCGCGGCGAAGGGCAAGGTGGGCGCGTTCTACCGGGTCGAGTGGCAGAAGGGCCGCGTCGGCTTCCTGCCCGCCGCGGCGGCGAAGGATGCCACGCGCGGCGCGAAGCCCACGCTGGCCAAGGTGGTGGCGCTCACCCAGCGCGAGCCGCCGTTCATCAAGCTGACCAACGTGGATACGAGCAAGGGCGGCGTGGAGGTCGACTCCGATCACCTGACGCTCACGGGCATCGCCGGCGATCCCGGCGGGATGCGCGACCTGCAGATCTTCGTGCAGCACGAGAACGACTACCGCAAGGTGTTCTTCCGCACCGCGAAGAAGGCCGGCCAGTCGCAGAGCATCGCCGGCCCCAGCGTGCTCGACTTCACCGCCGAGCTGCCGCTCAAGCCCGGGAACAGCACCGTCTACCTGATCGCCCGCGAGGACGACGATCTGCAGGCGCAGCGGACGCTGGTCATCCACCGCAAGCAGCCCGCGGTGGCGCAGGCGCAGAAGACCCGCAGCGCGGGGACGGAGCGCTGAGGTCCGGCTACCGGGTCGCGGTGCCTGTCTGCGTGAACGGGCAGGTCTGCCCGAGCGCGCTGCCGCTGCCGGCTGCGGTGAAGCTGAGATTGTGACCGTCGCTCGTCGTGGCCGAGTAGCTCGTCCAGGTCACCGTGACGGAAGTGCCACCCGAGCTGGACGTGCAGGATACCGGGGCATTGGACAATGACGCGGTGTTGCCGGTGACGTTGAACTTGTAGACGCAGCCTGTCTGCGTGCCGTACTGGAGGTCTGCGCCGGTTCCCGGCGAGAACACGACAGCGTATGTGGCGCCCGAGTTCTGTGGCGCAGAGCCAGGGCACGTCACGGTCGTCGTGAACTGTCCATTCCAGGTGGCGCCTTCGAAATTGGCGAGGTTCTTGGTCGACCCGCCGCCGTCGCTACCACCACAGGCCGCAGCCCAGGCAAAGACGAGAACAGCCAACATGCGCTTCATGCTCCCCTCCGTTGGATGAAGTGCCGCTTTCCCCGCACGTGCTACTCGAGCTCGATCAAGGTGAAGCGGTCCTTTTGCGCTTCATCCTTCTTCGTGGGCTGACCGGTCTGCGGAGGTTGCGCCGCCGGCTGCGGGGCGCGCTGCTGCGGCGCGGGAGGAGGCGCAGTGGGCTGCGGGCCGCGCACCGGCGCCTGGTCGGGCTGATACAGCGCGCGGTTGTAGATGCTCGACGCGGCGCCAGGGACACCCTCGCGGCGGGGCTGGGCAGGTGCGCCGGGCGGGGCGGTGGGGCGGCGGTACTCGGTGATCGGCAGCACACCGTATCCGTCGACCCGGACCGAGATGTTCTCGCCGTCGATGAGGAAGCGCTCCAGCACCGGGTCCTTGCGGGACGCCTTGAGGCGCTTGAGCATCTGCGCGAACGACTCCTCCCCCCCGCTGTCCGCCGCGAGGTCGGTGCCCTCGCCACCACCTGGTCCGGCGGCAAGCCGCGCAGCCGCGCGCGAAGCTCCTGCGCCACCTGCGCCGCGGGGTCGAGGTCCGTCCTGGCCTTGCTGTCCTCGCTCATGGCGAGAACCCCGCCGGGAACCGGCAGCCGATGGCCACGGAGCCGCGGAAGTCTGCCCCCTCCAGCGCCGCGTCGGTGAAGTCCACGCCAACGAGCGTGGCCCCGGCGAACGAAGCGCCCTGGAGATTCGCCGCGCGCAGCGAGACGTCCACTAACCGCGCCCCGGAGAAGTCGGCCTTCTCCAGCGAAGCGCCGCCCAGGCGCGAGTCGAGGAACACGACCCGCACCAGCAAAGCCTGGTCGAAGCGCGCCCGATACAGCTTGGTGTCCTCGAAGCGCGTCACCGCGAGCTGCGCGCCGCTGAAGACGGCGTTCATCGCCTCCGAGCCGTGCACCTTGGTGCGCCGCGCCGACAGCTCGCTGGCGTCCACCTCGTTCAGGTCACAGAAGTAGAGCTCGACGCGCTCCAGGCGCGCCCCGCGCAGCCGCGCGTTCCGCAGAGCGGTGTGCGCGAACGTCGATTCGCGGATGCGCGTGCCGGCCAGGTTCGATTGCGAGAGGTCCGTCTTCTCCACCACCACCTTGAGCCAGTCGCTTCCGCTGGCGTAGACGGTGGCCAAGGCGCAGTCGGCGATCCGGTCGCCGTTGAATCCGCCCTGATCGCGCAGCCGCTGCAGCGCCATCTGGTCCTGGTGCGCGGTGAACTCCACCTCTCGACGGTAGCGCACGTACAGGGGAGCGGCAAGGCGGCGCCCGGACGCCGTTTGATCGACCTTCCAGGCGGATGGTACCATCCGCGGCCCCATGGCTCCCATCGAGGCCGACCCGTTCGGCGCCAAGAAGCCGGCTCCCGTGTCGCTGGCCGGCGCGCCCGCGATGGCCTTGTCGAGCCAACCCAAGGAAGTCGCGGAGGAGGTCGCCCGCGCCGCCCAGTTGCGCCGGGTCGACAAGGAGCTCGAGCACCTCATGCGGGCGCGTTACCCGCTCATCTACATCCTCAGCTCGGAGGAGAAGCGGGTCGAGGAATCGATCCGCCGCGTGCTGCAGAGCCGCGAGCGCGACAAGGGCGTCAAGGCCAAGGTGTACACCTGGAGCGTCACCGAGGGCGTCCGCCTCGGCAGCGAGGCGCAGGGCGACTCGAAGGACCCGCTCAAGGCGCTCCGCTTCGTGCTCGAGGCGAAGAAGGACGAGCGCGCGGTCTTCATCCTGCGCGACCTGCATGCCTTCACCAAGAACCCCGAATTGGTCCGGCTCCTGCGCGACGTGGGCCGCAACCTCAAGGAGACGCTCAAGACCGTCTTCCTCATCTCGCCGGTGCTGGTCATCCCGCCCGAGTGCGACAAGGAGATCGCGGTCGTCGAGTACCCACTCCCCGAGTTGGCGGAGATCGGCACCATTCTCGACCGCGTGATGACCATGGTGCCCAACAAGGCGCCGCCCGCGGGGCAGGAGCGCGAGCACGTCATCGAGGCTGCGTTGGGGCTCACCGCCGACGAGGCAGAGAACGTGTTCGCCAAGTCGCTGGTGCAGACGGGGACCTTCGACATCGACGTCATCCTCAGCGAGAAGGAGCGCATCGTCCGCAAGAGCGGCGTGCTCGAGTTCTTCCGCACGCACGAGAAGATGGACGACATCGGCGGCCTCGATCAGCTGAAGACCTGGCTGAAGAAGCGCCAGAGCGCGTTCAGCGAGGAGGCGCGCAAGTTCGGGCTGCCGCGCCCCAAGGGCATCCTCATGATCGGCATCCCAGGTGGCGGCAAGTCGCTGACCGCCAAGGCGGTGGGCGCCTCCTGGCGGCTGCCGCTCTTGCGGCTCGACGTCGGCAAGGTGTTCGCCGGCATCGTCGGGTCCTCCGAAGAGAACATGCGCCGCGCCATCCAGATGGCCGAGGCGGTGGCGCCGTCGATCCTCTGGGTAGACGAGCTGGAGAAGGGCTTCTCCGGCACCGGATCCTCCAACCAATCCGACGCCGGAACCGCCGCGCGCGTGTTCGGTAGCTTCATCACGTGGCTGCAGGAGAAGACGAGCCCGGTGTTCGTCATCGCCACCGCCAACAACGTCGACGAGCTGCCGCCCGAGATGATGCGCAAGGGCCGCTTCGACGAGATCTTCTTCGTCGACCTGCCCACGCTTCCGGAGCGCAGGGAGATCGGCGCAATCCACGTGAAGCGCCGCGGGCGCGATCCCTCGCAGTTCGACCTGGACAAGATCGCGGAGAAGTCCGACGGATTCACCGGAGCGGAGATCGAGCAGGCCGTGGTGAGCGCCTTGTTCGACGAGTACGACCGCCACGGATCCGCCGGCGTCCTCACCACCGACGGCGTCTTGCACTCCATCTCCGAGACGGTCCCGCTCTCGCGCACCATGAAGGAGAAGGTCGCGGCGCTGCGGACCTGGTGCCGGACGCGCGCGCGCCCGGCCTCGTCCGACTACCACCGCGAGGAGCAGGCCGGGTCGCGGAAGCTGGACCTCGATTCCGCCGGGGGGAAAGCCCCGTGAGCCACTTCACGCAGGTCGAGACCAAGATCAACGATCTCGCCTGCCTGAAGCTCGCCCTCGCGGACCTCGCGCTCGAGTTCGAGGAAGCCACCGAGGACCAGCTGGTCAAGGTGCGCGGATGGAAGGGATCGACGCTCACCGCCGAGGCGAAGATCAAGGCCTCGAAGAGCTACGACGTCGGCCTGCAGCTCACCGAGGAAGGCACCTACAAGCTGGTCGCCGACTGGTGGGGCATCGAGGAAGAGACCAACGAGACGCAGGAGAAGATCACCCAGCGCATCGTCCAGCGGTACGCGTACCACAAGGTGAAGAAGGAAGTGGCCGCGCAGGGCTTCACCATGGACGAGGAGCAGGTGCAGCCCGACGGCACGATCAAGCTCGGCGTGTCGAAGTGGTGAGGCTTTGATGGCGGAAAAGCAAAAGATGGAGATCACCATCCTTCCCAACGGGGAGGTGTCCATCAAGGTGTTGTGCGTACCCGGCCCGTCGTGCGAGCAAGTCTCGGCGGCGCTCGAGGAGTCCTTGGGCAAGGTGAAGGCCCGGGAGCACACCGCCGAGTACTACCAGGAGCCCTTGGAGACGACGGAAATCACCCGGAAGAGTGGAACATGAAACCATCGCGAAAAAGCGCAGCGCGCGCTTAGGGGCGCGCGGCTGTGGTGCGTCTGACCCACCTCTCCGGCAGCTTGCAGGGCACATCGTCGATGTCGCCCAAGGCGGTGATCCGCATCGGCCGCGGGGCCGCCTGCGACGTCCGATTCGACCCGCAGGTGGACACGCGCGTCTCCGCCTACCACGCCGAGATCCGCTTCTCGAAGGGGCACTACGTCATCGCCGACGTCGGCTCCTCGAACGGCACGCTGCTCAACGGCAAGGCGGTGAAGGAGCACCGGCTCCGCTCCGGCGACAAGCTGCGCTTCGGCGCGCAGGGCGGGCCGGAGGTGCGGTTCGACATCGACGACTCCTTGACGGCGGTGCGGGCCTTCTCGAATGGTGGGACGGTCGCGCCGGTGGCATTCGCGCCCCCCATGGCGGCGCCCGCTTCCCATGCGCAATCGCCGATGCCATCCCCGCCCATGGCCGCCCGGCCGGCGGCGCCCGACAAGGACTCGGCCATGTTCGCGCAGGAGGCACAGCAGAAGATCGCCATGGCCCGCGCGATGAGCGGCGCGCAGTCGAGCGGCCAGACCATGTTCATCATGGCCGACACGCTCAAGCAGGTGGAGGCCACTACCGAGCGCAAGGCGGGCAAGCACTGGAAGAAGGTCGTCGGATGGGTGCTGGTCGCCGCCTTCGTCGGGTTCGGCGCGATGGGCCTGGTGATCTGGCAGCAGAAGCAGGAGATCGAGAAGATCACCCGCAAGAAGGAGAGCGCCGACAAGGAGATCCAGAGGATCCAGCTGCAGATGCAGCTGGAGACGGACGCCGAGCGCCTGCAGGGCCTGGAGGAGCGGCTGCAGATGCTCACCGGCAAGGCGCAGGCGGCCATCGGCGAGATGGAGCAGAAGGACAAATCGCGCGCGGCGGAGATGGCCGCGGGCGGCGACGAGCTCGATCGGGAGATCCGGCGCCTGTTGCGCAAGTTCGACGCCGACACCTATATCGTGCCGCCCATCTTCAAGGAGCGGCTCAAACACCACATCGAGCAGACGATCCACCGCAGCAACACGCGCTCGGTCGTCTACAAGCGCAAGAAGCAGTACTGGCACATCGTGGTGAAGGAGTTCTCCGCGCTGGGCCTCCCCGAGGAGATGGGCTACGTCGCGTGGGTCGAGTCGCAGTTCGATCCGTACGCCGAGAGCCAGGCGCACGCGAAGGGGATGTGGCAGTTCATGGATTTCCGCGCGCGAGAGATGGGGCTGCGCGTCGATTCCAAGGTGGACGAGCGCACCGACGTGGTGAAGTCGACCCGCGCGGCGGCGAAGTACCTCGCCAATCTCTTGTCGGAGTTCGGCAGCGATTCCTTCATGCTCGCCATCGCCAGCTACAACAAGGGCGAGAACGGGATGCGCCGCGTGCTGCACCAGCTCGCGCAGGAGCCCGGAGGGTTCCGCAAGGAGAAGCGCGACTTCTGGCACCTCTACCGTCTGAAGAAGCTGCCCGAGGAGACTCTGGAGTACGTCCCGCAGATCCTCGCCGCCGCGATCATCAGCAACAACCCGCAGAAGTACGGGCTGGAATAGCCAACCCGAAAGGACCTCCGCCGATGAAGACCACCTGCCGCGCACTGTTCGCGCTCGCCCTCGCGGGGCTCTGCGGCTGCCATGCCCGGGTCCCGCTGGTCGGCACCGCGCCCCAGTACCATTTCCGGCAGCAGTCGCAGGAAGGCGTGCTGGGAAAGAAGATGGACGTGCAGCTCTCCGACGAGGCCGAGTTCTACGCGGGCGGCGTCCGCTACGAGGTGCCCGCGAACGGCGGCTTGATCGCCAACGCGAAACCCGTGAACACCTCGGTACCCATCACCATCAGCCTCTACACCGACGGCGGCGGCAACGAGCCCATCGCGCGCGGCGAGCCCGGCAAGAAGATGGAGGCGACCGACCTCACCCCCGGCACGTACTTCGTGGTCGTCTCCGAGCCGTGGAAAGAGGCGGTGAAGACGCGGGTGGCGCTGACCACCGTGTTCAAGCCCCAGGATCCCGAGCTGGCCAACGGACCCTTCAAGAGCCAGGCCGGGGCGCGCGACCTGTCGCCCACCGGAACCGTCTCCGACGCGGTGGACTACTCCGGGATGAAGCGGACCCAGTTCTGGAAGGTGTCGATCGCGGCGGGCGGGCTCAACCTCAAGTTCAACCCGGGCGGTGCGAACCTGACCGCCGAGCTGATCCCGCCCGCGGGCGCGCCCGAGAAGATCGACCCATCCGCGGGCCTCAAGAAGGACAAGCTGCAGGGCGGCGACTACTTCGTGAAGGTGTACGCGAACGAGCCGGGCGACGCGGGCAAGTACGAGCTGACCAGCAGCTTCGTGCAGGGCGATATCTGCGAGAACGGCGGGCCGGCCTGCGAGATCGCCGGCGCCGAGGAGCTGAAGCTGCCCCAGGACTCGAAGTCCTCGGACGTCGACTTCAACAAGGCCAAGGCGCACCACTTCTACAAGGCGAGCCTGAAGGAGAAGGGCCGGCTGACCATCGTCTTCAAAGTGCTGCAGCCCCCGCGCGGCTCCAAGGTGCAGGCGCTGTTCAAGAAGAACCCGGACGACGACGGCGACCGGATCCTGGGCACCTCGGTGACGAAGGACATCGATGCTCCGGGCGACTACTTCATCCAGGTGACGGCGCCCGAGCCGGGCGTGCAAGGCAAGTACGCCGTCCAGACCATCTGGCAGCCGGCCAATTTCATCAACGCCGAGCTGCTCGAGAAGGCGACGGCGGGCGGGTGCATGCTGACCGTCTCGGCGGGCACCAACCACGGCGTGCGCGCGGGCGCGGCCTGCACCATCGTGGCGGGCGCGAACACGGCGCCGATCGATTCCTGCGTGGTGGATCAGGCGTTCCCGAACCTGTCCAAGGTGCGGCCCACGGGGAACTGCTCGCGCATCCCGTTGCAGAACGTGAAGGTGCAGATTTCGCAATAGGTCTCCGAGGGGGAGGGCGCACCACCGGGGCCGGGCGGCGCGGATTGCGCCGCCCGGCCCTGATTTTCCAGGCCGCGACAAGCACGATCCCAAGGAGGGTTTCGAGACTGGCGCTGCCCCCTGACGCACATCCGCTGGATTTGGCCCTCGGGGCTTCCGCAACTTCGATCGTGACTGCGCCCTGTACAAAATGTCCGCCGATCTCCTTCAACGCCACGGTCTGCGTGCCTGGCGTCGCAAAGACGACCGGGAACTGGGCCCCCACGGGCGAGTCGAAGCTGATCCTTTCTGGGAAACTCGCGCGGGCGTCGGTGACCGTCACGGTGGCGGCACCGACGTAGTCGCTCACGTCGTTCGCTAACTGATCTTGCGCCTTCGCACGGAACATCATGGAGGCCCCGACGGTGGCCGCGGAAGGCCCGGAAAGCAGGTACCGAGCGGGCGGGCCGGGTGCCACTGCGAATCCGTCGGAAACGTCACTATCGAGCCCGTCTGCTTGAGCGCGAGATCGGTGAACTCCGCCACGCCCGCAGCGGTGGTGACGATCGTTCCGCCGAGGAGCTGGCCGCGGTTTGGGTTCGTGGTTAGCGCGGCTGACACCCGCCTTTGCGGATCGCCAGGCACGGCGTTCCCACAGGCATCGGCCACCAGCACGGTCAGGGGATCGCCGAACGGAACTCCGGCCACTGCGCTTCGGGGATGCCGCGTGACCAGGAGACGGCGGGGGGGTCCCAGGGTCACGTCGAAGGGCTTGCTTCTTGCCGCCAGCAGCACGCCAGAAGCATCCAAGGCCACCAGGATAGAGCCCGCTCCTGGTCTCGGTATCGACAACGCCGGAAACACCGCGACGCCGCTCGCGTCAATGGTCGAACTGGCCCCCTGCAGGTCGACCTGCTGCAGACTCTCGAGTCGAAGCGATATCACCCGTCCGGAAGGGCTTGCCACGTTCCCGGAACCATCCAGCGCGGCGACAGCAACGGCCGGCGCGATGGGTTCGCATGCTACCGCATGCACAGGTTCCTCGACGAAGGCGAGAGTCTGGGCAACGCCGGGAAGCACGTCGAAACGTCCGCTCGTCGCACTCAAGCCGGCCCCGGTTGCAAGGAGCGAATACCCCTTGGCGGCCTTCGTCATTCTCACGAGGAACGAGGTGCGGCCAGGCGCGCCGGGTCCGACCGAGTAAGACAGCGGCGGCGCGCCAGCCGGGTTTTCGCCCAGCGACAATGACACGTCGACATCGACGCCGTTGCCGAATACATCCGCCACTGTCACTTCGGCGTTCCAGAGTTGGTCGGTTGTCACAGACGAAGGCGGCTGCATGGAGAAGCGCATCGAAGCGGGCGGGCCGGGTGTCACCCGTGTCACGCCCGCGCCATGTGCCAGCCCGGCGCTGTCCGTCACCTGGATCGCGTGAGGCCCGGACGTCCTGAACCGCACGACGTCCTGCGCGACGCCTCCCGAGAATGCGACGCTAGCAGGAAATACGGCGATCGGATCGTTCGAGGATAGTCTCGCCGTGCCCGCGTACGCCGTCGCCACCTGCCCGGACGCATCAAGAGCGGTGATCGTGAAAGGAAGCGCTGTATCCGCCGTCGTGTTCGCAGGGAGCCCCGCGATCCGGAATCGGGAGGGCGCGCTGGAAGGGACGGGAGCCGTCGAGCATCGCCGTTGCAACTCGAGGCGGACATCGTCCAGAAGGTAGCCCTCCTCGGTCGCCGCTTGCTTCACGGCGAACAGCCAAGCGAACCAGATGCTCTGATTTGCCAGTGCGTCGACATTTACCACGACCTCG
>WNFL01035171.1_pt1 | contig 14314 bp, 14 predicted proteins | sample 5400361 | NCBI WGS metagenome assembly WNFL01 (sample SAMN13153351, study PRJNA577476) | soil metagenome | isolation source: 40 cm soil on Douglas fir-dominated hillslope | place: USA:California | collected 2013-09-17
GCTACGGCCGTTAAAGCTTCCACCTTCTTCGCATGTTTGAGAAGAATTCGCCCGGCTTCCGTCAGCGCGACTCTGTTTTCGGTGCGATCAAAAAGCGGCACTCCGAGTTCTTCTTCCAGCGCTTTGATCTGAAGCGTGACCGCAGGCTGTGTGAGATAGAGAGCTTCGGCAGCTTGCCGGAAGTTCAAGTTATCGGCAACTGTGCGGAAGACCTTCAATCTGAAATTTTCCATTTCGGATCTTTCTGTAAGTCTCTGACACTGAGTGCTCGCTGCCACGGTACCTAACGTTACATGCCATTGGACCTGCGCGACCCACGGGGCTCTCTTCCCACAAGGAAATGCAGGCCTCGCGTCATGGCAAGGCCTGCTCCAACACCACGTCTGTTAGGTAGAGAAGAATTTCTCGATGTTATTGTCGACCCGATCCAGCAACTAATTAACCGGGATGTTCCATCTGGTATTCATGTATCTCGTATTCCTCTTCGACCGCCGGCCGCCTGATAAGGTACAAGCCCTCTGGCGCGAGCAGGAAAGTGGTGCCCGTCTCGTCATTCTCAATCTTTTCGCGAACCTGTCTTACGTCGGCAAGGGGAATGGGTTGGAGTGGATTCGAGAGATCGACAACTTGATAGTTTGGATTGTATGCGTCAGATCGCACGTTAGGCTGATCAGCGATTATGAGTCCATCGTCACCCAGACGCTCCGTCGCTCCCTGGAAGCCCATACCTTGAATGACGTTAAGCGTCGGAACCTTTGCTTTGTGCAAGTTTAACACCGCCTCTCCCTGGCCGTTCCGGAAGCGCACCAGTTCTGCGTAGTCTCCAAGGGAGGAGACAAAGTCGAACTCGCCGGGAGCGTTAAGCTGCGCCGAGCCCTCTTGTATGACATTAGCCGGGTCGGTCACATCAAAGATGGCCAGCTGGGCGCCTTGGTTCTGTTCGATATAGAGATGCGTTCTGCCATCTCCTGTAGCATGTAGCAGCATCGCTTGGCCGGTTACCCGTGCTAGCTCGGGAAGGTTCGAGGGACGCACGACAATAACTTTCCTGGAAGGATAGTTCCTCGCTTCTGCATGGCCCGCGAGTGTGAGGGCTGCTACAGCCGTGAGGGTTAATTGAGCGATTCGGGTGATTTGTTTTCTATTCATTGTACTGCTCCTTTTGAGTTGCGCGATTCTTTACGAATCGTTTCTTTTCAGTGCACTTCTCGTTCCACCCCCACTATCGCGCGCGAAAAATTCTGGGTCCAATCAGTAATCTCTATGAGCCATAAATTGTATGGAGCCGGAGGCTGTGCCTGCAGCGTTCCGGTCGTCAAAGCGGCGTTCCTGGCGAAGCATGGAGTATTTCGGCGCCTCAATCCAGGCGCGGAAAGCCGGCCAACGCCACCAAACCAAAAGCAGAGCGAACATAATTGCTGAAATTACGATCACAATCAGATTGATCATTGTCCTGAGTTCTCCTGCGGCGTGCCATAAAGGGAGCGCACGAATTCAACTAAGGCGTGCCGCTGATCTGCGCTGAGTTGGCTCTGCCACGGCGGCATCGCTGTTCCCGGCACGCCATTTTCCAAGACTTCCCAGGCTCGTTCTTCTGTAGGCTTCTTAAGGTGAAAATTTGTTGGTGACGGAGCAAGGGCACCCGCTGCCGGCCCGTTGCCAGCTCCGGTGTCGCCGTGACAACTGGCGCAGTTGGCTGCAAACAGGGATTTGCCCTCGTTTAGATTCGCAGCTTGCTGTATTGATGGCGCAACACTTGGAAGGTGCAAGCTATGGATATAGGCAACAAGAGCGCGCAAATCTTCGGTGGGGAGCTGGCGCCAGGGCGGCATGGCAGACCCAGCGACTCCATTCCACAGCACGCTGCTCAATCGTTCGTCGGAGAAGCGGGCAGCAGTCAGGTTCGCTGGTTTCGGCAATAGACTCGCGGAAGCTTCGCCATCACCCCTTCCGGCGGACCCATGACACGAAGCACAATTCGCGGCGAAGAGAGTACCGCCGCGGCTTACTTCTTCCTGTAAGTCGTCCGGATTCGACGCAGGATGCAAAACGGGCGCGCTGTCGCTGTATCCTCCCGGCATGGCAATCGGTACGGTGGGAGGAGTGGCTCTGGCTGAAGGCTCGCTCGTCATCGCCATCTCCGATATCGCGGCATGGACGCTCGACGCCATCATCTGTTGGTCAAAGCCGGACAATTGTCGAGCGCGCCCAAGTGATTGGAGATAGGCAAGCAGATCCAGTCCTTCCTGCGTAGGCTGATTGACGTTGCCTTTGAAAAGCCAGGGATACGGAGGCATGACCGAGTCGCGGACGACGAGCCGGGGATTGTAGAGATGGGTGAGTTGCCAGTCGCGCGGACGAATGTTGAATTCGCGCGACAAATCCGGCCCGATGCGGCGCGTGCCCCACAGCTGCGGGTAATCATACTTGGTCTCCCATGCCTCGGTGGGTGCGCCAAAGCGGCGCACATCCTCGGCGAGAGACCGGATCTGCTGCGTGTGACAGTAGGCGCATCCTTCGCGTCCATAAACGACTCTGCCCCTTTGTTCGGACGTGGTGAGCGTTGGCATAGTGACCGGAGCCACCCGCTTGATTTCATCTTCCAGTTGTTTTCCAGGAAGAATCGCAAGGACAAGAAACGAAAGCGCGAAGAAACCCACACCTGCACCAAAGGCGATCACATGAGCGTTGGCGAGCCAAGCTGTCGGGGCGAGCTCGTGTGAAGCCGCTGGGACGTCCTCGAATGCGACGTTGTTTTCTGGAGCCACGCGGCTCGTCGAGAACGTGATGGCCTCTGCCAACCGTGGACCGGTAACGAGAGAAGCCCAGAAAAGAAGAAAGCCCGTGAGAATGGGGAGTCCCGAGAGTGTGCGCACTAGCCAGTAACTTGCAACCGCCCGGACAGAATCGATCCAGGGCGCGCTCGACTGCCAGACCTGAGCCTCGACCAGGCCCGCAATCGTGAGGTCGGTGATCATCAGCGTCAGGCCCACTGCAAGAAGCCAGAACGACCAGTTCATCATGCGCTCGTTGCAGCGTGTTCCGGGGATGCGTTGCCAGAGATGTGCGATGCCACCAAGCGCGATGAAACTTGCAAAACCGATCATTGCCAAATGGGAGTGGCCGATCACCCAGTCGGTAAAGTGGATGAAGCGATTGACGGGCATCAATGCCTGTACCGAGCCCTGTAAACTCACCACCAGATAGGACACGACACCAAACCAGACGAAGCGCAGCGGCAGATCCTTCGAAGCAGTTCCACTGTTTCCGCGCAGCGAGAGCAGATGGTTGGTGACGACCAGAATCACGGCCATTCCGAGATAGACCGAAGCGACGATGGCGCCTTTCTGCGCGGCCATGGGGATTGCTGAATACACGTAATGGTGAGTCCCATTTAAGGGGTAAGTAAAAAAGAGCAGCCAGAAGCCCACCATCGACAGGAAATGACTGTAGATCGGACGGCGCGTGGTAGCGGGGATGACGTAATAAGCGATGGCAACGGCAAAAGGCGTCACGAAGAGGCCCACAGCATCGTGAATCCAGAGGCCGCTGAAGGCTGCGCCCCGCGCACCGGGAACGAGCTCCGGCACAAAATTCCCAACCGGGTAGGCAAGCATCGTGAAGATAATGCCGCCTATGATGTACCAAGCACTGACATAGAGGTCTGATAGCCGAGCTTTAACGAATGGCAGGACAAACTCGAAGACCATCAGAATGAAGGCAAGGACGACGAAAGCGTCTACGACGAGCGGAAACTCCGCCCACTCCAACGGCTGGCTGAAACCGGCGGCAACCAGTACCCATCCGGGAAGGACTACCGCAAAATTCCAGATCCAGAAAAGGAACCATCCCAGCTTGCGGCTCGAGACCGGCCGATTTGCGAGGCGCGGCACGGCGTAATAAAAGAAAGCCAGGAATGCGTTGCCCAGCCATCCGAAGAATATGCCCTGCGTATGGTTGTAGCGAAGCCTGCCCCAGGTAAGCCATCCGTGGCCCCCCAGAAATTCGGGAAAGGTGAACTTTGTGGCCACCAGAATGCCAAATAGGACCGAGAACACTAAGGTGACGAGTGACGCAAAGACGTGGGCACGGATCAGGCCATATTCAACCGATGGAAGCTCGGCCAAACTCAGGGAATTTCGTCGCTCACTTGGATAGGAGGCAATTTCTGCAGAAGTTGTCATTTACCCACTCCATCGCCGGCATCCTTGTCTCGATCGAAACTGTTCAGAATCCAACTCGCAACGGCGATCCGATCATCAAGCGACAGCTCAGATTCCAGGGGGCCCGGTGCAAAATTGCCCCATCCTGGCCGCGGATGTGTCACTGCCGAGGCTAATCGTGCGCGCAAATCGGAATTGCCGGCCGAGGCGGGAAATTCACGGCGATAGAAGGTCACAATTTCTTGATAACTGGGCGCGCTGGAGCGTGTGGCCATTTCGTGACAACCCGCGCATTGCCGCACTGAAATTTGAGAACCGCGATCTAGCGATGCACTCTCTTCTTGCGTGAGCTGAGGAAGAACCACGCTCCCGGCGGCAACCGGTTCGCGCAGCGATTCCCCAAACAGACGGCGCTGGTCGCGTGTTCCCCACCAAGCGAGTAGCGTACCCAGAAGCAGTACGGAACCCAGCAGGCGTACCGGCGACCGTGACGGCGACTGATGCTCGCTGCCGACTCTATTCGCCATACGTGCCTTTTGGAGCTTGACCAGAGTCAGGTTTTCCGTTGATAGAAAACAGGTAGTCCGTAATTCTCGGCACCTGGTCATCAGAAATATGCGCGCCGTAGACAGCTTTCATTTTGTTGACTTCGCCAAGCCACGTAGTCCGGGAAAATCGCGGCTGCATCGTGATGTATCGCGGTGAGTGGCAAACGACGCATGCGGTAACAAATTCGTCATGGCCAGGACCCGGCGGAAACTGCGACTCGTCATGCGGCATCACGATGGTATGAACCGGGTTGTCTGGCTTTGCATCAAGCATCGGTTCCATTTTTCCGTTTGCGGTGCCATGCTCTGGTTCCTTAGAGATGCTTGACGCACCCCCACAGCCGGCGAACAATGCCGCAAACCCCAGCGAGAGAACCACACTCTTTATTCTTGGGGCCATGCGCTGTTATTCCACCTTTACGTCAACTTGCTGGATTACATTCCACATAAAACCACTGCGGTTCCACTGTTCCTTGCTCTGTGTGTCTCCCACTGAATTTGTCGCGCGAGCCATGAGTCGATATTGCCCGCGGTCTCTTGGTGTCCAGGACGTCCGCCAGCGTCGCCATGAATACTTTCCAATTTCCGAGTCCAGTCGAGCATCCGCCCAGGTGGCTCCTCCGTCCGTCGACACCTCCACTCGTCTAATCCCGTGACCGGAGTCGAACGCAACGCCCTCGATTTCAGTCGGTATTCCGGGATGCAAAGTTTCGTCGGGGTCCGGACGAACGAATATGGAACGCACGTTGAATCGATTGATGGGAACTGTGTCCTTGGCCAAATCTTTTGGAGATTCGGTGCCATTTGGACCGCTGGGAATGCGATACGCATTGTCCGTCCAGAAGTTGCTGAAGGCCTGAGGCAACACGGAGATGTCGCTGAGAGCTTTCACCCAATAAGTTCCATACCAACCAGGCACGACAAGGCGCAGGGGGAAGCCGTTCACCATGGGCAACGCTTGGTCATTCATGGCGTAGGCGATCATCACCTCTCCATCCCGCGCGTGGTCGATCGAAAGGGCCTTCACGAAGTCAGACACAGAAGGCAGTGGCGGCGCGTCAAGCCCATTGAAGGAGACGTCCACGGCGCCGGACTTCACTTGAGAACGATCCAAAATCGACTTCACGGAAACGCCGGTCCATTTGGCGTTGCCGACTGCGCCATGCTTCCACTGGCCACCGGGAACGCGGGGCTCGAAGAAACTGCGAGAATTGCCGGAACATTGATTGACGGCGATGATGCAGATTGGCTCGAACTGCGATCGAAGTTCATCCACGCTTAGCTGCAACGGCTGCCGGACGTGGCCGCTGACATTGAGGCGAAATGTTCGAAGATCCACGGAAGTCGGGACCCCTTCAAGGTGCCACCGAACGAAGAAAGCTTCGTTCGGCGTGAGGTCCTGTCGAAAATAGTGGAGCGGAGTCTCCAACTGGGGCGGCCGGTCGGTGAGCAAGATCATCTCTGTTTTTTCCGGGAATCGAACGAGGTCAGCCGGACTCGATAAAGTCCCCGCCACAGAATTGATTCGATTGCAGGAGGCCGTCAGTGCCGCAGCACCGGTGGCCCCAATGAGCCGCAAAAATCCGCGCCGGTTCATTAAGTAACCCCCATCCCAAACTCCTTACTTGCACCGGCGATGCCAAGCCTGTTTACGTGTGGAGTTGGGTAAAGTGCTTAAAAAATAGGCAGATAGACGGAGGTGGCGAGGCCGTCGAGGACGGAGTGTTTCTTGGCTTGGACCCTCGCGCACACTTGTGTCGCACAGCTTGACACTTGGGCGGCGCGACGAGAGTCCGATTTCATAGCTCGCGGCGCATGCAGCGCTTCATTCGATTTATATTGCCCCTTGATTCAGTCACTTGGAGTTTAAAGCTTCAGAGCCGTGAATATGTTTTCCCTGGCACCACGGTTGCATTCTCATGCGGAAAGCTGACGGAGGGCCGACGTGCAAATGTGCGATGTCGAGACGCCGTGTGATAACTCCTGGATGGCTAATCAGAAATCATCGCGACTGCCTTCATGTTATTGCTCCTTACCCGTGTGAATGCCGGGCGAATGCTTCACGGTCGACGACTTGGCCTCCCGCTGTCTCAACCAAAGCTGCATCAACTCGATTTCTGATTGCTGGTCGGTGATGATCTCTTGCGCCAGCCTGCGCATCTGCGGGTCTTGGCCGTATGCCAATTGGGTCTTCGCCATATCGATAGCTGCCTGGTGGTGCGGAAGCATCAGCCTGACGAAATCAGCGTCATTGTCGCCGCTGGGCCGCACCGAAGCCATGGCCGCGTGCATCACATGCATACTTCCGACCAACTCGGACCACTTAGACTCTGGTGTCGCCACGCTAGTGTGCGAATGAGAGTCTTGTCCCCATTCAACCGGCGTAAGGGTCAGAACCAAAATCGAAAGAATCGCCCATCGCCAAATTCCCTTGATCATTCTCCACCTCCTCATTTCCTAATGAGGTTTATACAAAACCAAATCTCATGGAATCGCCTTCGAAAAGCGGAAGAGAGAGGCAACATCCTCTCTCTTCCGGAAGTAATATCGCTTAGGAAGCCAGCGTCAGTCCCGGCCTCTGCTTGAATCGTCGGATTGCCGCAGCACTATCTGAGACGGGTTGTTGGGTTGGGTCACGATGAGGAATCTGTGCGAAGACTCACCCGCAGAGGTTCCGGCCTCGCCGGCGAGGGTCTTTAACGGACCGATAGCTTGAACAGTTCCTGCTCCGTCGGGATTCGTCACTAAGTACGCCAGAGGTTCGAGTTTTCCAAAAGGCGCATCGCCGGATCCTGCGAGGTACACCTCGTACTGTGACATGGGCATCAGACCCTCCGCCGCAATCTGAACAAGGTCCAACAGACCGAGCGAGTTTACGGCCACCGATGCTTGTGCGTTTGGCAATGAACCTCCTGCCGCCTCTAGATGCAGGCGCGCAGTGTTCGCTGCTTCTCCGAGGGGCATCAGGTTGGCAGTACCATTGCCGGCGGGCACTGCATTCGGCACGTACACCAGCGCTTGCGTCGTCTGTCCAATTGGAATTTCAGCGATCACTTTGTTGCTCAACGTATCGATGGCAACGGCCATTTCACCGTTCTCTAGCGCGACATAGACCCTGGAGCCATCGCCCGACGGCCAAATTCCGTGCGGAAGATAGCCCACTGGTATTGTGGCGACGAGTTTCGGCGTGGCACCCCTGCGAAACACCTTCACTTCATTCGCTCCGCCAATGGTGACGTAAGCAAACTTGCCATTGCGATTGTTTACAAAATTCACGTGGTTGGTAATCGGTCCCGTATGCAGCGTCGCCTTCTGATCAAACGGCGGCTGCGCGTTGAACACCTGCACCTCGCCCACGTCCTTCAGGGTGAACCACACTTCATCATTTTCCGGACTCACAGCGATGTTGGGACAGAAGGGACTGTCTTGCGGCAAACGCTTCAAAATTTCATGTGACGCCACATCAACGACGTCAAGCTCCGGTGTGAAACTGGAACAAACAAAGGCATAACGGCCGTCTGGACCGAACATGGTCATGCCCGGGCCATTGGCCAATTGGATCCGCCGAGTTTCCTTCATCCCTACCGGGTCGATGACCGAGACGTAGTCTTCGCCCCGCACTGTTACCCATAATTCGCGTCCGTCAGGCGTGAAAAATGCCTCGTGAGGCGACCGTCCCACATAAATCGTCGCCTTCACCGCGTTGGTCGCCGTGTCGATCAGCGTCACCGAATTCGAGCCGACGGATACGACGGCAACTGTCTTTGAATCGGGCGAGAAACCGAGACCGTGCACCAGGAGTTGGCCTCTGTAGAGCGGACTCAGAGCGCCAGGCACCGGATTGCCTAGTCGGATCACGCCAAGCAATTGGTTGTTGTACGGATCAATGACAGAAACGGTGTTTGAAGTCTGGTCGGCCGCATACACACGGTCGGCCTTGGAGACTGGAATGTCTGGACGCCCAAACGGTGCCTGTTGCGCGAACGCCAGTTGTGCGAACGCGCCAGATAGTAGAAACAAGACTGATAAAAAACAACGTATATTCATTAGTGCTCCTTGCTCGCGTGAAAAGCAAATTCCCTCAACTGCAATTTGGCAGTCGAGAGGTTGATGCTATAAAAAGGGACAAGTGAGTGGCATCAGTCCAAAAAACATGACCGATCGTCCAGTATTCGATCACCGCGATGGACATCGGAATTTCCATGGGGCATCCATCGAAAACCGCGAGCGACGAGGCGGCCGCACTATAGTGCAGCACCGTACGACGAAGCATTTCGCGACCACCGTACCTGGAAGACATCGCCGCACCGCTTACTTTTCGTGCTGCGGCACCCACCACTCGGGAAGGATTTTCTGGATGCGTAGTTTTCGCACAAACCGTCCCCACTGTGGTTGAAATTCAGCGGCCATATTTTGAATCGCAACGTCCATGAACTGGATTGTCATTCTTTGCTCTGCGTGTGTGAGATCGTCGTATCCACATTCGCGAGGGTAGTGGTTTTTTGGATTCGCCATACCCATACCGGCTGCGAACGCAGGGAAGATCACCGCAGGCGGTCCAAATGTTTGGTGGGCGTAGATTGTAAATTTATCGTTGAAGGACAGACGCTGAGAAGTCGTGACAGGCAGGAACAGTACGGCACTGTTTTCGGCTTGCGGATGGGATGATGAGCTCGACGGATTGCTTTGCTCTTGGGCTACTGGAATACCAGTGAGGTTGGCTGCCTGCCGTCCCTGTGTTTCCGGGATTTCTTTCCTGGCCGCCGCGGAAGGGCAAGGAAAGGTCCCGTCACAAGAGCTGCGACGGAGAGCAGCTTCATCTTTCGTTTCCTGTGAAGCAACAACCGGCGAATACGCAGCCGTAAGGCATAGCGCGATTGCCGTGCGAATTAAATGTTTAGCGCGATACGTTCTTAGAGTCATGTTTTCTCCAACTGTGAATATGAGGCTCGAAACGATAGGCGCTTCGATGCGCAGGCCCGCCAGAAACCTTGCGGAAAATGTTCAGATTTGCGAATTTGCGCAGAACCGATATTGATTCGATCAGCGTCACCGAATTCGAACCGACGCATACGACGGCAACTGTCTTTGAATCGGGAGAGAAACCGAGACCATGCACAGGAGTTGGCCTCTTAGAGCGGAATCAGAGAGCCAGGCACCGGATTGCCCGGTCTGATCACGCCGAGCAAGCGGTTGTTGTCCGGATTAATGGCAGACGCGAAATCAGTGCTCTGGGCAACAGCGCTCCCCGCTTCGTACTCGATGCGGAGCGCATCGAGTTTTGCAGTGATGGCGGCATAGGCGTCACTTCCTAAAACGATCCGATGCGGCTTCTTGTCCGCTTCAACCATCTTCACGATCACATCAGCGGCGCGATTCGGATCACCCGGGTAGAGCTCTTCACCTGCGTTCTGGACGAAGCTGCGAAATGCTCCTGACGTACTGGCGTAGGCCGCGATCTGCTCACCGAACCGATTCCGCTGGACCATGCCCGTCCGGAAGCCGCCTGGCTCGATCAGCAGGACCTTAATGCCCAGCGGTTCCATTTCCTGCCAGAGCGCTTCCGTCAGGCCCTCAAGCACGAATTTGCTTGCGGCGTAGTAACCCATACCTGCGAAGCTTACAAACCCTGCCACGGAAGCGATATTGACGATGGTGCCGTGCTTTCGCTCGCGCATTCCTGGCAGCACCGCGCGGATCAGCGCAGCCGCGCCGAAAAAGTTTGTCTCGAACTGCCAGCATATGGCCTCTTCCTCACCTTCTTCAACCGCTGCCAGATAGCCAACACCAGCATTATTGACAAGAACGTCGATCGAACCGAAGCGGGACTCCGCATGGCTAACGACACTGGCAATCTGCTGCGGCTTAGTGATGTCGAGTGCACAGACGAGCGCCGTCTCCGGAAAGGCGTCGGCCAACACTTGCATAGGAGCCGTGTTGCGAGCCGTCAAGATAACGCGGTGACCACGGTGAAGGACGGCGCTGGCCAGTGCGTGGCCGAGGCCGCTCGAAGATCCGCTCGAAGATCCGGTTATCAGCCAAACAGGGGTGCTCGTTGTTTTCTCCAACTTGTTGGACACGTCGCGATTCTTCACCGATATTTGCATTGTTCTCCTTAAATTGGGTTCGGTTATAGTCATGTGCATTCCCTCAACTGCAATTTGGCAGATAAGAGGTAGATGCTATAAGATGGGACTCGTGAGCGACATAAGTCCACAAATCATGACCGATCGTCCAGTATTCGGGCACCGCATGGACCCGCTGTCTGAAGTCTTTGGATCGATGAGAATTCAGGAAGCGGTTTATAAGCGTTTGGAGGCGACGGCCCCATGGGGTGTTAGCTACTCGGGGGATACAGGTCCGCGGGTACGCTTCATGTTAGTGGTTCGCGGATCGGTGCTTCTAAGATTCAAGAATCACCGCCGAACCATCTCCCTCTCCGGCGGCGATCTCTTCATTTTCATCCTCAGTGATGAGCCCTTTACATTGGTGGATCATCCGCGTTCCAGCGTTGTCGATTCCAGCGAATTAAGAAAATTAGAAGTGGATGGCGTGATTCATTACGGAGGAGGCGGCCCGCTCACGACTTTGGTGGCTGGGTCGTTTGGCATGAGCGCATTCGGGGCCCCAATAATTTCCACTATTCTGCCTCGTTTTCTGCACCTGCGACTTGAACAAGATCGAAGTCATGCCTTCCAATCCGTCCTGGATCTTTTGGCGGCGGAAACCGCTCAGCCCGGTATAGCTTCATCGCGCTTGATCGGTTGTCTTTATGAATCACTGTTTGTCTACGCCATTCGGGCTCACGCAAGTAGCTCCGCGGCTCCGCCAAAGGGGTGGTTGGCTGCCATATCGGACAAGCACCTCAGCAAAGCCCTAGAGGCAATGCATTCGGGCCTTGATAGGAGCTGGTCTGTTGAGTCACTCGCTCGCGAAGCACGCATGTCGAGGTCTGCCTTTGCCTTAAAATTTAGGACCGTTTTGGGCCAGACCCCTCTCGAATACCTTACGCAGTGGCGGATGTGCAAAGCAGGTGACATGATTCGTTCGAACAATACATCGTTCTCCGAGGCGGCGTCAGCCGTTGGATACGGATCGCAAAGTTCTTTCAGTCGTGTTTTTAGGCGAGAGATGGGCGTAGCTCCCAGGGAATACCGACGTAAGTGCGCACTTCTGCAATCGTCCATAGGAGAATGATTGCGGGCGAGCATTTGTGTTCTCGCGCCTTGGCGCAAGCCCGGCTCTTCTCTTCACTGACCGCTTTCCGTTGATCACTGTCCACCCTCTTCTCTCTTCTGCGAGTCACAAGTCACCAGTCTTGCGCTACACTCATGCGATGGGAATTCTGGGGCGGCTCGCACGCTGGATAGGAAAACAGGACCACATGACGCACATCGTTGCTGGGAACATGGCCGCAGGATTTTCGCTCAAGTCTCTCGACTACAAGGATTACTCGCTCAACGCCCTTTTGGCACGCGGCCCCGTCGTTGCCGGATTTTTCAAAGTGTCCTGCCCTGTCTGCCAATTCACATTCCCTTTTCTCGAACGCCTCCACAAGCGTTATGGCGGCGACGGCGTAACTTTTCTGGGCATTTCTCAGGACGACGCGCGCGCCACCCAGAATTTTGCCAAGGAATACGGCGTGACCTTCCCGCTGCTTCTCGACGAAAGCGGCTACCCGGTTTCCAACGCTTATGGCCTGACCAACGTGCCCACGATTTTTCTGATCGATACCGACGGCACCGTGAAGGTCAGTTGCATGGGCTTCGATAAGAAGGATTTGGAAACAATTGCCGCGAATCTTGCCGAGCGCAAGAAAATATCTCTGGCGCCGCTTTTCCGTTCCAACGAAGTGGTTCCCGCCAACAAACCGGGATGAAGCTCGAAAAATTAGGTCCGGTCGGGCCTGAAATTAAGTTCAGTCGAGTTCGGCTTCGAGCAATTGTTTCTTGTGCTTCGGCGGGCCTTTCCGTTTGTCAGGAATGACGCGCGTGGCCGCCGGGGCAATTCCGGACTTCCGCGCCGCTCGCCGCGCTTCGGTACCCTTGTCCAAAATCTTCTTCCGCTTTTTCATCTCGCTATTCCGTCGAGATTTTAACGGATCTAGAAATTGAAGGATACCTGCAAATCGATGCGCCGATTGGCCGTCGAAGAAGAGGAGTACGGTCCGCCGGCAAGCCCGTTGGCTTGGCCGAAAAGCGGCGAACTTAAGTTGCCGATGGGAGTGGCCAGATTGACGTTATTGAAAATATTTCGACCATTAACGGTAAACGTTAGATTATAACGATTATTGTTTGATCCGCCGCTATCCATCCCGCGGACGCCGAAACCGCCGCCACCATGCGAGCCTCGGTCGCCCGCGCCGCCCGGGCCGCGACCAAATGTGCCACCAGCACCAGGCCCCCCGGCACTTGCGTTTGCCGCTTCCGCTTTTTTGCCGAAGCCGAAGGTCTTGCTCAAACGAAGATTCAGGGAGAAGCGCCCAGGGCCTTCCGCAAAGTTGACCGGAATAACCGCCTGGCCGGGCTGCGTGGCCAAATTAAAGCAACCGTACGGGGTGGCTCTGACACCGGTTGCACCAGGCGTGCACGTGCCAAACGCCGCGCGCGTGTTGAAGATGGAATCCTGGTAAAGATCCTGGCCAGTCGTGATATTGAACGGAACACCGGATTGTGCGACGAGGAACGGGATCAGCCGAAACGCGTAAGGCAAGGCCATCGTTCCTCCGAAAAACACGCGATGGCGGACGTCGAAGGAGGCGCGGCCGTAATCCTGGCTGACGTCGAATGGATTCGAAGGAAAGCTCCCCGCGCCGGAAATATCGCTCTTGGCGTAGTTTAGAGTGTAGTAGCCAAAAAGCGAAAGCTTCGTTCCCATTCGAATGCTGCCGTTCACAATGAGTTGGTTCTGTTTGAAGATGCCTTCGGACTGATATTCGAAGATATTTTGGTTCGTACCATTGGGCCTCAAGCCAGTGATGGGATCGGCGGGGTTCAGGTTGGTGGTGAAAAACTGGTGGACTCCGCGCGAGGTCAGATAGGTCACCGATAAGTTGGCGAATTTCGTGAGCTGGCGTTCCAGGCTGATGCCGGTCTGGATGGTATAGGGAGCGCGAAGATTCGAATTGGGCTGGTAAATGGTCGGATTACTTTGGGGCAACGAGGCTGGCACCGGTGTGTTGAAGAGATAAAACTGCGGACTCGTCACGAGAAATTGCTGTTGCGTGGCGCCGTTGAGGCGCTCCTGCCTCAAAAAGAGGTCATAGGAAAAGCGGTCATAAAACATGCCAGACCCCACGCGGAGCACTGTCTTTGGGGAATTTTTGCCAGACCCGCCGATGCCCCAAGCGAGACCGAGCCGCGGGGCAACATCCGCGTGGTCGCCAAAATTATTCTGGGTTTCGAAGCGAAGACCGAGACTTAGCGTGATGTTCGGGCGAAGCCTCCAGTCGTCTTGAGCGTAGAGCCCGGCATCGAAATAAGTGACGCTGGCCAACGCGGTGCCATTCGTGACGGAATAGAAGCTGGCGCCGCCTCCGTGGGCGATGGCGTTTTGAAGATTTGCCTGTGTGTTTCCAGCGGCCAAGAACCGAAGGGTGATGAG
>WNFL01346841.1_pt2 | contig 14314 bp, 10 predicted proteins | sample 5400361 | NCBI WGS metagenome assembly WNFL01 (sample SAMN13153351, study PRJNA577476) | soil metagenome | isolation source: 40 cm soil on Douglas fir-dominated hillslope | place: USA:California | collected 2013-09-17
CCCCGCCATTGTCGGCAAACCAGCCCATCGATTACTGGGGCTCTCCATTCCAACTTCGCATGCTCTTCGAATATTACTCCAAAAACTTCTTCTGGAAACACTTCGTTTATGCAAGGTGTCGCAGGCATGCTCGTCGTGGTTCTGCTTCAGGTCTAGGTCGATAGTGGTCGGGAGCCGTCGGGAGCCAAGAAACGAAACACACATTCGGTCTCCGGCTCCACCCGTCACCCGTCTGTGGGCCAACATTGGGATGTTCATCTATTTCATATCAACTGGGCTGTGGATCCGACTACCAATCGAGCGGGCAAACCCCTTAATGGCTCTGCGCGGTAAATATATCTCTATATCACTTGCCTGCATTACGAACGATAAGCGCGGGGCCCACTCGTCAAGGAGGATCGATGGGGGGGCAGTTGCGGTTACGAATAGAATAATACCATGGTGAAAGACAAAAAAATTACAGCACTTTGACTATTACCTTCTACGTGTGCTATAGTAAAGATTATATAGTACACGATAAGCGAGCCGCATATGAAATTGGCAGGGTAAATTGCAGCACCAACACCGAGGATCGGTTGTACTTGTCAGCACCGTTTTGAGGCATGTGGCTGGGTTGAACGCAGCCGCGTCGTCCTAGTACAGTACGATAGGCACTGTGTGCGCGAGTGTAGGGTAAGAGACGTCTAGATGGGTCTATGCTACTGGAAATATGATACATTTACCGCGCAAAGCCACTCAATGGGGTTTGAGCTGTCTGCCACGATTGGTAGTCAGATATCATACAGTCTAATTGATATCCCACTGTTGGCCATCACAGAAGGGTGGACGAATTTGTGTTTCGTTTCTTTGCTCCCGACGGCTCCCACGGCTCCCGACAACTATCGACCTGAAGCAGAACCACGACGAGCATGCCTGCGATACCTTGCATAAACGAAGTGCTTCCAGCAGAAGTTTTTGGAGTAATATTTGAAGAGCATGCGAAGTTGGAATGGAATGCCCCAGTATTCGATGGGGTGGTTTGCCGACAATGGCGGCGAACTATCCTCCGCACCCCACGAGCATGGACGCATCTAATAATTGGCGATAATTTTAGATCGGCTCCTTCAGAGTTGCGTCAACAATGGTTGGGTAGATCGGGTACGGCGCCCCTCCATATACGGGTCAGCTCCCCCTGGGGCGCAGAGGAGATCCTGGATCAACATTACAAGAGAATTGAGTCATTAGCAGTGCGCCACGGCATCGTCCGTTCCTTGCTTGAGAACCGGTCATTTCCGATTCTACAATCGCTCACCCTCTATGGCCTGGACATCTACAATACTCCCAAGTTCCGCTTGAGTAATTGGGATGCTATGCCAGCACTCCGTTCCCTTCGAATTTACGGCTATTCGGTGAATATCCTACCGTCAAAGACCGTCCCTGCATTGAGAGTTCTCGCCATCTTCAGGCTCAAGAAAAAGGAATTCAACAATATCATGCAAAACTCTTACCATTCGCTTACCACACTCATGCTAGCCAGTCTTGATGTGCCCGACACCACAGAAACCATGGAATTTCCATCCCTTAGCTTCCTATCCCTCTCTGCAGTGGGGAACCTTAAACATCGGATGAGTGTACCCGCTCTGACCACGTACCACGAAGCAGCTATGCCAGAAGACGAGTCATTCTCCATGCCATTACCCTTGCTCACCGAGTATGGAATCTCCCAAATCAATACGCAACCACTCTTCAATATTAATGTTACGAGGCTACACCATTATTACCCAAATCTTTCTCGAATTTCTGTTCGTTTTGGCCCATCTTATGTCAAGGCATTTCTTCATTCACTCAGCGGCCAGCCAACTTCTCTGCCCATGCTGAGAATACTAGCTGTGAAAGTCCTAGGTGGACACAAAAAATTTAGCAAAAAGGATACAGATAGTATGATGAATGACGTTTTTGTGAGGAATACTGCCACAAGTGTGAAGATGGAGCTTTGTTTTGATGGAAGGCTCCGAGTTCCTCTATATTTCGCAGGCGTAAGGGATTACGTTCAGGAGGGTCGAAGTGAACTGACGTCTACCCTCAGGATGTGGATTGTCCCGTTTGAGTTTGTGGCAGGGCTGCTGATCCCGTAGACAAGGTTTCAACATACATTGTTTCTCTAACTAGTGCTTCCTTCTCATGCATACTAGTGAATACGCTGACGTATGAGACACGAATGTTTGGGAGCATATAATGTAATCAAAGTCCTAGAGAAGCAAACAGGTTGAAACAGGACTCCGAAGCAGCACAAAGCTATTCTGAGGGACTCACACAGAACACCACACCTTTCGCGAACGTCGGCTGGATTATGCCCTCGCCATTCAACGTGCGCAGCGATGGTCGGAAGGAAAGCAGCCTTGTGAGGACATGTGCACCTACCCTCATGATAAATTAGGGAAAGAATGGTGCCACTTTGTGGGGTCTGAATCACTGATGTAGACCTTATACCCCGAATTCCTCAAGCAAAGAAAAGTGTGCGTGAGTCAACTTGGCTGATTTCAGGCCATTGAGAGAGTCGCAGATCCAGTGCTATCTATAGCCTTGATGGCCCCATCACCGCTTAGGGTCGATTGATTGGTGCCAGGTGAGATAGGTCCGCTCACACTTCAATGCAGGAGAGAGGATCTCTTACAAGGGTCATCTCCAGTATTTCTGGGCCAAGGGCTCAAAACTGGCATGGGCTTGATATGATATCATTACTGCACAAAGCCACTCGATCGGGTTTGCCCTGTGCGCACACTCAAATGGCGAGCCGTCTGCCACGATTGATAGTCAGATATCATACAGTTTAATGAACGTCCTACTGTTGGCCATCACAGAAGGGTGAGGCCAGAGATCGAATTCGTGTTTCGTTTCTTGGCTCCCGACGACTCCCAACAACTATCAACCTGAAGCAGAACCACGACGAGCATGCCTGTGACACCTTGCATAAACGAAGCGCTTCCAGCAGAAGTGTTTGGTGTAATATTCGAAGAGCATGCGAAGTTGGAATGGAGAGCCCCAGTAATCGATGGGTTAGTTTGCCGACAATGGCGGCAAACTATTCTTCATACCCCTCGAGCATGGGCGCATCTAGAAATTGGCGATAATTTTAGATCACTTCCTTCGGAGTTACGCCAACAATGGTTGGGTAGATCGGGTATGGCGCCCCTCCATATACGGGTCAGCTACCTCGGGGGCGTAGCGGAGATCCTGGATCAACACTACAAGAGGTTTGAGTCATTAGCAGTGTACCACAGCATAGTCCATTCCTTGCTCGAGAACCGGTCATTTCCGATTCTACAATCGCTCACCGTCTATGGCCCGGACATCTACAGTGGCGTATTCCGCTTCAGTAATTGGGGTGCTATGCCAGCACTCCGTTCCCTTCGAGTTTGCGGTATTCCAGTGGATATCCTACCTTCAAAGGCTGTCCCTGCATGGAGAGTTCTCGCCCTCTGCAGGGTCAAGGAATACGAACATATCGTAAAAAACTCCTACCATTCTCTCACCACACTCATGCTAGACGGTCGTGATGCGCCGAACACCCCAGAAACCCTGGAATTTCCATCCCTCAGCTTCCTATCCCTCTTTGCAGTGGGGAACCTCAAGCACCGGATGCGGGTACCCGCTCTTACCACGTACCACGAAGCTAGTGCGAAAACAGAGTCATTCTCCATGATATTACCTTTGCTCACCGAGTATGGAATCTCCCAAATCAATATGCAACCACTCTTCAATATTATTGTTACAAGGCTACACTATTGTTACCCAAATCTTTCTCGATTTTCTCCATATGAGATTTCCACAGCTAGTATTCTCAGCATGGGCAGAGAAGTTGGCAGGCGCCTGAGTGAATGAACAAACGCCTTGACAAAAGATGGGCAACTACGAAATTTAGCAGACAGGATAGAGACAGAATGATGAATGATGTTTTTGTGAGGAATACGGCCGCTAGTGTGAAGATGGAGCTTTGTTTTGATGGAAGGCTCCGAGTTCCTCTATATTTCGCAAACGTAAGGGATTACGTTCAGGAGGGTCGAAGTGAACTGACATATACCCTCAGGATGTGGATCGTCCCGTTTGAGTTTGTGGCTGGGCTGCTGATCCCGTAGACGGAGTTTCAACATATATTGTTTCTCCAGCTAGTACTTCCTTCTCATGCGTACTAGTGAATACGCTGATATATGAGACACGAATGTTTGGGGGCATATAATGTTGTAAGGACTCACTTGCGGCTATTCCCGCTTACTATTACGTAATATAGTTCACGCCCTTATAAGCCTGTCGCTCGCGAGTTCCTGTATCCAATTCGATTTTACTCCTCCACCACAACACTCTTACCCGCACGTTCAAACTAGTACACGCTTGTCTCTTTCAATATACAAAGGGATTCGATTGTACTCGGACGTCTACGTAAGAAATAAGGTCGAAGAGGATCGGATCCTTACAAATGTATTCAAAGTCCTAGAAAAGCAAACAGGTTGAAACAGGACTCCGAAGCAGTACAAGGCTATTGCTGAAGGACTCATGCAGAACATCACGCCTTTCGCGAACGTCGGCTGGATTACGCCCTCGCCATTCAACGTGCGCAGCGATGGTCAGAAGTAAAGCAGTCTTGTGAGGACATGTGCACCTGCCCTTATGGATAGCCTTAATAATTAAGGAAAGAACGGTGTGACTCTGCGGGGTCTGAATACCCCGAATTCCTCTAGCAAAGGAAGGTGTGCATGAGTGACTTAACTTGGCTGCTTTCAGGCCGTTGAGAGAGTCGTAGGTCCAGTGCTATCTATAGCCTTGGTGACTTCGTCACCGCTTAGGGTCAATTGATTGGTGCCAGGTGATGTGGGTCACGCTCACCATTACCGTGATACCTTCAATGCGGAAGAGAGGATCCCTTCCAACAGTCATCTCCAGGATTTTTAGACCAAGGGCTCAAAAGCGACATGGGCTTTGATATGATACAGTTATCGCGCAAAGCCACTCATTAATGGGGCTTGTGCGCCCACTCAAATGGCGAGCCGTCTGTCACGATTGGTAGTCAGATATCATACAGGTTAATTAATATCCCACTGTTGGCCATCACAAAAGGGTGGAGCCAGAGACCGAATTTGTGTTTCGTTTCTTGGCGCCCGACCGCTATCGACCTGAAGCAGAACCACGACGAGCATGGCTGCGACACATTGCATAAACGAAACGCTTCCAGCAGAAGTGTTTGGAGTAATATTTGAAGAGCATGCGAAGTTGGAATGGAGAGCCCCAGTAGTTGATGGCCTAGTTTGCCGACAATGGCGGCAAACTATCCTTTGTAGCCCTCGAGCATGGGCGCATCTGGAAATTGGCAGTGATTTTGAATCAGCTCCTTCGGAGTTGCGCCGGCAATGGTTGAGTAGATCGGGTACGGCGCCCCTCCATATACGGGCCCTCTGGGGCATAGGGGGGATCTTGGATCAACATTACAAGAGAATTAAGTCATTGGCAGTGCGCCACACCATAGTCCATTCCTTGCTCGAGAACCGGTCATTTCCGATTCTACAATCGCTCACCATCTATGGCCTGGACCTCTACACTCGCGCGTTCCGCTTGAGTAATTGGGATGCTATGCCAGCACTCCATTCCCTTCGACTTTGCGGCATTTCGGTCAATATCCCACCATCAGAGACTGTCCCTGCATTGAGATTTCTCGCCATCTGCAGGCTCAAGAAAAATGAATACAACAATATCATGCAAAACTCCTACCACTCGCTCACCACTCTCATGCTAGCTAATTTTGATGTGCCAAACACCCCAGCAACCCTGGACTTTCCATCCCTTAGCTTCCTATCCCTCTTTGCAGTGGGGAACCTCAAACACCGGATGCACGTACCCGCTCTGACCACGTTTCACGAAGCTAGCGCACAGGAAGAGTCATTCTCCATGCCATTGCCATTGCTCACCGAGTATGGAATCTCCCAAATCTATTCGAAACCACTCTTCAATACTAATGTTACGAGGCTACATCATTATTATCCAAATCTTTCTCGAATTTCTGTTCGTTTTGGCCCATCTGATGTCAAGGCATTTCTTCATTCACTCAGCGGCCGGCCAACTTGTCTGCCCATGCTGAGAATACTGGCTGTGGAAGTCCCATATCGAGAAACAGAGTTTAGCAGAGAGGATAAAGATAGTATGCTGAATGACGTTTTCGTGAGGAATACGGCCACGAGTGTGAAGATGGAGCTTTGTTTTGATGGAAGGCTCCGGTTTCCTCTCTATTTCGGAAGAGTAAGGGATTACGTTAAGGAGGGTTGAAGTAAACTGACATCTACCCTCAGGATACGGATTATCCCCTTTGAGAACCTTTCATTTGTTCTCAGTTTGTGGCCGGGCTGCTGATCCCATGGATGAAGTTTCAACATGTATTGCTTCTACAGCCTGTGCTTCCTTCTCATGCATACTAGTGAATAAGCTGACGAATGAGACACGAATATTTGGAAGCATATATTGTAATCAAAGTCCTAGAGAAGCAAACGGGTTGAAATAGGACTCCGAAGCAGCAAAAACCAATTGCTGAAGGACTCGCGCAGAGCTACATGCCTTTCGCGAACGTCGGCTGGATTACGCTCTCGCTACAACAAGGATCGGAAGTAAAGCGGTCTTGTGAGGATATGTGCACCTGCCCTTATGGATAGCCTTAATAATTAAGGAAAGGATGGTGCCACTCTGCGGGGTCTGAATCACTGAAGTAGGCCTTGTACCCCGAATTCCTCTAGCAAAGAAAGGTGTGAGTGACTTAACTTGGCTGCTTCAGGCCATGAGAGAGTCGTAGATCCTGTGCTATCTATAATCTCGATGACCTCGTCACTGCGCCGCGGGATGCACGAGCCTTAGGTTCGATTGATTGTGCTGGGTGAGGTAGGTTGCCCTCACCGTTACCGTGATACCTTCAGTGCGGGAGAGAGGATCCCTTCCAAAAGTCATCTCGAGGCTTCTAGACCGAGGGCTCAAAAGCGACGTGGGCTGTTGTTCGCGCCAGCCGCACTTTATTTATTTGGACGGCCGCCACCTTGAACCAGACCGTCTTGTACTCTGAATATTGTGTCTATACATCATGGAAGATACGGAATTCGATGTTCTGGTGATAGGTACAAGTCTAACAGAGTCCATCGCAGCAGCGTATGTCATTGCCACTCACGTTCCCAGAGCCGGAACTGACTGTGAGGCTTGATTTGACAGCGCCCTCTCCAAAGCGGGGATCAAGGTGCTTCATGTAGACTCCTCAGCGGAATATGGTGGCCGGGACGCGTCTTTCTCGCTCAAGGACTTCGTCGAGTTTGTGGCACATCCGCCCGCCAAACTCCACATATCGAAACTCAGCAACCCGATACGGGTACCGGAGCGCCTCCTAAAACGTTCACGGGACTATGCGATTTCGCTGTCCCCAAGCGTCCTCCCCGCCACGGGTCCGCTGATCACGGCGCTCGTGCAGTCCGGCGTGGCACGGTACGGCGCGTTCAAGTTGCTCGATGCGATCGGGATATACGGTACCGACGGTAAAGTGGAGACCATCCCGGCAAGCAAAGAGGACGTGTTCAAAAGCAAGGCGCTTTCCCTCATCGAGAAACGTAAACTCATGAAGTTTTTGATGTTCGCTTCTGGGGACTTTGAGACGTCAGATACTTTACGAGGGAAGGAAGGAATTGCGTTCTCGGAATTTTTGAAAGGTCCCGAGTTTGGCCTTTCAGCAGAATTGGCAAGCGCGGTGGCATATGCGTTAGCCCATTGTTCAGCGGAAATCGGTGAGTGCGTGATGATAAATGTAGTATTTGCTTTGTTTTCGAGCTGCCCATTTTCAGAACCGACGCTCCCTGCTCTCTCGAGGCTCAGGAGATATATTCGATCGACCGGACGTTATGGGAATTCACCCTTCTTAGTGGGCCATTATGGGGGAGCTGGGGAACTGTCTCAAGGGTTTTGCAGGTGAGTGTACTCCCGATTCTGTGTGGACACGTAGTCATGGCGTCTCCGAATTGTAGGACATGCGCGGTCTCTGGTGGTACCTATATTCTAGGGAAGGACTTCAAAATTGAGTATAACGAAGAGAAACAGTCGTTCCAGATATTCCTGGATGGGATCGACGAGACCCTTTCGTCGAGGGCAATAGTCGCGGAGCCATCTCAACTCCCAGAGCCACTATCGACTCAAGCCCATGACCCTAGCAAACTGATTTCAAGATGTATCGCGATCGTTGACCAACCCGTCCGGCTCGTTGCTCCTGGGCCGAGTCCAATGGAAGACAGCGACGAACCGGATGGAAGTGCTCCGATACCGGAGATCGATAGTTCTGTCCTTGTATTCCCACCTGGTAGGCTTCAAGGTGGTACTGCTCAAGAGTCCGTCACAGCCATGATCACCGGCGAGGGGTCAATGTCCTGTCCGACGGGATTCTGTACGTACGTCTAGTTTAGGATACACTGGGTAGCCAAGCTTACTACTATGGTCAGACGTTGTATATCTCTCCGGGGTCATATCACCCGACCAAACACCTGAAGACGTATTGGGACCTTATTTGAATGCGACGCTCAACGTCAACCGAGGGGAACGGGAAGGCATCACGCCCATTTTCAGTTTATTCTATGCGCATCCGTTACCATCGGCACCGCCAGCCTCACCGTCCTCTTCCAAACGAATTGTTCCAGTGCGGCCGCCGAGCGCTCGGCTTCCAGAATTCGGAGATGGAGCAGCCGAAGAGGCTGAACGGGTGTTCTGGGATACGATAGAAGCCGTAGGTCTGAGACGTGGAGCTACGTCCTCGAAAGAGGGTGGACAGACTGAAAGAGAGGACATTGTGTCTAGCTTCTGGCCACCGTTGGAACCTGACGATACGTCTGCAGTAGACGAGTGGTAGTATGTTATACTGAAATTTAGGAATTGGGGGACTGCCTGTGACTATATGGGAGCTGTCCTGCGATGGTACTTGTCTAGTATTAAGTAAGTTGGCAGTTGAGCTGAGCTATCTGGCTGTCTGGTGTCTGTCTGGGTTCTGGGTGATTAATCTCACATCTCATGCTCTGGGCGGACCATGCTCTGGGCGGAGCAAAGGTGGTGACAAAGGTGGTATGACCTGCCGTTTTCCTTTGTGAATCGGCGTCTTACTTAGTAAGCTTTTTTTTCTTTCTACTCCCTTCCAACAAAAGCTCGCTCCCTCCAAGGTCCGCGTCTATCCGCTCGCTATCCGCTCACCATCAGCAGCATCGTCCCGCGCTGGTTCGCGTCGTCGGACGTGTCTCTCGATAAGCACGGATGATCCCAAAGCTTGCTTCAAATTTGCTGCATTTCAACCTACAGCGCGTCGCGGCCGCTGTCCAAACTCAAACTACCCAGACCCTCCGCAACGTCCTCCAGTTCCAGCCACAAGCACAAGCACAAGCACAGGCCCAGTCCGTCGCCCCGAGCACCACCGCTACTTCCCTTGGTTGGAATGCCGCCAACGGCGCGGCCGGCACCGGTGCAGGTCCTGGAGGTGCAAAGTTTAACGCTGGAAGCGGTTTCTACAACGCTTTCCAGGTCAGTCGATTCCCCTTTGATCGTTGTTCAGATAATCGTGCCACATCCGTCACATATCCCGCAGTCTCGTAGTCTCGTAGCGATATCTGGGGATGTCTAGCGATGTCTAGCGCTACGACTGCTACAAAATACGTCTCCTCGTCTCTAGGACGTTCCCCGTATACGTATCCGTATCCGTATAGTCTACCACTCTCAATGATACTGACGTAGCTACCTGCAGAATGGCACCCGCATTCCTGACGCAACTGTATCCTCTGCACAACACGACGACGAAGACAAAAATGGAGCTGTAGCTCGCCGTCCCGTCGGCTCCAGTTCCCTTCATCGCGTCCGACGAAACACCCTTTCCAGCCTGCTTCCTCGACCCCAAAGCATCGTACTCTCATCCCAATCCCACCACCATCATCGTCTCCATCTACTACCTGCCATCAAGGCTTCACCGGCAACCGCAACCCGCCAACAATCCACTCTTGCCACACCAGAAAATCCCACTGCACTTGAGCATTCTCCTCCACCCCCTCGGCGCCGATTGCGCGCCCGTGGCACGTCTCCTCCCAGGCCACCAACCGATCCCGCTTCATCCCAATCTGTTCACCCTCCCGAGCTCGAAAACCGCGCTTCATCCCCAACTTCCAGAGTCGACAAGGACAAATGGATCGCTGAGACGGTGCGGGCCGCAAATGCTGGCAACAAGGATCGTATTCTATACCAGTTCGACGAGCTTCGTCGTCTTAATGTCCGTGACTCGGATATGTGGTCTGCCACACTCCATAGTCTCCTCCAGCTCCGCCAGCCTGGCGAAAGTCTCGATATGGTCGTCAAGGTGTACAACAGCATGCTCGACCGCGGTATCAGCCCCAGCACTGGAGCCCTCCAGCGCCTCATCCAAAGCCTTGCATACCGCGACATCGAGATCCACAAAGCGCTCGAGTACATGGACCGATGGGAGGAAGAAAATACCCCAGGCGTCCCTCCTGTCTCACATCAGGAACAACGGACACGATTCGCCCGTGAAGACAATTTCGCACCTGCCATGGCGCTCATCGCCGCCACCTATGCACGCAGGCTCTCCCTCTCGCTCAAAACGCGCACTTACGGCAACCTCCTGGAATGTTGCACCTACCGTGCTGATGTAAAGAGCGCAATCCAGGTCTACGCTCACATGGAACGAGAGGGCGTCAAGCCCGATGCGAAGACGTTCTCCATGATGCTGCGCACGTACGCTGCCGCCAAGGACTTGGAGGGTGCGATCGAAGTGTTCTCCGAATTTCGCATCGCTGCACGCAACGGCAAGATGATATGGGATATGGAGGAGGACGGACAGCAGCCGGAACAAGCTACAGATGCGGCAAAAGAGACAGCAAACCACACTGATGAAGATGGCCCGAACTCGAAGCTGCTCTCACCCCGTGCTGCCGCCGCATGCATCACTGTCTGGAATACTATGATCAGGACCTACTTCGAATGTAACAACCCCGCGGGTGCCCTCGCCCTCCTCGAGAAGATGATGGATTCGAATGTCGGGCTTCACTTCACGGCCAACGACGTGCCACTGCCGAGTGGGCAGACGTTCGGCGAAGTCATCCGCGGCTTTATCGATACGGGAGACATCCAGACTGGCCTCGCATGGTTTAAGAGGTTGCTCGAACAGACGGATGCGCCGCCTGCGCGTAACGACGGACCGCTCCTTACACCCTCGCGCCCAGACCGCGGCACATGGAACGCGATGCTGCATGGGCTGTACCAGAACAAAATGGCCGAGGAGCTCAATGAGCTTGTCGTTCTCGCCGAGTCGCTCGGACACCCGGACACGCAACTCCACCTGTCGCACTGGAACTGGGTGTGGAGGACCAACCTGGTCGTTATGCAGGACTCCACCGCGACCAAGGAGCGCGCAGCCCAGCTGCTCGACTTTATACGTAAGATGATTGTTGAAAGCGAGCTGCAACACGAGGTAGAGACTCCCAGAGCAGAGTCGCGCATCTGGCAGTGTATCGGGTTATATGTCGCGCAACGGCGGATCGACGAGGCGCTCGAATTGCTCTTCCTCGCGTACGCCCGGCAGAAGACACTCGTCAACAAGGCTGGTGAGGCTGTTGAGGCTTCGCAGGGTGCGACGCTCGTCTCGCTCGAGCGTATCCGAAGCATGTTGCGTTCGTTTGAAGCGTCTGTCTTGGATACAGCCTCCATCGAAGGCGGGTGCTTCCCGTCGTTCCCCAACTTGCTCGAGTACCTGACGATATACGACCAAGCTGGGCTCATGCCCTCCCAGCGCGCTGGATGGTACTACCTCAACGCGTTACTCCACCACCACGAGCAACCAATGGGCTCTCTCCCGGAAGGTTCGTGGCCCCGGCTTGCTTCTATGGCCGTAGCGACGTGCCAAAGCGTGTTCTGGGAGGCCCAGGCACCCGTCGCGGACGCAAATCACGTCTGGCAGATTATCTCTTTCCTCCAGATCGTTAACAAGCACGCGCGCGGCTTCGAGTCCCTCGGCAGCCACAATGTCCACCGCATCCACCAGATCCTCCGTCATCACCTCGGTGAAGCCCGCACGCGCGAGGTATACGGCTCGCTCGGCGCCCGTTTCGCGAATGTCGAAAATTACCTACCGCACTTTGTCAAAGTCGCCTCCCGCTCGCAGTCCTCCCCGCAAGAACTCCTCGCCGAGAGCCGCCCGGCCAACTTCATGGCGCCGCCCGTCCCACTCCGTATCGACGTCGCCGCGACCAAGTGGATCGCGGAGGGATCGACAATGGGGAAAAAGAAGGTGACCGTCACGCCCGAGATTGCTTTTGAGCGGCTCGAGACGTGCATCCAGCGCGGGCAGGGTATCAACCCCGAGGAACTGGGCCGACTCATCACGCTCCTCGGCCAGAACCGCCGCCTTGACTTCGTCCGCCAGGCGTACTACTACGGCCAGCAAATCCTCGCGTCACTCAATATGAACAAGGCGTGGCAGTCGGCTGGGTGGTTCTCACTTGAAGATGCGATGGTGTGTGGTTTGGCGCATTGCGGCGACATGGACGCTGCGTCTGTCCATCGTGCACGAATTGTTACCCATGGTGGTGTGCCCAGTCCCAATGCGTACGGCGCGCTCATTGCCAATATCAAGGAGACGACGGATAATGCAAGCGTTGCGACGGAGCTGTTCGAGGAGGCCAGGCGACTAGGTGTTCGGCCCCACGAGTACATGTTCAACACCTATATCTCCCGCCTCTCCCGTGCGCGTAAAACGGAGCAGGCGCTCGCTGTCTTCGCCGAGTTTAAGGAACGTGGGCTTGTGCCGACTATGGTCACGTATGGTGCTATCCTCAGTGGATGCGCCAGAGTAGGCGATACAGTCAACGCTGAGGCACTCTTCCAGGAGATGATCACTAGCGGTTGTGGTGTATGTGCATGTCAAGCCTAACCGCCCGCGCGCCTTGCACTATTTCAGTTTGTTGAAGCAGTATAACGTTCCTCCAACATCATACAGCTATAAGGTATGCCGAGAAAGGTTCATTGAGTTGATATATACTGACACGGTTGGACATTCTAGTTGCTCATCGATGCTTACGGCACAATAGAACCTGTTGATATCCCTTCAGTCGACAGAGTCCTCAAGGAATTGATCAGTAGCAACCTCGAGATTAACGGCAGTCACTTTGCCGCAGTGATCACTGCTCACGGTTGTGCAAACCACGACCTAGACTCGGCCATGCGTGTCTTTGACGACTTGAGCACACTGCCTGAGAAGGTCCAACGCCGCGCCGTCGCACGCCTGCCCGAAGTCCTTGCATACGAAGCCATCCTCAACGCCGTTGTCAGCCACCACCGTTTCGACCTGATGGAGCAATACTGGCAACGAATGCAGACTGCTCGAGTTCAACCCACAGCATACATCTACAACATCCTCATCCGAGGATACTCTATGAATGGCAAGATTGACGATGCGCGAAGGGTGTTCGAGAGCATGTCCGACCCTGTGGCTGGTGCTGCTGCACCGAACAACCACACGAAACAGCCTAGGTCCAACGATACTCGTGTGTACCGAGAGGTGAGTTATCGGCCATTACTCTCGACAAACATTTATTTGACATCATATATTATAGCCCTCAACTTGGGAGGCTATGGTTCGCGCCGAGTTGGGTGCCGGAGAGCGAGAGCGTGCGAATGCTATCGTTGCCCGCGCAAAGGAGAGGTGTGTTCCAATATGGGGTTAGATTACCACGACTGTATTGACGAATATTCTAGGGCTTACCCATCTGCCGTCGTTGCTAGAATCAACGGCGTCCTTTGGGAGCGTGCTACCTCGGTAGACCAGGCCGTCCTCGAGGAACTCTCATCTGGGAATGAATCGGGATCCTCCTCACCCCCGGCCCAGACACCTTCCAGTAGCTCGGGCGCAAACTCGTTGCCATAAGGGTCTGAAGGGGCGTAAACACACACCCCGTACTCTGTTGGCCTCATCGACTCCAATATAGCGTATCCAGTCTGCACCCGTCATCACACGCTTCTTCTGTGCATCATCGAGCTCCTATCATGTTCGCGCATCTTCTCCATCAAACGCAAAGCCTCCTACTGCATCAACTACTGCACCAATATCCATCACGCCCATCTCCCTGCACGAATGCATTTCTCTCTTCTTTTCAGAGCTATCTAACGTTCCGTTTGTGACTGTGGTATACTACAAGATACCTTACTGCCTCAACGATGTTCCTCGTTCTGATAATTGGCGGAAACTCGACGAACATCCTTAGTAGATCTTGACATTTGCAAAACTAGA
>WNFL01376150.1_pt1 | contig 14314 bp, 16 predicted proteins | sample 5400361 | NCBI WGS metagenome assembly WNFL01 (sample SAMN13153351, study PRJNA577476) | soil metagenome | isolation source: 40 cm soil on Douglas fir-dominated hillslope | place: USA:California | collected 2013-09-17
TCGATGCGCTCCATGGACACCACGTCGGCCGCGAGCCCCGCGCAGCTGAACGAGCCCGCGGTCACGGCACAGGCGACCCGCGCGGCGAGACGGGGCCGCACCTTAATGACGCTGCGTGGAAGTCGACTGCGTGACGAGGTCGGAGAGCACGGATCCCGCCATCTCCGTGATCGGGACCGCGGTCGCCAGGAATGCGGCGCTCACGAGCGCCGGCACGATGGCGCGTTTCACCGCGAAGTGATCGATGCGTGTACCCATGCCGCCACGCTAACCGCGCAGCGTGGGCCGGGTCTTCACGAAGGCTGTTCGGCGCAGGAATCTCAAAGACTCGCGGCACCGCGAGAGCGACCATGCGCCCATGATTACACTCGTACTGAACGGCAAGACCCTCTCCGTCGACGCGCCGCCGGAAACCCCCGTGTTGTGGGTGCTGCGCGACAACCTCGGGATGACCGGCACGAAGTTCGGATGCGGCGCGACGCTGTGCCGCGCGTGCACCATCCACGTCGATGGCCAGCCCACGTTCTCGTGCCTGCTGCCGCTGTCGGCCGTCGAGGGAAAGAAGGTGACCACGATCGAAGGGATCTCCGGTCCGGTCGCGGCCGCCGTGCAGGCCGCGTGGGACAAGATCCAGGTCCCGCAATGCGGGCCCTGCTCACCACGAACGCGAAGCCCAGCGACGCGGACATCGACCAGGCCATGCAGGGCAACCTGTGCCGCTGCGGAACCTACCAACGCATCCGACGCGCGATCCACGACGCGGCGAACCAGCTCGAGGCGTCCAAATGAGCATTGTGTGGGGATTGTCTCGGCGCGAGTTCCTCAGGGCCTCCGCCCTCGGGAGCGCCGCGCTCGTGATCGGGCTGAGGATCGGCACCGCACGGGGCGCATCGGCCTCGCCTCCCGCACTCGAGCCCAACGCGTGGATCCGCGTGCGCGCTGACGGAAGCGTGACGCTCGTCTGCCCGCGCAATGAAATGGGGCAGGACGTGCACACGTCGCTCGCCATGCTGCTCGCCGAGGAGCTCGGCGTCGACCCGCGCCGCGTCACGATCGTGCAGGCCGGCGCAGACCCGGTGTACGTCAACAAGCTGATGGGCTCGCAGATCACCGGCGGAAGCACCAGCGTGCGTGACGCGTGGGAGCCGCTGCGCCGCGCGGGCGCGACGGCACGCACCATGCTCGTCGGTGCCGCTGCGCAACATTGGAACGTGCGCGCCGCCGACTGTCGCGTGGAAAACGGCCGCGTGATCCACGGCAACAAGGCGCTCGCGTATGGCACCCTGGCCGCCGCCGCCGCACGGCAGCCCGTCCCGAAGGACGTCGAGCTGAAACCGCCTGCATCATTCGCGGTGATCGGCAAGGCGCTGCCCCGCCTGGACGGATCGGACAAGGCGCGCGGTCGAACCGTATTCGGCATCGACGTAAAGCAGCCCGGCATGGTGTACGCGGCGCTCGCGCAGTGTCCGGTGTTGGGCGGCAAGGTCGCCTCGTTCGAGAGCGCCGGCGTCGAGAAGCATTCCGGCGTTCGCAAGGTCGTCAACATCGGTGAAGGTGTGGCCGTGATCGCCGACCGCTATTGGACGGCGCGTTCCGCGCTGGCGGACCTGAAGATCACGTGGGACGAAGGCCCGGCTTCGAAGATCGGCACGGCCGACATCTACGCGACGCTCGAGCGCGCCGCCGGCAGGCCCGGCGCCATCGCAAAGCAGGCGGGCGACGCCGCCGCCGCGCTCGCGCGCGGCAAACCGATCGAGGCGCGCTACACCGCGCAGATGCTCGCGCATGCCACGCTCGAGCCGCAGAACTGCCTGGCGCTCGTCTCACCGCAAGGCGTGGACGTGTGGGCGAGCACGCAATTCCCGCAGGGCGCGCAGGGTATCGCCGCCGCAGCGGCCGGCGTGAAGCCCGATCGCGTCCGGATCCATCCGCAATTCATCGGCGGCGGCTTCGGCCGGCGCATCGACGTGGATTTCATCGGCCAGGCGGTCGCGATCGCAAACGCGATTCCCGGCACGCCCGTCAAGCTCATCTGGACGCGCGAGGACGACACCACGCACGACTTCTACCGGCCGCCATCGCTGCATTTGCTTCGCGCCACGGTCGGCGACGGCCGCATCGACGCCTTCGACTGCAAGCTCATCTCGCCGTCCATCACGAATCGCCTCTTCCCCGGCGCGGTGCAGGACGGGCTCGATGGCTTCATGACCGAAGGGCTCATCAACTTCACTTACGACATTCCGAACCTCGAGCTGCGCACCGTGATCGAGGAAGTCGGCATCGCGGTGGGCTACTGGCGCTCGGTAAGTCACGCATTGAATGCCTTCGCCATCGAAAGTTTCGTCGACGAGCTCGCTGCAGCGGCCGGGCGTGATCCGCTCGCGTTCCGCATTGCGATGCTGGAGAAGATGCCGCGCCAGCAGGCCGTGCTGCAGCGCGCCGCGGCCAACGCCCGCTACTCGGCCAAACCCATCGGCGGACACGCGTACGGCATCGCCTCGATGGAGTGCTACGGCACGCACATGGCTCTCATCGCGGAAGTGTCGGGAAGCGCGGATGCCGTGAAGCTCGAGAAGCTCACCTACGCGCTCGATTGCGGCATCGCCGTGCATCCCGACCAGGTCGTGGCACAGATCGAAGGCGGCGCCGTGAGCGGTCTCATCAACGCGATCCGCAGCAAGGTGACGATCGCGAACGGACGCGTCGAGCAGGCGAACTTCAACTCGTTCACGATCCCTCGCATGCCCGAGGTCCCGCCGATCGCGGTGGATCTGTTCGCGAGCAGCGAAGCGCCCGGCGGCATCGGCGAAGCGGGCGTGCCGCTCGTGGCACCCGCCATCGCCAACGCCGTCTTCGCGCTCACCGGGAAGCGAATCCGCGCCCTCCCACTGGAAGACGGCGGGATTCGCTTCGCCTGAGGGGTCAGGCGCGGCGCGCCGACCTGGAGCTCGATCCGGAGAATTCGCGTCCCGCGAGCGCGGCCATCACGATCGCGATCCCCGAGCTCACCAGGTTCACGCCCACGGCGAGGCCCAGCACCCAGGCGGCGGACAGCGGCCAGCCCAGCACGATCACCGCCGCCAGCAGCACGTCGACGATGCCGCTCGCGAGCATCCAGCCCCACGTGCGGCTCATCAATTCGCGATATCCGATCGACGCCACGATCTGGAAGATGCCCTCCACGATGAAGAACGCGGTGAGCATGAGTGCCAGCGAGAACACGCCTTCCGCCGGTTTCCAGACCAGCAACACGCCCGCGATGGTCGATAGCGCCGCGGTGACGAGGCTCCATGCGAAAGCGGGGATGTGTTTCACCGTGAGCACGGCCGCCAGGCCGGCGATACCGCCGATCAACAGGAGACAACCGATGTAGATGTCCACGGCGATCGCAGCGACGGCGGGCGCCCAGATCGCCACGAAGCCCAGGATCACGAGGAGCGCGCCCTCGAGGAAGAAAAGGCGCCAGTGCTCGGCCCAGGCTCTCGAGATGGCTCGATTCATGTCGCCTCCCGCGTCAGCGCGCGTACTGGAAGGCGCGCATCGCCTTCACGTTGTCGCGGGTGGCGCCGTCCAGGATGAACTTGCCGCCCTCCTCCCGGAACTGGCTGACGGGAATCGCGACGTCGTGCTTGGCGACCCCGAGGAATCCGCCCGCCCCGATGATCGCGTACGACACCGACAGGTCCGGCGCGATGACGATGTCGTCGACCGAGCCGATCTTCTGGCCGCCATCGTTGAAGACAGGCTTGCCGAGCACCTGTTTCCTGGCGCTCCAGCCCAGGGCGACGGCGCGCAGCTCCGTGGCCTCGACGCCGAGGAGCGCGGAGCCCGCGACCTGCGCGAGCGAAGCGGTGGATGACAACAATGCGGCGCCCGCAAGCGCCAGTGCGATGGTGCGTTTCATGTGTTTCTCCATGGGTGGGGTGGGACGTACCCGTCCATGATGTCCATGCGCCGGCAGGATGTATTTCTTCCGCTTGCAGGCCGTTCGCACGCTTCGCAGCCGCAATCAAGACGCGGACCCGCGCCGCGTGCAATCTTTCAGCGATGTCAGCCACCCTCGATCGGCCGCTCTTCCTGCACGGCGATGTCGCCTCGCGACGCTACAGCCGTGTGGCGATCGCATTGCATTGGCTCGTCGCCGTGCTCGTGATCGGCCAGATCTTCTTCGGCTGGTACCTGGGCGACGTTCCGCCCGGTGGCAGCCGCGGAACGCTCGTGAACCTGCACAAATCCATCGGCCTCACCCTCTGGCTGCTCGTCTGGCTGCGGATGGGCTGGAGATGGACTCACCCCGCACCGCCTTTGCCGGCGTCGCTCCCCGAATGGCAACGCGCGGCCGCGGCCGCGAGCCATTTCGCGCTGTATGCGTGCCTCTTCGTGCTTCCGCTCGTGGGCTACCTCGGCTCGAACTTCAGCAAGCACGGCATTCTTCTCTACGGCGCCGTGAAGCTTCGGCCGTGGGGTCCCGACGACAAGGGGCTCTACGATCTCTTCAGGAATATGCACACGGTTGTCGCCTGGGTGCTGGTCACGCTGGTCAGCGTGCATATCGCGGCGGCGATCTACCACGCGGTGCGGCGTGACGGCGTGATGGGCCGCGTCTGGCCCGGGACGCAGATCCCATGAGTCCAGGCATCCGGTCGGCGCTTCTCGCTTCGTTGCTGCTCGCGGTGCCCGCCTGGGCCGGCGTCGCCGTGGTGACGAACGAAGGCTCGGGGTCGCTCACGCTCATCGATTCGGCGACCGATGCGGTCGTGGGCGAGATCGCCGTCGGCGGCAAGCCGCGCGGAATCGCGGTGAGCCAGGAGCGTCGTGTCGCCTACGTCTCGGACCAGAAATCCAGCGATCTCGTCGTGGTGGATGTCGACGCGCGGGTCGTTCGCCGGCGCATTCCGCTGGGCGAGTCGCCCGAGGGCGTCTATCTCTCGCCCGACGGCCGCTGGGCCGCGGCGGCGATCGAGAAGACCAACACCGTCATCTTCGTCGATGCGGTGCGTGAAGAAGTCGCTTTCAAGGTGAAGATCCGCGGAGAAAATCCGGAACACGGCGTGTTCTCGCCCGACGGCAAGGTCCTCTATGTCGGCGCCGAGGAAGGCAACACCGTCGACGTGATCGACATCGCAGCGCAAGCGGTGGTGGCGACGATCCCGGTGGGCAATCGGCCCCGCGGCATCGCCTTCACGCCCGACGGATCCCGGGCCTACGTCGCCTGCGAGCTCTCGGGCGTCGTGCAGGTCGTGGATGCGCGGCGCCACGAGAGCCTGGGCGCGATCGCGGTGGGCGTGCGGCCCGCGGGTGTGCTCGTCGATCCTGAAGGCAAGCGCGTCTATGTTTCCACCGGCGGCGATTCGCGAGTGAACGTCATCGACGTCGTGACCGGCGCTGTCCAGGCGAGGATCGAAGTGGGCAAGCGGCCATGGAACATGGCGATCGCGGGCGACGGGCGCAAGCTCTACGTTGCGAACGGGCGCTCCAACACCGTGACCGTCATCGACCTTCAACGCGACGCCGCCCTTCGCGACGTTCCCGTGGGCGAGCTGCCGTGGGGAGTCGCGGTCCTGCGTTAGTGCGCAGCTTTTGTAAAGGCACGCAGGGATCTCGAAGATTCGCCGCGACCCGCGCAATAACCTCGCGGGGTCACCGTCCTCCAGGAGTCCCCCATGCGACAAATCACGGCCCTCGCCTTCGCGGCGGTAACGATCTTCGCAGCAAACGCGCATGCTGCCGACGACAGCTCACGAGGCAAGACGCTCTTCGAAGCGAACTGCGCGGCGTGCCACACGACAGTCCCCGGCAAGCAGGGCTTCGGCCCGTCGCTCGCGGAAGTCGCGGGACGCCCGGCCGGAAGCCTCCCCGGATACAAGTTCACGGACGCGATGGCGAACTCGGGCCTGCACTGGGACGCGAAGACGCTCGGTGAATTCCTCGAGGGCAGCACGAAGAAAGTGCCGGGGACGGCCATGGACTACACCGTCTCCAACGCGGACGATCGCACGGCGATCGTCGCCTACCTAGCCACGCTTGGAGATGGCAGCAAGATCGCCGGGCCTGCGGCCGCCTCGCCGCCGGTTCCGAAAGGCGGTCCCACCCAGCAGGAGCTCCTCGGCGCCGCGAATTCCCGCGACTGGCTGTACGCGACCAAGGATTACTCCGGCGCGCGTTTTGCCGACCTGCGCCAGGTCAACGTGAAGAACGCCTCGCAGCTGCGGCCCGTGTGCCTCTATCGCACGGACCTCTCGACGCCGACGCAGACCAACCCGCTCGTATACGACGGCATCATGTACGCGACCTTCGAGAATTCCGTGGCCGCGATCGACGCCGCCACGTGCCGCCAGAAGTGGGTCTACAAGTGGAACCCGAAGGGTCCCTCCATCTCCTTCAGCAACCGCGGCGTCGCCATCAAGGACGGCGTGCTGGTACGCGGAACCTCCGACGGGTATCTCATCGCGCTCGACATGGGCGAGGGACGCCTCATCTGGTCGAAGAAGATCGCCGAGCAGAAGGACGGGCAATACCTGAGCATGCCGCCGCTCATGTTCGAGGACACGGTGATCTACGGGCCGGCGGGCGCGGACTTCGGGCCGAAGAACTGGGTGGGCGCATTCCGCATCGCGACCGGCGAGGCGGTCTGGCGATTCAACCTCATTCCCGATGACGGCGAACCGGGCGCGGATACGTGGTCCGATCCGAAATCGCGCACGCACGGAGGCGGCAGCCTCTGGACGCCGCTTTCGTTCGATCCCGGGAGTGGCACCCTGTACTTGCCGGTGGGCAACCCTTCGCCGGACTTCTACGGCGAGCTGCGACCGGGCGCGAACCTCTACACCAACTCCGTCGTGGCGCTCGATGTGCGCACCGGCAAGCTCAAGTGGTACAAGCAGTTCGTTCCCCACGACGTGCACGACACCGACCTCACGCAGGTGAGCCCGCTCTTCTCGGCATCGGTGAATGGAAAGCGGCGCAACCTCATGTCCGTCACGGGCAAGGACGGCCTGCTTCGCATCATGGATCGCGACACGCAGGAAATCGTCTTCGAGCTTCCCATCACGACCCGCTCGAACGTCGACGCGGAGCCGACCGTCGAGGGCATCCACCGCTGCCCGGGCCTGCTGGGCGGCGTCGAATGGAACGGCCCGTCGTACAACCCGCTCACGAAAACGCTCTTCGCAGCCTCGGTGGACTGGTGCGGGACGTTCACGATCACGCCGCAGCCGCCGGGCTTCATCTCCGCGGCGCACTACTACGGCGGAGGCGTGACGCCGGACCCGCACGACAGCGCGCGCGGCTGGCTCACCGCGATCGATGCGGTGACGGGCAAGGTCCGCTGGAAGAAGCAGTGGGGCACGCCGATGTCGGCGGCGCTCGTCACGACAGCGGGCGGCCTGATCTTCACCGGCAGCATGGACTACGACTTCGTCGCGATGAACGCGGCCAACGGCGACATCCTCTACAAGTTCAACACCGGCGGCTCCATCGGCGGCGGCGTGATCACCTACGAGGTGAAGGGCAAGCAGTACGTCGCGACCACTTCGGGTGTGGTTTCCGGATTCCACGGAGGCTCGGGGCCCTCCTCGATCGTCGTGTTCGCACTGAAATAGCGCGCGTGACCCACGCCATCGCCCGCATTCGCAAGACGGCGCACCTTCTCTGGAGCGCCGATCGCATCCTCGCGCGGCTCTGGATGCGGCGCCTGCTGGCGCAAGCGATGGCGTCGGGGACGGCGGCCGCGGGGGCGCTCGTGGGATTCGCGTTCCTCGAGCTCGCCGCTTTCCTGCGGATTTCCGAGTCGGCGTCGCCGGCAGTCGCGGCGGCCTCGATGGGTGCGGCCAACCTGGTGCTCGCATCGATCGCCTTCCTCGTCGCCACGCGCGCGCGCAAGCCCTCGCCCGAAGCGGCCGCGGCTTCCGAGGCACACGACATCTCATGGCAGCTCCTCGTCGCGGAATTCGAGTCGCTGCCGGCCGAAGCGCTCATGCGCCTGATCGAGCGGCTCACGGGACTCCTGAAGAAGAAGTCCGGTGAATCTCGCGAAACCTGACGCAGGGTCACTGCCGCAGCGCCTGCGCGTGCTCTTCGGCATGACCCCGGCACCGCCGGCGTCCGCCGATCACGAGACGCTGGTCCATTTCCTGGGGCGCACGACCCTTTTCGGCGGCCTCGGCAAGCGGGATCTCGAGCATCTCGCCCGCTTCGTGCTCGTGCGGCAATTCCGCGACGGCGAATCGATCTACGAGGAAGGCCGTCCCGGGGCCGCCCTCTTCCTCGTGCGCACGGGCCGGGTGGAGATCACCAAGCGGATGGCCGACGGCAGCACGCTCGCCGTCGCGAGCCTGGATCCGCCCGCGTCCTTCGAGGAGCTCGCCGCCATCGGCGGCGAGGTTGCCCGCTGGACCTCGGCGCGCGCGAGAGGCGCCGTGGAGCTGCTGGCACTCGGCCGCGCGGACCTGGAATCGCTCTCGCGGCAGAATCCGAGTGCCGCCAACAAGGTCATCGTGAGCCTTGCCGAGGCCACCGCGCGGCGGCTGCACCTGTTGCTCGAATCGCAGGGAACATGAGCTCGCCTGCCAGCGCCGAATGGCGAATCGCCAGGCGCGTGCTGCTCGCCGCTGCATTCATCGCCTCGGCCTGGGTCCTGTGGCAGGCGCGCTCGCTCCTCGTTCCCTGCATCGGCGCCGCATTCCTCGCCTATGTCTGCGTGCCCGCCGTGGACTTCGTGGAACGCAACGGGTTGCCGCGCGCGGCAGGCGTGATCCTGGTCGCCCTGGCGGGATTCGTCGCGGTGATCGGCGTCGGCTTCGCCATCCGCAGCGCCGCGCCATCGGCCGAAGGCGTGCTGGAGCTCAAGGTGCGAGCCATCCATGCGGTCGCCGGCCGCTATGCGCGATTGATGGACCTGGACGAAACGTCGCTCCGGGGTAACCGCCTGCACCAGCTCGTCGGGCGCGAGGCCGATGCCACCGTGGCGCGCGCGGCGCGATTCCTCGCGCTCACGCCGGAGGAGGATCGCCTCCTCGTCACGCAAGGCTCCCTCGACGCGCGCTGGGAGCGGCTGCGGCGCCAGCATTTCGAAGACGAAGCGTTGCTCGAGCGTCGTGGCTTGCGCGACCCGGCGCGCGCATCGACGGACAGCGCGGACAGCACCGACGCCTGGGCCGGCTCGATGGCCGCCTCGGTCGCCGTCCTCGCTCAGCTCCTGCCGGCGTGGGTCACGGCCTTCTTCCTCTTCGTGTTCCTTCTCGCCGACGATGGCCGCATCAAGCGCGACCTCTTCGCCCTGGTCCCGAATCGCTACTTCGAGCCGGTGTTGTCGATCCACGCGGACTTGCACGCCACGCTGCAGAGCTACGCGAAGGCGCTCTTCACGCAGTGCGCGCTGCTGGGATTCACGGTCGCGCTAGCGCTCGCCATCGCCGGAATTCCGCCGCGGTGGGCGCTCGTGATCGGCTTCTTCGCCGGCATGGCGAACGTCGTTCCCTATGCGGGCATTGGCACCGCGCTCGCCGGCGGCATGCTCTACGCCCTGTTGGGATACGAGGCTCACCCGTTCATGCCATTCGTGAACGCCGAGAACCTGCCGTGGGCGGTCCTCGCCGCGGTATTGGCGACCGATGCGATCAAGAATGCGGTCTACGATCCGCTGGTTTTCGGCGGGGCGCTGGAGCTGCATCCCGTCGCGGTGATCCTCGGCGTCGCCGCGGGAGCGACGATCTTCGGCTTCCTCGGCGCGCTATTCGCGGTGCCCGCCCTCGCCTTCGGGCGTGCCCTCGGCGGAAGCGTCTTCAGGCAGCTGCGATCCTACGGCGCGATCTAGCCAACGGCCCATTGAGCCGTCGCCCGGACGGCGGCGCTGCGCGTGTAGAAGAAGCCGCCGCGCTCGAAGCCCGAGATGATGGAGGCCTTGGCCGAAATGACACGCCCTGTGGCGGGCGATCGATCCACCACGACCTCGTTGGGCAAGCCGTCCATGAGGTGCATCGGCGCGATGCGCCCGTCGGTGAAGCGCGAGAGATAGATGGTGCAGGTATCGAAATCGAAGAACGCCGCCCTGAATCCGAGACTGGAATTCTCCTGGCTGAGACCGCCCGTCCCGTTGAAGAGGAGATTCTCGATTCCCAGCTTCAGGCCGCTCATGAGGTTCTTCATGCCGCCTCCTGGACCGGGCCCGCGGTTGTACGGCGTCGCGACGCCTCGCGGAACGCGCCCGGCGTCGTGCCGGTGTGCTTGCGGAAAAGGGTCGTGAGATGACTCTGGCACGAGCAGCCGACGTCGAGCGCGATATCGACGATGCTGAGCTCCGTCGTGGACAGGAGCCGCATCGCCCTGCGGATCCGGCACCGGATCACGTACTGGTGCGGCGTGAGGCCCGTCGTGAGCTTGAAGCTGCGGCCGAAGTGGAACGGCGCCAGGCCTACCGCCGCGGCGATCTCCTCCCAGTCCAGCTTGGAATCGAGGTTCGCGTTGACGTATTTGATGGCGCGATGGAGGTGCTCGCGGGCGAGCCGCGGGTCGCGTCCCCTGGGGCGGTCCGGCGGATCGTCCGCGGACTCGCGCATGCACGTGACGATCGCCCGCGCGAGCTCGTGGATATGGTCGTCACTCCATTCGTCGCGCGCCGTGCGCTCGACGAGGTGGGCGCGCAGCAGGTCCATCGCGCGTTCCACGCGCCGTGCCGGCACGGGCTCGAGCATCTGGGTTTCGTCGTATGGCATTTGCGTCATCTCCGGTCGTTGCGTTGATGAGGCCCATTTCGCTCCGGGCCGGTATCAACCCCATTTCGCAAGGACGGGGAACCTGTTTCAGTTGTGGCCTGTGAGGCCCGGGAATGCCACCGCGAGAAGCTGGTGCGCGCCGTTCCACACGATCTGGACGCCAATACATAAGGTGATGAACGCCGAGAGCCTCATGAGGACGGTGCGTCCGGTATTGCCGAGCCACGAAAGGATCGTGTCGGCGTAGCGATAACAAAGGTAGACGGCAACGGCGACGGCGAGGATGCCCGCCGCGTGTCCCGCGGCGGTGACGACCAGCCCACGGACATCGGAGCCCTGGTTGGCGCCGAGCGTCACGGCCACCGAGAGCGAGCCGGGACCGACGGTCACCGGCATCGTGAGCGGGTAGAACGCGCGCCGCGGCAGCTCATCGGCGGACATTTCCAGTGCGCTCGCGCGCGCCGCGTCATCCGTGTCCGGCTTGGTGAGGAGGGTCCACGCAAGTGCGCACACCATCAATCCGCCGCCCACCTGGACGGTCGGGATGGACAGCCCGAAAAAGTCGAGCACGTAGGCGCCCACCAGCGTGGAAGCCAACAGGAGAAGGAACGTGTCGAATGCGACAGCCCTCGCCATCGCCGCCTGTTGGCCGCGCCCGATGCGGGTGGTGAGCTGCTGGTAGATGGGTATGCTGCCCAGGGGATCGACGATCGGAAGCAGGCCCGCGATCGCGAGGACCGCGGCGTGCGTGAGCGGCGCGAAGGTCTCGAGCTGAATCATGACCTGCATTTGGGCACCCGCGCGTCGTCGCCGCGTTTCCGAATGCCACCTGTGTGTTTCAAACGACGCGATTCACGCCGGCGGCTGGCAGACTTCGTCATGGACACGCAACCGCGGCACCTGGAGTGGCGAGGCGTGGGCCCCTGGGGCTTTCATCGCCTGCACGCGCTCGACTGGGGCGATCCGCGCAGCCGCCGCGTCGTCGTGTGCGTGCACGGCTATAGCGGCAACGCGCATGATTTCGACTACCTCGCGCGACGCCTCGCTCGTCACGCGCGCGTGATCTGCCCCGATATCGCGGGGCGCGGCGAGAGCGCGCGCCTTCCGGAGCCTTTCGCCTACCACTTTCCGCAGTTCCTCTCCGACCTGCGCGCGATGCTGGCCGAGATCGGCGCGGATCGCGTGGAATGGGTTGGCACTTCGATGGGCGGCCTGTTGGGCCTCATCCTCGCCTCGGAGCCACCGAGCCCCATCACGCGCCTGGTGCTGAATGACATCGGCGCTTTCGTGCCGGGCGAGGCATTGCGTGTCATCGGGCGCGACCTGCGCGCGCCGTCGCGCTTCCCTTCGCTCGATGCGCTGGGCGCGCACGTACGCCGCACGCATCGCGAATGGGGGCCGCTTTCCGGCGAACAATGGAGCCACCTCATCCGGCACGCCGTGCGCGTCCGCGCCGACGGCCGCCACTCGCTGCACTACGATCCCGCGCTCGCGCGGCTCATGCAGTTTCCCGCCTTCGCTCCAGGGCTGTCGCTCTGGAGCGCGTGGGCCCGCGTGAACTGTCCGGTGCTCATCGTGCGCGGCGCACGCTCTGCGATCCTGCCCCGGGACGTCGTCGCGAAGATGCGGGACACGAAGCCCGACACGGAGGTGATCGAGATCCCGGATGCGGGGCACGCGCCTTCGCTCATGTCGCCGCAGCAGATCGCGCCCGTCGCCCGCTTCCTGGAACGTGCCCGTCCGCGGTCCCGCGCGCTCCCGCAAATCAGCCTATCGCTTCACCCACCGACGAGCCGATCTTGAGCGTGTGCGTGGCAAGGTAGACCTCGCGCAGGAAGCACACCAGCCCGGCGACCAGGGCCCACATGGCGAAGACGAACTGCGCGCCGACGAACCAGCGCATGTGCGTACCCGCGAACGCATCGATGAAAAGCGTTGCCACCACCAGGCAGATGAAGAGCGCGGAAATCGTGCACCAATTGATCGCCCAGCTCGCCAGGTGGGCGCGATGGGCCAGGGTCCGCAAGTCGCGGATCGCCTCGGCACGCTCCCCCACCGGGAGAGAAGCCACCAGGGCTTCCACCGAGCGCGCACGGTCGAGCACGCGCGCGAGGCGACCGGTCATCACGCCGAGCAACGCTCCGACGCCGCTGATCAGGAACACGGGTGCGACGGCCAGCTGGATCACGTGGGCGATCAGCGAGGCATCGGCATCGGACGGATTCACGATCTCAGCTCCATGAGGTGGGATGAGCTCGCACTGTAAGGACCGTGCACCGGCATCTGTGTCAGGCGAAATGCGGCGGCACCTGACCGACACGGTCGCGATGCGCGCAGGCGTTGCACTGGCGCATGACCTTCATGACCCGGCGCACGCTTTCAAACCGGGACGCCGTCCTCTTCTTCGTCGCCGGTGTCGCGCTGGCGTGGTTCGCGCCATCCTGGCTGCACGGCGAGGCGGCGCCCGAAGCCGCCGTATCCCGGACCCTGCGAGCGAGGTCCGCCGAGCAGCACCCCGTTCCCGCGATCGAGCTCATCGATCTCACCGATACGGAGCCGGAAGTCGTGTGGACGTGGATGTAGTCGCCATGTCGCAGTTGCAACCGACGCGCGCTCGATGCGAAACTGCGCTGCAACGAGCACGGCGCCAACTGCCCGCATATGATCCGCTCGCTCGCATGGACCGTGTTGGCACTCTCGCTGCCCGCCCTCGCCGATGAGGCGCCGGCGCGCCTGGCCGCGCTCACCATCGAAAACGATTTCTTCGCCGGCTACGACCATCACTACACGAATGGCATGCAGGCAGCCTTCGTCGTGAGCCCGCGGACGGTGTTCGCCGTGGGCCAGCGCATCTACACGCCGACCAACACGGACATCGCGGATCCCGACCCGCGCGATCGTCCTTACGCGGGTTGGCTCTACGCGATGGTGGACCGGCGGCTGGACACGCGCGGGACGATCGATCACCTGACCTTCTCGCTCGGCGTCGTCGGACCCGCCTCGCTGGGCCGGCAGGTACAGAACGGAGTGCACCGAATCATCGGCGACGCCGAGTCCGTGGGCTGGAGCCACCAGCTGCACAACGAGCCCACCATGATGGTGGGTTACGAGCGCGCATGGCCTGCCGTTCTTTCCGGCACGCTGGGCCGCCAGTCGTTCGATGTCGCCCCAAGAGTCGGCGGAGCCCTGGGCAACGTGCTCACCTACGCGAACGTGGGCGCGGTGGTGCGCTATGGGCGCAACCTCCCGGGTGATATTCCGGTCACGCACATCTCGCTCGGCCCCCCTCGCGACGGTTACCGCGGCACACCGGAGTTCGGCTGGTATGTGTGGGCGGGACTCGACGGGCGCGCGGTCGCGCGCAACATGTTCCTCGACGGCAACACGTTTCGGGATAGCCCGAGCGTGAGCCGCAAGCCATTCGGCTACGACTCGCAGGTGGGCTTCGCTCTCGCGTGGCCGAGCGCGCGGGTGGGCTTCACGTTCGTCCAGCGCAGCCACGAGTTCGATGGCCAGGTGGGCAACGACCGCTTCGGCCAGCTCGCCATTTCGTTCGCCTACTAGTTTGCGTTTCATCCGGCATTTTCCTTCGCGGTTTCAAA
>WNFL01166951.1_pt1 | contig 14311 bp, 14 predicted proteins | sample 5400361 | NCBI WGS metagenome assembly WNFL01 (sample SAMN13153351, study PRJNA577476) | soil metagenome | isolation source: 40 cm soil on Douglas fir-dominated hillslope | place: USA:California | collected 2013-09-17
TCGCAGGCGGCATCGACCTTGGCATCGCCGGCTTTCAAATTGATCAGCGCGATGTCGAACGGCGCGACCGATTCCGGCCAGATGATGCCGGCATCGTCATGGGAGGCTTCGATGATGGCGGCAACAAGGCGCGATACACCGATGCCGTAGGAGCCCATCTCGACCGGCTTGGTCTCGCCATCGGGCCCGGCGACGACCGCTTTCATGGGCGCGGAATATTTGGTGCCGAAATTGAAGATGTGGCCGACCTCGATGCCGCGTGCCGACAAACGCTTGTCCGCCGGCACCTGAGCCTCGAAGGCGGCCTGATCGTGCTGATCGTCGGTTGCGGCGTAAAGCGAGGTGCGCTGCTTGATGATCGGCTCGAGATCGCCGTTGAAGTCGACGTCCGGGCCTGGAACTTCCATGTCGACCAAATCCTTGTGGCACCAGACTTGGGATTCGCCGGTGTCGGCCAGGATGATGAATTCGTGACTCATGTCGCCGCCGATGGGCCCTGAATCCGCGCGCATGGGCACGGACTTCAAGCCGAGCCGCGCGAAGGTGCGCAAATAGGCGACGAACATGCGGTTGTAGGCGCGGCGCGCGCCTTCGCGATCCAGGTCGAAGGAATAGGCGTCCTTCATCAGGAACTCGCGCCCGCGCATGACGCCGAAGCGCGGGCGGATCTCGTCGCGGAATTTCCACTGGATATGATAGAGGTTGAGCGGCAAATTTTTGTAGGAACGGACGTAGGAGCGGAAGATGTCCGTCACCTGCTCTTCATTGGTGGGGCCGTATAAGAGATCGCGGTCGTGCCGATCGGTGATGCGCAGCATCTCCTTGCCGTAGGCGTCGTAGCGTCCGCTTTCGCGCCACAGCTCGGCCTGCTGGAGCGTCGGCATCAGAATCTGGATCGCGCCGGAGCGGTCCTGCTCCTCGCGGACGATGTCCTCGATCTTTTTCAAGACGCGAAAACCGAGCGGCAGCCAATTGTAAATGCCGGCGGCAGCCTGGCGGATGAGGCCCGCGCGCAGCATCAGGCGGTGGCTGACGATCTGTGCCTCCGAGGGCGTTTCCTTCAGCAGGGGCAGGAAATAACGGGAAAGGCGCATGGAAAACCTTCTGAATCACGCCCCTTTAGTACGGAAGCGAGGGGACAAGCGCAATTCGTCAGGCGCTCTTCGCCTCGATTGTTCGGCGTAGGCCTTTGGCGACCTCAAGCTCGCGGTAGAAGGTGTAAAGCCCGGAACCGATGATGAAAAATGTACCTACAAAGCCCCAAATGTCGGGAATATCGCCCCAGACGAGGAAGCCCAGGAGCACGCCCCATATTGCCGCGGTGTAGCGGAACGGGGCGACGACCGAGATCGCGCCGGTGCGCAGCGCGCTGATGTAAAGCAGATTGGCGGCGGCGACGAAGACGCCCGCGCCCACGAGGTAAAAGGTTTCACGGGCGCCAAATCCGTGCCAGTCCTCAAGCGCCGCGCCCGGCACTGCGACCATGCCGCCGACCACCAGCGCGAACAGCGATATCGTCACCGAGGGAATATGGCCGACGATGCGCGAGGTGATGAGATCGCGCACCGCCCAAGTGAGCGCGGTGATCTGCGTCAGCAGTAGGTACGCATTGGGTGTGCCGCCCAAGGGACCCGCGACCATGAACACGCCGGCAAAGCCGACCACGATGGCGGTCCAGCGCCGCCAGCCGACGTCTTCCTTGAAAACGATCGCGGAGAGCGCGACCAGGATGATCGGGACGGTCAGCAGGATGACCGTGCTCTGCCCGAGCGTCACGTGCGGCAACGCGATGACAAAGGCGACCAAGCCAATGCCTTCGAGCACGCTGCGCCAGAACATTTTGGGATCGCGGATCGCGCCGAGATGGCGCAAACCGCCGAGTTGCCATGCCATGACGAGGACGATCGGAAGCGCGAGCGAATTGCGCAGAAGCACGACTTCCGTCGCCGGCACGGCCTCGGTCGCAAGCTTGGTGAAGGTGTCGCTGGCCGCGAACATGACACGCGCGACGATCATCAGCGTGATGCCGCGCAAGTTTTCGCTCGCGGCGAAGATCAGCGAACGGTCGTCGGCGCTCATGACCCGACCGAGCCATGGCGACGCGGCCTTGGTCAATAGAAAGGATTCTTGATTGGTCGCATTTTCTGCGGCGAACCGCAGTAGGCACTTCGCCGGAAAATGCTCCTATTTGTGTGGCGTCTTGGGCGGAGGACAGGCGGGAGCAGCGAGCCCCGGCAAATTCGCGACCACGCCCACGCCCTTGAGTTGCGGGTTGGGCGAACGCAATTCGGCATAAACCTCAGTGCTGATCTGCACGTCGGCCTGCGACGGAAGATCGGCGGGCGCGACAGAGCGGCCCTTGACATCGACGCCGGCAACGTAATCGGCGGACGCGCGCGGATCGCAAGGCGGCGTTGCCGCTTTCGCAACCGGTGCTGCGGGAACCGACGGCGGCTTGGGTACAGTGGGTGGCGAAGGCGCAGCCGCGATTGCCGAGCTGCAGATCAGCAGTGCGAAGACGGCGGCGGGAACGAGGCGGTTCATTGTTTGAGCTTGCGAGACAAAGCTTAAGGAGTGCCTACAGGCTCAGTGCTGGACGTAATAGTGCAGGTAGGCCCAGTCGGCGACGCCCCAAAGGATTATAGCGAGCACGGTGTTGATCAGGAGCTTCTTGCCGAGCCGCGGCTTGGCGGGCGCGCCGGGATCGGAGCCCGGCACAATGGAGTTGCTCTCCTGTTGGCTCCTTACGCCGAACGGCAGGATGGTGAATAGCAGCGTCCACCAGATGATGACGAAGATCGCAGTACCGAGCGCCCAGGACATGGGCGAATGTTACGACACCGGCGGCGGCTATGGTACCCCGGTCTTCACACTTCCACGGTTTCGACGCGGACCACCGGCTTTTTGCCCCAGATCTCGTTGGCGGCGCGGCGCGCGGCGATGCGCACCTGCTCCTTGAGATCGTCGCCGCGTTTGCCTGGGGCACGCCTTCAAAATGCAGCACCGGCTCGGCGGCCACCCTGCCCTTGCGGTCGAGCACCAGGGTGACGCCGATGAAGCCCGCATAAGACAGCGCGCGCCGCGAGCGCGCCAAGCCGTCGTCCTCGTGCACCAGAACGTCGCCGTCGAGATGCAGGCGGCCCGAAGGCGTTTCGTCGACGATCATGGCCTTGCCCGGTGCGAGCCGCACCATTTGCCCATTCACGGCTACGATGGCATCGGGCACCTGAAGCTCACGGGCGAAACGCGCGTGCTCGCTCATGTGGCGCAATTCGCCATGCACCGGGATCGCGAGCTTCGGCTTTATCCAGGAATACATGGCGGCGAGCTCGTCGCGCGCGGGATGGCCGGAGACATGGACGAAATGATCGCGCTCGGTGATCACCGCGACGCCGCGCGCCGCGAGCTGATTCTGCAGCTCGAAAATCGCCAGATCGTTTCCCGGAATGATGCGCGAGGAAAAAATCACCGAATCGCCTTCGCCGAGGCTGACATAGGGATGTTCGCCCGCGGCAATGCGCGCAAGCGCCGCGCGCGGCTCGCCCTGGCTGCCGGTGCAGAGATAAAGCACGCGGTTTACCGGCAGGCGCGCCGAATCTTCTTCCGCGACGACGCGCGGAAAGTCCTTGAGATAACCGGTGTCGCGCGCAGCCTCCACCATGTGGCGCATGGCGCGGCCGACAAGCACGAGCTCCCGGCCATGGGAGCGCGCGGCGCGCGCGACCGAATCCAGACGCGCGACATTGGACGCGAAGGCCGTCACGGCGACGCGGCCCGTCAGCGTTCCGATCAAGGCGTGAAGCGCGGTTTTGACTTCGGCTTCCGAACCCGATTCGCCTGGCACGAACGCGTTGGTCGAATCGCAGACGCAGGCGAGAACGCCTTCTTCGCCAAGCTTGCGCAGAGCCGACTCGTCCGTGACGAGACCAAGCTGGGGCTCGGGATCGATCTTCCAATCGCCCGTGTGCAGGATCGTGCCGAGCGGCGTTCGGATGGCGATGGCATTGGGCTCGGGGATCGAATGGGTGATGGAGATGAATTCGAGCGCGAAGGGACCGAGCGTCACCTTGCCACCCAAGGGCACGACCTTGAGCTTGACCTGACCGTCGAGGCCCGCTTCCTCCAGCTTGTCGCTCAACAGGCGCGCGGTAAACGGAGTCGCGTAGACCGGGCAGCGGAGCCGAGGCCAGAGATAGGCCACCGCGCCCAAATGATCTTCGTGGCCGTGAGTTAAGACCAAGCCCAGGAGGTCGTCGCGGTTTTCTTCGAGAAAACGCACGTCGGGCATCATGATGTCGACGCCGGGCGTGGCGGTTTCGCGGCCGAACATCACGCCGCAATCGACGACGATCCACGTTCTCTCGTCGGGCGGACCGTAACCGTAGCAGTTCAGGTTCATGCCGATCTCGCCCGCGCCGCCGAGCGGCAGGAAGACGAGATCGGCATTCGTAGAATTCTTACTGGCAGCCATGCTTAGTTGGTCGCACCTAGCCCCTTCTTGTCCTGGCCCGCGAAAGCGGGCCATCCAGACGGGCGTAAGACTCACTCGCCGCGTGCACGCGGCGGCTGGTTGGCCCGGTCAAGCCGGGCCATGACAATTGAGGGTGTCTGAATAAATCCGTCAAGCGGATGTCGGCGGCCGCGCGTTGCGGGCGTGGATCAGCATCAGGCCTTTGATGGTCAAATCCGGATCGACATGGTCGATGACGGCAACCTGCCGCTGGAAAATCGAAGCCAGGCCGCCCGTAGCAATCACCGTCATCGGCTTCCCATATTCGCTCTTGATGCGTGCCACCAAGCCTTCGATCAGGCTGACGTAGCCCCAATACATGCCGGATTGCATGGCGGGAATGGTGTCCTTGCCGATGACGTTTAGCGTCCGGTGAAATGCCACGCGCGGCAGAAGGGCGGCAGCTTGATGCAATGCCTCGGCCGAAAGATTGACACCCGGCGCAATGACGCCGCCTTCATAATCGCCTTTCTCGCTCACGACATTGAACGTCGTGGCGGTGCCGAAGTCGATTACGATGAGAGCGCCCTTGTAACGGTCGTGCGCCGCCACAGCGTCGGCGAGACGATCGGCGCCGACGCCGTCGGGGCGATCATAGTTGATCGTAAGTCCCGACGTGACATCCGGGGCACCGACAACCAAAGGTTCGCAATGCAGATAGCGCCGACACAGATTCCTAAGATCGAAGAGCGCGTCAGGCACGACGGTGGCGATGATGGCTTGATCGAGATCGCTGAAGTTCAGGCTTTCGAGTTCCAAAAGCTGCGCCAGCCAAACGCCATACTCGTCGGCGGTGCGGCTTGTCGTGGTTGCGGCGCGCCATTGCGCGCGAATGGTGTCGCCCTCGCAGACCGCGAAGACGATGTTGGTATTTCCGGCGTCGATGGCGAGCAGCATGGCTATGGCGTCCGGAAAAACACTTCACCCGCGGTGATGCGGGTCAATTCGCCGTCGGGCTTACGCAGAAGCAAGGCGCCATCCTGATCCAGATTTTCGAACACGCCGCAGATCTCGTTTCCCGGCAGTCGCGCACGGATTTCGCCGCCAAGCCCGGCGGCGCGTTCAAGCCACGCTTCCCGCAGCACCGTGAAGCCTTGGCTCCGCCATATCTCATACCATGCGTCCAGCCTGCCCGCGAGTTCGACCAGAACCTCTTCCGGATCGGGAGCGCGGCCCAAAACGGCACAGAGCGAGGTCGCCGGAAATTCGGTCTTTAGAGGATGATGCGCGAGGTTCATTCCGATGCCTATCGCGAGAGAGTTTCGTTTGAGAGTTTCAAGCAGGATGCCGCCTACTTTGCGCCCATCCAACAGGACGTCATTGGGCCATTTCAGGCGGACGCGCTCTTGACCGACATAGGCTCCGACGGTTTCGCCGGCGGCGAGGCTTGCGGCAAAACCAAGCTGCGCCGCGGTCTTGGCGGGTTCTTGAATCAGCAGCGTCGCGAACAAATTGCCGGGCTCGGAAATCCAAACATTGCCGCGCCGGCCGCGGCCCGATGTTTGAGAGCGCGCGAAGATCCACAACGGTCCCAAGACTCCGCGCTCCGCCATGCGACGCGCTTCTTCGTCGGTTGAATCGAGGGCGTCGCAGCGGATGAGAGCCCGGAAAGAGCACCGCCGCGGCCGCTCCGGCTGCACTGACCAGCGGCGCGGCGCCAAAGAAGAAGAATACCGTGAAGATGCCGGAAGCCGTAATGATGCCGGCGAGGCTCAGTCCCATGTCGGGTTCGAAGGCGGGTGCGGGTTCGTCGAAATAGATCACCTTGACGATGCGCAAATAATAAACCGCGCCGACGACGCTGGCGACGAAGCCGATTATAGCCAACGGGTAGAGTCCGGCTTTCACGGCGGCGAGAAAGACATAGAATTTGGCGAAGAACCCGGCCGTCGGCGGAATGCCGGCAAGACTGAACATCAGCATGGCAAAGACGAAAGCATAACCGGGTCGCGTTTGAGCAAGACCGGCAAGATCGCTGATGTTTTCGACCATGTGCTCGCCGCGCCGCATGCCGAGGATGCAGGCGAAGACGCCGATATTCGTGACAAGATAGATCGCGAGATAGACGAGGATGCCCTGCACACCCTCGGGCGATCCCGCAGCCAATCCCACCAGAATGAAGCCCATATTGGCGATCGAACTGTAGGCCATCAGGCGCTTAATGTTGTTCTGACCGATGGCGGCGAACGCGCCCAACACCATCGAGAGAATCGAGATGAAGATGATGATCTGGCGCCACTGATCGATCGCCGAGGGCAGTGCTTCCGTCATGGCGCGCACGAAGAGGGCCATGGCGGCGATTTTCGGCGAGGCTGCGAAGAAGGCGGTGATCGGCGTGGGCGCGCCCTCGTAAACGTCGGGCGTCCACATGTGGAATGGCACCGCGGAAACCTTGAAGGCGAGGCCCGAAATCAGGAACACGATGCCGAAAATGAGACCGATGGAGACGCCGCCGCTCCGCACGATCATGGCGACGTTGGCGAAATTGGTGGTGCCGGCGAAGCCGTAAATCAGCGAGATGCCGTAAAGCATCATGCCGGAGGAGAGCGCGCCGAGGACGAAATATTTTAGGCCCGCTTCAGTAGAACGCAGATTGTCGCGGTCGAAGGCGGCGAGCACGTAGAGCGCCAGGCTCTGCAACTCCAGCCCAAGATAGAGCGTGATGAAATTGCTGGCCGAAGCCATCAGCATCATGCCGAGAACCGAAAAGACGACCAGCACGGGGAATTCGAAGTGACCCAGCTTCTCGCGCTTCAGAAAGCTCTCAGCCATGATGAGCACGAGAGCCGCGCCGCCCAGCACGAGAATCTTGATGAAGCGGGCAAATTCGTCGACGACCAGTGCACCATTGAAGGCCGATCCGTCGCTCGTGTCGTATATCACCGCGATACCGGCGACGATCAGCAGCAAGACGGTGAGATAGGAAAAGAGACGCGGCATACGATCACCGGCGAAGACACCGAGCATCAACAGAGCCATGCCGCCGAGCGCCAGAATGAGCTCGGGCGTAATGATCGCGGATTCGACGGCGAGGTTCATGGCCGCGACTCCGCTGTGGCAGCAACACCCCGATTGTGCAGCTCGACGAGATGCGCCGCCGAAGCCCGCGTCACGTCGAAGATGGGCTTGGGATAGACGCCGAAGAAGATCGTAACGAGGACCAGGGGAACCATGAAGGCGATCTCGCGGGTGTTGAGATCGGCGATCGTCTGCAGGCTGGCTTTTTCAAGCGCTCCGAACATCACCCGGCGATAGAGCCACAGCGCATAGGCGGCCGAAAGAACGACGCCGGTGGTGCCGACGATGGCAAGCCAGGTGTTGGAGCGAAAGGCGGCCAGGAGGGTTAGGAACTCGCCGACGAAACCGCTGGTACCGGGCAGGCCGACATTGGCCAGCGTGAACACCATGAAGCAGGCGGCATAGACCGGCATGCGATTGACGAGGCCACCATAGGCCGCGATTTCGCGCGTGTGCATCCGGTCATAAATGACGCCGACGCAAAGAAACAGCGCGCCCGAAACGACACCGTGAGACAGCATCTGGAAAATACCGCCTTCGATGCCCTGCTGGCTGAACGTGAAGGTGCCGAGCGTGACAAGGCCCATATGGGCGACGGAGGAATAGGCGATCAGCTTCTTGACGTCCTCCTGCGCGAGGGCCACGAGCGAGGTGTAGACGATGGCAATCAGCGAGAGCGTGAACACCAGCGGAGTAAACTGCTCGCTCGCGAGCGGAAACATCGAGAGCGAGAAGCGCAGGAATCCGTAACCGCCCATTTTCAATAAAATGCCGGCGAGGATGACTGAGCCCGCCGTTGGCGCTTCGACATGGGCGTCGGGAAGCCATGTGTGCACCGGCCACATCGGCAGCTTGACCGCGAAGGAGGCGAAGAAGGCCAGCCACAGCCAGGTCTGCACACCGGCCGGGAAACGGTGCATGCCCTCGTAAAGGGCGACGATGTCGCTGGTGCCGGCCTGCAGGTACATTGCCAAAATGGCGATCAGCATCAGCACCGAGCCGAGCAGCGTATAGAGAAAGAATTTGAAGGTGGCGTAGACGCGCCGCGCGCCGCCCCAGACGCCGATGATCAGGAACATCGGGATCAACCCGCCCTCGAAGAAGACGTAGAAGACGACGAGATCGAGCGCGCAGAAGACACCGATCATCAACGTCTCCAGGACGAGGAAGGCGACCATGTATTCGCGCACGCGCTCGTGGATCGCTTCGCTTGCGAGAATGGAGACCGGCATCAAGAACGCCGTCAGAACCACGAAGAGCATCGAAATGCCGTCGACGCCCATTTTGTAGCCGATGCCCGGGCCGAGCCAGTCGCGGATTTCGAGGAATTGGAAATCGGCCGTGCCGGTGTCGAAATTTGCCCACAACAGCAACGAGAGAACGAAATCGACCAAAGTCGTGACGAGCGCAATGGTGCGGGCGCTTTTATCGTCGCCGCGCACCACCAAAATCAGCAGCGCGCCGACCGCCGGCAGGAAGGTGATGATGGAAAGAATGGGCCAGCCTGCCATCACGCCGGACTCGCCGAAAAGAGAAACCAGGTGACAATCGCGGCAACGCCCACGAGCATCACGAAGGCATAGTGATAGACGTAACCGGACTGGAGCTTCACCGCGGCACGTGTGCCGTCGAGCACGCGCGCGGCGACGCCGTCAGGCCCGATGCCATCGATAATCAGGCCGTCGCCGACCTTCCATAGAATGCGTCCGAGCGTTTTCGCCGGCCGCACAAAAAGGAAATCATAGAGCTCGTCGAAGTACCATTTGTTGTAGAGGAAGGTGTAGAGCGGGTTTTGTTTCGCGGCCAGCTTGGGCGGCAGCTCGGGATGCAGAATGAAATAATGATAGGCAATGGCGAGTCCCAAAATCGCGGCCGTGAAGGGCGCGAGCTCGACCCAAATGGGCAAGACCTCTTCGCCACGAGCAGGGATGGCGAGCGTTCCGTTCCAGAAACTCATCTGGTCCGCGCCGACAAACCAATGGAAGAAAACCGCACCTGAAAACAGCGCACCCAGCGCGAGCAGCACCAGCGGTACCATCATCGACGGCGGCGCTTCGTGGGCATGTTCCAGAGCGTGGTGATCGCCTTTAAAGCGGCCGTGGAAGGTCAAGAACATCAAACGCCACGAATAGAACGAGGTCATCGCGGCGGCCACGATTCCGAGCGTGAACGCGTACATGCCGACGCCGGTGTGGGCGTTGTAGGCCGCTTCCAGGATGGCATCCTTGGAATAGAAGCCCGCGGCGCCGATCCCCGTGAACGGAATGCCGAGACCGGTGAGCGCAATCGTGCCGATAAGCATCACCACCCAGGTGTAGGGAAGCTACTGCCACAACCCGCCCATCTGCCGCATCTCCTGCTCGTGGTGGAGCGCATGAATGACCGAGCCGGCGCCCAGGAAGAGCAGCGCCTTGAACGACGCATGCGTGAAGAGATGGAACATGGAAGCGCCATAGGCGGAAACGCCGGCGCCGAAGAACATGTAGCCGAGCTGCGAACAGGTCGAATAGGCGACGACGCGCTTGATGTCGTGCTGGAAGAGGCCGACCGAGGCAGCGAAGAACGCGGTCGTGGCGCCGACGATGGCAACGATGTCTCGCGCTACAGGCGCAAGCTCAAACGGCGAGCAGCGGCAGACCAGGAACACGCCTGCCGTAACCATGGTCGCGGCATGGATTAGCGCGGAGACCGGGGTTGGGCCTTCCATCGCATCGGGCAGCCAGGTGTGAAGGCCGATTTGCGCCGATTTGCCGCAAGCGCCGATGAAGAGGAGGATGCAGAGCGTGGTGAGAATGTCGGCCTGATATCCGGCGAAGACGAAACTCTTTCCGGCGATCATCGGCGCCGCCATGAAAATCTGATCGAAGTCGAGCGTGCCGAAGACCGCGTAAAGGCCGAAAACCCCGAGCGCGAAGCCGAAATCGCCGACGCGGTTGACGATAAAGGCCTTGATCGCGGCGGCATGCGCCGAGGGGCGCAGGTACCAGAAGCCGATCAGGAGATAGGACGCGAGTCCGCCCCCTTCCCAACCGAAGAACAGCTGCAGGAGATTGTTGGCCGTCACCAAAGCCAGCATTGCGAAGGTGAAGAAGGAGAGATACGAGAAGAAACGCGGCGTGTACGGATCGTCATGCATGTAGCCGATGGAATAGAGGTGCACCAGCGAGGACACGCCCGTGACGACGACCAGCATCACGGCAGTCAGCGCGTCGATCCGTAAGGTCCAATCAGCCTTAAAATCGCCGGACACGATCCACGGCGCGACGGGCACGATGTAACGGTGGCCCACGAGCGCAACGTCGTAAAAGGCATAGCAGGAGAGCGCGGCAGCGGCGAAAAGAAACGCGGTCGGCACAATCTCGGACGCGCGCACGCCGATGATGCGGCCCAAGAGCCCGGCGATGATCGAACCGATGAGTGGAAGAAAAACGATAGCGGTGTACATCGGCGGCGATCAGCCCTTCATCAGATTGATGTCTTCAACCGCGATCGTGCCGCGATTGCGGAAGTAGACGACGAGAATGGCGAGGCCGATGGCGGCTTCCGCGGCCGCGACCGTGAGCACGAAGAGGGCGAAGACCTGCCCGGTGAGATCGCCCAAGAAGGCCGAAAACGCCACCAAATTGATGTTCACGGCGAGCAGGATCAGCTCGATCGACATCAAGATGACGATGACGTTCTTGCGATTGATGAAGATGCCGAAGACGCCAATGGTGAACAAGAGCGCCGCAACGATGAGATAGTGGGTGAGGCCGATTGTCATCGCAGTGCCTCATTCGACATTCCCCCCACCCGGAGCGCTTCGCGCTCCGACCTCCCCACTAGGGGGAGGTGGGTCAGGAAGAAAAGGCTCTTAGCGGGCATGCTCAACTCCCCTGCCCCGGCTTGACGTCGTGCATTTCGATGGCTTGCGCGGGATCGCGCGCGACTTGGCGGGCGATGGATTGACGCTTGACGTCGGGACGGTGCCTTAGCGTCAGCACGAGCGCGCCGATCATCGCGACCAGCAGGATCATTCCCGCGGTCTGGAAATAGAAGATGTAGTCGGTATAGAGAATGCGGCCCAAGGCTTCGGTGTTGCTCACGCCCGAGGGTACGGGGAATACGCGCGCGCCGGGCGAACCGCCGGAGAAGCTCCACGCTCCCAAGGCGAAGCCGAATTCGACGAGCAGAACGATCGCGAGAATCGCGCCGAGCGGAAGGTAGTTCATGAAACCGCTCCGCAACGCCACGAAATCGATGTCGAGCATCATCACCACGAAAAGGAACAGAACCGCGACGGCGCCGACGTAAACCACGACCAAGATCATCGCCAGAAATTCGGCGCCCAAGAGCACGAACAACGCCGCCGCGTTGAAAAACGCGAGAATGAGGAACAGTACCGAGTGTACAGGATTGCGCACGATGATCACCATCGTCGCCGAGACGAGCATGACGATCGAAAAGACGTAGAAGGCAATCCCCTGCAGCATTCTTCGCTTGAAATTCCTAAGGTCGTGAACCGCCCGAACGGGCGACGTGAGGCGGGTTATCGGTAGGGTGCGTCCAACTCCAAATTCTTTGCGATTTCGCTTTCCCAGCGATCGCCGTTCGCGAGCAATCGCGCCTTGTCGTAATAGAGCTCTTCGCGCGTTTCGGTCGAGAATTCGAAATTCGGGCCCTCGACGATGGCATCCACCGGGCAGGCTTCCTGGCACAACCCGCAATAGATGCACTTCACCATGTCGATGTCGTAGCGCGTGGTCCGCCTGGAACCGTCTTCGCGCGGCTCGGCTTCGATGGTGATCGCCTGGGCGGGGCAGACGGCCTCGCAAAGCTTGCAGGCGATGCAGCGTTCCTCGCCCGAAGGATAGCGGCGCAGCGCATGCTCGCCGCGGAAGCGCGGGGACAGCGGACCTTTCTCGAAGGGATAGTTCAGCGTCTTCTTTCGGGCAACGAGATAGCGCATCGCCAAGAAAAAGCTCGAGACGAAATCCCAGAGGAAGATTGTGCGCGCCGAACGGTTTAGCCAGGTCATGACGTCACCTCACGCGGGCAGCTTGCCGAGAGCGAGCAGATAGCCCGCCGTCAGCACCACCCATCCGAGCGATATCGGCAGAAACACTTTCCACCCCAGCCGCATCAGCTGGTCGTAGCGATAGCGCGGCACGATCGCCTTCACCATCGCGAAAAGAAAAAAGAAGATCCAGACTTTCAGGATCAGCCACAGCACGCCGGGAATCGCGTTCAGCGGCCAGAGATCGATCGGAGACATCCAGCCGCCGAAGAACAGGATGGACATCATCGCGCACATCAAGACGATGTTCATGTACTCGCCGACCATGAAGAGGAGATACGGCGTCGAGGAATATTCCACCATGAAGCCGGCGACGAGCTCGGACTCCGCTTCGGGAAGATCGAAGGGCGGCCGGTTGGTCTCGGCGAGTGCTGAGATGAAGAACAGCACGAACATCGGGAAGAGCGGGCTCAAGACGAACCAGCCGCGGATATCGGGGCCTTGCGCGCGCACGATATCGGAAAGGTTCAGCGAGCCCGCGAATAGGAGAATAGTGATAAGCACAAAGCCGATGGAGACTTCGTAGGACACCATCTGCGCCGCCGAGCGCAGCGAGCCCAGGAAGGCGTATTTCGAATTGGACGCCCAGCCGCCCATGATGATGCCGTAGACGCCGAGCGAAGAGATCGCGAAGAGATAGAGGATGCCGACATTGATGTCGGCGATCACCCAACCCGGCCCCACGGGCACGACAGCCCATGCCGCCATGGCCAAGGTGAACGCGATGAGGGGTGCCAGCAGGAACACGCCCTTGTTGGCGCCGGCCGGGATAATCGCTTCCTTGAGCACGAATTTGATGAAATCGGCGAAGCTTTGCAGCAGGCCGAAGGCGCCGACGACATTGGGACCGCGACGCATCTGCACGGCGGCCCAGACCTTGCGGTCGAACAGAAGCAGAAAGGCGAGCATGACGAGGAGGCTGACGGAGAGCAGCAGGATCAATAGTGACTGACTCACAAACCATGCCACGCCGTAGGGCAAGGTGATGCCGAAATAATCGAAGAGTCGGATCCAGAAATCTATCAGCGGCTTCATCGGGAGATCTCCGATACCGCTCTCCAGCGAGCTGCCCCCCACCCGATCCGCCTACGCGCTTCGCGCTTCGGCGGGATCGACCTCCCCACAAGGGGGAGGTGAAGGAAGTGCGCGGCGGATTCAAAATACATAGTCACTCCGCCGCCAGTTGCGAGGATTGGACGAAGAGCCGCGAGCATTCGGCCATGGTTTCGCTTGCGCGCGCGATCGGATTGGTCAGATAAAAATCGACGACGGGGGACACGAGCGGAAGTTTCGCGTCGATCGTTCCCGGCGCACCGATGGCGTTCCAAATTACCGGATCGGCGCCGGGTTGCGCAGGCGCCTGGTCGCGCTCCCCAAAATGCGGCGCATCGGCAATGATGGCGCGGCGAAGTGCGTCGAGATCATCGTAAGGCAATTGCTTGCGCGCGACAGCGGAAAGCGCCCGTAAGATGGCCCAATCTTCCTTGGCGTCGCCGGGCGGGAACGTCGCGCGGCCTGCCAGCTGAACGCGGCCTTCGCTGTTGACGTAGAGGCCGGATTTTTCGGTGTAGGCGGCGCCCGGTAGAATGACGTCAGCGCGATGAGCGCCGGCATCGCCATGCGTGCCTTGGTAGACGACAAAAGCGCCGCCCAAACGCTCCATATTGATTTCGTCGGCACCTAGCAAATAGACGAACTCGATCTCGCCCTTGGAAGCGCCGTCAAGG
>WNFL01187774.1_pt3 | contig 14311 bp, 8 predicted proteins | sample 5400361 | NCBI WGS metagenome assembly WNFL01 (sample SAMN13153351, study PRJNA577476) | soil metagenome | isolation source: 40 cm soil on Douglas fir-dominated hillslope | place: USA:California | collected 2013-09-17
GTCGAAATACCATCTGGCTCGCATTCCGATTCTCTCGACCTCACATCCGGGCCTGCTCCGCAGGCCGGCCGCGTCGATTCACCTCCGTGTCCTCCGTTCCTCCGTGGTGGAGAGTTGAGCTCAGCGTCCTCGGCGTCCTCAGCGGTGGAGAATTTTTCTAACGGAGCACCGACATGAAACAACCCGGTCTCGGTAGCGTCGCGACGATTCTGGTGATGGCGATTGCTCTCGGCTTCGTGTCGCTTTTCAGCTTTCCCACGTTTGCCGGGTGGGTGGCGTACTACCTGTTGTGTGTCATCCCGATCCAGATCGTGATTGCGGTCACGTGGGGTACTGAGCAGCCTCGAGCTGCGGCCAGAGCTCCGCAGCCGATGCGCGGTCTTCTGCTGACGCTCTTCGCGCTGGCCGTCGGCGTCGTCGTCTCGGTTCTGGCGCTGCAGTTCGTGGGCGCCGGCGTGAAGCCGCCCGCACCGATCCTGGCGCACTGGGTCATCGTCTCCGTGCCGGTCACGTTCTGGGCCGCGATCATGTTTGGCGGCTGGCCGTTTACCAAAGTCATCAGGAACCCGCTGCTGGCCGGCCTCACGATGCTCGTCGTGTGCTACGCGGTGAACGGCATTCTGTTTCGGGTCTTCTTCAACTATGAGTTCATGCAGGGTGCCCCGGTCTACGTCGCTTCGATCGATCCGCACGGAATGTTCAACGGATGGAGTGCGCTGGTCTTCTACGTCACCGCGCTGGCCGGAATGTTCCTGATGATCTGCTTCGACCTCTGGCCGCTGACGACCGTCGGCGCGATCATGCAGCAGCCGGTGCTCGGCATCGTGTGGACGATCGGCGCGCTGCTCTTCGCGGCCGTCGCGTTCTATCTGGGCATCAACGTGCGGCACATGGACGTCGTGCGCTTTCTGGTTCGCGTCCCGGTGCCGCTCATCTTCGGCAGCATCGTCGTACTCAACATGCTGCAGAACTCGCTGTTTGCGAAGCTGACGCAGCCGGTCAAAGGAATCGCCAACGTCATTGCTGTCGTCATCATCGGCAGCGTCCTCGCCAGGATCTACGGCGCGCTGGCTCCGATGGTCACCGGACCGTTGAACGCCGGCCCCCCGTCGTACGATTTCGAAATCTGGCTGGCGTCCGCGCTCCTGAGCGTGACGTTTCCGTTCCTGATCTTCTTCGCAGAGTTCTTCAAGTACTGGCCCCTGACCGGCGCACGTGCGCCCGAGGGAGCGCCCGCGTCCGCGCGCACGTAGCCCATGAGAATCGCCGCGCTCGCCAGCGTCCTCGCGATCGGCGCGCTGGGACAGCTCCCGCTGAAACAGAACGTCGAGGTTCTCAAACAAGGCTCGATGCGGGCCGACAAGGTGAAGGACGGCCTGTATGTCATCCGCGGACCGTTCCTTCCCTGCATGACCGGCTGCCGGCCTGGACAGACGGGCGACGGTCTGATTCACGAATCCGGCGACGTGGCGGTTCGCGTGACCCCCGCAGGCCTCATCGTCGTCGACGACAAGTTCGCGAGCCAGGCGGCCGACGTGCTCGCGCGCATCAAGTCGGTCAGCACGCTGCCCATCAAATACCTGCTGAACAGCCACCACCACGGCGATCACGCGAGCGGCAACGCGTACATGCGCGAATCGCTCGGCATCGACATCATCGCGCACAGGAACATCCGCGCGAACTTCCTGCGGATCAAACAGCCGGGCGAGCCGAACATCACTTTCACGGATCAGAGTGCCGTGTATCTTGGCGGCGTCGAAGTGCAGTTGTACTGGTTCGGCCGAGGGCACACCAACGGCGACACGGTGATCTACTTTCCGGATCTCAAGACGATCCACGCGGGCGACCTGATCATCGACGCCATGCCGGTCATCGACTATCCCGGCGGCGGCAGCGCGCTCGAGTTCATCCGGACTATCGACAACCTGCTGAAGCTCGACTTCGACACGATGATCCCCGGGCACGGAAGAATCATGAACAAGGACGAAGTCCGCGCGTACCGGGCCCGCTTCCAGACGATGAACGATCGCATGCGCGAGCTGATCCGGAAGGGCGTGAAGAAAGACGACCTGAAGACGCTCGATCAGGCGCGGGCTCAGCTGCGGCTCGCCGATCTCGGCTGGGACAACTCCGTCAGCACGACGACGTGGTTTGGCGGCCTGCCCGCGTATTACGACGAGATCGCAGAGACGAGCGTTCAACGCAGAGATCGCTGAGATCGCAGAGAAGACCCTATTTCGAGTCCCGAGCCCCGAGCCCCGAGTCGTTATTTCCTGACGTGGCGCTCGAGCATCTGCCGCCGCACGACGGCGCCGTAGACGTTGCCGGCCGCGTCCACTCCGACGCCTTCCGCACCCGAATGGTCGGCCGTCGTCGATTCCATGTCCTCGATGAACGCGGTGACCTTGCCGTCCTTCGCGCTGCCGATGCGAATGCCCTTCTTGATCCCCATCAGTTCGTGCGCGCCGGTGTCGGGGCCCGACTCTGAATCGGCCACGTACATCGTGTCGTCCTTCGTGATGTAAATGCCACTTGGCCGGCCGAACTGCCGCCACTCGTCGAGAAGCTTGCCTTCCTGATCGAAGATTTGAATGCGGTTGTTCTCGCGGTCGCCGACAAAGAGTCTGCCGCGGGAATCCATGGCGATCGTGTGCGGCTCGCTCATCTCGCCGGGGCCCGAGCCTTTCCGGCCCCACTCCTTGATGAACTTCCCGTTTCGATCGAATTTCACGACGCGGTTGTTCTTGCCGTTGCGATGGCTGTCGGTGACGAAGATGCTGCCGTTTGGCGCGACCACCACGTCAGTGGGCTGATCGAACAGATCGGGACCGGAACCCGAGACGCCGGCCTTTCCCAGCGTCAGCAGCAGGTTGCCCTCGGGGCTGAACTTGAACACCGTGTGTCCCTTCGTGCCGCCCGGCCGCGTGGCGTCGGTCACCCACAGGTTGCCGTCGCGATCGACGCACGCGCCGTGCGGGAAGTCGAACACGCCCGCGCCGAACGCCTTCAGCAGCCTCCCGCTCGCGTCGAACTTCAGAATCGGTGGCTCCGATCGGCCCACGCGCGAATTGGCCGCGCAGCGGTGGATGACGTAGATGCCGCCGTCTCCGTCCCCAATCGCGCGTCGTCCGGTACGGCTGCGGCAGTTCGTTGCCCGGCGCCTCACTCCGCGATTGGGCAAGCGCTGAACTCGCCAGCGCCGCCGTCACGATCAGAATCGCTGCACGCACTCCCCAACCCCCAACCCCCAACCCCCAACCTCTAACCTCTAACCTCTAACCTCTAACCTCTGACCTCTGACCTAGAACTCCCACTGCACGGTGATCTTCGCGATCCGTGCCGTCATGACGCTCGTCGGCGCGAGCCACGACGCCGATCCGGTCAGCTGGGTCGGGCTGAATGTCTGGTTGTACGCAATCGCGGTGTTGGCGTTGAACACGTTGAAGATGTCGAGCGCCACCTGTCCGCGCGTCCGGCCGAATCGCAGATTCTTCCCGATGCGGAAGTCCAGCTCGTTGAGGCGGTCGGACCATCGATCGCCGGGCGCCAGCAGGTTGATGGTCAGGTTCGATGCCGGACCGGCGCCGAGATCGCGTCCGATGAACGTCCGGGCCTGCGCGTTCGTGTAGGTGTAGTTGGCCGCGAGGGGAAGGCCGGGCGTGCTCGTGAATGTCGCGCCAAGCTGCATGTCCACTTTCGGGACGATGTAAGTGCCGAGCGCCGTCGCGCGCGTGGTCATGCCGGGCGCGTTACGGCAGTACGGGTTAGTGGGGCTGAAGGACAAGCTGCCCGTGATCGGTGAACTGCTCGCGGTTAACTCAGGTAGCGCGGACCGAACGCCGCACGTATCCTGCACTTGCGATCCCGCGCTGCTGCCGGCCTGCAGGTTCAGGCCGCCACGGATACGCGCGCTGACGCTCAGTTCGAGGCCGTTGTAGTACGAGGACAGCGCCCCGTAGGTCGCCGCCGACGTCACGATGTTGTTGGTCTGTCCGAACGCGGTCGAACTGATGTCGTAGATGCCGGGAATCGAATAGCCGCCGCCGTTCGGCAGGCGAGAGTCGGTCGGCGCGATGACGCCGAACTGGGTGAAATCCGCTGGTCCCACCGACAGGTTGTCGGTGATGTAGAAATTCTGCAGCCAGCGGCGGACGTAGCCGACTTCGAACGAGACGCGTGGCATCACCTGCTGCTGCCACGTCGCGCCAATCTGCCAGTCGGACGGACGGATCCCCCAGCCCTTCAGCACGGCGGGATCGTAGTTGTTGACGAGCACGGCCTTGCCAAACCCGGTGAGCTGATCGATCGTCCCGCACTCGCCGTTGGCGACGCCGTTCAGGAGATCGCAATCCGGCGCGAAGTTGCTGCGGCGCGGATCGCCGGCCGGATAAAACTGATCGTTCCACGTGCGGTTCGTACTGGTCGCAAGCCGGTTGGAGGGCGCGAGTCTCGAATACGCGCCGTTGTCGTTGACGGCGGCCTCGAGATACCGGCCCACATTGAATTTGATGGCCGTCTTGCCGTTTCCAAACAGGTCGTAGACCGCGCCAAACCGCGGCGTGATGTCGTTGTAGCCGAGCACCCCTTGCGTTTCATCGAAGAAGATCCCGGCCGGCAGGAACCGCGTGGGTCCGACTTGCTGCTCGGGATAGAAGCTCCACGAGTGGTCGAAGCGAACGGCGCCCGTGAGCGTGATCCGATCGTGCGTGTACTGATCCTGCGCGTAGATGGCGTGGAACTGCACGCGCGACTTGTACATGAACGGATCCAGATTCTGGGTGAGGCGATTGGGCACGCCGTTGTTGAACCGATAGGTCAGGTTCGGCGGCGTCGTGTTGAGGCGGTTGTCCACGTGATACGCGCCCTGATAGCCGAACTTCATGCTGTTGGCGCCGGTCACGTACGACGCCGACGCCCGCCACGTGTGCGCGCCGATCCAGTCGGTGAGCCACGTCGCCTGCGCCCGGTAGCTCAGGTTCGGGATGTTGCCGTTTGACGCGCATCCGGCCGTGCACTGCTCCGATACCTGGATCAACGTGCGATCGTTGCCCGGCCGCTCCTTGCCGCCCCAGTCCGAGAGGTACGTGCCGACGCCCGCTTCGAGCAGAAGCCGGCTGGTCGCCGTCATCGTCCACGTCGCCTGCTGGACCCGCTGGAATTCGTTGCCGCTGTAGGACGCGGTTTCGGGGGCGGACGTCGACGAACCGGCGCCGAGATTGTGACCGCTGATCTGTTCGTCCCAGAACAGGTTGAACTTGTTGCGCTGGCCGGCCTGAATGGTGACGCGTCCGAGCGGCTGAATGGGCGTGTGCGACTGGCTGATCGCCGGACGGCCCAGATCGGCCACGTACGTCCATTTCGTGGGATCGCCCGCGTTCTGGTTGTAGAACATATTCGGGACGTCGGTGTAGCTGCCGCGGTGCCGCAGTGTCGTGAAGAACCAGATTGAATCCTTCTTGAATGGTCCTCCGACGGATCCGCTCACGTCCCATAGACGATTCTGCGCGCCCGGCGCGCGCAGCCCGGCCGCCTGCAGCGCGTCGTCGAAATTGCTGCCTTGAAGTTTGCTGCCGGTCACGGAGCTGTAGAAATACTCCTTGAAGGTGTTGCCTCCGACCCTGGGCACGATGTTCATGGCCGGCCCGCCAACTTCCGCTTCTCCGAGTCCGCCCGACGTGGTGACGGCGATCTCCGCCGCGTTCTGAATGTCGGCGGTGTAACCGGACACGCCGCCGCCGTTGAGCGACGCGCCTGTGTTCAAACCGTCGAGTTGCAGGCGGCCTTCGTTGCCGCGGCCGCCGCGGCCGCCGAACACGATCATGCCGGGTTGGAGCTGCATCGGGTTCGTGTTGCCGCCGCCGCTGACGGTCATCGACGGAATGAGCGTGAGGATGCCGTTGCTGGCTCGTGCCGTCGGAATCGACGTCAGCACTTCGTCGCTCAGCGTCTGCTGGCGCTTGGCGCTCTGCACGTCGACGACCGGCGTCTCGCCGGAGACGGTGATAGTTTCTTCGACCGCGCCCACTTTCATGTCGGCGTTGACCGAGGTGACGACTCCTACTTTGATCTCGAGACCCTCGCGCTTGACCGAGCTGAATCCGGTGAGCGTGAACGTGACCGAGTAGGTTCCGGTCCGCAGGCCGATGATGCGGTACTGGCCCGTGCCGTCGGTGATGACGGTGCGGGTTTTTTCGATCAGCTCGGGACTCGAGGCTTCAACGGTCACGCCAGGCAGCACACCGCCTGACGCGTCCTTGACCACACCGGCGATTGTCGCCGTCGAATCTTGTGCTCGGAGTGTCCCGGGGGACAGTAATAGCGACGCCAGAACGGCCGCCATCGTGAAAGACCCACGCATACCCACCTCCACGTGTTCCTGAAGAAAAGTCAGCGGCATCATGGGCGCGCGTCTCCAGCGGTGTCAATTCATATTAGAGGTTGAACAGACAGCGAGGTCGAGGCGCGGTGTCAAATCCAAAGTCTCGTAGTCAGTTCTTGCGCGTATAATCTGGCGACTTTGGAGTCAGAAAGACATCCAGATCAGAGTGACATATCTCATGCCGAAATCACGCGTCATCACGATCGCCGGATTCCTGTCAGCACTCGCCGTGGCCGCCGCAGGGGTCACCCTCGTCAACGTCGCCCTCAGCGCTCAGCGCGGCAAGCCGAAGTTCAATACCTGGCACGCCTATCTTGGCGGCGCTGATTCCTCGCAGTATTCCTCGCTCGATCAAATCAACAGGAAGAACGTCGCGCAGCTTCAGGTGGCGTGGACCTACCCGACGGGCGACACGAGGACGTACCGGTTCAACCCGGTCGTCGTGGACGGCGTGATGTATGTGCTCGCGAAAAACATGGCGCTCGTCGCGCTCGATGCGGCGACCGGCAAGGAGATCTGGACCCACGAAAACCAGGGCGGGATCGGCGACCGCGGCATCAACTACTGGGAGAGCGCCGACCGCAAGGATCGCCGGCTGCTCTACGTCAATGGCGGATTCCTGACCACCGTGGACGCAACGACCGGAAAGACGATCGAGACTTTCGGCGACAAGGGGCGGGTCGACCTCCGCGCCGGGCTCAATCGCGACGTCCCCGGCGTGCGTGCGTTGCAAACCGGCAATCCCGGCCGCGTGTTCGAGAACCTGATCATCATGTCGCTGCCCGCCGGCGGCGCGAACTACATCAGCAGTCCCGGCGACACCCACGCGTACGACGTGCGCACCGGCAAATTGATGTGGACGTTCCACAGCGTGCCCGAGAAAGGCGAAGTCGGCGCGGAGACATGGCCGGAAGCTGCGCTCGCGACGGGAGGCGGCGTGCACAACTGGAGCGAGCTGAGCGTCGATGAGGCCCGCGGCATCGCGTACATCCCGTTCGGCACGGCGCGGTTCGACTTCTACGGCGGCAACCGCATCGGCGACGACCTCTTCGGCAACAGCATCGTCGCGCTCGACGCGAAGACCGGCAAGCATCTCTGGCATTTCCAGGCGATCCATCACGATCTGTGGGACTACGACTTCCCGCAGGCGCCGAAGCTGCTGACGATCCGCCATGACGGAAGAAACGTCGACGTCATCGCGCAAGCGAGCAAGCAGGGCTGGCTCTACGTGCTCGATCGCGTGACGGGCAAGCCGATCTGGCCGATCGACGAGAAGCCGATGCCGGCGAGCGACGTGCCTGGCGAAAAGGCGTCGCCGACGCAGCCGATCCCGACGGCCCCGCCGCCATTCGCGCGGCAGTCGTTCACCGCGAAGGACATCAATCCGTACCTGACGCAGGAAGAACAGGCGCAGGTCCGCGAGCTCCTGAAGAACTCGCGCAACGAAGGCGTGTACACACCGCCGAGCTTGAAAGGCACAATCCAGATGCCCGGCCACAACGGCGGCGCCAACTGGGGCAGCTCGGCGATCAACCCGCCGCGAGCGATGTTCTTCGTCGTCTCGAAAGAGCTGCCGGTGTTCACTCGTCTGTATGCTCCGGGAACAGCGCCAGGGCGTCGAGGCGGTGGTGGCGGCCCGGCACGCGGACCGGCGGCACCTGTGGCGATTCCCGGCACGCCCGAAGGGTTCGTAGCGTACGAATCGCCGGTCAACTTCTTCAACAACTACGCGAATGGCCTGTCGGCCATCGGTCCACCATGGTCGCAGCTCACCGCGTACGACCTGAACACCGGAACGATCCTGTGGCAGGTGCCGGACGGCGAAATGCCCGGACTGCCCGGAGGAAAAACCGAACCCGGGAGCTTCGCGCCGCGTGGCGGCATCGCCGCGACGGCCGGCGGATTGCTCTTCATCGGCACCTCCTCGGACCGCAAGCTGCGCGCGTACGACCAGGACACCGGCAAGGTGCTGTGGTCGATGGACGTGCCGGCGGCGGTCGAAGGCGTACCCACCGTGTACGAACAGGGCGGCCGCGAGTACGTCGTCTTCTGCGTCGGGGGCGGCCGCGGTTTGTTTCCGCCTCGCGGAGTCGGCATCACCGCCGACCCAGGCCCCGCGCAGTACATCGCGCTGGCGCTGCCGCGCAAGTAGTGGAGACCGAATGAAACGCATCGCGTCGGTGATCGGATTCGCGCTGGCCGCCGGCTCGCTTGTCGCCGTGCCGTTCGCGCAACAAAAAGGCAAGCCGAAATTCAACACGTGGCACGCGTATCTGGGCGGCGCAGATTCGTCGCAATATTCCTCGCTCGATCAGATCAACAGCAAGAACGTCGCGCAGCTTCAGGTCGCCTGGACGTATCCCGTGGGCGACGCCCGGACCTACCGGTTCAACCCCGTCATCGTCGACGGCGTGATGTACGTCCTCGCGAAGAACATGGCGCTCGTGGCCATCGACGCGGCAAGCGGCAAGGAGATCTGGACGCACGAGAACCAGGGTGCGATCGGCGACCGCGGCATCAACTACTGGGAGAGCGCCGACCGCAAGGATCGCCGTCTGCTCTTCATCAACGCGGGCCTTCTCACAGCCGTTGACGCGGCGACCGGCAAGACCATCGAGACGTTCGGCGAGAAGGGCAAAGTCGATCTGCGGCTCGGCCTCAACCGCGACGTCACGAGCATCCGTCCGCTGCAGACGGGCAATCCAGGCCGCATCTACGACAACCTGATCATCCTGTCGCTCCCCGCCGGCGGCGCGAATTACGTTTCGAATCCCGGTGATACGCATGCGTACGACGTCCGCACGGGAAAACTGGCGTGGACGTTCCATAGCGTGCCCGAGAAGGGCGAAGTCGGCGCCGAAACCTGGCCGGAAGCCGCGCTCGCGACCGGCGGCGGCGTGCACAACTGGAGCGAGCTGACCGTCGACGAGGCGCGCGGCATCGCCTACATCCCGTTCGGCACGGCGCGCTTCGATTTCTATGGCGGCAACCGGATCGGCAACAACCTCTTCGGCAACAGCATCGTCGCTCTCGACGCGAAAACCGGCAAGCGGCTGTGGCACTTCCAGGCCGTGCATCACGATCTCTGGGATTACGACTTTCCGCAGGCGCCGAAGCTGCTGACCGTGCGCCACGACGGGCGCAGCGTCGACATCATCGCGCAGGCGAGCAAACAGGGTTACCTCTACGTGCTCGATCGCGCGACGGGCAAACCGATCTGGCCGATCGAGGAGAAGGCGGTGCCGCAGACGGACGTGCCTGGCGAAGTCACGTCGCCGACGCAGCCGATTCCGTCGATGCCGCCGCCGTTCGCGCGTCAGACATTTACTGAACGGGATATCAATCCCTATCTCACCGCCGACGAACAGGCGTCGCTGCGCGAGCTGATGAAGAACTCGCGCAACGAAGGCGTGTTCACGCCGCCGAGCCTGAAGGGATCGATCGAGTTGCCGGGACATAACGGCGGCGCCAATTGGGGCAGTTCGGCGATCAACCCGACGAAGGGCACCTTCTACGTCGCCTCGAAGGAGCTGCCGACGTTTCTCCGCATCGTGCCGCCGGGCGCGCCAACAGGACGTGGAGGACGTGGCGGCGCGCGTGGCAACGCGCCTGGAGCCGTAGCGCCTGGCGATCCGGTGCCTCCACCGGCGCCTCCGGCTCCGGCCGTAATTCCAGGTGCGCCCGCGGGCTTCGTCCCGTATAACTCGCCGTACGACTTCATGAACAACTTCGCCAACGGCATGTCCGCGATGGGTCCGCCGTGGTCGCAGCTCACCGCGTACGATCTGAACACGGGAAAAATTCTGTGGCAGGTGCCTGACGGCGAGATGCCGGGACTCCCCGGCGGCAAGACCGAACAGGGCAGCTACGCGCCACGCGGCGGCATCACCGCGACCGCCGGAGGTCTGCTGTTCGTCGGCACGTCGTCCGATCGGAAGATCCGCGCGTACGATCAGGACACCGGCAAGGTGTTGTGGTCGATGGACGTTCCCGCGGCGGTCGAAGGCGTGGCGTCGGTGTATGAAGTCGGTGGCCGCGAGTACGTCGTGTTCTGCGTCGGCGGCGGGCGCGGCCTGTTCGCTGGACGCGGCGTCGGCATCACTGCCGAACCTGGCCCCGCGCAGTACATGGCGTTCGCGCTGCCGAAAAAGTAGCGTCCGGCTTAGCCGGCTGTCACCAGGTCGATCTGGTCGGTCCACTCGTCGCGATGGACGCCGAGGACCAGCGGCTTCGCTCCCCGTCTCGTGAGCCGGACGTCTCTCGGATCGGAGACGAGATCGACGACGAGGAACGAACGGCCGACTGGAAAATCGTCGACAGGGGCCTGCATTTCCAGCGTGATCGACTGTCCAGGCTCGACAGGGGCACCCAGATCGCGGCGATAGATGTTCATCGGCCGCGTCCGCTGAACCTCGTCCAGCCGGCGGTACGCCTCAGCACTGGCGTGAATCGGCGTTGGCCCCTGCCCGTTCGGTTGCCACGCAATCGATCCCGAGTTGAGTGCGCACACGCTCATGACGATCGTGTGCTCCCGGACTCGCGCGGACTGAACCCAGCTGAGCGTGGCGCTGTAGCCCGCCCTGGTCCGGCTCGCTCGTTCCCTCTGCTGCTGAACGGAGCGGCGCCATTCGCGCTGGTTCCGGCAGCGGAACTCCCGGTGACCGAGGCGCCTGTAATGATCGAGCCCGCTCGACCAGACGCCGCGGGCGAGGCCGTCGCACACATCAAAGTATTGACGCACGTACCACGCCTCGTCGAAATCCGCAGGGGCCGGCGCGAGATCGGGCATGGTTTGTTGCGAAGCCCGCGAGCCCACCACGTACTTGCAGGTGCCGGACTGGCAGACGGTGTGAACCACTCCAGCCGCGAGGGACGCGCGAAGACTCTGCATCGTGGAATTGTTCCAGACCGACTCCGGCGGCGTTTTGGAGACATCGCCGACCGGCGAGCTGCCGTAGCAGCAACAGCTGGCGGCTCCGTTCGCCCAGATCATGAAACCCATCCACGGATAGTCGCAATCGCGAACCGTAGTCATACCTCTTCCCCTTGTACGACGGGCCTGGAGCGCTCGAACTGGCTCCCGTCGAACACGATCGGAACGCGCCGCGTCGCCGCTCTCTCGAGTCCCTGCTGGATGAAGTCGTTGGCTTTGTCGGGAAGATTCCGCAGCAGCTGGTCCCGGTAGACGAATTTCCATTCTCCTTTTTTGGTTTCCCAGGCGGAATGCCCTTTGTGCCACAGGAGCTGGCACACCTGAACGCCGTCCGCACCGAGATCAGCGGCGAGATCGACGAACTCGGGGAATTCCTCGATGTTCTCCCGCATCAGCGTCATGTTGATGAAGATCTCGAGCCTCGACGCGGATCCCACGCGCGAGACTCCAGCGGCCTGCCGGGCATTTCGCGCGCGGATCAGATCCCGGACTCTGGAAATGACGACATCAAAATCGGCGCCGCGGACCCTGCGGTACGTCTCGGGCCGCGCGGCGTCGAGCGAGATGCTGATCCACGAGAGCGGGGAGCGAAGCAGCCTGTCGATGCGCTCCTGATTGAGCAGCGTGCCGTTCGAGTTGATCGAGACTTCCACGCCGGACCCGGGGCCAATCGACTCCAGGATTTCCCAGAAGCCGCCGCTCAACAGCGGTTCGCCCGTGCCGAACAGCTGCATGCGCTCGGCCGAGGCCAGGAAATCGAAGTCCCTGGAAAAGCGCGACAGATCGAGATCGGACGCGTTCTCCATCGCGCCGTGCCCGTGGGGACAGATCACGCATTTCAGGTTGCAGTGGCTCGTGGTTTCGATCATGAACCACTGCGGGCGCGCCTGGATCTCAGTCAGGCCCCCTTCGCGCGCGGCCAGGAACGCCAGACGATTCTCGTGGTGGAGCCGGGGCGTCCACGCGCGCGAGAACGACGCGATCTCAGCGTTCAGGCGCTCGACCGCCGTCGTCGCTGGGCGTGGCTGGTCACGCTCCGGCCGTGGAGGACCACAGCGAAAAGGGCTCCGCTTGAGCTCGAACCCCGTGGCTTGAATTGTTGCAGAGAACACAGGCACGCCAGCATCGAGTGAGTCGAGCGGCAATTCGATCTCGAAGGCGTGACAGCCGTTGCCGAAGCCTGCGTCGAGGAGATCCTGCCGAAAACGGTCGGCTGAAACTGTCGCGACTGGTTGTCCGTTCCGGGACAACTCGACGACGACCGGTTCGTTCGGCTTTCCCGGATCCCATGCCCAGCCGACCACGGTGGCGCCGTTGGCCTGGTCGACGAATCCGTTCAGCAACGACAGGGCATTGGACATGGGGACGTCCAGATTATCGGCTGTTCGGCGAGCGCTGGCGGCTATATCGCGTGAACCCTGCCCCTCTGCCCTCTGCCCTCAATGCGTCGTCCAGCACATGGACGCGTGTCTAAGCCAAGGATCACCCGAGGCCTGCCGGGCGGTCGAATGCGTCGCCTAACCGCGCAAGCCTGCGAAGTTCCGATCCCCTTTCGAGCGCAGCCATTGGGCGTGGACATTGCTCCAACACCAGCGAGTTTCGTGTGTTTATCCGACGCCGGCCGCCGGCGTGACCCGTTCGGGGAATGAGGGCTGATGAAGAACTGGACAATCGGACGTCGGTTGTTTACGGGCGTGGGGGCGCTCATCGCGCTCATCATGGCTGTCGCCATCCTGGCGCTGTGGGTGGGCCGGTCGCTCGAGGAGCGCCTCGTCAACACCGACGACCACATCGTCAAGCGGCTCGAGCTGGTGCATCAGATCGAGACGGAGTTCGAGCGTCTCTATGCCACGCAGCCCGCGCTGATCACGGCCGGCTTCACGAACGACAAGACCCTCATCGAAGCTCGAAAACTGGCCGGGGCGGAAGCGATTGCTGAAGTCACGGGCAGCCTCGACTCGTTCAGAGGCGAAGCGCTGAGCGACGCCGATCGACTGGCCATCGCCGACCTGACGTCGGGTCTCAACGGCTGGACGCGCGCAAACGACGAGGTCACGAGGCTCGTGACGGCAGGCAGCGCCGCGGATGCCGCGAAGGCGGCACTCAAGAACGGTGATGCGTTCAAAGAACAGAGCCGCACGGCGACCGACGAGATCGTAGGCCGTGAACAGGGAGCGCTTCAGTCGGATCTTGACACCGTCAGGTCGCGCACCGCGTCGGTGCGGCTGATGGTGTTTGCCGGCGTGTTCATCGCGTTCCTGGTGGCGCTCTTCGCCGTGCGCAGCATGATCAGCGCGAACCGCTCGCTCTGGACACACTCGCAGGAGCTTCGCGAAGGCACCGAGCACGTCGTCGCCGCGGCGGGGCAGGTGGCGACGTCGGCGCAAGGGCTCTCACAGGCATCGACGCATCAGGCCGCGTCGCTTCAGGAAACGTCGGCGTCGATGGAAGAGATGGCGTCGATGACGCGGAAGAATGCGGAGAACGCCGTTCAGGCCGCCGAGCTCGCGACGGACGTCGCGCATCAGGTGCGCAGCGCGAACGACGCGCTGAGCGACATGGTGTCGTCCATGACGGCGATTCGGGAGTCGAGCAACAAGGTCGCCAAGATCATCAAAGTGATCGACGAGATCGCGTTCCAGACGAACATCCTCGCGTTGAACGCCGCCGTCGAAGCCGCGCGCGCGGGCGAGGCCGGCATGGGCTTCGCGGTCGTCGCCGGCGAAGTGAGGAATCTCGCGCAGCGTTCCGCACAGGCGGCGAAAGACACGGCGAGCCTGCTCGAGGAATCGATCGCCCGCTCTCAGGAAGGCACCGGCCGCGTCGAGCAGGTGGCGCACTCGATCGCGTCGATCACGGATAACGTCGCGCGCGTCAAAGGCATGGTCGAAGAAGTGCGGCAGGCCAGCGGACAGCAGGCGCAGGGCATCGATCAGGTCACGCAGGCGATCGCGCAGATGGAGAGCGTCACGCAGACAACGGCGGCCACCGCGGAAGAG
>WNFL01300184.1_pt1 | contig 14311 bp, 17 predicted proteins | sample 5400361 | NCBI WGS metagenome assembly WNFL01 (sample SAMN13153351, study PRJNA577476) | soil metagenome | isolation source: 40 cm soil on Douglas fir-dominated hillslope | place: USA:California | collected 2013-09-17
ACCGCATTTCCCATAGCAACTTTAAGTCCGCAAGCCATCAGTAATGGAAAATCATTATATCCGTCCCCTACTCCTATTATTTCATGGGTTTGTATGCCTAAAATTTCTGCGACCTTTAAAATTCCGTTTTGCTTGGTTGCTTCAGCATGCGAAATGCTCACGTCAAACTTTCCAGGATTCCATGAAGGAATTTTATGTACAGCAATAGTACCTATATAGGAGAGTGAGTTAACAAATTTCTCCGCTTCTAGGAGGTCTATGCCCTTCGTCACAGAACCCGGAACATCTGCATGAATATTATGTTCAGTGGCTTGAACAGTATTATTTTCCTCATCAATAAGAAGTGTTATTCCTAAATTCTTGGCAACTTTATATATTTCCTCAATATCTTTTTGAAGAACATTGTACTTGAAATATATTTCACCTGTTGTTAAATTAATTATTTCTCCCCCACCATGAACTATTGATGGTCCTGAGAGATTCAGATTGTCTGCAATATGTTTTAAGATAAATTTAGGTCTTGCTGTTGCAACCCCAACGTGTAGCTTATTCTGTGCTTTTTGAATTGATGCTTGAACTTTCTTGGATGGCATACCTTCTAACTTATTTGGAATAAGGGTTCCATCCACATCAAGGATCAGTGCCTTAAATTTCATTTATATTTCGCTTCTACCTTCCATGGCACGCTGAAGAGTAATGTCATCTGCATATTCTATATCTGCGCCTACTGGCAATCCCCTACCTATTCTTGTTATTCTTAATTGGGAGTCCAAGCCTTTCAATTGCTTTGCCAAGAACATAGCTGTTGCCTCCCCTTCCATAGTGGGATTAGTAGCTAATATAACTTCCATAATTCCTAATTCATTTTTACCCTGAGCTTGTCGAATGGAATTCCTAATTCTACTTAGCAACTGCGCAATGTAGATCTCATCCGGTCCAATATTATTCAAAGGGTCTATTCTACCGTGAAGCACATGGTATATGCCTTTATATTTTCCATTTTTTTCAAGCGCTAAGACATCCAAAGGTTCTTCTACAACACAGATTGTTGATTTGTCACGATGTGGGTCAGAACAAATGCTACATGGATCTGTCTCATCAATAGACATACATATAGAACAAATAGTAGTCCCTTTCTTCAGGCTTTCAACAGCTTGGGAAAATCTATCAAGCTCTCCCTGCGGAACATGTAATAAATAAAATGTTAGACGCTGGGCTGTTTTAGGGCCAACTCCGGGTAACCTTTCAAATGACTCAATTAAATTTTGTATTGCTTTTGGAATCTTCATAAATAGTATTTAGCCATTAGGCAATAGCATTTAGTTAAAATAAATACTTAATATCCTGGTGACTATTGACTAGTGGCTAATTGCTGTAATTCTTGTCCTATTGCTTCTGCAACTGAGATAATCTCTAATTTTTTAAATCCTTTCTCAGGCGCAACATACACAGAATCAGTAACAAATACCTTTTTTACTTTAGAGTTCTGCAGTGCAATATGTGCATCTTCTGAAAAAACTGCATGTGTTGCGAAAACGTATATTTCTGAAATTCCGCTTTTTTCTAGTACATCAGAGGCAGCCACAATTGTTTTTCCGGAAGAAATCATATCATCAACCATAAAAGCAACTTTTTTTCCTTTTACAGACCCTTCCCCGAAACTGGTTGATGATATAGCGCCGCTTTCTAAATCTCTATCTTTTTCAATAGCCGCATATGGCATATTATCTAAAAGCTCTGATAACTTTTTAATCCTTGCAATTCCTCCCATGTCAGGTGAAATTAATACTGAGTTATCTTTTATAATCGAATTAACTGATAATAACTGTTCAATTTTTTTAGCAAAGAGAGGGAGTGCAGACAAATGACTAACAGGAATATGAAAAAGGTCAGGAATTCTGATAGAATGCATATCAAAGCTCACTAGTCTATCAACTCCAACTTTTTCCAAAATTTCTATAATAACCTCTAGAGATACTGCTTCGCCTTCACGAAAAACGTGATCTTGTCTTTGGTACCCAAAATAAGGCACAACAGCAGTCACTGCCTCTGCACCACTTCTGCTTAAAGCATCTACTAGAAAGAAAAGTTCCATGTAGTTAGTATCTACGGGAGTATTTGCAGATTGGATAACAACCGCATGCTCGTCAACAACTCTCTCATCAACCCTAATTCTCCTTTCTCCATCTGGAAATACATGTACTTCAATTGGAGATAATTCTTGATTAAGGCCCAATGCAACTTGCTTTGCCAAAGCCTGACTTGAACTCCCGCTAAAAATCTTCATCTACTGTCCCCCTCCAAGAAGACCACCAAGGCCACCTCCCATTGAAGCCAATTTTCTAGCTGCAACTTCTTGTGATTTCTTAATTGCTTCATTAAATGCGTCTTTAATGTCATCATCACTTTTTCCGTTAGTCTCAAGTGAGAGAATTTTTTGGTCACCGCTAATTACAATAACAACACCATGTTTTTCAACATTAATGTGTTCTCCTTGCAATTCTTTTTGGATTGCCATTGCCTGATCCCGCATCTTTTTTAAATCTCCTAATTGTTGTAATGGATTAAACATATAATCACCTCCTAACCCTTTAATTCTATCAGAACTTTCAAATTTTTTCCCGTGATTTCTTTAATTCCTTTTTCCAGTATTTCCCGGGTCTTAGCATCATCTAACCTTTCTTTGTGGAATTTATATGCTGCCTCAAAAACCACTTGTCCATCATCTATTGATTTTATTACACATCCTCGCAAGACGCCTGCAACTGAATGGTTATAAGGCTTGACCTTATAGATAAGATTTTCTAAAAGCGAATTTCCTGCTCCTTTGTGCATTAACTCCTCTTGAGAGCTATCGCTTGAAGTTACTTGTGCTGTTTTCTCAGGCTCTTCTTTTCTCAAAATAGCCTGTACTTTTAATGCCTTTTCCTCTTTAATCAAAGAGTTAATTGTATTTTTAGAACTTTTTACTAAATCTTGCTTGTCAATCGAAGCATTGGCGGAGTTGGAAACTATAAATCCTGAATCTTCTTTTTTGCACCATTCCATAATTGCAAGTTCAAGAGGTAGTTGAGGTAAGACGGAATACTTTATTTGCTGATAAGAAGAATCCAGGAGTAATGATAATTCTTTTACATCCTGAATATCGTACTTATCAGAATAACCAAATTTTAGATCATTAACTCCTAACTTACTAAGCAATAAATCGTGAAGAGTTGATAATAAATTTGCAACAAAAAGTTTTATGTCTACTCCTTGCTCCGAAAGCTCTCTTATTATCGCAATAGATTCTTTCAAGTCCTTTTTATCAGGCGCTAAAGCAATTAAAAAATTATTAACTGATGAAAGCACATGAGCTGATTTAAATGACTGTTCAAATAATTCTTGTGTTATTTTCTTTCCACCTGCTTTCATTACAATCTCTTCTAAAGTTTTTGCGGCGTCCCTAAAGCCACCATCCGAGAGCTTTGCAATTTCCAATAGTACTTCTTGATCAATATCTAAATTCTCACCTTTAACAATCCTTTCCAGCGAATGGACAATTTCTTTCTCTGTAGCCTTGGAGAAAGCAATATGAAAACATCTGGAAATAATAGTTGGCGGAACTTTCTGCGGCTCAGTGGTACAAAAAATAAACATCACATGAGGAGGTGGTTCTTCTATAGTTTTTAAAAGCGCATTAAATGCCTCAGTAGTCAACATGTGCACCTCATCTATGATATAAACTTTTTTTTGAGCAGCGGCTGGAGCAAGTTTTACTTTATCCCGCAAATCACGTATCTCATCTATTCCTCTATTAGAGGCTCCATCAATCTCCAGAACGTCTATATTGCTTCCATTAGTAATTGATATGCACTGGTCACACAGATTATCAGGTTCGAAACTACCGACATTTGCGGACTTACCAGAATGACGATCTTGATGTAAACAGTTAACAACTTTTGCAATAATTCTGGCTGTAGATGTTTTTCCGATTCCCTTAGGACCTGTGAATAAAAAGGCGTGAGGAATTTCTTTACTTGATAATACTGCTGTGAGTGTTTCTCTAACTTTTATACTATCCAGATCTGATATTTTCTGTGTCCTATACTTTCTATAATATACCATAGCGCGAATACTAGAATACTATAAAAGCAATCAATTTGATACTATTAATCTATGTCTTATAGTTGTAAACTTGAGTTCTTTATGTTATATTTTCTGACATGAGTATTAATAATTTAGAGCAAGAGGGCTTGCAAAAACTTGATGGATTTATAGGATGGTACGCTACTTTATCCAATCAAGATCAATTAAAAACCTGGCAAAAAGTGGAATTTGTAAAGTTATTTCCTAGAATGGTTGAAAGAGTGTTATCTCCTGACGGAGTAATGATTTACCCAGAGTCGGTACGAATGAATATATTCGAATCTTCTATGCACGCATTGCATGAGCTCTCTTTGAACCCTGAAAAATCACAGAGAGAAATTATTCCCATACATGGATTGTCATATAACATTGAGCATGGTGAGATAAGAGGGCATCAAAGAGAGATTAGAGCGGACGGAGACACTATAGAACCCCTTGGACGAATAGTTATGGCAGGAACAATTGCATTAGGAATGAGTATATCTTCACTCAAAGATGAGCAAATAACTGAAAGACTTTTAGCTATAAAAACCATTCATAATGAAAGATCTATAATGGGAACTTTAAGCTTTATTCTGCCATTAAACTCAACTTCGCGGGAATGGGTAAGAATGTATGAGTTGGATAGACTCAACCCAGATGGATGGGATAAAACAGTTGCTCGAATTATTTCAAAAATGCATGATGCAAAAGTAAAAGGTCATAATACTCACTTGCCTTCAGAATTTACTACTCCCAATAGCTATGAAGAATATTCTACTGATGCGTTTGATGCATTTCTAGATCATGCTGTAGAGCTTTCAGAAAGAGCTAGTTTAACTAGCATGCAAAGTACACAACTAATGCAATTCACGTTTAACATCAGAAATTTAGAAAGATTACATCCAGAATTTACCACGCAACCTCACGTTAGGGCAGGTCTTGCAATCATACTTCACAATGTTAATAGACGCTTTAAAAGTCAGGATGAAATAGAAGTCCTTGAAAAAGCACGTGCCATCAGAAGAGACCATAGACCTTAATTCCGTCAGTGCTTAAAGTCAGTCCACCTGGGAGGTGGGATAGGCACTAAGAATCTAAAGATGATACAATAAGATCTATTCGTGGTGCAATCCTAGTAAATGCATAAGGCCATGCTCCACAAGCTCATCAATCCTATCATCGACCAGCATGTCCATTTTTGCTGCCTCAGTAATAACGAAAGGAAAAGAAATGACAATATCTCCAAGTCTAAGCCTATCTGTTGGCATTACTACGTGATCCCCTTCAGCGGTAGAAAATGAAAGAATATTTCTAGTCTTATCTTCGCCCTTATATTTCTGTGAGAGAGCACGCATTTTTCTATCCCCTACAATCGCAATAGAAACCTCAACAGGACCCTTGACGCCTTGGCGCGTCAATACATCCTTGACTGTACTTGTAATTCGTTTCCTATTAGCCTGATATCTACTCTCCACGAAAATAAGAACCTCAATTATATCTTTGGCTGATGATTTCATGCTGAGATTTTCTTAAGAAGACGTGCCTTCCTTTTATCTTGCAATTTTTGTGCGCGCGCGGCTGAAGGCTTTAAGTGAAATTGCCTTCTCTTTGCTTCCTGCACAATACCTGCGTCCATAACTTTGCGTGTAAATTTTCGTATGAGAGCATCATCGCTATCTCCCGGTTGTTTTTTAACAAAAACCATATAAAAACACCCCCTTTTCCCTTCGTAGCTTTAATAAATACTAGAAGATCCCTCTAATTATACCACAGAATTTTTCACGAGGCACTAAACAGAAGTCTTATTTGCCTAAATTGAGTCTTTTTTGCCAATTGGGCCTGTAAGATGAATATGCAGATGATCAATAACCTGAGCCCCTCCTCCATTAATTACAAGCCTATAGCCTTTATTTTCAAGTTTTTGGTCTTTTACAATTTTTTGGATAACATTGCGCAATTTATTGGTCAATTCATCATCTTTCAGCTCAAAAAAATCCTTAATATGTTTTTTTGGAATAATCAATAGATGAACAGGTTTTATAGGATAGATATCAGGAAATACCATCACATCATCATCTTCATAGATAAACTCTTTTGGTATCTCCCTATCTCTAATTTTGCAAAAAATACACTCCATAAGTTCAGCCAATAGCCCCAATAGCCAAATTATAAATTCACTATTGCCTAATTACTAATCGCTAATTGCTTATATTGCTTCTACTACTTTCACAATCTCATCTAGACTTAATGTTGTTGGAATCATCTTGGGATTTTTTGCAGAGCCGTTAAGGAGCATTTTTTTTGAAACATGTAAATACCATGAGGCTTGAGGATCCATTTTATGGAGTTTCTCATAGACTAATGTCAAATCAACATCTTTTGTTACCCCCTCTTTATATGGAGTAGCTTTTATTCTCACAAATCCTTTACGTGGATCTCTTTTAACCACAATCGCAAATCCCATTTTCTGCGCCAGCTTTATAGATGCATCATTTATAGTTTCTATTCCTATACCCTTTCCCCATTTTGTTGTAAATTCCTTTCCTTTTTCTTTAATCTCTTTTTCCGCAAAAATTCTATTTTCAAAATTAGCAAGTTCTGCATCCAGACAAAGCATCCCAAATTCCACATAGTAGCTATTGTCATTTGGCTTAGTGAGCATTAATCCCTCCAAAAGCCCATATAACCCAAGCTCATATCTGTCGGAAGCAGGATTTTCCCAAAATACCTCTTTGAAATGATCTAGCTCCACCACCCATTTAACAATCCTCTCAATCGCTTCCATTTTTTGTTTGTTTTTCTCATTAGAAATTGCCTGTTCTGAGTTAACCGAAGGAGAAATTCTTTGTACGTACTCCCAGCAAAGACTTGCAGCACTTACGTTTTGATCTGAAGTCTGGTGATGATCTAGTGGCCCCAACCCGGTATCTACATGGATAACTTCATCATTTCCTATTAATTCCACCGGGTCCTTTTGATCTTTCTTTAAAGGAGAGACTCTCTCTCCTGCTAAAACAAACATAACTTTTGCATTTTCCCAACCTGACAAGAACCTTTTTAAAATCCATACTGAGGTTATTGCATCCCAATCAGGTGACGAATGAGCTACTATAATTTTCATATAATTTATATTTTTTAATCCGGTAATTTCTGAAATATACTTGTGCAAGTATACCAGGTATTCTTCGTAAAATTAAGAATCATTTAGGATACTTCTTTTACTTTGTGGCCACCAAATTCGCGCCTGAGAGCAGCAATTAGACGTGCGGCATAGGAGTTTCTTACTTTTTCATCTTTTTGAGAATCTAGGCGGAATAACAGAGAGTCCTCTATAACTGAGGCTGGGACATTTTCTTCTTTTGCAGCTTCAATAGTCCATTTGGCTTCTCCCGATTCTTCTATATACCCTTCTATGTCACTTAGTTTGGGATTTTTTATGAGGGCTTCTGATGCCCTATCCAGTAAAAACCCTGATACCAGTGTGCCCTTTTGCCAAAGTCTCGCAATGCTATCAAGCTCTAGTGCATAAGGCGCTTTTTCCAGAATTCCAAATCCTTCGCCTAGACTCTGCATAATTCCATACTCAATACCATTGTGGACCATTTTAATAAAATGCCCTGCTCCCCCTGTCCCAAAATAATCATACCCTCCAGCAGGTTTGGAAAACGTTTCCAATATTGGCTGTATGTGTTCATATGCGCTTTTGTCACCACCAACCATTAATGGAAATCCATTTTGCTGAGCTAAAATACCTCCTGACACTCCAACCCCTAAAAACTTTATCCCTTTTTTTGAAAACTTTTCAAACCTCTGTTGCGTATGTTTGTAATAGGAATTTCCACCATCTACCACAATATCTCCTTCCTCAACATATTTTGAAATTTCATCAATTATTTCTTGGGTTGCAGCGGCCGGCAACATAATCCAGATAATGCGAGGTTTGTCTAAATTTTTAACTAACTCTTCAATAGTCTTGACCGAAGATAGTTTGCCTTGATTTGTATTATGTATTATGTAGTATGTATTATGTATAACTTTTTCCTCATAACCCTTAATACTTAATACTTGATACTTAATACTATCGATCGCTTTCTGCGATCGATTCCAAACCACAACCTCATGTCCTCCTTCAAGTAGCTTAACTACCATTCTAGATCCCATTTTCCCAAGTCCTATAAATCCAAGTCTCATAATTAGCTAGATCTTCCAAGAAGAATTGGAGTAAAAAAATCTACAACATTTTTATCTACTTCTTTTATCTGATCAGGAAAATCTTTGTAATCATGTCCCATATTGTCTACTTCAATAAGCTCTTTGGGCTCCTTGGCTGCATGATAGACCCTCATTGTATCCTCTGGTAAAACAGCGCCATCAATTTTTCCAATAATAATCAGCTTCGGAGAAGATACTTTTTTTATTTCACTTTCAACATCAAAATTACTTGCATCCTCCATAAATGCAAATGGTATCCTAGTTGGTCTATTATTAAAATTCCACTTATCAAACCATCCTGTTTCTTTCCAGTTATTTATGTCGCCTTCAATTGATGTAATTCTTTCAATCTTAGTAGGAGTAGAAATAGCGCAAACAGCTTTTACTTCATGTTTATGTGCACTATAAATAACTGCTAACATTCCTCCAAGACTATGTCCCCAAATACCTATGTGTGAAGCATCTATAAAGGGAAGACCTCTCAAATACAAATAAACATCTTCAATGTCTTTAAGATAACGTGAAATACGATAGTCTTCTTCTATTGTCCCTTGGCTTTCTCCAATTCCGGACGCATCGAATCTAATTGAAGCAATTCCTTCTCTAGCTAAATCGTGTGCTAACGCAACAATATGTTTTTTTTCTTTATATCCGGTAATTCCATGAAGGAGGATAACCGCGGGGAAGATACCATCATCACCCGGCTTTTCCAGAATGCCTGCTAAATTTAACCCTGCACTATTTTCTATAAAAACCTTCTCTTCCATTATTCTATTTTACTTAAATCACCGTTAATTACAACAGGCTGCATGATGGCTATCTCATGAGCCCAGCGAACCTCATTAAAATGCGGGACTTCAAACATTAGAAAAATCTTTTTTTTGAAGTAATATGCTATTGCAATTTCCATAAGGGTTGAAGTCCCAATATATCCCTTTATACCCTTTCTTGGATGATTAAGGACAAGAACCCCCTCTGAAGCCGCAACAAAGTCAAAAGAATGCCTTATCACATCATTATCAATACAATATTGAAGGTTCTCTTCCAAGCTTTCCACAAAATTAGGATTTTCCAAATGTTTTTCAGTTTCAAAAGGCAACACTACTTTATGGCCCAACTCTTCCAATTTTTTCTTTGTGCTAAGCATTTCTTTAGCAAACGCCATGCTTCCCGAAATCATTATCTTCATAACCACTTTCTCCCATCTTTTTCAAGCAAGTGACTACAGCAGCACTTCGCTCGAACAATAAATTATTTCTTAAATCTTAAATCCTACCTGCCCGCCTCTGGAGGGAATCTTGAATCATCACTCTAAAGCCACTTTCTCCCATCTTTTTCAAGCAAGTGATCTGCTTCTCCGGGTCCCCAACTTCCTTTTTCATATGAATATATAGGAACTTCAGGATTTTCCCAACCCTTCAGGATATTTTCAATAAAAGTCCAGCTGCTCTGCAATTCGTCAGATCTATTAAAAAGCATTTGGTCCCCTGTCAAAATATCCGTCAAGATCTTTTCGTATGCATCCATGCCTTGGGTCCCAAATTCTTCTTTATAGAGAAAATGCATGTCTACTGGAGCCAGCTGCAATTTAGAACCCGGAGTTTTTGCAATAATTTTTAATATGATCCCTTCATTAGGTTGAATTCTAATTTTTAAAACGTTTCCCTCTTCGGGGCACCCTACTTCTTTAAATAAAATATGACAAGTTTGCTTAAATACTATTGAAACTTCAACTAAATTCTCTTTAAGTGACTTGCCCGCTCTCATATAGAATGGAATGTCTGCAAATCTTTCTGAATCTAAGAAAAATTTAGTTGCTACAAATGTCTCTGTTGTAGAATCTTTTGAAACATCTTTTTCGTCCTTATATCCAACGTATTGCCCTCTTACAACTTGATGACTAACATCTTTGGGATCTATAAATTTAAGTGTCTTGATGGCTTTTGCTCTAGCATCTCTTACTCCTTCTTTTGAAAACGATTTTGGCATATCCATTGCAACAGCTGCAAGAATCTGCATCAAATGATTCTGACCGGCATCCCGCAGAATCCCTACACCATCAAAGAATTTCCCCCTGTCTTTTATTCCTTTCTGCTCTGCCCACGTTATCTGGACATGGTCAATATATTCTTTATTCCAAATAGGTTCAAAAATACCATTGGCAAAACGGAAAACTAATAAGTTTTGTATTGTCTCTTTACCTAGATAATGATCAACTCTGAAAATTTGTTCTTCTTCAAAAATCTCAGATAATTTTTGGTCCAACATTTTTGATGTTTCGACATCTTTTCCAAATGGTTTTTCAATAGCTATCTTAGTCAGATTTTTTGTCCCCTGTCCCAGTCCCTCTGATAATCTAGACTTTTCCAAATGCGAGAGAATAGATGGATAATTTATAGGTGGTGTTGCAAGATAAAAAATTCGCAAAATACATTCTCCCATTTTTGAGTCTAATGCCTCAAGATGTTGAACTAATTCTGCATATCCTTTATCTTCATCAAAATTCCCAGTCTGGTAGAATAAATGTTTTGAAAAATCATTCCATTGGATATGCATTTTTTGTTCTGGGAAAAAATTACCAAAATCTTCATTATTCAACTCGCGTCTAGCAAATCCATAGATAAAAAAATCTTTTGGCAATTTATTTTGAATAAATAAAGAGAAAAGACTGGGAATTAATTTATTCTGCGCCAAATCCCCCGTCGCCCCAAATAATATAAGTACAAATTTATTTAGCACTTGTTAATTGTATACATAATACATACTACTGGATACATAATACAAATTACACTTTCTGGTCCGTGATAATAATTGTTTTTTTAGAGAGTTCCTGCTCCATAAAAAGCCTGGAGGGAATATCTTCAATTGGTCCTGGTTGAAGCATTTTCTTTAGGGCTTGCTTTTTATTTTTCCCAAAAACCAAAACAATCAAAAAATCCATAGCACTTAATCCTGTAAAAGTCATTCCTATCCTCTGGCCATGCACTTTTTTATCATCAAAATCAGAAATATATTTACTTTTTTGGGATTTTTCAAACATAGGATTTATAAAATCGCTTCTATTTGGCAAAATACTTGACGTATGTCCGTCTGCGCCAATTCCTAAAATTACGACACTTTTAGAGAACTGGAATAAAAGGTTTCTAACTTTTGAATCATATAACTCCGCTGCAGCTTCTCTAGTAATGAAGGGTTGAATAATTGGATGGAAAGGAATGTTTTGTAATTCTAAGTAATGAAGTAGTCCAGATTCTTTTATCATCATTTCATTACTATTTTCATGAAATGATTTGCCATATCGTTCATCAACCATACCTACAGCTCCAGGTCTTAGAAACTTTTCTTTTGCTAGGAGAGTGTAGAGGGATTTTGGAGTCAATCCTCCCGAGAGGAACAAAACGGTCTTGTTATCAATGTTGTCATGCAAAAAATCTTTCGCTTTTATTGCACCTTGATCTGAATTTTTAACTAGAATAATTTGCATAGAGATTCCAGATGAATTTGGATAACCAGACAGGGTCTTAGTATATCAGAAATAGAATATTTCAGAACTTCTGAATTTTATCTGGGGATAAGACTTTGACCACTGAAGATGCGGACAAGGTCATAATAAGAAATAAGGGCAAATATACCCAGTAAAAATGCGAGTCCCGCTGTATGTGCATATGCTTCAAATTTAGGATTGGTTTTTCTTCTAGTAATGGCCTCAATGAGAATAAAGAAAAACCGTCCACCATCAAGTCCCGGAATAGGTAGTAGGTTAACTATTGCCAAATTAAGAGAGAAGAGTGATAAAAGTGAAAGTACTGCATTCGGCCCTATTTTAACAAATTCACCGGTCAACTGCGCAATACCTATGGGACCTGCAACTCCTTCAGGAACCTTTCTTTGTACAGCAGCCTGGGAAAACGCCGTACCAATTCCCTGTACAATAAGCCAAGAGTCCTTCAAAGCTTCCTCAGTGCCTATGAAAGGAGCCTGATACCACGGATATCTTTTAACTACGGTATCTTGATTAAGTGCAACTCCCATAGCTCCCTCTCCTACTGGAGCATGGATACGTGGAGTAATAGAAAAAGTTTTTGCTTCTTTGTTTCTTTTTACAAAAAATATCATTTTTGTTCCTAAATGAAGTTTTGTGTAGGAAATAAGGCTTTTACTATCTGTAATTTTATTGCTATCTATTGAGACAATAACGTCTCCCTGCTTTAAGCCTGCTTTTTCAGCGGGAGAATTATGAGAAACCGCCACAATACTTACGGTATTGCCTGGTGTAGGTACCCCCTGGAATGCAAAAAGATAGGAAAAAATGACAACTGCCAAAACAAAGTTCATGAATACACCCGCAACTACTATGACTGCACGTTGCCAAATTGGCCTTGAAAAAAACGCTCGATCTTGGTCTTTAGTCTCTTGCCTAGGACTATTAGTATTTTTACTGTTTTTTGGGAGCTGCAAACTTCCCCCTCCTGCTTCATCTTCTCCGTATAATTTAACAAAACCTCCAATTGGCAAAAGGTTAATTGAGTATAGTGTCTCTCCAAATTTTTTACCCCAAACCTTTGGAGGAAATCCAAATCCAAATTCTTCAACCTTTACTCCTAATTTTTTAGCAACTAAAAAGTGGCCTAACTCATGTACTAATACAAGAATTGATAATATCAGGAGGAATACAAGTGCTGTTGTAATAATGAACATAAGTCGTGAATACAATAATACAGAAGTACCGTGTGAATTACAACCATTAACGAGTATAAAGGGAGTAGTATTTTGTATAAAGGAAATATTTGGCTTACCCCTTAATACCTTATACTAAACCCTAAATACTAGCTATTTAAAGGTCGACAGGATTGAATTTATAATAGAAAGAACAAGGCTAAAAAGAATTGCCCAGAGTATATTTTGCACAACAAATCCTGGAACTATAAGGCTTACTAAAAGAACAATTAGTCCATTTATAACAAAGGTAAAAAGTCCAAGTGTTAATACTGTAACCGGCAATGATATTAGAAGTAGTATAGGTTTAATGAATGTATTTATGATGGCCAGTACTACGGCAACTGCGATTGCAGAAAAGAAATTGCTAACTCTTACCCCAGGAAGAATATAAGCGGTAATGAGAACGGCAAAAGTGGTAAGTAAAAGATTTATAAGAGGCTGCATAAAGATATTATACTTTATATTTGCATTAATTCTTTTTCTTTTTGCTCACCAAGTACTTCAATATGCTTCATGAATTCATCTGTTAATCTTTGAACTTCTTTTTCTAGATGCATTTCATCATCTTCCGATAAATCATCCGCTTTTTTCACTTCATTCATTGCATCTTGCCTGGCCTGACGCACCATAATCCGGCCGTTTTCGAGTTTTTGATGCATTAAATGTATCAATTCTTCCCGTCTCTCTAAAGAAAGAGGTGGAATAGAAATTCTAATAACTGGAGTGTCAACGATAGGATTAAATCCAACATTAGCTTCATGAATCCCTTTTTGTATTTCTTCAATAATAGATGCATCAAATGGTGTAATAACTAAAGTCTGGTTATCCTGTGCATTAACTGTAGCAAGTTCCATTACTTTAAGCCTAGTGCTTCCACCATATACACTGACAACTATACTATCAACAAGTGAAGGAGTAGCTCTTCCTGTACGAATTGTGCCTAAATCAGTTTTAAGAAGGTCCAAAACTTTTTGCATTCTGGAAGAAGTTTCTTGAATAAGTGGATCCATATTAGAGTGAGAATCTATCGAATTTCTTTATAACTATATTTTCACCTGTCTTCTGAATTGCCTCTTTAACCATTTGTTCTATTGTAAGGCCTGCATCTTTAATATACTCTTGTGTTAGAAGTTCTGCAACGTCTTTTGGATCCATTGCTGTAACCTGCATAGCTAAAGCGTGGGCAAGATTCTTGAATTCTTCTGTCCTTGCAACAAAATCAGTTTCACAAAGAAGCTGAACCATAGCGCCTACCTTACCATTTTGATGA
>WNFL01048586.1_pt3 | contig 14309 bp, 18 predicted proteins | sample 5400361 | NCBI WGS metagenome assembly WNFL01 (sample SAMN13153351, study PRJNA577476) | soil metagenome | isolation source: 40 cm soil on Douglas fir-dominated hillslope | place: USA:California | collected 2013-09-17
ATTCTCGAACCTTCTTCAATGCATTATTTTGATAATCGTCTGTGGGCCTCTGCTTTTGCACTCCCTCGTCCAGTCACGGACGAAAGACGGAGGCTGTACACATTGAGGCGTCGCGCTCTCTAGGTGGATCTGCACAGGTATGTTGGCATTTGAGTCCTTCGCTTTATGAGAGCCATGCGCTTCCCTGGACTCCTCGTCACAAATTACACGTGGATACCGCGAAGTTTCGGTACGGCGTCCTACCGCCCTCATCCAGGCCACTCCCGGTCTATTTAGGCGCTTCATACTCCAATTCTCTGAAGCTTGCAGTGCTGATCATCTCCCCCGACGCAGCGGCCGCGACCTGCCCATCCCTCGCGCCGTGCGCTGCACACGAGGATAGCGACCCTACTTAAAGAAGAAACCTACATCATCTGTACACGTCTATCACAACCGCAATGTCATTCATTGCCTCCACGCTCGTTGATCTCGCTATCTGTTTGGGTGTTGGATATATGTTCAAAAGAGCAGTCGCTCCGACCCCCCCAGTAACGCATGCTCTTCCACACTCCGTTGCGCATGTTAATAAGACTTGTCGTATCAGGTCTTGATGACTGAAACACCTATCATGGAAACCCCCCAGGAGGTGGTGAAGCCCCGCCCGCAAACTCCCCCTGCACCACCGGTTATCGCTCCATTCTCCACTATCAAAGCACCGCTCACCGTCACACCACGAAGACCCTCCTATTCATCCCCACGTGACTGGACCCCCTCATCCTTCGTCACAGAACGGGCTTGGAGGTATGTTATATATCACACAATCTCCCCATGAACTGAACTGGCTTCCTAGTCCATCTGAGCGCTCGAACGCTTCCGACCTCAGGTATCCCAAGTCAATGTTGCCACCAGTCGTCGCAGTCACTGTTCGGAGGACGGGAGCCGCCCCCAAGCCAGCCCCTGTCAAGAAGGAGGAGGTGCCCCTTGTTTCCCCTCTCACTACCCAGGTGGTTGAGGAAGTGTCAGCGCCAGCCTCTCCAAAGCACCCGTTGCCGCGCACGAAGACGCGCCGGTCGCGCAAGCACGTGCAGCGACTTGACACCCCTCCCCCCCATTCGCTTCGCTTCAAAGCCATTGCTAGGCAAAGGCGATCGCACAAGCATGGGCGACCTCGGAAAGGATCCAACTCCTCTGACCCAGGCAGGATATTCGACCCCATGTGGGAAATGCATTTGAATGCTCTTCATAATTTTCCATACTTCCCGGAGTCAACTGGATTTGCTCCGCGACCCTTCTTCACCCAAGAGGAACCCCTCCTCATCGACAGGTACTCTCAGGTCAGCTTGCAGTCCTTCAGCAAATGCTATTTGTTCATTCCCTTGTTAGTTGATTGACGTCGTCATGGACGATGAATCCTGGGATACACCCGATGAAGATATGTCGTCCGAGACCGGAAGCTCGACCGAACACACAGACGAAGAAGGCCAGGATGTCTTGATGAGTGACCCCGAGGATGACGACGACGACAGCATGGAATGCGACGTCGACGTCAACGCCAAGAGCGTGACAAAGATCGGGGAGGTGGAGGTGGAAGAAGCGGAAGATGAGAGAGGACAGGAGGAAGGGGGAGAGGAAGACGAGGAGTCCATTACTAAGGCAGCAATGACGCAGGACGCCGCGGAGACGGCCTCTCCCATCCGTAAGGTACGTCTCCCCATGTTCGCCAACATGAACAGTAACTAACATGGCAATGCTGAAGCATATCAAGGGCAAGTTCTCCTCTGACTCTCAGACCCTCGCATCTCTTTCGTCGCCTCGCGATATCAATATGGCCGGTCCTATCGATGAGGACGATGAAGAAGAATCTAACGCAGAGCTTGATGCTTCTGCGAAAGACAAAGTCGATGGGCAACAGTCCAAACTCAAGGAGCCTCATCCGAAAACGCCATCCGAAAACAAGGATGACTGACACGTAAGTACTGAATCTTTACCACACGAGTGCGCCTCCTTACAATTCTGATAGCTTCAAATTATTCCATTTTATTCTCGAGTGGTGAGGACTGCGATCGTGACAACGGTCCCTAGAAAAAGTGCCGGTGAGATATTCTAGTGTAGAATCACAACGGTCACACTAACCCAGATTCTTGTAGACCCCCCGCGCCCGAACAATTGCCAGGTTGCTTATTGGTTCAGCCTCCGACGGTTGCTCTCCTGTAGAGTCACGTCGTGGCATGAAGGTGCATGGCCAGACCGTGCGAACGAGACAGGATGTAGATCATGCTGTATGTAAATGTTGCAGCGCCGGCCGGTCAGTGCGACTCGCTGCACATTTGAAATGAAACAATGGGAAATGTCCATGCGGTGCCTCCAGGGCAGGGTTTAGAGCTTGCTTCTTTCGAAGGCAACGTCCCGTCATCTCGAACAGAATGATAGGTATTGCGAAAAAGTTCAACGTAGGTTCAACTAGTTGTAAGTGGCATAGATTGCATCGATCGCACCAACCGTCACAGCCCCTACACTGCATTGGACGAGTTGTTCTATCAAAATTTGCCATAATCCACTGCTTGCGATGGAATGGCAAAGAGGGTCTTGATCACTGATTGAGGTCAGTTTGATGGACGTTAGGAGTCATGAATTCGTCCGACTCCCTAGTCATGCTAGTTCGTGAAAATGGCATTCAAGTGGGGCCTGATGGGAGACATTGATCTGCATTCAGCACTGCAACACAGATAAACGACAGGCCAAGTGGTCTACTTCCGACCACCCCGCCTCTTCGACAGTTGTGGGAAGGAGGGCGGGACGCGCAGAATGGCTCGTTTGGTGATAGGTTGCGCCGCTGTTAGGCCGACCTTATCCCTTTCGCCCGCATTGGGTTTGTCGATAACACAACCCAGAGATTTGAAGTATTGGGTGATGCTGTGTGGTATGAGGCGGACAAAGGGAAATGAAAAGAATTGAACGCTTACTTCGTGGTCGAAATAGCCAAATCAACCGCTAGCGTAGTGTGATCCGTCACGTAGTTGTCTAAGCGCAAGCAGAGAGCGAACATGTAGATCAACAGCTTAGCCTCTGTGTTTGTGGTCGTTTGGATCCTACAGGAAACCCATTATTAGTGGATTTGAACATTGGACACAATCCCTACATACTTGGTCGAACCCCTCGTCGTTTCAGTGAATCGAGCAATCAGACCATCGACGATTCTGTCTGGCACCATTGTCATCTTTTCGCGTATTGATTCGCGATCGTGAGCTCTGGAGACTGCCCTCTTGAAAGCGAACATGCAGGAGATGTAGAACAGCACTTTTCTGAAAGAGCATTAGTACCACACAGGCTGTGATGCACCTAAAGCACTCACAAATTTTCCTTATCCGCTTTACTCGGCCTATTCATTAGGCTGCTGAGGTGCCGATTGACCCATTCTGACCGAGACCAAGGAAGACTGGCACCTTTACCGTCCTCACTTGTGATCACTGGTATGGTGGAGAGCTCCGCTGGAGGTGCGATATCATCTAGGTCATACACCTAGGAACTTTTATTCAGTCTCGAATGGTGAAAAATAATGTTGGGGCCGACCTCGGATGGGTTGGGTGCATCCGCGTTGAATGGAGGTATGGGTCGTTTGCTGTCTGCTTCCTCGTTGGCTTCCTCTGCTTTTGGAAGTGTAGCGGTTTTTGATTGGATGGTGCTTTGAAGAGTATCTGCGACCTGAGAAGATGGTCGGAATGAGAAACAGGGGACCGGCAAAGACACGTACATCCTTCATAGCTGCTACATCCACCTTATTCTTTTCAGCAGCTCGGATGGCTGCTTTGGCCTTTTTGGTTCCAAATGCTTTTCCGAGAACATTGCGGGCGTGCTGATAGTCATGCCCCGACTCCAGAATTGGTCCCAGGTCCTTGAGTGCCTTGACTTGGTGCCGTACGACATAGAGAGGGGCATGGCGGAGGGTAAGTTCGTTGGTCGAGTGGTCGAAAACACCGACCATGTACCTGCGGATGGTCAGGTCCAAGAAGGAGGTATTTGCATTGATGCATACTGGCAAGAGTAGTCTATATTATCTAGATCCTTGTCCTGGTTTGTGCTCATGAACTCGACAGCTTCAGTCTCTGCGGTGATCAGTGTCTGAGCGGTGGCGAATTCATCTTTGCGATGTTGCTGCTGATCTTCGCGAGTGAAAGCATAGAAAGCAGTTGCTGGCGGGGGTTTTACAGCCAAAAATGCCACTGCATATACAAAGTCAGTCGGAGAATGGTTGAGGGTGTGTTAAACGGTATGGGTACCGAGCGCTGGCCCAGCTCTGTCCGGATGCTTTTCTGATACCGCTACTTTCGCACTATGTCGCTTGACGTCGTCCTCGTCGTCCTCCTCAAGCCGTCTCTTCCGTTTTCTTGTTTCTCCCGGCATATGGCATTCCAAGTGGGTCCAACAAAGGAGTGCACTACCTTGAACCCCAGGTCATCTCCGCTGTTCCCCTTCGTCGTCGCCTGTCACGTGCCCACGGCTGTATTCCGCATCTATTCGCATCTAATCACTTATTCAAGCTAATTTGTCGCGTCACCACCCACGCGTAGCGCAGACCAAGCGGCCAATGCATGCAGGAGTGGGAACAGCCGCAGTCAAGACAGATCCGGGATTATTCTCAGCAAATGACTATTTTAGTCCGCGTACACCCTCGACTCCCTCTGTTCAAGGCCCAGTCGCTATCGCAAATGATACTGATCCAGACGGCGAGAACGCAACCGCAGTCTCAAAGGACGGTACCATAGTCTCTCAGATTACCAAGAAGGAGAGCAGTACACCCTCTGTTGACGATTTGGACCACATTGTCCGTCCTAATTTCAAGCGCGAGTCGTCCTTGTCGAATTCCGACTCAAAGCGCTCTCTCACTCCAAGAAAGAGCGCCACGCCCGTATTTTTGAAGAAGGGGGTTACTCCTGTGCAGCTTATAGCCGATCTTCCGCGAGCAGAGAGGGCTGCGTTTGCGACCTTTGAGCGATTAGAGACCAATTGGCACCAGTACAAGACCCTCGGTCGATCCAAAGTGCAAGAAGATGCCATGTCATGCGAATGCCAGTTTAGACTGGGTATTTCAGCTTTTCTTTCCGATCTCTCGCCTGAATGGCATGCTGAGCCTCGTTTTAGGTGTTGACGACCTCGACAGAGCGTGTGGCGCCAACTCGGATTGTATCAACCGCCTCACACAAGTAGAGTGCATAGAGGGGGAATGTAGGTGTCGTCAATATTGCCAAAATCAGAGGTCGGCTCGTGTTTCACCGCTCTGCTGTCGCTTTGTTTTGAACGATTGGTTGCGCCAGATTCCAAAAGCGACAATATGCTGATATCCACATCGTGCAGACAGAGAAAAAGGGGTTCGGTCTCAGAGGTGGCTCGGATATCAAGAGGTCCGCCAGTCATTATCGTTTCCTGTCTGAGTTCACTCCTGCTCATTAGGGTGCAGAGACGACTTCATCTACGAATACATAGGAGAGGTGGTTAGCCAACCCTCCTTTCTGAAACGTATGCGCAACTACGCCGACGAAGGCATCAAGCATTTCTATTTTATGATGCTGCAAAAAGACGAGTTCATCGACGCGACTAAGAAGGGTGATATCGGCAGATTTGCGAATCATAGTTGCAATCCAAACTGCTACGTTGCCAAGTGGGTAGTACATAACCGACTGCGCATGGGTATTTTCGCCAAACGGGATATAAAAAAGGACGAAGAGCTCACTTTTAACTATAACGTCGACCGCTACGGAAATGATGCCCAGATCTGCTATTGTGGAGAGCCAAACTGTGTCGGGTTTATTGGAGGCAAGACCCAGACAGACCTCGGTGGAATGGACGACCTCTACATGGACGCGCTTGGTATCACGGACGAGGTCGAACTCCTCAATCTCAAAGGCACGAGGAAGAAGAAGAGCAGGAATTTGGACGAAGACTACATGGTTAGCCACTACGCGTCCACGCCTTTACGAGCTTTGTTGATACTTAGGTATTACAGCCCATTCTCAAACCCATGATGGAGAAGGAAGTACCCAAAGTCATCAACGCCATTCGACAGACCACGAGTCGAAAAATCTTACAGAAGCTGCTCCAGCGCATCAAGATGACTGACGACCTGGATGTCCTCCGACAGGTCACTCGATTGCGTGGCCTCACTCTCATGACCCCAACATTGAAGGAGTACAAGGATGACGCCGAGATCCAAACACTCATCTTAGAAAACATCCAGAAATGGCCGTTTGTCAACCGAACGAAGGTCGAAGATTCAAAGATCGAACCGATACTTGAAGCATATGCCAGGGGTGATAATGGGGATCTAAAGATCCTTTCGGAGCAGATTCTAATGCAATGGTCTGTTCTCGAGGCGGTTTACAGGATACGAAAGCGGGTATGATATACACTGGGACTGTTTAGCCTAATATGTCTAAGCCGTGCTTTGATAGGCTCTGGAAGACCATGAAGCTGCACCTCAGATCATCCTAGCCGCGCATGAAGAAGATACTCGACCAACAAAACGCCCGCGAATAGAAGAGGTTCCAACTCCTGTCGTTGGCAAATCGCTGGCTATACCGACACAGCGAACGCCTCCCCGTAAATTCAAACCGCTCCCAATATCCACTCCCTCCCCTGTCAAGCCCTCCAAACCCGCTCAGCCAAGTCGAGACGTCCTAGACTCAATCATCGCTCAAGCCAATGAAGCTGCTCGGCAACTCCGGTTGCAGCAGGAGGAAGAGGTGAAGGCCAATGCGGAAGAAGAAGCGAAGAAGAGGGAACGACGGGAGACACGAAAACAACGAAGCGAGGAGAAGAGGGCACGGAGAAGGAGAGGGAAGGAGAAGGCGAAAGGCAAGGAGTGTGCCAAGGGCGGCTCGGAGAATGAGAAGGACAAGGAGCGGAAACACAAATCCTCATCCTCTTCAAAAAGCGAGCGTGATGCAAAAAGAGAGAAGCAGCTGCTCAAACTTGTCGGTGCGGCTGTAGTGGGCTACCTCTCACAGCATCGACAACACCTGGACAATGAGCAGTTCAAGAGGCACGCCAAAGAGGTATCATTATTTCATCTCTTAATCCCTCACATTAATCACAATGATCTCCTAGCTCACGCATACGATCGCGGAACTCGAGAAAAAAGGTGCGACCTACCGTTCAGGCGCCAAACTCGAGGCGTTGTCAGACGAGAAGCGCGCAAAAATCAAGAAATACGTCAAGAGTTACGTGGGAAAGCTCTTGAAGAGACCGCGAGATTCCTCAAAGGGAGAGACGAACGAAAGCTCTACTTCTCGAGACCCCAGAGTCCTGGCTGCTGAGCGCACTGGCTCCCAGGTGAACGGAACATCAAAAAATGGACATTCGCGGGATGTGCCCATGGAAATTGATGGGGCTGCTGACCTGGAGCTACTTCGCGATAACGACGTCATTTTTAGCGAACAAGAGGACGAAGGATCAGATTTTGAGAGTGATAGTGGCAGTTCTGATGAAGATGATTCGGGTGGTGAAACACCAGTCAATGAACAGCCTTCAGCTCCAGCCCTCAATGGACATGGGGAGTTCGATTTGGTGGACGCGCTAATGGATATCAACACTTCTATTGTTTGAAGCTCTGCTACAGCTTTCTAATCCGCTGTTCATAATGGAGTAGCTCTTCGTTGGTCTCACAATGTTCCTGTAATCCACAGCTCAGAGACACCACTTCGCTCTACGCGGGGTAAGTAGTCATGGTGTAATATGATTCATATCTGAGTACGAAGACAATGAGATCAACGGACAGAGACGAGAACAGTTGGACAGAGCCCAGAGCCATGAACGGTTCGATTAATACAATCAATGATGGTGGAGAAAGAAACGACAATGGAGATGTTGCAGCGAGAAAACAGATGCTAGATGCGACGTGGCGTTACCAAGGTCTAACTTGCTATAAGGACTGAACTAGTTGATAGGTTGAGTGTTGCTGCTGGAGAGTAGTTGATGGGAATTGTAATATTTGCGCCCCTGTAGGTGTGCTATGCAATGGCCTGGGTCCCTGTAAGGTCATCCTTGAGATGAGTCGTGACCGACGAGTATGGAACCAAGGACGGTCGATGGACAGTCAAGAAATAAGGAATCGTTGTGAATGGTGGTGGAATCGATCGCTGTCCGTTTACGCAGTTGCACGTTTGACGAGCTATCGAAGAGTGATGAGCACCCAAAGGAACGCCAGCAGCGCAAAACTCACCTCACGAGCCCATCGCAGAGTCTTCTTGAGGTCTGCATTCCTTGTTTTTGTCTTGAGCATCGCCACAACCCAGTCATTAAGGAGCAATTCCTTGAGTTGGCCAGTATGGAAGGTCTCAGCCAGATCGCCAATGAGCCCCGCTCCGGTCTTGAGCGTCAAATCTGTCCCTTCTTCTTCATACACTTGACGAACCAGCTTGAGCATGGCTGGAGTGTGCTCCAATAGCAAGCCCCCTAGAGTGCGTTTTAGCCAGGAGACTCAAAGTCACAAGAAGCGACTCACTCTTCTCTGTTGACTTCAAACCAGTCACAATTCCGACATAAGCGTCGACTATTCCCTCGTGGAGAGCTTGCAAGTACTCGAGCGAGTTGTAATCCTCCTATCCACGGTAAGCAACCATTTGCAATTGTCTAACGTACCACTCACAAGATCGGCCGTCTGCTCACCGGCAGATCGCAGGACACCCATAGTAGCTGCAAAGTATGGCTCAAAGTTGGGGCCGATGGACATAGCAATATCGCCGAAGCAGGACACGATAGTAATCTTGACTTGACGATCGAGCACAGGGCTCTGCAAACTCTCGAGGAGTACAGTCATGAAGGTGTTGCAATAGGGGGCAGCCTCTTCCCCGAGAGCGCGGCAAATGTCGCCGATGAGACCAACTGCGACGGAGCAAAGCTGAGGGTCCTCGTAGGACTGCAATGCAGGGCTCAGATATGGAGCAAAAGCGCTCAAGTATGGGTGGAAGCCTCGCTCCAATGCTGGAAAAGGGTATGAGCATGGTTCCTTGTAGCTAAAAAAAAAAAAAAAGGAAATGTACCAGCTGCCATGCTCCCCATCACCAGGAACGCATCTTCCAGTACTGTAGATTGCTTTCCCGCTATGGTGATCAATTGGAGGACAAGGGTCATAATACGATCCGCCAACGGCTGGATTTCGGCGCCGAGTTTTCGGGCCACAGTCTAAACGAATGAGTGAATAGCGCGGACAATAGACCGACCAATAAACTTACACTAATGATGCTGCAGAAGTTGCCTTGGAGCTCACTCCAGTTGTTCCTGTCGTCCTGACCGAGCAATTGGTTCTGAGTACCTATTCAGCACCGTCCATTTACAGAGGCAAGGTGCACGTACACTCATCCCCAACAAGGTCTCCATACGCTGGAGAATGACCTGGATGATCTGACGCACAACATGGAGGACATCGCCAGGAGCATTCTGGATGTACGAAGAGAGCGCTTCATATGCGGCAGTTCGGAAGTTCGACTCGTTTGATGGACTAAAGGGGGGGGGGGGTCAAACCCGTCTCCTGCTCGTAACATCTTAATACGTACCGGTCGGTTACTGACATCAGCGCAGTAACTATACCCTCGTAGTAAACGGACAGATGACCAGTGGGAGGATTCTCGTCTCCGTCGTTCATCTGATCCGACAAGGTCATAAGGGCCCAGCATGCGTTACAAATAATACGCGGGTTCTCAGCCAATCCGGAAACGAGAGCAGTAACGAGGGGCTGCAAGTGTACCTCGGGCTTGATTGTTGAAATGAGAATATCGCAGATACGGCCCAAAGTCCAGGCAGTGGTGTCTTTGACATGTGGGTTGGGATCCCTCATCATATCGATGAGGATGGGTAGCGCCTGCGTGACTAGCGGCGTCAACAGCGCTGGGTCTGGGCCATCAAGTATCGAGCCGAAGGTCATGACAGCAGCTTCCCGGGAGTGCCAGTCAGGCGACTTGATGTTACTCTCAATGAATGGGATAACGAAGCTGACGATGGAATCGCCGACAGCTTGTGCGAGGAGCGTGAGGCAGGTACCTGCCGCCATTGAGATATTCCACTCGTCTTCGTCAGCATCTTCCTCCTGACGTGTGAGGAGGCGGAGAATGACAGGGATAATCTCTGGCAAGGCGACTTTGGCGAAGTACTTGCTTTCCCGTTCTGGGACGTCGTGGTAGTCCAAAGCCTATTCGTAGAGTATGTCAATGACGCGAACCGGACAGAGGTTTAAGGACGATACCTCTGCGGCTTCGATGGCCAATTCGATTTCCTCTTCGCATACGGTGGACCAAAACTCGACTGCTTGGAGGGCGACTCGCTCGTCTGGATGGTTCATACCGAGAACAGTCAACTTTGTAAGAGTCAGCTCCTATGAAGGGAGAAGGGAGTGGATAGACATACACCAAAGAGGGCTCGCTCCATGTAATAGCTCATCTTGTCGTAATAAAGACTCATAATCCTCACAAGTGTTTCGAAGGCAGCAGCTTGCACCTCGACAGCTTGGTTTTGTGTGGCTTCGCACACGACTTGCATGATATAATTTCGCTCGCCCTGTGCATAGGTGAAATTGGGTTTGTCTTTGTCGAGGGCAAGGTAAATCTATCTTACCTCTCGCTCGAAATTGTCCTTGATAAAATCGAGCGAATTGTAAAGGGCCTTGATGGCAGCGAGTTGCACTTCGGTCGACGGCTCCTCCCGGCGGGCGCCTTGAATGACTGCTGTGAGGATCTCATTGGCGCGAACCTTGAGGATTTCTGGGGCCTGGTGTGTTTGTTTAGCATGTATTCCGATGGACTGGGGTTAAACAGAGCGCCTACGATGGTTTCACAAATGTATCCGATGGACTGGAGAGTGGCGATTCGCAGATTGACATTGTCTGCATTATTAACAAAAGCCAGGAGGAGGTTGATGAGATCTGGCCACTGTTGGTGGGGAAGTTCAATGGCGGCGATCGCAGCGAGGACTTGGGCAGCAACGGCGCCAACCCTGCTAGTCTGGGAAGCAAGGGCGGTGAGGACATCCTGCTTTACTTTTGCCTTGTACTCTTCTGGAGTGTTTTGCCACCTGAGAGCAGCTTCGTTTGCACGTGCTTGTTCCTGCGGCCAAAGTGCAAAGGCGATCAGCCACAATAGCGACCATAACGGGGAGTGTAGATAGTACGGATATACATACACGGGCCGTGAAAGCGTTCTTGAGAGCGAGACCTGCGGCATTTCGGAGATGTGGCGCAGTAGTCTCATTGACGAGCTCTGTGGAGAGTAGAGTGGCATACGCAGGCTAAAAGGAAATCGGATAATGGAGTGAGCATTTTACATGTGTAAAAACATATTTACAAACTCACAAAGTTTTCTGCAGCGGCCTGTTCGAGCTGTTGAGTGGCCTGTTGGCGAGTGGCCGCGTCTGTTTCGACGAGTGGTAGGACGCGTCAATGTCGTGTGCACGACGAGGACGACGGCGAGAATGACGAGCGCACCTTGTGAGAGGGAATTTGCGAGGAGTTGAGCGGCGTCCATCGTCGTCGTCGATGGTGTTGGTGTTGAGGGGGTTAAAAGTGTTTGGTGACGCGTCAGTTGGTCACTCGATCACTCGATGGGCACGCCACACGGCGAACGAGGACCGTCAGCGTCAAGCGAGGGGGCGTCGAGGCTGAGGGATGGGTCAGGAAAGAAAGCCGTTTCTGTTTGGTGTCAACCGTAACACACACCACGATGGACAGAGTGCGTCTCCGCCATCGTCTGTCACAAAGCACACTCCACTCACGCGTCGTACCACACAGGGACGCGGCGGTAACGCTCCCCGTGGCCGTGGTGGGCCTGCGAAACGCGGAGGCGGCGGCGGCGGATCCTCTGCGCAGAATTCACAGGAAAAACCGAAGCGTGAAGCTATATTGGATCTCTCAAAATACGTGAACACGGAGATTAAAATTACCTTCCAAGGCGGGCGACAAGGTATCCTTGATGAAATCTCGCCATACTTTGCTCACACGACGCTAGTAACTGGCACCCTCAAAGGCTTCGACCAGCTTCTCAATCTCGTCCTGGACAATGTAGAAGAGCACTCATCAGGTCCGCTTCTCTCCTCTACTTTCGAGCTGTCCCCCAAGAGTGTTGACTTCCGATCCATGCGTAGAGGTCCAAGAGCGAAGCAGGAAGCTCGGCTTAGCAGTATTAAGGGGTCCCACTATCACTCTCATCAGCCCCACTGATGGCTCGGAAGAAATTCAAAATCCATTCTTGGCGGGAGAGTAGCGGTTCACAACCCGTGTCCTCTGCCTGCTCTTGTTCGTCGCGTTGCTACATTTGAATCGATGAGAATCGTCAAAGGTCGACAAATCCCCCAAATAATTAATATTTGCGGCCCATATTCGCAAGAATCGCCACAGAAACAGCCTACGTTGAAAAGAAACAGAAAAGAAAGATAAACAATGTCCCGAATACAAAGGTATGGCATAACACGAATTGAGCACGACCAACCAAGCAAGCAAGAGGACGAGATCCACCATCCATCCAAAGCCCAAAGCGATCTCAGGATCTACTATGAGTACGCGAAAAGATCGAGCAATTCTCACTATGTTTAACCTCCTAGCTGCTGTTCCAGGCCACGGGCTTGGCTCAACAAGCGCACCATTTCAGATCGCAGGCACGCTTTTTGCACAAAGGTCGTCTGTTAATGTGAATTGGTAACAATAAGGGACGCTTATTAGGAAGTCCACACACCTCTAGCAACCTTTGGGCAGGTGGTCGGTAGTGCGGCGGCGACGAGCACATTTCAAGGAAATCCAAGAGAGCCTCAGACGAGGCCACCGGACCCGATAGCCCCGGAAGTCGATCCCCAACCACTGCCTGGCCCTCAAAGGGTGTCGTACCCTCGATGAGTTCCCATACAGTCGCCCCGAGCGACCAAATGTCCACAAGCATGACATCGTACTCGCCCTTTCGAATCTCAGGCGCCTGCCAATAAATAACACCCACGTCATCCTTCCGCATGCGATTGTCCGGAGTGACCCGCACCGCACTCGAGAAATCGGCTGTTTTTTTGTCTGTTCAGCGAGCGCTTTACGCGCGGGACGAATAAACTCACCAAGCTTGACAATCCCGTCCTTGGAGATAAGTAAGTTATCCGATCTCAAATCCCGATGGGCGACATTCCTCTCCGCCAAATAGGCAAGACCTTCGAGGGTCTGCAACACAAGTGTTAAGAAACATCCCCGTGCAAATAAATAACTCACATCTCGAGTAACGCAGGCGACGTGCTTCTCCTCGACAACTAATCCCACGTCATAGAAAGCCAACAAATCCGCACAGCTTCGATCCATTAACTCCATCCTCAACCACAAGGCATCTTCGGCAAAGTACAACGAATGATACCCCAGGATATTCTCGTGCTGCACCTCTTTGAGAATGTCCATCTCGTGCCGTACGGAGTTGATCTTCGGCGCGGCCGTGACCACCGAGATTTTCTTCAAGGCAACGACATCACCTCGGTTGGAACCAGGAGGTCCGAAAACGGGAGATTGGATCATAATGTCTGCGGCGTACACCGAACCCGATTCACCCTCCGCAATCTCGACGAGATTAGCGAACATCGCCCGCGGATCTGCTGCTTGGATTTCCAAGGCGAGCGAGGCGAGAACAGGAGGAGTGTCTTCACGCAGTGGGAGCATTGATACAGGTTTTTTTGACCTCCCACTCGATGCGGTTTGGGCCTTCTTCCCCCCCAGGTTGAGTGGTGCGACCGATCGTTGCTGCTGCTGAAGTCTGGACATGACACCGGGACCGGGTGAAGTAAGGAAAGGGCTGGGTGTCTCGGGTAATGCAGAGTTCATCGTCGGCGTACCAGATCCATCGCTTGCGATGAACGAATGGCCGGGGCTCATACTGCTGGCAGGCGATATCTCATCCTGGTACAACTCTTCATACTTGGATCCATTTGTACGAAGCGGTGGTATTGCTAGAGCGGGTTGTTTATTAGGTTGTGGGTTCGGCCCATCGAGTGCCTTGTCGCCATCGTCACTGTCTTCCTCCTCTTCCTCGTCACCATCCAGATAGCTGTTCAACAGGTCATCTTCGGTTACCGATCCCCGAATTGGCTTTGGAACGCCATGAGTCCCATTTGCGTACGGGTTATCTTTGATGGTGGCGACACTCGCGGTTGAGATTGGCCGTCCCTCAAACGCCTTCGCTTCCCTCACAGCAGCAAGTATTTGTGCGGCTTTCGCGTCGTCGACCCGGACGGTGTACCGATTGACTTCGTCCTCCTCGTCAGATTCAAACCCAAGATCGTTGGCCACCTGCAAAAGCTCTTGACCATGTTGAGGTGTAATAGGCATACTATTT
>WNFL01094330.1_pt1 | contig 14309 bp, 15 predicted proteins | sample 5400361 | NCBI WGS metagenome assembly WNFL01 (sample SAMN13153351, study PRJNA577476) | soil metagenome | isolation source: 40 cm soil on Douglas fir-dominated hillslope | place: USA:California | collected 2013-09-17
AGCGACGGCACGAAGCTGGCGATGCCCAGCCCCAGGAACAAAAGTCCCACGATGAGCGCGACAACCTTCATGGAAGGTCTCCTGGATATCGTTGGTGATATCTGTTGACCCGTGCCGTCCGCCTTTCGTGCCCTCGGGCCCATGGCCCGCCCGGCGGTATTCGGTGAAGGAAAACTCCTACATCGGAGCTAGAATTGCGCCATGGCCCAAAAATACCGCTCGTTCACCATCACCAAGGGCGTGGCGCGCTCGCCGAACCGCTCGATGCTGCGCCGGTGCGACAGGCCGAACATGACGCCGATCGCGCCCACGACGATGTAGACGACGCTGAAGGTCGTGTTCACGGGAATGCCGCCGAAGAGCATGCCGTCGACGACCAGCGACGGCACGAAGCTGGCGATGCCCAGCCCCAGGAACACAAGTCCGACGATGAGCGCAACAACCTTCATGGAAGGCCTCCGCGGATTCATTGGCGATATCTGTTGACCCGCGCCGGCCGCCTTTCGTGCCCCCGGGCCCATGGCCCGCCCGGCGGTATCCAGTGAAGGACAGTTCCTACATCGGGGCTAGAATTACGCCATGACCCAAAAATACCGCTCGTTCACCATCACCAAGGGCGTGCCGCGCTCGCCGAACCGCTCGATGCTGCGCGCCATCGGCTACCAGGACGCGGACTTCGACAAGCCCATCGTCGGCATCGCCAACGGGCATTCGACGATGAATCCCTGCAACGCCGGGATCCAGCCGCTCGCCGACGCCGCCGACGCCGCCGCGCGCAAGGCCGGCGCCATGCCGCAGATGTTCGGCACCATCACCGTGACCGACGGCATCTCCATGGGCACCGAGGGCATGAAGTATTCGCTGGTGTCGCGCGAGGTGATCGCGGACGCGATCGAGACCGCGACGCAGAGCCAGTTCATGGACGGCGTGCTCGCGATCGGCGGCTGCGACAAGAACCTTCCCGGCGCCATGATCGGCATCATGCGCATGAATGTGCCCGCGATCTGCGTCTACGGCGGCACCATCAAGCCCGGCAACCACAAGGGCAAGGACCTGCAGATCGTCTCGGTGTTCGAATCCGTCGGCTCCTTCACCGCGGGCAAGATGTCGAAGGAGGATTTCGAGTGCATCGAGAGGAAGGCGCTGCCCGGCGTGGGCGCGTGCGGCGGGATGTTCACCGCGAACACCATGTCCTCGTCCGTCGAGGCGGTCGGCATGTCGCTGCCGGGCTCCTCGACGATGGCTGCCGAGGACGAGGAGAAGCGCGAGAGCGCCGCCAAAAGTATGCATGTGCTGGTCGAGGCGGTGAAGAAGAACCTCAAGCCGCGCGACATCGTCACCCGCAAGTCGATCGAGAATGCGGTTGCCGTGATCATGGCGACCGGCGGCTCGACCAACGGCGTGCTGCATTGGCTCGCGATCGCGCACGCAGCCGGCGTCAAGTGGACGCTCGACGATTTCGAGCGTGTGCGCCGCAAGGTCCCGGTGCTCTGCGACCTGAAGCCTTCGGGACGTTACGTCGCGGTCGACCTGCACAAGGCGGGTGGCGTCCCGCAAGTGATGAAGATGCTGCTCGAGCACGGCGTGCTGCACGGCGATTGCATGACGATCACCGGCAAGACCGTCGCCGAGAACCTGAAGGACATTCCCCCGGAGCCGCGCAAGGACCAGGACGTGATCCGCTCATGGTCGAAGCCGATGTACGCGCAGGGCCACCTCGCGGTGCTCAAAGGCAACCTCGCCCCCGGCGGCTGCGTGGCGAAGATCACCGGGCTCAAGAATCCGGCGATGACGGGGCGCGCACGCGTGTTCGATTCCGAGCCCAGGGCGATGGACGCGATCCTCGCCGACAGGATCAGGCCCGGCGACGTGATCGTGATCCGCTACGAAGGCCCGAAGGGCGGGCCGGGAATGCGCGAGATGCTCTCGCCGACCTCGGCGCTGATCGGCAAGGGGCTGGGCGAGTCGGTCGGCATCATCACCGACGGGCGCTTTTCCGGCGGAACGTGGGGAATGGTCGTGGGCCACATTTCACCCGAGGCATTCGACGGCGGCCCGATCGCGCTGGTGAAGGAAGGCGACATGATCACCATCGACTCGCGCAAGCGTCTCATCCAGCTCGAGGTCTCGAAGGCCGAGCTCGCGCGCCGCAAGGCGAAATGGAAGCAGCCGAAGCCGCGCTACACAAGAGGCGTCCTGGCGAAGTACGCGGCCCAGGTTGGCGACGCGATCCACGGCGCAGTGACCGACTAGGAAAAAGGAACCCCATCGACATGAAACGCACCTGGATCGCCGGACTCCTCGCCTGCTTCGCGCTCGCCGCCAACGCCGCGGACCCGCCGCTCCCCGCCGGCGTGACGCGCGGCCCGTCGGTGGAGGGCATCGCCGAGTACGACCTCGCCAACGGGTTGCGCGTCCTGTTCGCTCCCGACGACTCGAAGCCGACCACGACCGTCAACACCACCTACATCGTCGGCTCGCGCCACGAGAACTACGGCGAGACGGGCATGGCGCACCTCCTCGAGCACCTGATGTTCAAGGGCACGCCGGCGTATCCGATGGTGTGGAACGAGTTCCGGCGACGCGGGCTGCGCGCCAACGGCAGCACCTGGACCGACCGCACCAACTATTTCGCGAGCTTCGCCGCCAACGACGAGAACCTCGAGTGGTACTTGCGCTGGTCGGCCGACGCGATGACGCACTCGTTCATCGCGAAGAAGGATCTCGACAGCGAGATGACGGTGGTGAGGAACGAGCTCGAGCTGGGCGAGAACGATCCATTCCGCTCGCTGCTCCAGCGCTCCGCGGCGGCCGCGTACACCACACCTGGCACAACTACGGCAAATCCACCATCGGGGCGCGCGCCGACGTCGAGAACGTCGCGATCGACCGGCTGCAGGCGTTCTACCGCAACTTCTACCAGCCCGACAACTCGGTGCTCATCGTTACCGGCAAGTTCGACCAGGCGAAGACGCTCAAGCTCATCGCCGAGACGTTCGGCCCAATTCCCCGCCCCAAGCGCGTGATCGAGCCCACGTACACGGTCGAGCGCGCGCAGGAAGGCGAGCGCAGCGTAACGGTGCGCCGCGTCGGCGATACCCAGATGGCGCTGGCGGCGTACCACGTGCCCGCGGGCGGCGATCCTGACTTCGCCGCGGTGGAGCTGCTCGCGACCGTGATGGGCGACACGCCTTCCGGCAGGCTGCACAAGGCGCTGGTCGAATCGCGCCAGGCGGCCTCGATCTTCGGCTTCGCCTTCGCCTTCAAGGAGCCGACGCTCGTGTTCTTCGGCGCCCAGCTTCCGAACGACGCATCCCTCGACGCCGCACGCGCGACCCTGCTCGCCACGCTCGAGAACGTCGTGAAGGAACCCGTCACCGCCGCCGAGGTCGACCGCGCGCGCACCAAGTACCTCAAGAACTTCGAGCTCACCGCCGCCGATCCGGAGCGGGTGGGCGTGGCCCTCTCGACGGCGATCGGCGAAGGCGATTGGCGCCTGTTCTTCCTGCAGCGCGACCGCGTGAGGAGCACCAAGGTGGAGGACGTGCAGCGCGTCGCCGCCGCGTACCTGGTGCCCGACAACCGCACGCTCGGCCTCTTCATGCCGACCACGAAGCCGGCGCGATCGCCCGAGCCCAAGCTCGTCGACGTCGTACCGATGGTGAAGGACTTCAAGGGCGACCCACCGGTCGCCTCGGGCGAGGCGTTCGATCCCACGCCGCAGAACATCGACTCGCGCACGCAGCGCGCGAAGCTCGCCAACGGCATGAGCGTGGCGCTGCTCTCCAAGCGCACGCGCGGCGCGACGGTGCACGCGAGGATCACGCTGCGCTTCGGCGACGAGAAGTCGCTCTTCGGCACCTCGCCCGCCGGTTCGCTCACGGGCAACATGCTCCCGCGCGGCGCGGGCGGCATGACGCGCCAGCAGATCCAGGACGAATTCGACAAGCTCAAGGCGCGCGTCAACTTCAATGGCGGCGCCGCCAGCGAGGACGTGACGATCGAGACGGTGCGCGAGAGCCTGCCGGCGGTCCTCAAGCTGGTCGCCACCGTATTGCGGCGGCCGGATTTCCCCGCGACCGAGCTCGAGCAGCTCAAGAACCAGCGCGTGACGCAGGTCGAAAGCCAGCGCAAGGAGCCACAGGGCGTCGCCGTCGTCGCGATGCAGCGCCAGGGAAATCCCTATCCCCGCGGCGACGTTCGCTACGAGCGCGACTTCGACGAGGCGATCGCCGACACGCGCGCCGTGACGATCGAGCGCGTCCGCTCCTTCCATGCCGACTTCTATGGCGCCGACCACGCGCAGATGGCGGTCGTCGGCGATTTCGACGCGCCCGCCATCCTCGCGCTCGCGGGTGAGCTCTTCGGCGACTGGAAGAGCAGGCACGCGTACCAGCGGGTGGCCAATCCGTACTATTCGGTGCCGCCGGCCGAGCTCAAGTTCGAGACGCCCGACAAGGCGAATGCGTTCTTCGCCGCGCGCATGCGCTTCACGATGCGCGATGACGATCCCGATTATCCCGCGACGATGGCGGCGAACTACATCGCGGGCGGCGGGCCCGGGTCGCTCTTGTGGAAGCGGATCCGCGAGAAAGACGGCGTCAGCTACGGCGTCGGCTCCGGAGTCCAGGTGAGCCCGTTCGAGAAGAGCGCGACATGGACGGCGCAGGCGATCTACGCGCCGGAGAACCTCGCGCGGCTCAAGCAGGGATTCAGCGAGGAGATCGCGGCCGTGAAGAGCGCAGGCTTCACCGCCGAGTTGCTCGCCGACGCCAAGAAGGGACTGCTCCTCTCGCGGCGGCTCGCGCGCGCGCAGGATACGACACTCGCCGGGATGCTCGCCGCCGAGCTCGAGCTCGAGCGCACGATGGCCTTCGCCGGGCGCATCGACCAGGCGATCGAGGCGCTCACCGTGGAGCAGGTCAACGCGGCGTTTCGCAAGTATCTCGACGCCTCGCAGCTCGTGACCGTGTACGCCGGGGATTTCGCCAAGGGGGCGAAGTAGGCACCCGATGAAGATCTCCAGCGCCACCGCCGTCTTCATCGTCGACCGCGTCGAGCCGACGCGCGATTTCTTCGTGCGTGCCGGCTTCGAGGTCCTGGCGGAGGTGCCCGACGGCGATACGCTCGGATTCGTGATCCTGATGAAGGACGGCGTGCAGGTCATGGCGGAGACGCGCACGAATTCGCGCGAGCCCGCGTCGCTGCGCGAGATCATGAAGGAGTCGCGACGCGCGGCGGTGTTCGTCGAGGTCGACGACGTCGACGCGGTCGTCAAGGCGCTCAAGGGCGCCAAGGTGCTGGTCGAGCGCCACACGACGTTCTACGGTTCCGACGAGTTGAGCTTCGAGGAACCGGGCGGCAATCTCATCACGTTCGCCAGGATCACCCGCTGAAATTCGACCCCGCTTTCCCTGCGGGGATGACAGGCCCGGCTTGACCGACATCCTCTCCCTCATCGGCAACACGCCGCTCGTCGAGGTGAAGAACCTCGACGCGGGCCCCTGCGAGCTCTTCCTCAAGCTCGAAAGCCAGAACCCTGGCGGCTCGATCAAGGACCGCATCGGGCTCTCGATGGTCGAGGCGGCCGAGCGCGACGGCAGCCTCCAGCCCGGCGGCACGATCGTCGAGGCGACCGCGGGCAACACCGGGCTCGGGCTTGCCCTGGTCGCCGCGCGCAAGGGCTATCGCCTCGTGCTCGTGATTCCCGACAAGATGAGCCAGGAGAAGGTCTTTCACTTGAAGGCCTTCGGCGCCGAAGTCGTGATGACGCGCTCCGATGTCGGCAAGGGCCATCCGGACTACTACCAGGACAAGGCGGAGCGCATCGCGCGCGAGAGCGGCGCGTTCTACGTGAACCAGTTCGGCAACCCGGCGAACCCGCGCGCGCACGAGACGACCACCGGCCCGGAGATCTGGGCGCAGATGGACGGCAAGCTCGACGCAGTCGTCTGCGGCGTCGGCAGCTCCGGCACGCTCACGGGCCTCACGCGCTATTTCCGCAAGACCGCGCCGCACGTGGCGATGGTGCTCGCCGATCCGGCGGGCTCAATCCTCGCCGGCTACGTGAAGACCGGAAAGATCGGCGAGGCGGGCTCGTGGCTGGTCGAAGGCATCGGCGAGGATTTCATCCCGCCCATCGCGGACCTCAGCGGCGTGAAGGAGGCGTACAGCGTGACCGACGCGGAGACCTTCGCCGTGGCACGCGAGCTGCTCAGCAAGGAATCGATCTTCGCGGGATCATCGAGCGGCACGCTGCTCGCAGCGGCGTTGCGCTACTGCCGCTCTCGCACCCGGCCGGAGCGCGTCGTATCGTTCGTGTGCGACAGCGGCAACAAATACTTGTCGAAGATGTTCAACGACTACTGGCTCGCCGACCAGGGATTTCGCGAACGCGCGCAGCACGCCGACCTGCGGGACCTGATCGGCCGCCCCGCCGACGAGCGCGCCACCGTGAGCGTCGGCCCCGACGAGCCGCTGCTCACGGCGTACGCGCGCTTCAAGGTGCACGACGTGTCGCAGCTTCCGGTGCTCGACGGCGAGAAGATCGTCGGGTTGATCGACGAATACGACGTGCTCATGGCCACGATGCGCGGCGAAGCGCACTTCAAGGACCCGGTGAGGAAGCACATGAGCACGCGCCTGGAGACGGTCGCGCCGTCGGCGGCGATGCAGGACGTGCTGCGCATCCTCGACCACGGGCATGTGCCGATCGTCGCTGACGGCACGCGTTTCTACGGACTCATCACCAAGATCGACATTCTCAACAGCCTGAGGCGCAAGCTCCAGTGAAGAAGACCCAGACGAAGTTCGCTACGCGCGCGATCCACGCCGGCCAGCCTCCCGATCCCCAAACCGGCTCCGTGATCACGCCGATCTACGCCACCTCGACCTACGCGCAGGAAAGCCCCGGCAAGCACAAGGGCCTCGACTACGCGCGCACGCACAATCCGACGCGCTGGGCGTACGAGCGCTGCGTCGCCGACCTCGAGAGCGGGAAGAACGGCTTCGCGTTCGCTTCCGGCATGGCGGCGACCGCGACCCTGCTGGAGCTCCTGCCCTCCGGCGCGCACGTCGTCGCGCTGGACGATCTCTACGGCGGCACGCGGCGCCTTTTCGAGCGCGTGCGCAAGCGCTCCGCGGGCCTGCGGTTCGGCTACACGACGCTCAAGAACCGCAAGGAGCTATTGGCGGCGATCACGCCGAAGACGAAGATGATCTGGGTCGAGTCGCCCTCGAACCCGCTCCTGAAGCTGGTCGACCTCGCGATGGTGGCCGAGGTCGCGCGCTCGAAGAAGATCCTTTCGGTCGCCGACAACACGTTCGCCTCGCCCTGGGTGCAGCGTCCGCTCGAGCTCGGCTTCGACATCGTGGTGCATTCGGCGACCAAGTACCTGAACGGCCACTCCGACCTCGTGGGCGGCGTCGCCATCACGGCGCGCGCGGACCTCGCCGAGCAGCTCGCTTTCCTGCAGAACGCCATCGGCTCGGTGCCGAGCGCGTTCGACAGCTTCCTGGTCACGCGGGGGCTGAAGACGCTTGCCATTCGCATGGAGCGCCACTGCGAGAACGCGCTCGCAATCGCGCAATGGCTCGAGCGCCATCCGAAGATCGAGAAGGTCTACTACCCGTGGCTCAAGAGCCATCCGCAGCACGCGCTCGCCCGCAAGCAGATGGCCGCGGGCGGCGGCATGGTCTCGGCGATCGTGAAGGGTGGCGAGAAGGCGGCGCTGCGATTCCTCGAGCGCTGCCGGATCTTCACCCTCGCCGAGAGCCTCGGCGGCGTCGAAAGCCTGATCGAGCACCCGGCGATCATGACGCACGCTTCGGTGCCCGCCAAAGTACGCGGCGAGATCGGCATCAGCGATGCGCTGGTGCGGCTTTCGGTGGGGGTCGAGGATGTCGAGGACTTGATCGCGGACCTCGAGCAAGCGCTGGGCGCCTCGCCCGTGCGCTCATGAGTCGATTTCGACCTCGCCCTCGATTTCAACGGGGATGTCGAACGGAAGCTCGGCCATGCCGACGGCGCTGCGCGAATGCGCTCCGCGTCCCGGGCCGTAGAGGCCGATGATCAGGTCGGAGAAACCGTTGATCACGGTCGGCTGGCGGTTGAAGCCGGGCGCCGAGTTGACCATGCCGAAGACCCGCGTCCATGCGCGCACGCGATCGAGGTCTCCAAGCGTTCGATGCAGGCTGCCGAGGATCGAGAGCGCCGTGAGCCGCGCGGCATCGTAGCCCTGCTCGACCGTGAGATCGCGGCCGACCTTGCCCAGCGGCGTCGCGATCGATCCGTCCGCGTTCTGCGGACCATGTCCCGAGATGTAGGCGCGACTGCCGACGACGCGGACGAACTGGAAGGGCAGCCTCACGCCGGGCGGAGGCTTCATGGGCGCCGGCAGCGCGAGGCCCATCTTGGCGAGGCGGGCTTCGATCTTCCCTTTCATGGCTGCAGCACGGCCTCGACCGCGCGTCGCCCCTTGGGGCTCACGATCGCCACCAGGCAATCACCGGCACGGACCGGATCGCCGGGCGCCGGATTGAAGTTCCAGCGGTCGCCCTTGTCGCGTATCGCCACCAGCAGGTACTCGCGGCTGGCGGCGAGCGTCGAGACGGCGCGCTCGGCGAATCCCGCGGGTACCGGAATTTCCTCCACGCGCAGGTTGTTGTCGGTGCGCAGCATCATGTCCATGAAATTGACGGCGTGCGGGCGCAGCATCGCGGAAGCGAGGCGCATGCCGCCGGTGAAATCCGGCGACACGATCTCGTCGGCCCCGGCACGCTTCGTCTTCTCCACGTTGCGGCGATCGTGCACGCGGGCGACGATGCGCGCGCCCGGATTGAGCGCACGCGACGACATGCTCACCACCAGGTTGCGGCTGTCGTCCCCGGTCACGGCGAAGACGCCGGCGCAGCGCTCGATGCCCGCGCGCTGCAGCACCTCGTCGTCCGCCGCGTCGCCGTGCAACTGCAGCTCGTGGCCGGTGCGCTCCTCGTGGGCGGCGATGCTCTCGGCGCTCGTGTCGACGACGACGAACTTGCGTTCCGTCTTGATGAGCTCATCGGCGACGTAGCTGCCGACCCGCCCGATGCCGCAGACGATGTAGTGGTCCCTGACTTCGGCGATGGTGCGCAGCATGCGTCGCCTCCTGTAAGCCTGGCTGAGGTTGGTCTCGAGAACGAAAGCGGTGAAGGTGGAGAAGAGGTACCACGTCGAGCCGACGCCGACGAAGCCCACGAATATCGTGAAAAGGCGCGCGCCGGGCCTCTGGGTCATGTCGTAGACCTCGGAGTACCCGATCGTCGCCACTGTGATGAACGTCATGTAAAACGCGTCCACGACCGACTTGAACGTGACCGGCGTCGCGCCAATGATCAGGTAGCCGATGACGCCGATGACGTGCACCGCGAAGAGCGCGGCGAACGCGGCGACGAACTTCGAGTAGAAGCGGCTGTCGCGGAAGATCTCGAGGATCGTGAACATCGGGTGCGACGCGGCGCGGACCTCTCAGCCCGCGAGGCCCACGGTAGCCGCGTCGATCCTCGCCATCACCTCGGGCGTGAGCTTCTCGATCACCGCGGCGGCGGCGAGGTTCTCCTCGACCTGCGAAACGCGCGACGCCCCGGTGATCACGGTGGAGACGTTGGGGTTGCGGGAGCACCACGCGATGGCGAGTTGCGCGAGCGAGCAGCCGAGCTCCTGAGACACCCCATGGAGGCGGCCCACCGCATCGTTGCGCGCCTTGTCGGTGAGGCCCTCGACCAGGAACTTCATGCGCGGCATCGCGCCGCGGCTGTCGGCGGGGACTCCGTTGCGATACTTGCCGGTGAGCAATCCCGAGGCGAGCGGGCTCCAGGTGGTGAGCCCGATGCCGGCCTCTTCGTACACCGGCGCGTACTCCTTCTCCACCCGATCGCGGTGGAACAGGTTGTACTCGGGCTGCTCCACCACGGGTTTCCTCAGGCGCAGGCGCTCCGCGCACTGCCACGCCGCCATGATCTCGTTGGCGCTCCATTCCGACGTGCCCCAGTAAAGCGCCTTGCCGCGCTCGATCATGTCGTGCATCGCCCACACCGTTTCCTCGATGGGCGTATTCGGATCGGGGCGATGGCAGTAGACGAGGTCGACGTAGTCGAGCTGCAGGCGCTTGAGCGATCCGTCGATCGCGTTCATGAGGTACTTGCGGTTGAGCGTGCTCTTCTCGTTCGGGCCGTCGGTGATGCCCCAGAAGAACTTGGTCGAGACGATGTACTTGAGGCGCGGCCAGGCGAGCTTCTTCAGCGCCTCGCCCATGATCTCCTCGCTCTTGCCCGAGGCGTAGACCTCGGCGTTGTCGAAGAAATTCACGCCGCGATCCCAGGCCGCCGCCATGCACTCGCGCGCCGCGCCCCAGTCGAGCTGGTTGCCGTACGTCACCCATGAGCCGAACGAGAGCTCGCTCACCTTGAGGCCGGAACGGCCCAGTCGCCTGTAGTTCATGTCTTGGAGCCCCCGTGCGAAGGCGCCATTATAGGGACTCGCGACGCCGCTATGCGTCGAGCAGGAGCTGCGTCTGCGTTACGACCGCGCAGAGCTTTCCCTCCGACGACCTGATCGACGTCTGCCACACCATCGTGGTGCGGCCCCGGTGCAGCGCGACGCATTCGCCGGTGACGGTCGTGTCGACGCGCGCGGCGCCGATGAACTTGGTGCTCGAGTCGGTCGTGGTCGTTCGCCTGCCTTGCGGCATGTTGATGATCGTCCCCACGGCACCAAGCGTATCGGCGAATGCCATGTACGCGCCGCCGTGCAGCACGCCGCCGGTGGTGCAGAGGTCGGGGCGGACCAGCAGCTCGCCAACGACGCGCTCCGGCGCGATCTCGACGATGCGCATTCCCAAGAGCCCCGGCAACCGGGGAGCGAAGGCCTGTTGTAACGATTCGACGGAGAGCATTGGCGTCTCCTGGCCAGGTAGCGCTAGTTGAGCAGAGTGTAGGAACCAGCCGCACCGTGTTCTCGCCGGCGCGGGCCTTGAGCTTCGAGAACATGAACACGGTCGGGAAGACGGCGAAGCGCCGGTCGGCGGGAACGATCGCGTACGCCTCCTCACCGTCGCGCGCGAGAACGACCCAGGTCCAGCCGAGCGCGACGCAGGCTTGTTCACCCCAGAGGCAGCCGAGCGCCGAGGACTCCTCCTCGAGGTCCGCGCCCGCGAGAGGACGTACCGCCCCGACCCGCTGATGAATCGCCGCGACGACTCGAGCCGGCTCCGCGCCTTCGAGGTCGCCGAGCCGCGCCGCGCCATTTGCGGCGAGCTGCAGCATCTGATCGCGAAGATCCGGCGTCAGGAGGCCTTGCTCTCGCCAGGGTTGCGGCATCGGGATTGTGTCAGGCAGGCTCGAGGTAGCTCTGGAATACCGCGACATGCACGAGCGCCTTGTCCGCGCTGTTCGGCCAGAGATCCTCGGTGCGAAATCGCACGTCGTATGTCGGCTCATCCTGCGCCTCGACGGAATGCGCGTGGGCATCGGGGAAGGGATACACCGGTGATTCGCTCACGACGACGCCCGTCTTGCCGCGGATGTAGCCAGGCATGCGAATGTGGCCGGGCACGAAGTCGGGCTTGACGCGCACACGGTCGCCCGCCTTGAAGCGTTGGCGGTTGCTTGCGTTCGTGCGCCCCGGCGCGCTCGGCGATGCGAGCGGAAACACGCCACCCGCGCGCCGCTCCAACTCCTCGCGCGTCACGACGCCTTTCTCGACGAGCAGCGTCGCCAGGCTGGTCAGCGAGCGCTCGTAGTAGCTCGCGGTGAGATAGTGGCGCGGGTCCATGCGCTCGATGGCGTGGCGATACTCATCCATGTTGAAGATGCCGCAGCGCACCGCGAAGGCATAGAGGGCGTTGGCGCGCACCTCCCAGATCTCGTGGAAGGCACGCGCACCCACGGTGAAACGCACGCGGCCGAAGCCTTGCCGTCCGCCAAGGTCGTGCATGCCGTCCATCAGGCGCCTCCAGGCGAAAGGCGCGCGACCCCGATCAGCGAATCGCGCGTGACAAGGTCCGCGAGCTTGTCTTCCGGCCAGCCCTCGGTCCCGGATGGCCTTTCGGGCAACACCATGTAGCGCGTGTCGGCGGTCGTGTCCCACACGCGGATCTCCACGTCCGGCGACAAGTCGAGCCCCATCTCGCTCAGCACCGTGCGCGACTCGCGGACAACGCGCGCGCGGTAGTCGAGGTCCTTGTACCAGTCCGGCGGCAATCCGATCAGCGTGAACGCGGTGCACGAGCACAGCGTGCAGCAGATGACGTTCTGGACCTTGGGTGCGTTCTCGAGCACCACGAGGTGGCGGTGGTGCTTGGGCATCGACAGGCCCAGCTCCGCAACTGCGGCACGGCCGTCGGCCAGCAGGCGCGCCTTGAAAGCCGGATCGACCCAGGCGCGCGCCACGACGCGCGCACCGTTGCGCGGCACCCACTCTTCTTGCACGCGATGCGCCTGCTCCGCGACAGCCTCGGCCGCCTTCATGCCGCGCTCGTCGAGCGCCGCCTGGATGGCATCGACGCGCTGCTCCATGGTGGCCGTAGGGCGGATGACGCGTTCGCTATCGGGCATGTCGGGCTCCTCGCGGTACCTGCGACGCAATTGTAAGCCGGCCGGCGTCGACGGGCCGCGATAAGATGGCCCATCGAGAATCGCGGAACTTCCATGGACCCATCCCGGCGCAACGTCGCGCTCCTTGCCTGCTGCCAGGCGCTGCTGCTCACCAACGCGGTGACGTTGATCGCGGTGAGCTCGCTCGCCGGCTATGCGATCGCGGAGAACAAGGCGCTCGCGACGGCGCCGGCTACGACGTACGTGATCGGCATCGCCATCGCCGCGTTCCCCGCGTCGATGTGGATGCGGCGCGTGGGACGGCGCAACGGGTTCCTCACGGGTGTCGCGCTGGCGCTTGCGGGCGCCGCGATCTCGACCTTCGCCGTCGCGAGCGCGAGCTTCGTGCTGCTGTGCTTCGGGACGATGCTCCTCGGAATGTACAACGGCTTCGGCCAGTACTATCGCTTCGCGGCCGCCGATGCCGCGCCCGCCGACTTCAAGGCGAAGGCGATCTCGTACGTGCTGGCCGGCGGCCTTGTCGGTGGCATCGTCGGGCCCGAAATCAGCAAGCACACGCGCACGCTCCTGCAGCCCGAGTTCCTCGCCTCGTACGCATCGCTCTTCATCTACGCCCTCATCGCGGGAGCAGTGATCTCGCTCCTGCGGATTCCGGAAACTTCACTGGGCGCTTCGAACGAGCCGGCGCGGCCCTTGAGCGAGGTGATCAAGCAACCCGTATTCATCGTCGCGGTCTCGGTCGCGGCGCTGGGCTACGCGGTGATGAACTTCCTCATGACGGCGACGCCGCTCGCAATGGGCTTCTGCGGACACCCATACGAGGCGACTGCTGGAGTGATCGCGGCACACGTGGTCGGCATGTTCGGGCCGTCCTTCTTCACCGGATCGCTCATCCAGCGCTTCGGCGTGCTGAACGTGATGCTCGCGGGCGTGGCAATCATGTTCGCCTGCATCGGCATCGCGCTCTCCGGGCAAGCCGTCAGCGATTTCTGGTGGGCCCTCATGCTCCTCGGCATCGGCTGGAACTTCATGTACATCGGCGGCTCGACGCTGCTTACCGAAGCCTACCGGCCCTCGGAGAAGGCGAAAGTCCAGGGGCTGAACGAGATCATCATCTTCACGGTGCAAGCGCTCTCGTCCTTTTCCTCCGGCGTCCTGGTCAACACGAAGGGCTGGGAAACGCTCAACTACGTCGCTTTGCCGCTCGTGCTTTGCGCCGGGCTTTCGGCGGCTTGGCTGGCGATGCGGCGGCGCGCGGCGCTGCCTTCCTAGGCTTGCCCTTCGCGGCCGCCTTGCGTAGCGCCGCCCCGTAGGCGCTCCGCGCCCATTTCGCCATCACTTCGGCGTCTTCCAGCGCCTCTTCCGGCGCGTGGTAGTAATGCAGCGTCATCTTCTCGCCGCTCTTCATCTCGTAGACGAAGGGTTTCAGGCCCGCGCGCTTGAATTCGGCGAGGTTGACGTCGTCCGCCTTGAGGCACAGGGCGTCGTCGGCGATGAGCGCGAAGAAGAGGCCCTGGCGGTAGAGACCCCAGCCGCCGAACATCGCCTTCGCCTCGACCGGCCCGAAGCGGCGCATGGTCTCGAGGACGTGCAGGACGAAGTCAGTGGGCTTCGCCATCGGCGAGCATCGCCTGCAGCTTGAGGACGGTGGCCCAGTTGCGCGTCGTGGCGGTCTCGCCCGTCGCCTTCGCGAACGCCTTCGCCAGCTTCGACTCGAT
>WNFL01048697.1_pt2 | contig 14308 bp, 10 predicted proteins | sample 5400361 | NCBI WGS metagenome assembly WNFL01 (sample SAMN13153351, study PRJNA577476) | soil metagenome | isolation source: 40 cm soil on Douglas fir-dominated hillslope | place: USA:California | collected 2013-09-17
CGGGCGCTTGCGCCACCTCCTCACCACGGAGGGGCTGCCCGCGGAGCTGGTGCGCCACATCCTCGACACGGCCGACCAGTTCGTCTCGGTCTCCGAGCGCGAGGTAAAGAAGGTCCCGGTGCTGCGCGGCAAGTCGATCTTCAACGTGTTCTTCGAGGGCTCCACGCGCACGCGCACCACCTTCGAAATCGCCGCCAAGCGCCTCTCGGCCGACGTGATCAATCTCAACGTCGGCGCCTCCTCGACCTCGAAGGGCGAAACGCTCCTGGACACCGTGTACAACCTGCAGGCGATGGACGCGGACATGTTCGTCGTGCGCCATTCGCAGTCGGGCGCGGCGCACCTCATCGCGCGCCACGTGAAGCCCGGCATCGCGGTGATCAACGCCGGCGACGGGCGCCATGCGCATCCCACGCAGGGCCTGCTCGACATGTACACCATCCGCCACTACAAGCACGATTTCTCCGCGCTCACGGTGGCGATCGTCGGCGACGTGATGCATTCGCGCGTCGCGCGCTCGCAGGTCCACGCGCTGAAGACGCTCGGGGTTCCGGACCTGCGCGTGATCGGGCCGAAGACGCTCATCCCCGCCGCCGTGGAGCGCCTCGGGGTGCGCGTCTTCCACGACATGAACGAGGGCCTGCGCGACTGCGACGTGGTGATCATGCTGCGCCTGCAGAACGAGCGCATGAATGGGGCGCTGCTGCCTTCCGCGGGGGAATTCTTCAAGTGCTACGGCCTCACCGCGGACAAACTCGCGCGCGCGCGACCCGACGCGATCGTGATGCATCCCGGCCCCATGAACCGCGGCGTCGAGATCGATTCGCCGGTGGCCGACGGGCGCCAGAGCGTGATCCTGCCTCAGGTCACGTTCGGCATCGCGGTGCGCATGGCGGTGATGTCGATGCTGGGCTCGGCATGAGAAGCGAGGCGCGCGGCATGAGGCTCCAGATCGCCGGCGCGAGGGTCATCGATCCGGCGACCGAGCGCGACAAGCCGGGGTCCATCTTCATCGACAACGGCAAGATCGTCGCGCTCGACACGGCGCCCGACGGCTTTCGCGCCGACGAGACCATCGACGCCAAGGGGCTCATCGCATGTCCGGGGCTGGTGGACCTGTCCGCGCGGCTGCGCGAGCCCGGCTTCGAATACAAGGCGACCCTCGAGTCGGAGCTCCTCGCGGCCGTGGCCGGCGGCGTGACCACCCTCGCATGCCCGCCGGACACCGATCCGCCCCTGGATGAACCGGGCCTGGTCGAGATGCTCACGCGCCGCGCGGCGAGCCTGGACCTCGCGCGCGTGCACCCGCTGGGCGCGCTCACCGTCGGCCTGAAGGGTGCCCGGCTCGCCGAGATGGCGGAGCTCGCGGAGGCGGGCTGCGTCGGCTTCTTCCAGGGCAGCGCCGCGCTTCCCGATCCGGCGATGCTGCTGCAGGCGATGCGCTACGCCTCGACCTTCGGCTTCACCGTGTGGCTGCGCCCGCAGGATGCGCACCTCGCCAGCGATGGCGTCGCGCACGAGGGCGAGATCGCCACGCGCCTGGGCCTGGCACCGATTCCGGTGGCCGCGGAAACCATCGCCCTGGCCACCATCATCGAGCTGATGACGGCCACCGGCGCGCGCGTGCACGTGGCGCGCCTTTCGTCGGCGGCGGGCGTGGCATTGGTCGCGCGGGCGAAGGCCGCGGGCCTGCCGATCACGTGCGACGTGGGAGTGCACCACCTACATCTTTGCGACCGCGACATCGGCGACTTCGACGCGCAGTGCCACCTGTCGCCGCCGCTGCGCGATCCGGCCGATCGCGACGCGCTCGCGCGGGCGCTCGCCGAAGGCGCCATCGACGCGGTGTGCTCCGACCACACCCCGGTGGACGACGATGCCAAGCAAGTGCCGTTCGCCGAGGCCGAGCCGGGCGCCACCGGGCTCGAACTCCTCCTGCCGCTCACGCTCCAATGGGGAAGGCAGGCGGGCCTCGCGCCGGTGCGCTCCCTCGCCGCGGCGACTTGCCGCGCGGCACGCGTCCTGGGCGTGCGCGCGGGCACGCTCGCGATCGGCTCGCCCGCGGACATCTGCCTCTTCGATCCCGCGCGCGCGTGGGTGGTGACGCCCGCGGCGCTCGCGAGCCAGGGCAAGAACACGCCGTTCCAGGGCCTCGAGCTCACCGGCCGCGTGATGCGCACGCTGGTCGGCGGGCGCACCGTCCACGCCGTTTGACAGCGGCAACTTCGTTTCACGGAGCACGGAGATTTCCATGGCCAATCCCCTTCTCGATTTTTCGACCCTGCCGCGCTTCGCTGCAGTGCGCGCGGAGCATGTCGCGCCCGCGGTGGACGAGCTCATCGCCGGCGGGCGCGCGACCGTGGAACGCCTCGCCGCCCTCGAGACTGCCCCGACCTGGGAGAATTTCGTCGAGCCCCTCGACGACGCCAACGAGAAGCTCGCGCGAGCGTGGGCGCAGGTAACCCACCTGAATGCGGTGATGAACTCGCCCGAGCTGCGCGACGCCTACAACGCGGCGCTGCCGAGGGTGACGCAGTATTTCTCCGAGCAGGGCCAGGACCAGCGCCTGCACGCGGGCTTCAAGGCGCTCGCGGCCTCGATTGCCTTCGCCGCGTTTCCTCCCGCGCGCAAACGCCACGTCGAAAACGAGCTGCGCGATTTCCGCCTGGGCGGCGCGGAGCTGTCCCCGCCCGAGAAGGCTCGCTTCCTCGAGATCCAGGAAGAGCTGGCGCGCACCGGCTCGCATTTCCAGGACAATGTGCTCGACGCGACCAACGATTTCGGCCTGTATATCGCAGACGACGCCGAGCTCAGCGGAATTCCGCAGGACGTGCGCGACACCGCGCGCGAGGCCGCGTCGAAGGAGGGGCGCGACGGCTGGAAGCTCACGCTTCACATGCCGTGCTACCAACCCGTGATGCAGTACGCCGACCATCACGGGCTGCGCGAGCGCATGTACCGCGCCTTCGTGACGCGCGCATCGGAATTCGGCAAGCCCGAGCGGGACAACACCGCGAATATCAAGCGCCTGCTCGAGCTGCGCGCGGAAGCCGCGCGCCTCCTCGGCTTCGGCTCCTACGCCGACCTGTCGCTCGCCACCAAGATGGCGGCCTCGCCGCGCGAGGCGCTCGCCTTCCTCGAGGACCTGGCGCGCCGTTCGAAGCCGTTCGCCGAGCGCGACATGCAGGAAGCGCGCGCGTTCGCCCGCGAGGAGCTCAACATGGCCGACGTGCGCGCCAGCGACGTGGCCTACGTGAGCGAGAAGCTGCGCCAGAAGCGCTACTCGTTTTCCGACCAGGAGGTGAAGCAGTACTTCCTGGAAGACGAGGTCCTGGCGGGCATGTTCCGTGTGGTGGAGACCCTCTACAGCGTGCAGATCCGCCCCGCCGAGGCCGAGACCTGGCACCCGTCGGTGCGCTTCTTCGAGATCGGCGACGCAACGGGCGCGCGCGTCGGGCAGTTCTACCTCGACCTGTATGCGCGCGATTCGAAGCGCGGGGGCGCGTGGATGGACGACGCGATCAACCGCCGCCGCCTCGGCAAGCGCGTGCAGACCCCGGTCGCGTTCCTCACCTGCAACTTCTCGTCGCCCGTGGGCGGCAAGCCCGCGCTCTTCACGCACAACGAGGTGAATACGCTCTTCCACGAATTCGGCCACGGCCTGCACCAGCTTCTCACCCAGGTCGACGAGCTCGGCGTGACCGGGATCAACGGCGTGGAGTGGGATGCGGTCGAGCTTCCCAGCCAGTTCATGGAGAACTTCTGCTGGGAGTGGGACGTCGTGGCCCCGATGACGCGCCATGTCGACACCGGCCAACGCATCCCGCGCGCGCTTTTCGATCGCATGGTCGCCGCCAAGAATTTCCAGAGCGGGATGCAATTCGTGCGCCAGCTCGAGTTCGCGCTCTTCGACATGCGCCTGCACTTCGACTACGACCCCGCGCGCGGCGACATGCTGAAACTGCTCGCCGACGTGCGCTCGCGCGTGGCGGTGGTGCCGGCGCCCGAGTACAACCGCTTCCCCAACCAGTTCTCGCACATCTTCGCGGGCGGCTACGCCGCCGGCTATTACAGCTACAAGTGGGCCGAGGTGCTTTCGTCGGACGCCTACGGCGCGTTCGAAGAGGCGGGGGTCCTCAATCCCGAGGTCGGCGCGAGATTCCGCCGCGAGGTTCTGGCTTGCGGCGGCAGCCGCCCGGCGCTCGAGTCCTTCGTCGCGTTCCGCGGCCGCAAGCCGCAGATCGAAGCGCTCCTGCGGCATAATGGAATGACCGCCAGGGCCTGAAGCTGGAGGAGCCCATGAAGATCCCGACCATCCTTGTTGCATCGCTCGCTGCCGTTCTCGCCGCCGCGCTTTGCGCGCAGGCGCAGACCAACGTCTACCGCTGGGTCGACAAGGACGGCGCGGTCCACTTTTCCGATGCGCCTGCGCCCACGGACGCGAAGGACGCCACGCAGCGGCGCATGGGCGGCGGCGGCGCCGACGATACGCAGCTTCCCTATGCGACCCAGGTGGCGGCGCGGCGCTTTCCCGTGACGATCTTCACCGGCACGCAGTGCGGCGAGCCCTGCGCGATGGGGCGTGATCTTCTCGTGCGCCGCGGCATTCCCTACACGGAGCGCGACGCGCAGAACAACGCGGCCGATCGCGAAGCATTGAACAACCTGATCGGCACGCTCGACGTGCCGCTCCTCCTCGTGGGCGAAAGCCGGCTGAAGGGATACGACGAGGGCATGTGGCACGCTTCCCTCGACAGCGCCGGATATCCGCGCACGCGGCTACCCGGGCAGGCGCCGCTGCGGCAAAATCCGCCCGCGGCGCCCGCGAGGCCGCCCGAGGGCGCAGCCTCCGAGCCCGCATCCAAGTAACGCGCCCGTGAAGGTCGCCACCTGGAACGTCAACTCGCTCCGGGTGAGGCTTGCGCACCTCCTCGACTGGCTCGCGGCGCACGCGCCCGACGTCGTGTGCCTGCAGGAGACCAAGTGCGAGGACACCACGTTTCCCGCCGCCGAGCTCGCCGCCGCGGGTTATCGCAGCGTGCATCACGGCCAGCGCACCTATAACGGAGTCGCGATCCTCTCGCGCAACGAAGCGTTCGAGGTGTGCCGAGGCATTCCTGCGTTCGCCGACGAGCAGAGCCGCGTGATCGCGAGCGACGTGGACGGGGTGCGCGTCGTGAGCGTGTACGTGCCGAACGGCCAGAGCGTGGGCTCGGAAAAGTACGCCTACAAGCTGCGCTGGTTCGCGGCACTCGCGGCGTGGCTCGAAGCGGAGCTCGCCGGTCACTCGAAGCTGATCGTGACCGGTGACTTCAACGTGGCGCCCGAGGACCGCGACGTTCACGATCCCGCCGCATGGACGGGCCAGGTCCTCTTCAGTGAACCCGAGCGCGCCGCCCTGAAGCGCCTCATCGAGGTGGGCTTCGTCGACGCCTTCCGCCTCTTCGAGCAGCCGGAAAAATCGTTCAGCTGGTGGGACTACCGCATGGGCGCCTTCCGCCGCAACATGGGCCTTCGCATCGACCACGTGCTGCTGTCGCCCGCGCTTGCCGGGGCATGCAGGGCCTGCAGCATCGACGTGGCGCCGAGGAAGCTCGAACGCCCCTCAGACCACGCCCCGGTGGTCTGCGAGCTGGCGCTCTAGGCGCATGACGTTGCACGCGCCAGCCGACGCCCAGGAAGACGAACGCATCGCGCGCCTGCGCGCGTACGGCGTGCTCGATCCGGACCAACCGCTGCCCGCCCTGGACGAGCTGGTGAAGCGCGCGCAGGAGGTGGCCCGCTTCCCCATCGCATGGCTGTCCTTCTTCGACGGCAAGCGTGAACGGCTGCGCGCGCGCGCCGGCGTTTCCTTCGCCTACCTGCCGCGCGAGCAGTCGTTCGCCTTCGCGGTGCATGCGGGCGCCGCGCCGGTATTCATCGAGGATGTCGCCGGCGGCGAGTTCGCGACGCACCCGCTGGTCGTGTCCGCGCCGCACGTGCGCTTCGTGGGCGTCCTGCCGCTCGCGGCGCCGGACGGCTGCGTGGTGGGCACGCTCACCGTCCTCGACCCGAAGCCCCGCAAGCTCGCCAAGGCCGAGCGCACCGCGCTCGCCAACATCGCGTCCCTCGCCATGGCGCGCCTCGAGGCGCGGCGAGAGTCCGGGCTTGCCGCCGCCGGCCGTCACGAGGCCCTCGCCCACGGCACGCGCCCGCTCGCTGAACGGCTCGAGGACGAGACGCGGCGCAGGCGCGCCGCCGAGGAAAGCCTCGGGCGCGAGAAGGAGTTCTCCGAGGCGGTGCTCGATAGCCTCGCCGGCGCCTTCTTCCTCGTCTCCTCCGACGGCGTGATCCTGCGCTGGAACACGGCGCTCTCCGCGGCCATCGGCTATACCGGCGCGGAGATCGGCACCATGAACCCGCTCGACTTCGTCTCGCCGCGTGACCGCGAGCATGTCGAGCGCGCGATGCGCGAAGTGCTCGACCAGGGGCGCGAGATGGCGCTCGAGGCCGAGATCGTCGATCGCGCGGGCAACGTTCGTCCCTACGCGCTTTCCGGCAAGCCGCTTCGCGTGGGCGAGCGCACCTACCTTATCGGCGTCGCGCGCGACATCACCCTGAGGAAGCGCACCGAGCAGCAGATGGCGCGCGCCAAGGAGCGCCTCGACCTCGCCCTCACCGGCTCGCGCCTCGCGCTCTGGGACTGGGACTTGAAGAACAACAAGGTGTACTTCAACGAGAGCTGGTCGTCGCTGCTGGGCGCCGCGCCGCGCGAGTCGACCTTCTCGGGCGACGAGGTGCTGCAGTGGAACCACCCGGAGGACAAGGACGTCTTCCTCGCCGCGCTCGGCAACGCCACCAAGGGAGTGAGCGAGGAGTTCGACTGCGAGTACCGGGTGCCCAATGCGTCGGCCGAGTGGGTGTGGGTGCACTCGCGCGGCAAGGTGACCCAGCGCGACGCTGTCGGGCGGGCCATGCGCATGACGGGCACCTCGACGGACGTCACCAAGAGGAAGCGCGCCGAGGAGCGCGCCGAATACCTGGCCACGCGCGATCCGCTGACCGGGCTTCCCAACCGCGTGTTGCTGCACGACCGCCTCGAGCAGGGCGTTTTCAACGCGGCGCGCCACCACGCCGGTTTCGCGTTCATGTTCATCGACCTCGATCGCTTCAAGACGATCAACGATTCCCTGGGCCACCAGGTGGGTGACGAGCTGCTGAAGCGCGTGGCGGCGCGCCTTACCGCGTGCGTGCGCGCCACCGATACCGTGGCGCGCCTGGGCGGCGACGAGTTCGCGGTGATCCTCGAGAACCTCGAGGACGACGATGCCGAGGGCGCCCAGCAGGTGGCCGAGAAGATGATCGCCGCCATGGGCGCGCCGATGCTGATCGACAACCAGCACCTGTCCACCTCATGCTCGATAGGCATCAGCCTTTACCCCAACGACGGCAAGGACAGCGCGGCGCTCATGAAGAACGCCGACGTCGCCATGTACTTCGCCAAGGAGAAGGGGCGCAACAACTATCAGTTCTTCTCCGCGGAGATGAATTCGCGCGCGCAGGAGCGCCTCTCGGTCGAGAACTACCTGCGCCTCGCGCTGAGGAGGAACGAGCTCCTCCTGCACTACCAGCCGCGCGTGAAGATGGCGACCGGGGAGCTGGTCGGCGTGGAGGCGCTCATCCGCTGGCAGCATCCGCGCCGCGGGCTCCTCATGCCCGAGAGGTTCATCGACGTCGCGGAGGACTCGGGCCTCATCGTGCCGATCGGCGAATGGGTGCTGGACAACGCCTGCCAGCAGATCCGCGCGTGGCAGAAAACCGTGAAGGAGGGCTTGCGGATCTCCGTCAACCTTTCGGTGGGCCAGGTGGTCGACGGCGAACGCCTCTATCGCGCCGTGGAGTCCGCCGTGGAGCGCGCCGGCATCGACGCGGCGTGCCTCGAGCTCGAGCTCACCGAATCGCACCTCATGCAGAACATCGCCGAGAAGGCGGCGCTCCTGCACCGCCTGGGCCAGCTCGGCGTGGGCATCTCGATCGACGATTTCGGCACCGGCTACTCGTCGCTTTCCTACCTGAAGACGCTCCCGGTGGACTCGATCAAGATCGACAGCTCGTTCGTGCGCGACGTCCATGCCGACGCCAACGACGAGGCCATCATCAAGGCCATCCTCGCGATGGCCCACTCGCTGCACTTGTCGGTGATCGCCGAAGGCGTCGAGACCGAGGAGCAATTCCGCCTCCTGAAGGACCTCGGCTGCGACGAGTACCAGGGCTTCCACGAGAGCGCCCCGTTGGCACCCGCGGACTTCGAAAACCAATATGGGAAGCCAATATAGGGGTCAGAACCCTTTTGCGCCTTAAAAGAGGACGGGTTCAAGCGTTAGAAGCGGGTGGCGAGCTCGCCGCTGTCAATCCGACACCTTCAATCCTTGGTGTCGATCTTCAGCTCCTGCACCTTGCGCGTTAGCGTGTTGCGCCCGATGCCGAGGAGTCCCGCCGCCTCGATGCGCCGCCCGCCGGTGTGCTGCAGCGCCTTCACGATGAGCGCGGTCTCGAAGTCGCGCGTGAGGGGATCGGCGATGTCGGATTCGCCGCGCGCGAGACGGCTGGCCACCTCGCGCTCGAGCATGCGCCGCCAATCACTGTCCGTGGCCGCGGAGGCGGCCGCGTCGCCGCGCACTTCCGGCGGCAGGTCCTTCACGTCGACCACCTGTCCGGGCGCCATCACCGTGACCCAATGGCAAACGTTCTCCAGCTGACGGACGTTACCCGGCCAGTCCTGCGCGGCGAGGAACTGCAGCGCGGCGTCGGTGAGGCGCTTGCCTTCGACGCCCAGGTCGCGCGCGCTCTTCGCGAGGAAATGGCGCGCGAGGGCCGCAATGTCCTCGCGCCGCCCGCGCATCGCGGGCAGCCTCAGGCGGATCACGTTGAGCCTGTGGAAGAGGTCCTCGCGGAAGAGCCCCTGCTTCACGCGCGCCTCGAGCTCCTGGTGCGTGGCGGCGATCACGCGCACGTTGGCCGCGAGCGGCGTATGGCCGCCGACGCGATAGAACTGGCCGTCGGAAAGAACGCGCAGGAGCCGCGTCTGCAGGTCCTGGGGCATGTCGCCGATCTCGTCGAGGAAAAGCGTGCCGCCTTCGGCCTGCTCGAAGCGCCCGCGCCGCATCGACTGCGCGCCGGTGAAGGCGCCGCGCTCGTGTCCGAAGAGCTCGCTCTCGAGCAGATCCTTGGGGATCGCGGCGGTATTGATCGCGATGAACGCCTTGGGAGCGCGCGGGCTGTGGCGATGCAGCGCGCGGGCGACGAGCTCCTTGCCGGTGCCCGACTCACCGGTGATGAGCACCGTCGCGTGCGACTGCGCAAGCCGGCCGATGGCGCGGAAGACCTCCTGCATCGCCGGCGCCTGGCCGAGGATCTCCGGCTCCTCCTCGCCCGCGGCCGGGATCGCCTCCACTTGGCGGCGGCTCTCGTCCAGCGCGCGGCGAACGAGCTCCACCGCATGATCGACGTCGAAGGGCTTCGGCAGGTACTCGAAGGCCCCGCCCTGGAACGCCGCCACCGCGCTTTCGAGGTCCGAGTACGCGGTCATGATGATGACGGGTGTCGCGGGCAAGCGTTTCTTGATCTGCTGCATGAACTCGAGCCCGGAAAGCCCCGGCATGCGAATGTCGCTCACCACGACCTGCGGAGTTTCGTCGACGAGCTTGTCGAGGGCTTCCTGCGCGGCCCCGAAGGTGCGGTGCGCGATGCCTTCGCGCGCGAGCGCCTTCTCGAACACCCAGCGGATCGAGCGGTCGTCGTCGATGATCCAGACCGGATTCATGGGTTCCTTTCGAGTACGGGCACTAGGATGGTGAAGCGCGTGCGCCCGGGCACGCTCTCGAATTCGATGAGCCCCTGGTGCTGGCTCACATAGCTTTGCGCGAGCGACAACCCGAGCCCGGTGCCGCCCTCGCGGCCGCTCACCAGCGGGTAGAAGATGCGCTCGGCGAGCTCCGTGGGTACGCCCGGCCCGTCGTCCTCGATGGAGATCGCGATCGCGTGCCGATGGCGCACGCGCGCGATCGTGACCTGGCGGGCGATGCGCGTCACGAAGCGGATCTCGCCCAGGCCGGCGGTCGCCTGCGCGGCGTTGCGCGCCACGTTGAGGATCGCCTGGATGAGCTGCTCCTTGTCTCCGGTGAGGTCCGGCAGGCTCGTGTCGTAGTCGCGCCGCACCGCGAGATCCTCGGGAAACTCCGCGAGCAGCAGCATGCGCACGCGCTCGGTGACTTCGTGGACGTTGATCGCCTCGACACGCGGCAGCCGGCTTGGCGTGAGAAGCCGGTTCATGAGCGATTGCAGGCGGTCGGTCTCCTTCACGATGACCTGGGTGAACTCCTTCAGCTCGGGATCGCCCAGCTCGCGCTCCAAGAGCTGCGCGGCGCCGCGAATGCCGCCCAGCGGGTTCTTGATCTCGTGCGCGAGGTTGCGGATCAGCTCCCGGTTGGCCTCCTGCTGCTCGAGGATCTTGGCCTCGCGCGCGATCTTCAGCTGCTGCTCGAGCTCGCGCAGCTCGAGCAGCAGCCGCGAGGGCCCCGACTCGAGCGGCGTGATGATGCAGTGCAGGTGGACACGCTCGCCGGCCAGGTCGAGCTCGAGGTCGTGCTCGTTGAAGCCCGCGTCGTCGTCGAGCGAGCGGTGCAGGCGCTGCATGAACTCGGGATTGCCCGGCAACGCCTTGTCGATCGCGACATCGAGGAAATGCTTGCGGCCGTGCGCGAGCAGCGTCTCGGCGGCGGGATTCGCGTACGTCACATGAAGGGTCTCGTCGAGCATCAGCACGGCGGTGGATAGCAGCTCGAGACCGGGGTAAGGCGTCACGAGCTTCGCGCTGAAAGAAAAGCAATAAGCGCGCCAGCCAGGAGGGCTGGCGCGTCGGCGGAACGGGGATGCCGGAAGGGGAGACTGCGCGAGGCTAGGGCTTCAGCGCGCCGAGCTCTTTCTTGAGCGCCTCGATGTTCTTCTCGTGCTCGGCGACGGTCGCTTGCAGGCCGCGGATGCGACCCGAGGCCTTGTCGATGTTGTTGCGCATTTCCACCATTTGCGACGGCGTCGGATCCGCCGCCTGCTGCGCCGCGCGCACCGCCGCGACCAGCATCGGATTCTGCTGCTCCTGCGTGAGCGAAGTGCGCACGCTGGCGAGCGACTCTTCCTCGCGCTGCAGCTCGTCGTCGAGGATCCTGCGCCGGTCGCTGTCGCGCTTCCTCTGGAGCTGCGGTTCCACCGACGCGAGCGTGGGCGATGCGGACGCGTTGGCGAACATGCTCTTCGCCTCCGGCTTCGGCGCATCGACGCGCTCCAGGGTGGCGACGGCTTTCGGCGCCGGCGTCGCGGCCGGCCCGGCGACGCCGGGGATCAACGTGAGCGGTTCGAGCTCCATCACCACCGCGCCCTTCATGGGCTTGTTCGAATAGGTGACGCGGCCGCTCTCGTCGGTGTGCTTGTAGATCGTCGTCTGCGCGAAGGCGCTCGTCACGGCGACGAGGAGACTCGCGATCCATACGATCTTCATCCCGCGCTCCCTTCCGCGATGTGGGACGGACAGAATAGGCAGGGGTCATGGAAAAAGCAACAAGATCAATGGGATGGGCGCGCAAACGCGCAATAGGTTGTGGTTGGGCAGTGCGCCGGACACAAGCGCGTGTATCCGAGCGGGGAAGAAAAAAGGGGCGGAGGACCGCCCCTTCCTCATCAGGCGTAAGCCCTCACGCCGAGTAGTACATCTCGAACTCGACGGGGTGCGTGGTCATGCGGAAGCGCGTGACCTCGTCCATCTTGAGCGCGATGTACGCGTCGATCATGTCGTTGGTGAAGACGCCGCCACGGGTGAGGAACTCGCGATCCTTGTCGAGGTTGTCGAGCGCCTCGTCGAGCGACGCGCACGGGTGCGGCACCTTCGCGGCCTCCTCCGGCTCGAGGTCGTAGAGATTCTTGTCGAGCGGATCGCCGGGATGGATCTTGTTCTGCACACCATCGAGTCCCGCGAGGAGCATCGCGGAGAACGCGAGATACGCGTTGGCCGTCGGATCCGGGAAGCGCACCTCGACGCGGCGTCCCTTCGGGCTCGGCACGAACGGGATGCGGCACGCCGCCGAGCGGTTGCGCGCGGAATAGGCGAGGTTGATGGGCGCTTCGAATCCCGGCACGAGGCGCTTGTACGAGTTGGTGCCCGGGTTGGTGATCGCGTTCAGCGCCTTGGCGTGCTTGATGATCCCGCCGATGTAGTAGAGCGCGAAATCCGAAAGGCCCGCATAACCGTCGCCCGCGAAGAGATTCTGGCCACCTTTCCACACCGACTGGTGGACGTGCATGCCCGAGCCGTTGTCGCCCACCACCGGCTTGGGCATGAAGGTCGCGGTCTTGCCATATGAGCGCGCCACGTTGAGCACTGTGTACTTGAGGATCTGCAGCCAGTCGGCGCGCTTCACGAGCGAGTTGAACTTGGTGCCGATCTCGTTCTGTCCGGGCGCGGCGACTTCATGGTGATGCACTTCGACTTCGACGCCCTGCTCCTCGAGAGCGAGGCACATCGCGCTGCGCATGTCCTGCTGCGAGTCGACGGGGGGCACGGGGAAGTAGCCGCCTTTCACCGGCGGGCGATGGCCCAGGTTGCCGCCCTCGAGCTTGAGGTCGGAGGACCACGGCGCCTCTTCCGAATTGATCTTCACGAAGCTGCCGGACATGTCGATCTTCCACTCGACGGAGTCGAAGATGAAGAACTCCGGCTCGGGCCCGAAGTAAGCCACGTCGCCCAGGCCCGTGCTCTTGAGATACGCCTCGGCCTTCTTCGCGATGGTGCGCGGGTCGCGCTCATAGCCCTTTCCGGTCGACGGCTCGATCACGTCGCAGGTGAGGACGACGGTGGGCTCGTCGTAGAACGGATCCATGCGCTGCGAATCGGGATCGGGCATGAGCAGCATGTCCGAGGCTTCGATGCCCTTCCAGCCCGCGATCGAGGAACCGTCGAACGCATGGCCATCCTTGAACTTGTCCTCGCCGAACGCCTTCACGGGCACCGTGACGTGCTGCTCCTTTCCCTTGGTATCGGTGAAGCGCAGGTCGACGAATTTGACCTCGTTTTCCTTGATTGTCTTGAAGACGTCGGCTACTGCCATGGATCTCTCCTGAATTTGTTGGTTGTGCCCGGAAATGGGGAACGGACGGCCGAGGAGGCCCGGACGAGGCCAAGAATTAGCGAGAACTATGCCATTCGGGGCCTTCGTTAACTCCTTGATATGATTGGTATTGAGGTGCGGCACCGTGCCCTGTGGCACCATCATAGTGCGCTCTGCAACCAAGCGCACCATCATAGAGCACGAGCCGGAAAAGCGCGAGGGCGCGCCGCCATACTATTAAATAAGGCGCGGCCGCGGGCGGCCTGAATTATCATGACGGCGCCTCCTCGCCATCACCTCGCGCCTCCCGACCGCTTCGTCTCCCCGATGGATCGCTACGTCGTCATCGGCAATCCCGTATCGCACAGCCTGTCGCCTGCGATCCATGCGCGCTTCGCGGCCGCGACCGGCGAGGCGATGGAGTACGCGACGCTGCTCGTGCCGCTCGATCGCTTCGAAGTCGACGTGAAGCGCTTCTTCGACGACGGCGGCAAGGGCGCGAACGTGACGCTGCCGTTCAAGGTGAATGCGTATCGCTGGGCCGGTACGAGGAGCGAGCGCGCGCGCGTCGCCGGGGCCGCGAACTTCCTCGCGATGCGCGCGGGCGTGGTCGAGGCCGACAACACCGACGGCGCGGGGCTCGTCGCCGATCTCACCGGGAACCTGGGCGTCGCGTTGAAGGCGAAGCGCGTGCTGATGCTCGGCGCCGGCGGCGCCGCGCGCGGCGTGATCGCGCCGCTCATCGCGCAAGGCCCCGCGCGCATCGTCATCGCCAATCGCACCGTCCTGCGCGCGCGCGAGCTCGCGGCGCGCTTCGAAGGCGTCGAGGCCGCCGCGCTCGATGCGATTCCCGCGATCGACTTCGACCTCATCGTGAACGCCACCTCGACCTCGACGCACGGTGAAGCCGCACCGATTCCCGATCGCGTGCTCGAGCGCACCGCGTTCGCATACGACCTGGCGTACGGGCCGTCCGCGAAGGCGTTCGTCGAGCGCGCGCGAGGATGCGGAGCGCGCGCCTCGGACGGGCTCGGCATGCTGGTGGAGCAGGCCGCCGAATCGTTCCATCTCTGGCGCGGCAAGCGGCCGGCGACCGCCGCGATCCTCGCCGAGCTGCGCGCGCGCGTCGCGTGAAGAAGGTCCTGCGTTTTTCGGCATGGCTCGCGGTCGCC
>WNFL01001505.1_pt2 | contig 14305 bp, 9 predicted proteins | sample 5400361 | NCBI WGS metagenome assembly WNFL01 (sample SAMN13153351, study PRJNA577476) | soil metagenome | isolation source: 40 cm soil on Douglas fir-dominated hillslope | place: USA:California | collected 2013-09-17
CGGGGAGAGCCTGGGTCCCCTCGCCAGGGTCGAGCAGAGCACCGCGTCGTTCGGCCGGGCGATGAGGAGACCGGTCGGGTTCCCCTGTCTGTCGCGCTGGATCTCGCCTCCCGGAGGGTCGGGAGTGTCCCTGGTGTAGCCCACCGCCCGGAGCGCGGCGCCGTTGAGCCAGGCCCGGTCGCACAGATGAAGCACGAAGACCGGAGTGTCCGGAGCAGCGGCGTTGATCTCCTCCAGCGTCGGCAGCCGCCGCTCGGCGAACTGGAGCCCGGTCCAGCCGCCCACGACGCGCACCCAGTGTGGTGGCGGCGTGCGCTTCGCCTGTTCCCGCAGCAGCTGGAGGGCATACGCGAGCGAAGGCACGCCGTCCCACCGGAGCTCGAGATCGTAGTAGAGGCCCCCGCGGATCGGATGCGTGTGCGAGTCGTTGAGTCCCGGAATCGCGGTCTTGCCCTGGATGTCGACGACCAGCGTGGCCGGAGCTTGCAGGAGCATCACGTCACGTTCGCGGCCGACGGCGACGAACCTTCCGGCGCGGATCGCGACCGCCTCGGCGAAGGGGCGCGAGGCGTCCATGGTGGTGAACGTCCCGCCATGCAGGATCAGGTCGGCACGCTCAGGTGTCGATGACACTGCCAGAGGCTTCGACACCGATCAGAGCCCCGTGAAGAGCTCGATGGTCCACGGTTCGCTCGCGGTCATGAAGCTTTCCTCGTCCGGGCCCTTTTCACGCAGGCCCCTCGAGGAGCTCCTTTCACGGATCGTGCCGGAGCGATGCCGCGGATCCGGTCTCGAGACGAAAGACGCTCCGGCTCGTCGGGCGACGGCCGGAGCGTCCCGGTCCAGGGACTCGATGGTCAGTTGCTCGCTACCCTCGTGTCCTGCACTTTGTTGCCGAGGATGTCGAACCGACCCATCACCCCGCCGAAGAAGAAGAAGCTCACGTTCGGGTCGTGGATGTTGGAGAACGAGGTCTGCTGCGCCAGCTCCTGCGCGAGGAACATGGTCGCGCTCGCTCCGACGTACGGCGAGACGCTGAGCTCCGGACTGATTCGATAATCGACGCCAACTTGCACGCGCGCGAGATCGAGGCCGTGGCGGACGTCGCTACCGACCGGTTTGCTGATCCAGTGTCCGCGCCAGCCGCTGCCCAAGCCGATCCACGGATCCCACTGCTGGTCGGGCAGCAGATGGTAGTTGGCCTGCACTCCGGCCGTGACGCTCCAGGCGTCGCTGTCGCCCGGGGTGAGGCTGCCCAGGCTGTACTTGCCGGCGGTGCCGTAGAGCCCGACCAGCCAGTGCGGGTCGATGCGATACCCCAGGTTCAGCTGCACCTCCCCGCCCCCGTGGGTCAGATCGGTGAGGGTGGGCGAGCTTCTGCCGATGTCGCCCACGCCCTGGCTGTAGCCAAGGCCCAAGCCGATCTCCCACGCGCGAGCAGGCGCGCCGGAGGAACGGCTGATCGCGGTGCCAGTCACTTCGGCGTCCTGCTGCGCGAACGCAGGTTGCGCGGCGGTTGCGAGGATGGTGGAGAGGAGTGCGATTCTTCCGTTCATGTCTGCTCCTTGTCGTCGGGCTTTGCCGATCGTGGAGCGACGGGATGCAGCAGCCGCGCCAACCGCCGGATGACGCGCATCCGACGCGGACGACGCGCGGCGAGAGGAAGCCTGTGCCTGGCGCCGACAGCGCCGTGTCGGAGAAGGAATCAGGTGGGCGGATCGTTCGCGCTGCCCGCGAACCCATACTTCTTCAGCCGATCGATCAGCGAGCCGCGGCTGAGCCCCAGGCGGCGGGCGGCCTCGGACTGGTTGCCGGCCACCGAGGTCAGCGTCCTCGAGATCACGCTCCGCTCGAGCGCCTCGACCTGCTCCCGCAAGCTGAGGGTGCCGTCGGGCGGCGGCTCCGCGCCGGGCTCGGCGGTCCCCGATGCCGTCTGGGTGAATGCCTGCGGACCGATCGCGCCGCCGCCGCTGAGCGCCACCATGCGCGCGACCGAATTCTCCAGCTCCCGGACATTGCCCGGCCAGTCGGCGAGTTGCAGCGCCTCGATCAGCTTCGGCTCCAGGCGGACACCGGCCATCCCGAAACGCTCCCCGTAGCGGCGCGCGAACTCTTCCGCGAGCGCGGGAATGTCCTCCCGGTGATCGTGCAGCGGCGGGACGATCAACTCGACCACCGCCAGGCGGTAGTAGAGGTCCTCGCGAAAGCGCCGCGCGCGCGCCTCTGCCGCCAGATCGAGGTTGGTGCAGGCCACCACGCGCACGTCGACCTTCTCCACCCGGCCAGCTCCCACCGGCTGGATCTCTCCCTCCTGCAACGCGCGGAGCAGCTTCGCCTGCACCGGTCCGGAGAGCTCTCCCACCTCGTCCAGGACCAGCGTCCCGCCGTTCGCCTCGGCGAAGAAACCCCGCCGCGCCTGCGCAGCGCCCGTGAAGGCGCCGCGCGCATGACCGAACAGCTCGGCCTCGGCCAGCTCTGCCGGGATCGCCGCGCAATTGAAGCGCACCAGCGGCCCTTTCGCGCGGCGGCTCTCCGCGTGGATGAGCGAGGCGATCAGCTCCTTGCCGGTCCCCGTCTCGCCGCGCACCAGCACGGTGATGTCCTTTGGTCCGACGCGGTTCACCGCCTCGAGCACGCGCCGCATCGCCGGAGAGTCGCCCACGATGGCCCGGCCGAGCGCCTTCTCGGCGGTGAGCCGCCGGTTCTGCACCCGCAGCGCCCTTGCTTCCAGCGCGCGATCGAGCACCAGGGAGATCTCGTCGATGTCGAACGGCTTGGTGACGTACTCGTACGCGCCGCTCTTCATCGCCCGCACGGCGATCCGCTCCGAGCCGTGGGCCGTGAGCATCACCACCGGAAGCGACTCGTCGCGCTCGTGGACGGCCTGCACCAGCTGCACGCCGTCCATGTCGGGCATCGAGTAGTCGGTGACCACCCCGTCGACGCCGTCGAGCTTGGCCAGCGCTTCCTTCGCCGAGCGCGCCAGCACCGGCTCCAGGCCACGCGACTTGAGCAGCTGGCTCAGGGTGAAGAGGAGCGCCGGCTCGTCGTCAACCAGCAGCACCCGCGCCATCTTGGCTCCTCTGGATGGACCTCAGCGGCAACGTGCCCACCGCCCTGGTCCCCCTTCCCGGCTCGCTCGAGTACACGAGCGATCCACCGTGCTGCGCGAACGCGGCGCGCGCGACCACAACGCCCAGGCCGGTGCCCTCGTCACGGGTGGTGAAGAACGGCGTGCCGATCCGATCGAGCACCTCGGGCGGCATGCCCCGCCCGGAGTCGCGCACTGCGATGCGGCAGGCGCGCTCGACCTCGTCGATCTCGACGTCGACCTTTCCGCCCGAAGGCGTCGCCTCGACGGCGTTGCCGACCAGATTGAACAGCGCGTCCTTCAGCCGGCGCGCATCGGCGTGGATGATCGCGTCGCCGCGCCGCCGCAGGGCGACGCCCGCGGTCGCGGCCCGCGCGTCCATCAAGGAGAGCACTTCGTCCGCCAGCGCTCCCAGCGCCACCGGCTTCGGCTGCAGCGCCTCGAACGGCCGGGAGAAGGAGAGGTACTCCTTGAGGATGTTCTCCATGCGGTCCACCTCGGCCGCCACGACGCGGAGCTGCTCGGCCGAATCCGGATCGCACGCCGCGCGGGCGGAGAGCTGCACCAGCCCCTTGATGGCCGCGAGCGGATTCTTCAGCTCGTGGGAGAGCTTCAAGCCGATCTGCTCCATCTCGCGGGCGCGGGCGATGGCCCGGTACACCATCTCCTCGCGCGCCCGTCCCAGCTGGCAGGCGCTGTCGCCGATGGTGCGGGTGAGCAGCACCGCATAGCGGGTGTGCCAGGCGCTGGAGGTGGCGAGGATGGCGAGGAGGATGATCCAGTACGCGGGCTGCGGCACGTCGGGCCCCGACCACCGCGCCGGCACGACGGCCATCAGGAACAGGCCGCCCGCGATGAGCAGCAGGATGCTCTTCGTCATCCGCGACCATCCGTTCTTGATCACCAGATCGGAGAACGGGAGGAGGATGGCCGGCAGGAGCGGGCTGCGGATCCCGCCGGTGAGCATCTGCGCCAGGAAGATGAGCAGGAACCGCGGCACCATCTGGACCGTCTCGCTGTTCTCGAACTTTCTCCTCTCGGTCGAGGGGGCGCAGTTGCACGAGAGCCAGGTGAAGAACAGGCCCAGCGACGCAGCGAAGGTGGCTCCGAGCGCGATGACGCGCGGGGTGGGATAGCCGATGAACGCGAGGATGCCGACGATGAAGACGTCGAGGGCCAAGAGCCAGGCAAGCTTGCCGCGCGTCGCGCTCATGTAGGCCGCGGTAGCGCGTGCGCGATACCATCTTTCCGCCTGGTCGAGGGAATGCACGCCAGGTTGGTCCGCAAGAATCGGGCCGGGCTGCTGGGGCGTGCCGTCCATGCCGGTCAGTATAGGCCAGCGGGTGGGGTTTTCCGCCAGTGTCGGACTCCTGAACCATTCGTCCCTGAGCTTGTCCAGCATTCCGACAGGCTAACCCTCCCGGCAGGGCGGCGCCGCAGGAGTCGCACTCTTCGACGCACTTCGGCACGCCGCGTGAATTGGCGCCCGTCCCATGCAACGGATCGGTGGTGACATCGTCATCGCAGCGCTGCTGTTCGTGCTGCTCGTGCTCTACTCGCTTCCCTCGCTGGCGCTGCAGCCCGTGGAGGAGTTCGTCGCCGGCGCGCGCCAGAGCAATCCCGACGAGCTGGAGGCGCGGGCAAACCTCTCGCAACAACGGGCGCAGGCCGATTCGACGCTGGGACGGGTGCTCCCCGGCGTCAGCGCCACCGGGTCGCTCACACGCAATCAGTACAGTGCCCAGGTCGACATCGCGCCGCCGGGCCAGCCGCCACAGCGGATCACCATCGTCCCGCAGAACCAGTGGGACGGCTTCGCGACGCTCCGGGTGCCGCTCATCGATCTGGCCGGCTTTCGCCGGGTCGGCGCGGCGAGGACCAACGCGGAGGCGTTCTCGCACCAGCTCGCTTCGACCCGGCTGATCGTCGAAGGACAGGTCGTCCAGGACTACTACCAGGTGGTGGTGGCCGCTTCGCAGTCCGCGCTGCAGGTCTCTCGGGAAAGCCTCCGCCTCGCGCAGGCGCGGTACCAGGCGGGTACCGCCGCCTCTCTGGAGGTCGACCGGGCCCGCGCGGACGTGGAGCAGCAGTTCCAGCAACTCGCCTCCGCCGAGCTGCAGGTCGCGCTGGCGGCGCGCGCGCTCGAATCCACCTCCGGCCTGAAGCCCGACCTCGCCACCAGCGCCGCGCTGTCCGACGATCTGCGCCCGGAAGCGGATCTTGCGACCTTCGAGAGCGGTCTCGCCAGGCTTCCGGCGGTGCTGTCGGCTTCGGCGAGCACGCAAGCGGCCGAGAAGCAGGCCGATGCGCAGCGGCTCGCGCTCGCTCCGTCGATCGCGGGCGTCCTCACCGAGCATGCCAGCAACGCGCCGGGATTCAGCGGCCACGACTGGACGTACCAGGCGGGGCTGACCCTTACCTGGAACCTCGACCTGACCAGCTTCGCCAACATCCGGGCGCAGGACGCAGCCGCGGATGCCGCCCGCGCCCGGGAGCTGCGAGCGGTCCTCAGCGCGGGGGATGCGATCCATCGCCAATGGAGCACGGTGACCGCCGGCATCGCCCGCAGCCGCTCCGCGCGGGCAGGCCACGAGGCCGCGACCCATGCGGCGGCGCAGGCGCGGGAGAGGTACCGGGCGGGGACGATCACACAGCTCGACCTGCTGCAGGCGCAGCGCGACGCCTTCAACGCCGAGGTGAGCCGGATCCAGGCAGACGCCGACCTGGTGAACGCGCGCGTACAGCTTCGCCTCTCCTCCGGACAGAGCCAATTCGCAGACAGTGGAAGGAAGGGAACGCCATGACGACCCAGACGCATCTACTCCTGCTCGGTCTCCTCGCGCTCGCGCCTGCTTGCAAGCGGGTGCAAGGCGCGCAGGCCCAGTCCGCCCAGCCGCAGCGGCCGCCGGCGCCGGTGTCGGTGAGCACGGCGGTGGAGCGGGACGTGCCGGTCTACCTCGACCAGATCGGCAAGAACGTGGCGCCGGAGGTGGTCACCATCCAGGCGCAGGTCTCCGGGCGCATCACCGGGGTCCCCGTCAAGGACGGCGCGACGGTGAAGCGGGGAGACCTGCTCTTCACCATCGACCCGCGTCCCTACCGGGCACAGCTCGATTCGGCCGAGGCGAGCCTGGCGCGGAACCTGGCCGAGTTGGAGCTCGCCCGGCTCGAGTTCGGCCGCGTCCGGGCGCTCATCGAGACCGACGCCATCTCGAAGCAGGATCACGACTCGCGCCGCAGCGCGGTCGCCGTGTCCGAGGCCCAGGTGCGGCTCAGCCGGGCGGCCGTGGATACGGCGAAGCTGAACCTCGAGTACTGCTTCATCCGGTCGCCCATCGACGGACGGGCCGGCCAGCGGTTGGTGGACCTCGGGAACGTCGTCGGCCCCAGCGCTTCCGGCGGGCTCCTGGTGATCCAGCGCCTCGATCCGATGTACGCGGACTTCAGCATCCCGGAGAACGACTTGACCGCCGTCCAGCGCGCCGTCGCCGCGGGCGAAGCGAGGGTCGAGGTGCGGCTGCCCGACGCGCCCGACGGGGCACGGAACGGGACGCTCACCTTCCTCGACAACGCCGTGCAGGACGGGACCGGCACGGTGAAGCTGCGGGCCACCATCCCGAACCAGGACTGGCGCTTCTGGCCAGGACGCTTCGTCAAGGTGCGCCTGGTGCTCGGGACCCGGAAAGGCGCGGTGCTGGTCCCCGCCACCGCCACGCAGACCTCGGCGAAGGGGCCCTTCGTCTACGTGGTGAAGGACGACTCGACGGCCGAGCTGCGGCTGGTCACCGTCGGACAGCGCCAGGGGGACCTGGTCGCCGTCGCGGATGGGCTCAAGGGCGGCGAGCGCGTGGTGACCGCCGGCCAGCTCGCGGTGACGCCCGGCGGAAAGGTGAAGAACCAGCCATGAACCTCTCCGAGCCATTCATCCGCCGGCCGGTGATGACCGCGGTGCTCACGCTCTCCGCGATCCTCTTCGGCGCCCTCTGCTACTTCCAGCTGCCGGTCAACGACCTGCCGACCGTCGATTACCCGGTCATCCAGGTGAACGTCGAGTATCCCGGGGCCAGCCCCGAGACGATGGCGGCCAACGTGGCCACGCCGCTCGAGCGGCAGTTCCTGCAGATCAACGGGCTCGAGCTGGTGACCAGCAAGAGCACGCAGGGATTCGCGACGCTGACGCTGCAGTTCGGCCTCAGCAAGAGCCTCGACGCCGCGGCGACCGACGTGCAGACGGCGATCACCCAGGCCACGGGCAGCCTCCCCGTCGACCTGCCCTCGCCACCGACGTTCTCCAAGACGAACCCCAACGATCAGCCGATCATGTACGTCGCGCTGACCAGCGACTCGGTGACCCAGGGGCGTCTCTACGACTACGCGAGCACGCAGGTCGGGCAGCGGATCAGCATCCTGCCCGGCGTCAGCCGCGTGAACGTCTTCGGCAGCAAGTCGGCGGTCCGCATCAAGGCCGATCCGTCGTCGATGGCGTCGCGGGGGATCTCGGTCGACGACCTCGCCTCCGCGATCAAGGCCGGCACCAGCTATACCGGCGCGGGGCAGCTCGACGGTCCGAGCGGGACCACCCTGCTGTCTCCGCGCGGACAGCTCGAAGGCGCGGAGAGCTACGACTCGCTGATCGTGGGCACGCGCAACGGCGCGCCCGTCCACCTGCGCGACGTGGCGAGCGCGACCGAGACGGTCCAGGACGAGCGGGTCAAGTTGCTCTTCTGGGCCCGCGGCTACGACATCCCCTCGGCGACCGCGGTGGTGGCGGTCTCCCGGCAGGCCGGCGCGAACGCGGTGGAAGTCTCGAAGAGCGTGCGCGACCTGTTGCCGATGATCAATGCGGAGCTCCCGGGATCGGTCCGCGCGACGCTCATCTACGATCGCTCGGAGACGATCGTGAACAGCGTCAAGGACGTCCGCGAGACGCTGGTCATCGCCTTCGTCCTGGTGGTGGCGGTCATCTTCCTCTTCCTCGGCCGCGCCACCGACACGCTGATCCCGGCCGTCGCCCTGCCCCTCTCGCTGCTGCTCACCTTCATCGCCATGAAGCTCCTCGGCTACAGCCTGGACAACCTCTCGCTGATGGCGCTGACCCTGGCCATCGGGTTCCTGGTCGACGACGCGATCGTCTTCCTCGAGAACACCGTCCGCCGGATGGAGCGCGGGGAGAAGGCGTTCGAGGCGAGCCTGAACAGCGCCAAGGAGATCAGCTTCACCATCCTGTCGATGACCATCTCGCTGGCGGCGGTGTTCATCCCGCTCGTGTTCATGCCCGGGCTGGTGGGCCGCATCTTCCGCGAGTTCGCCATCACCATCGTCATCTCCATCTTCGCCTCGGGGATCGTGTCGCTCACGCTCACCCCGCTGATGACCTCGCGCATGCTGGCCGAGCGCGGGCACGGCGCGAAGCAGACCTGGATGGAGCGCGCCGTCGGGCGCGTCGAGAAGAGGGTGCTCGCCTTCTACGGGCGGTCGCTCGATTGGTTCTTGCACCGGCGCTGGATCTCCGCCGGCATCTGGGCCGCCTGCCTCGCCGGCACCGTCGCGCTGTTCATGGTGGTGCCCAAGACCTTCCTTCCGGAAGGGGACAGCGGCGTGGTGAACGGCGTGTTCATCGCCCAGGAGGGCTCCTCGCCGCAGCAGATGCACGAGCTTCAAGAAAAGGTGAGCCAGGCGGTGCGCGACGATCCCAGCGTGGACAGGTCCATCTCCGTCACCGGGCTCAACGCATTCCTCTCCTCCAACCAGGGCCTGACGTACATCTTCTTGAAGCCGGGCGAGCACCGGCCTCCCGTCGCAAGCGTCGCCGGCCGCTTGATGGGGCGCATCGCGTCCATCCCGGGAGTGTTCCCGTTCCTGCGGCCCTACCCGGTGCTGCAGATCAGCACGGGGGCCACCAGCCAGAACCAGGGCCAGTATGCGTTCTCCATCTCGGGCGTGAACCCCGACCAGGTCTACGAAGCGGCGGACAAGCTGATGGAAAAGCTGCGGCCCTATCCGGGCTTCGCCACGCTCTCCTCCGACCGGTTCAACCACACACCGAGCCTGGACATCGAGATCCGGCGCGAGCAGGCCAAGATCCTCGGCGTGTCGGAGGCGCGCATCCTGGCGCTGCTGCGCAACGCCTACTCGCAGAACTACCAATACCTGATCAAGAAGCCCGACGATCAGTACCAGGTCATCCTCGAGGTCCAGGACAGGGAGCGCTCCAGTGCCGAGGACCTCTCGTTGCTCTACATCAAGTCCGACGACGGCAAGAACCTGGTGCCGCTCGACGCCCTGGTGAAGTGGCGCACCTCCCTGGGGCCGCAGGCGGTGAACCACCTCAACCAGTTCACCAGCGTCACGCTCTTCTTCAACCTGAAGCCGGGCGTTGCGGTGGGTGACGCGACCGACTTCGTCGAGCGGGCGGCCCGCGAGGTGGTCCCGGCCACGGTGCGCGCCAGCCTGCAGGGCGAGGCGCTCACCTTCCGCGACACGGTGCGGAACCTCACCATCCTCATGCTGCTCGCGGTGTTCGTGATGTACGTGGTGCTGGCGGTCCTCTACGAGAGCTACGTGCACCCCATCACGGTGCTCTCCAGCCTGCCGGTGGCGCTGGTCGGCGGGCTGCTCACCCTGTGGATCTTCCGCGAGCAGGCCTCGCTCTACGCCTACGTCGGCATGTTCATGCTGATGGGCATCGTGAAGAAGAACGGCATCATGATCGTCGACTTCGCGCTGCAGCGGATCGCGGAGGGCAAAACGCCGGAGCGCGCCATCCACCAGGCCAGCATCGATCGCTTCCGCCCCATCATCATGACCACCGTCGCCGCGGTGATCGGCGCCTTGCCCATCGCGCTCGGCTACGGCGCCGACGGCGCTTCGCGCCGGCCGCTCGGCCTCGCGATCGTGGGCGGCCTGGTCGTCTCGCAGTTCATCACCCTCTACATCACCCCGGTGATCTACCTGCTCCTGGAGGACTTCCAGGCGAAGGTGCTCGACCGCGTCGCGTTCTTCCGTTCCAGGCGGCCAGCGCCGGAACCGGCAGCGGCTTCCTGATCGAACCGGACTCATTCTCCCGAGAGGAGCGTCGAGATGTTCATGAATGCAGGTGAAGCGCAGACGGACGAGCTTCTGGCGCGGCGCATGCGGCGGGGCGACACCCTGGCATTCGCCGCGCTGGCAACCCGCTACTGGGACGCGGTCCACCGCATCGGCTGGAACATGTTGCCCGACCCCTCGCAGGCCGGGGACATGGCGGAGGCGACGTTCCTTCTCGCGTTGCGCTCCCCCGAGGCGTTCCCTTCGGACGAGCCATTCCGGACGTCCCTCTATCGGGTCGCGATGAGCCAGTCGCTGGTCCGGCTGGGGTCCGTTCCCGCCAACCTGACGCGGTCTCTGGCTGCCTTCCTGCCCAGGTTCGATGCCCGCGGGCGGCTGGCACCGGAGCCGAGCGATTGGTCCTCGTCCGCCGAGACGGCGTTCGAGCGCCAGGACGTCGCGGAGCGGATCCGCGAGACGCTCCAGTGCCTCGATGCCCTCGATCGCGCCGCCTTCCTGCTCCGGGAAGTCGAGCGACTCGGCGTCGACGAAGCGGCGACCGTCCTGGGGATCTCGCCTTCGAGCGTCCTCCACCGAGCGCATCGGGCGTCCCTGATATTGACGGGCTTTCTCGATCAGTTCTTCGATGCCCCGGAGCCAGGGACCGCGAATTGAACGGCGGAGGCGGAGGCATGACAGCGTTGGCCCTCCTCCTCTGCTCGGCAACGGCGTCGGCGGCGGTCGCGGATGGCGGTGCTGCGAGGTCGCGCCACGACGGCGTCGCCACGTCGACGCCCGTCAAGCACCTCGTCGTCATCTTCCAGGAGAACGTGTCCTTCGACCACTACTTCGCCACCTATCCGCGCGCCGCAAATCCGGCGGGCGAGCCACGCTTCATCGCGCGCCGCGACACGCCGGCGGTGAACGGCCTCAACGACTCGCTGCTCGCGCCGAACAATCCGAACTCGGTGCAGCCGTTCCGGCTCGATCGATCGCAGTTCGAAACGGCCGACCAGGATCACGCATACACCGACGAGCAGCGGGCCTACGATTCGGGCCTGATGGATCGATTCGTAGAGCACGTCGGCCGCGGGAACGGGCCGAACGGGGAGCGCGGCGGCCAGGTGATGGGCTACTACGACGGCAATACGGTCACCGCGCTCTGGAACTACGCGCAGGCATTCGCGATGAGCGACAACTCGTTCTCCACCACCTTCGGCCCCTCGACGCCGGGCGCGCTGAACCTCGTCTCCGGCCAGACGCACGGGTTCGCACGCACCAGCCCTGCGGTGACGGTGAACGGAACCGTGATCGGCGATCCCGAACCGACCGGCGACAAGTGCAATACTTACGACAACACCACCTCGGTCGACCCGGCGAACAAGAACATCGGCGATCTGCTGAACGCGAAGCGCGTCACCTGGGGCTGGTTCCAGGGCGGCTTCCGCGATTGCAACCAGTCGCATGCGAACAAGGCGGGCGTGGTCAGCAAGGACTACATCCCGCACCACCAGCCGTTCCAGTACTTCGCCTCCACGGCCAATCCCAACCACCTTCCGCCGACGTCGGTGGACACGATCGGCCGCATGGACCCGGCGAACCACCAGTACGACCTGGTCGACTTCTGGGCCGCGGTCGACGCAGGGAACCTGCCCGCCGTCTCGTTCCTCAAGGCGCCCGCTTACCAGGACGGTCACCCCGGCTATTCGGATCCGCTCGACGAGCAGGAGTTCCTGGTCTCGACCCTCAACCGTCTGCAGCGGACCTCGCAGTGGGAGGACATGGCCGTGATCATCCTCTACGACGACTCGGACGGCTGGTACGACCACGTCATGGGACCGATCGTCAACCAGTCGCAGGATCCGGTGAACGATGCGCTCACGCCGGGTTGCGGCACGCGCGCCGACCCGCAGCACACGCTCGGTGGTTACCAGGACCGCTGCGGCTACGGGCCGCGGCAACCCCTGCTGGTGATCTCGCGGTTCGCCAAGTCGAATTTCGTCGATCACACCGTGACCGACCAGACGTCGGTGCTGCGCTTCATCGAGGACAACTGGCAGACCGGCCGGATCGGCAACTTCTCCTTCGACAGCAAGGCGGGCTCGCTGCTGAACATGTTTTCCTTCGACCGCGGCGGAGACGATCCCGGCGGCCGGAAGCTCTTCCTCGATCCGGCAACCGGTGTGAAGGCCTCTGGACAGGAGCGCTGAGCACGATGCGAAGAAACCAGGCCATCGCGCCGGGCTTCCTCCGCCCGCGTGCATAGAATCTTCATATGCCCTCCCGGATCGAGGACTACGCCATCATCGCCGACTGCCGGAGCGCCGCCCTGGTCGCGAAGGACGGCTCGATCGACTGGCTCTGCCTGCCGCGATTCGATTCGGAAGCCTGCTTCGCCGCGCTGCTCGGCTCGCCCGATCACGGCCGTTGGCAGATCGCGCCGGCGGGTCCTGTGCGGCGTGTGCAAAGGCGGTATCGCGAACGCACGCTCATCCTGGAAACGGAGTACGAGACGGAGGAGGGGAGCGTCACGCTGGTCGACCTGATGCCCGTCTCCGGGCAGGGGACCGACGTCGCGCGCATCGTGGTCGGGAACCGGGGTCGCGTCCCGATGCGGATGGAGCTCGTCATCCGCTTCGGGTACGGCGCGATCGTTCCCTGGGTGCGGGCGATGGACGGCGGAGTTGAGGCGATCGGCGGACCCGACGTGCTCCGGCTGGTCACACCCGTTGCCACGCACGGCGAGGGGCTCACCACCGTGGCGACCTTCTCGGTCGGCGAAGGCGAGCGGATTCCCTTCGTGCTCACCTGGTCACCCTCGCACCTGCCCGATCCGGGCCACGTGGACGCGGAGCAGGCGCTGGAAGAGAGCCAGGCCGGCTGGAGGGAGTGGTCGACGCGATGCCAGGTGTCCGGGCCGTACCAGCCGATCGTCGAGCGCTCGCTCATCACGCTCAAGGCGCTGACGTACGATCCGACGGGCGGCATCGTCGCGGCGGCGACCACCTCGCTGCCGGAGGAGATCGGCGGCGTGCGCAACTGGGATTACCGCATCTGCTGGCTGCGCGATGCGACCTTCACGCTCTACTCCCTGATGAGCGCGGGCTTCCACGCCGAAGCGCGCGCCTGGCGCGACTGGCTGCTGCGCACCGTGGCGGGGGATCCGTCGCAGCTCCAGATCATGTACGGGCTCGGCGGCGAACGGCGACTGCCGGAGCTGACGCTCGACTGGCTACCCGGATACGAGGGCTCGCGGCCCGTCCGCATCGGGAATGCGGCCTCGCGACAGCTCCAGCTCGACGTCTACGGCGAGGTGATGGATGCGCTGCACCTCTCTCGCCGGGTCGGGCTCGCCGACGAGCAGGCGAGCTGGGCGCTCCAGCGCAACCTGATGGAATACCTGGAGACGATCTGGAACGAGCCCGACGAAGGCATCTGGGAGGTGCGCGGCCGGCGCCGCGATTTCACCCATTCCAAGGTGATGGCGTGGGTGGCGATGGACCGCGCGGTCAAGGCGATCGAGCAATTCGGCACCGAGGGTCCGCTCGACCGGTGGCGAGCGGTGCGCGACCAGATCCACGAGTCGGTCTGCCGGCACGGATACGACGCCGAGCTTGGATCGTTCGTGCAGTCCTACGGGTCCAAGGAGGTGGATGCGAGCCTGTTGCACATCCCCTTGGTGGGTTTCCTTCCCCCGGAGGACCCTCGCGTCCGCGGCACCATCGCCGCGATCGAGAAGCGCCTGCTGCGGGACGGCTTCGTCGACCGGTACGAGACGCGCTCCGGGGTCGATGGATTGCCACCGGGAGAGGGAGCCTTCCTGCCCTGCTCGTTCTGGCTGGCCGACAACTACGTGCTGCAGGGCCGCCGCGAGGAGGCCCGCGCTCTCTTCGAGCGGCTGATCGGGCTCTCCAACGACGTGGGGCTCCTTTCGGAGGAGTACGATCCGCGAACGCGGCGCCTTCTCGGCAACTTCCCCCAGGCCCTTTCCCACGTCGCGCTCGTCAACACCGCGCTGAACCTGTCGCGAACCGAGGGGCCTGCCCTGGACCGCCAGAAGCAGTGAGACCGCTCGCATTTGCTGGCGGGGACGCTCCGGTCTAGCTTGCTTGCATGTCTCGCCGTCTCGCTCCGATGCTGATCCTGGCGTGGGTTCCTTGCGCCGCGGCGGCGACCCGCACGTTCGCG
>WNFL01438106.1_pt1 | contig 14305 bp, 17 predicted proteins | sample 5400361 | NCBI WGS metagenome assembly WNFL01 (sample SAMN13153351, study PRJNA577476) | soil metagenome | isolation source: 40 cm soil on Douglas fir-dominated hillslope | place: USA:California | collected 2013-09-17
AATTCTAGCCAATAACTTCCTGACAATCGGGGTTTTTGGTCACCGCGTACAGACTTCTGTTTCCATTCAGATCGACCAGTGTACCTCTAATTTGTGTTCCTAGGCCCTGTCCGCGAAAGGTTGCCAGATTGAAAAAGGGCCAATTTCACACCAATCTAAACCGATCTCATCCCAGGCTCCTAAGGAGATAGCCCAGTTGTCGGATGCCACGCTCGAACTCGTTTTCTGGGGACGCAGCCGCAGGCGTTCCGCGATCTGACCAAAAGCCGTGCCCTTACCGGTTACCACGATTAACGCCTTGCCATTTCCGCTGCGAATGCTCGTCCCCATAAAGACAACATTTGTCCGCTCGCTGAGGCTAGCTCCAGCAGAAACAGGATACGGCGTCTTTTCAACGGGGAAGGTTTCGCCGGTCAGCGCCGCCTGTCCCACATATAAATCTTTGACACCTAGCAGAACAACATCACCAGGGACGACTTCATCCGCTCGGATCATTTTGCGTTACCCACCGCGCACCACGGTGGCCCGGATTTTGACCTGTTCTTTGAGCTTCTCGGCTGCTGTACCCGCGCGGTAGTCCTGAACAAAACTCAGAATCGCGCTGCCTTGCACAATCAACGTGATAATCACTGCATCGACGAAGTCACCCAGCAGCGCGGAAGCAACGGTGGCAAATATCAAGATCAACATGATAGGGTTCTTGAACTGGTTCAGGAACAGGTAAGTCGGTGTAACCTCACTTTTCGTGGTCTGGATGTTGTAACCCGCCTGGTCCAGGCCGGCAGTCGAAGTGCCGAGTTTGCCACCAGAGCCACAGGTTTCTGGCTCCAATATGCGTCCAAGCTTGGATATGTGGCTGGTCCCGACATTCGCGGGCCAGTCGATAAGATCGCTTTGTCGGTCACTGACATTGGACTACCGTCATCCCGCCTTTGCAATAGGTCTCAATTTTTGATATCTACTCTTGAGTGCGATTGACTACAATCTGTGAAAAGTTCCAGACTTCGCTCGGTTTCAAACCGTCTCAGGCAATACAACGAGCTGCAAATCCGGACTATTGGTTCCAACGTTTCGCTGCTCATGTCGAAGGGCCGAATCAGCCACTTTGCGCTGACCTAAGACGATGCCGTGTTCAACCGCCCACGCACTGACCATGTATAACCCTTCATTTCCAGTAGGCACATCTTTGGCACCGCGCATTTGTTTGCCATCCATCGCTATCCCGTCGCCTGCCACCGTCTGACCCAACCCGCGTACCCATTCCAGAAATCGCTCTTGAAACGCTTGTGGGTTTAGGAAGCGGAACACCCGTCCAAACGTGTCATGCGATGGAATGCCATGTAGTAAGGCTATCAACGTTTTCAGCCACTCTGCTTTGGATTCCCATAGCTTCTATCTCCACCCAATTGTCCGCGCCACTGATTGCCCCACAGAGGGCGATAAAGAAAATACTCAGTAATGGGTGGTGCTGATTGCGCTCACTGCGCGGGTCCGGTAAATCGTTGAAGGAGGCCAGCAACTCGTTCACCTCGTCGTCTTGCATGGTGACTTGTCCTTTCCTGCCTCTCCTTTGTCTGCTTCCTCCTTTTTTCATGCAATCGCCCTAATTATCTGAGTCAGATGCTGAAGGCATACGTCGCTTATGCAAGACACAACGGCCTCATCAGAGTTGGCTCAACAGTGTCCGATCTCTCGGAACCTAATCTTACACATAGGTTCCGTTCAGCGAACCAAGATATCCACCGAAATGACAATTGAGTCAGGTTTAGACATTGTGCCGTCGGGTAAGTAGACCCACAACTGGACCTTATAATCCCCGACGCCGAACTTGTGTGTTGGGTTTGCCTCAGCGCTTCCTGTGCCATCGCCGAAATCCCAGAATTGCCCATGAAAAGTCCCCGTCGAGGCATTTGTAAAGTTAACCGTCAAGGATCCAAAACCCTTGGTTTTATCTGCCTTGATGATCGCTGTTGCAGGCACAATCGGTGCAGAAACGTAGATCATGGCAGTATTCGGCTGGGAGGCGGTGCCATCCGGCGCGTAGACTTGCAAAGAAACCGTATAGGTTCCCTCAGCCGAATAAGTGTGCGACGGGTTTTGTTCGCTGCTTGTAGTTCCATCGCCGAAATCCCAGAGTTGTCCGCTGTAGGTCCCTGTTGAAGCATTCTTAAAGTTGACCGTCAGAGGTAGAGTACCTCTGAATTTGTCTGCTCGCGGTTCACGCTTTCTGAAGGGGCAGGTGACAAGCATAGCTTCTTTGGCGAGCTTGGATTGATCGATTTGGGAAAGCCAACCGCAAGCAGACGTTTGCGCTCCTGTGGGCGCGGACAAGGTTTCCGTACTACAGGGTTAAAGGATGCGGATTTTATTTTGAAAATCCGAAGATAAAGAATTTAATAGTTGGTTTGCCAGCCGAGGATGCCTTGTAAGTTAGCGTTCAATGATCGGCAGCATGACACGCGATGGATGGCTAGCATCGTGAAATATGGTTCGTAAATCGCTGCTTGTGTGGAGATTCCAGCGGGGGAAACATGCACTTGCAATCTGAAGGCGAATACGATGTCCAGCTTTAAACAAGTTGGCGGTGGCCCACAGATCGATTTTGAACTCGTAAGGGGGATCAGCAGCACCATCTCCGAATTCTGCCCGTATAATGCCATCTGTCAGGTTCTGCGCAAAACCATTAGGATGAACATCGACCAATCGAACAACAAAATCACTGGAATCGGTCGCAGCCCACAACCATACGATGATTGGACCAGTCACTTCAGTATCTTGCAATAGCGGTTCGGAGGTGTATACCAGCAAATCAGCCCGCGTTTCAAGGGGCCGTTGGTCTTTAACGCCTGCGACCATGCTGGACATTTGCAGCGCTCCTCCCCAGGCAGGCGTTGGATCGTGTAGATCGACTGTATAGCTATCAGGCGACTCATCGCCGGGACTGTCCAGGGTAAGTCGATGCCCGTCGCGGAGATAGTAAGCAGTGGACTTCGCGCGCTTCAGAGGCCATTCGTGTTCGTCGCGCCATACATTCTCGCCCATAATGAACAGCTTGACGGGCGGTTCATCCACAATGTCACTTTGAATCCCTTTCAGCCAATAATCGAACCATCGCTGCGTTAGCCCGGTCAAATCAGTTTGCAGGTCCAGTGATCCCAACAAGGCACCCACACCAAAATCCTGCTCTCCAATCAGGCTCCCGAAATTGACATGCGACCAGGGACCCATCAGCAGCTTGGATCGACGCGCGGCAGTTTCACTCGTCTGCATTGCACTGAAGTTGTGGAGCGTTCCCTGCGCAAAAACGTCGTACCAGCCGCCAATATTGAAGGCCGGTACCTGGACCCGTCGATACGCTTCGGGAGCGGCGAAAGGCGAAGCGTAAGCGGGTGCTTCTGGATTGGTGATCGCTGCCAACCACTCGTCAGCCAGTCCCAATCGTTTGAGCGTCATCGAAGTGTGCGAAATCAGCGAGGCGAACCCCTGAGCGGGCAGCGCATCTATTTCAGATGCAAGCGCATGTAAAGTCTGAATATACTCAACAGGGGAACCGTCGCGGAATGCTCGGCGCAGCGTTTCAAAGCCAAACGCACCGAGGTGAAGATATCCCATGAGTCCGAGTTCAAACGCGCCACCGCGCCTGAACAAGCCATCGTTTGCGTCTGCCCAGGTGACGGCGGGAACAATCGCCTTGAGGTGCGGCGGTGCTTGAACTGCCGTGACCCATTGCGTAAAGCCGACGTAGGATGCTCCGAACATGCCCACGTTGCCGTTTGACTCCGGCAAACAGGCTGCCCATTCGACTGTATCATACCCATCCTGCGCTTCGTGCTTGAAGGCCGTCCATTCACCTTCCGAGTTTCCGCGACCACGCACGTCCTGAATCACCACGATATAACCACCACGCACCAGCCGGACGACATCCAGGATCGGGCCAAGGCTCGTATCCTTGCCGTAAGGGGTGCGGCACAACGCCACCGGATATTCACCCGCATCATCGGGCCGGAAGATATTGGCGCTCAGCGTGATCCCATCCCGCATCACGGCGGGAATGTCGAACTCAATACAAATACGAGTGACCATGCTATCCCTTGACCGATCCGGCGACAATGCCACGAATGAAATAGCGCTGCATTGTAAAGAAGATAATCAGTGGCAAGAGCATCGAAATGAAGGCAGCGGCTGTGAGCAATTGCCAGCCTTCTCCGTGCGAACTGACCAGATTGCTAATGGTGACGGTCATCGGCGCAACGGCAGGCCGACCTCCCAGATAGATCAGCGCGCCCAGCAGATCATTCCAGACCCACATGAATTGGAAGATCGCCAGTGAGGCTAGCGCCGGGACCGAGGTTGGCACGGCGAGTCGGTAGAAGGCGGTAAACGGCGACGCGCCGTCAATATACGCGGCCTCAAACATCTCGGCGGGCAACTCGCTGAAGAAATTGCGAAGCAGATAAATTGCGAATGGCAGGTTGTAGCCTGTATGGGCCAGCCAGATCGCCAAAAATGTCCCCGTCAATCCCAAGCTGGTAAACAGCCGTAACACTGGAACCAGTGTAACTTGCAGCGGCACGATCAGCAGCCCGACAATCGCCACAAAGAGCAGATCGCGCCCCGGAAATTTCATCCAGGCCAGTGCATAGGCAGCGTAAGCGGCAATGACAATGGGCATGATCGTCGCTGGGATGCTGATGGTCAGGCTGTTCAGGAAGCTCATACCCATGTTTTTGGCGGAAAGCACCTGCTGATAGTTGTCGAGTGTGAAGGCAAACGGCGTTTGGAAAGCAGTCCACCAGCCGCTCGTTGCTACCTGATCGGCGGGCCGGAATGAACTGACCAGCAGGCCAACCGAAGGCAGCATCCAGATGGCGCAGATGAACAGGATCACGAGATTGAGTGGAATACGCCGTAGTCCACGTATCCAGGCGTTAGCAGTCATGGTGTGATCTCTCGTCGGCGGAAGTTGCGGATATTTACAAATATGATGGGCAGCGTTGCAATCAGCAGCACGACGGCGATTGAACTTGCCTGTCCGAGATCGCGGGCGCTGAACAATTCCCTGTACATTTGCGTGGCAATCACATCGGTGTTGTAGTTGCCGTTGGTGAGTACATAAACAATATCGAATATCTTGAGCGCGCTGATCGCCATCGTTGTGGTGACAACAGTAATGGTCGGAGTCAGGAGCGGCAGCGTGATCGAGAAAAAAGCCTGATATTCATTCGCGCCGTCTACTCGCGCCGCTTCAAGCAGTTCGCCGGGAATGCCTTTCAACCCCGCCGAGAGGATCACCATGCAAAAGCCAGCGAACATCCAGATCGCTACCACGATGATCGCCAGATTGTTTGTCGCCGGGTTGACGAGCCATGCTTGCGGCTGTGCGCTGGGAACTAGGCTCATCCACGCGGCATTGACAATGCCTGTTTGCGGCGAATTGGGCGGGCGATAGTCATACATGAACTTCCAGATCACCCCTGCTGCCACGAACGAGATCGCCATCGGCAAAAACATGATCGCTTTTGCCACGCGTTCATATGACACTCTATCGGTCATGACTGCCATCAGCAGGCCCAGAACGACAGTCACCGGGATAAAGAGCGCCAGCCAAACGATGTTGTTGCGAATGGCGGTACCCATCTCCGAGTCCGTGAAGATGTGAGCAAAGTTGGTCAGGCCAACGAATTGCGTGGCGTTCGCATTCCACAGGCTCAGGAAAACGGTATTGAGCGCGGGATACACCAGGAATACGAAAAGGAATAACAGTGCCGGGGCCAGCCATAACCAGGGCCGAATGCTGCCCTGCTGCTTGTGAGGAAGCCTGCGCAACACCGATTCAACCACTCTCAGATAGACCACCGCCAGCAGCGGAATGCTGATTGATGCGGCTATGATCTGACCAACTCGTTCGAGCACTCGTTTTATTCTCGTTTGCTTTCCGTCTGAATTTGGTTTGCAAGCCCCCCGATATCTTCTGTTTATCAGGGGGTTTTTGGCTAAATCACGTTGAACAACGAGAATGTCTCGTTACTTGTAGGTGTCTTTTTGTACCTTATCCAGATCAGCCAGAATGGAGTCGAGTTGATCTGGCTGCTGCACGTAGCGGAGGACGGCCTTCCAGAAGGCATCGCTCATGGCGCTTGGCATGAGCGAGGAACCGTAGTAGTAGACGGCCTTCGCGCTGCTCAAGGTCTCGGCGGCACGTTTGGTAAACGGATTAGGATAGGCATCTACCGGGACAAACTTGTTGGCTGACATCCAGTTTCCGGTTTTGGCGACGAGCGTTTGGGCTTCGGTGCTGACGAAATAGGAAATGAGCGCCCGTGCCTGTGGCGTGTCGTTAAACATGCCCATGACCTCACCTGAGATCAGGCGGACTCCGTCGCTGCTGGCATCAAATCCAGGCACGGGGAAGAAGTCAATGTCCTCGACAGGCTTTAGCTTCGGGAAGTTGCCGTTGATGATGCCGCCCATAAAACTCGCCTGGAGATGCAGGTAACAGGCTGGTGGCTGAGCATACATTGCGTCCGCCCCATTCTGGAAACTGAGGGCGAGCGCGGCAGTTGAGCCACCGTTGACCATTTTCGAATCAGTGGCGATCTTGCCGTAAGTCTCGAAGGCGTGCTTGACTTCGGGCGAGGACCAGGGCAGTTTGCCCTGCCACCACTGTTCGTACTTGTCTGGACCAGCTTGCAACAGGATCAGTTGATCGATCCAGTTGGAACCGGGCCAGCCGCTTGCTGCGCCGCTTTCCAGACCGATGCACCAGGGCGTTGTGCCATCAGCCGCCGTTTTGGCCGCCCATGAGTCCAGATCGTCCCAGCTTTTGGGTGGATTCGGCCCTTTATACGTCTTCGGGTTGTACCAGATCAGGCCACCCAAATTGACCGCATCAAAAATGCTGTACAGCTTTCCATCGATGCTGACTGATTTGAGCAGTTCCTGCCCATAATTGGCGTTCATCGTCGCGGTGTTAAGGAATTGGCTGAGATCAATCAGTTTGCCCGCTTTGGCAAAGTCGATCATCAGGCCGACGCTGGGCGACGACACAATATCGGGTGCGTTGCCGCCATCGACGCGTGTTTGCAGGATGGCGTTCAGGTCGCGGGTACCTTCATACTCTACTTTTACGCCCGTCGCCTCTTCAAACGGCTTGAAAATTGACAGGAATTGATCCTGTTCCGCGCCACCCAGGACACCGAGAATCGTCACGGTGCCGCCGAGCTGCTTGCCGCCTGCCGCTTTGAGCGCGACATCTTTGGGGTCCATCAGGCTAGCAGTCGGAGCCATTGTCGCGGCTCCCTGCGCGGCAGCAGGCGCACTTCCCCGACTGGCGATTGCCAGCATGAGGGCCACAACAATGCTCAACAGTAAGGCTTTATGTTTCACGTCTTTATACTCCACTAAAACTTTCTTTCATAGGGCAGATTGTTGGCGATCCGGTCAGTCGATAGGCGCACCTCCTCGCGGTATATCCGACTCAGATATCCGAAACAGAATTTATTAGGCTTTCAGGACAGAAAATTACGCCGTTTCACGCTCCACGACGGTCAGTGGAAGCATGACTCGCTGCACTGAACAGGAACGGTCAGCCAGACGCTCCAGCAGTAGCCGCACTGCAATCGCGCCCGATTGGACGAGCGGCTGTTTTACCGTCGTCAGGCCTACGTACTCCGCCACCTCCAGATCGTCGAAGCCCATCACTGCCAGATCGTCCGGAACGGAGAGGCCACGTTCACGCGCCGCCTTGAGGCTGCCAATCGCCTGAATGTCGCTGTGGGCAAAGATTGCCGTCGGCGGTTCATCTAGATCGAGCAGGTGGTGAGTCTGTTCGCGGGCCTTCTCGACTCCGAATGGCACGAGTGAAAGGTAGCTGTCGGGCAGGGGAATATCGGCCTGTGCGAGAATCTCGCGGTATCCGCTGAGCCGCTGCTGACATTGGCCCATGATGATCGAACCTTCCACCTGCTGTTCGCCAATGAAGGCGCAGCGCCGATGCCCGCGTGACAACAGGTATTCAGCAGCCAACCGTCCACCTGCGACGTTATCAATCTCGACACCGCTGAAGGAGTTACGCGCGAATTCGATCAGGACCGTTTCCAGCTCACGGCTCAACAGGCGCTCGGCAACATGCTCATCGAACGGCAGCGACATTACGATCAGCCCATCCAGGCGGCGACCAATCGGCAAACTCGCCAGATAATCGTGCCGGACAGCGAGCGACTCCTGATCGTAGATCACGACCTCATAGGGCTTGTCACGCAGGGCTTCGATCACGCCGCGCAGCCGTTGATTGAACGAAGGATAGGTCGTGAACGGTGCAATGACACCGATGCGCCCGATCCCTTTGCGCGCGTGGGCGATAGCCTCCGTTTTCGGCACAAAGCCAAGTTCATCAATGACAGCCAGTACACGCGCCAGTGTCGCTGGCTTGACGCGTTTCGGCGTATTGATGACATTGGAGACTGTCGCGATGCTGACGCCTGCCTTCTCAGCAACGTCATAGATGGTCACATCTGCCATACCAACCTCTTTCCTTGATGATCATGATGACAGAATTTTGAAATTATGTCAAGTGCTTTTATTGAAGCACTTCAAAAAATAGCGAATTTGCTGAGTCCAGCCCGCCACGTCATCTGCGCTTCTGGCGACGCTGAGCTGCACGTTGGGCAGTAATCCGGCGATTTCCTCGGCGCTAGAAACCGGATGCCCGGGATCGTCGGTCCAGGCAAGAATCAGGGTAGGCATCGTGATCGCTTTTAGTTGCGTGCGGTCCGGCAGATTGCATAACTTTGCGCCGCGCAACACCTGGGTGAGTGCTTGTGGACTGAAGCTGCGCAAGCCCGTCAGAAAGGTCTGGCCCATGTCAGGATAGGCTTGCGTTTGCCACGTCGCGGTGACAGGAGCCTGCGCGATCATTTTCACGAGCGCCTCAACGCCCCGCGATTCGACGATTTCGGCTTCCTTCTCGTAGAAATCGGCCTGCGCGGCGCGAGTCTCCCGCGCAGCGAGGGCCGCATAAATCGAGGTAGCGCAGCCCATCGACTGACCGCTGGCGACAAATGAATCGAAGCCGAAGTTATCTGCCAGCGCCAGCATATCCTGCGCCAGATTGGACCAGTGATAATCGTGAGGATCGTCGCTGGCTTCCGAAAGGCCATGCCCGCGCGCATCGTAGCGAACGATGTGGGCGATATCCGCCAGCTTGACCCAGCGAATGCCCCAAGGGATGATGTCCTCGGCTGCCATACTCAACATGAGTCCGTGTCCCCAGATGAGCGGCGTTCCTGTACCAATGGCCTTTACGTTTAGCTCCAGATCGTTGATTTTCACGTTTGTCCGCCTTTTTGAACTGTTTCAAAAAATCGCTTGACATTCAATTGTAAACCATGCTATAGTTTTGAAACAGTTCAAAATTGAAACAGTTCAAAAGGTTAAAGCATGGCAGAAGTGACCATGTATGATGTGGCAAAAAAGGCAGGGGTAAGCGTTGGTACCGTTTCCAACGTGATCAACTTTCCTGCGCGGGTGCGGCCTTCGACTCTGAAGCACGTCCTTACCGTGATCGATGAACTGGGATTTGTCCCCAAGACCGAAGCGCTGGCGCGCGCCCGGAAAAACATGGGGCGCATCGGCGTTCTGGCACCGTTCAGCACCTATGTCTCGTTTGAGCAACGACTGCGCGGCGTTATGCACGCCTTGCAAGATCAGCCCTTTGAACTCGTCCTCTACGATCAGCAGTCAATGGCGGTCCGCAATGATTACCTTTCCAGTTTGCCCATCTCCAAACGGCTAGACGGACTTATTGTGATGGCGATGGGCTTCGATGAGCGAGTGGAGCAACGCTTGCTCAGCCGCGAACTGGAAACTGTCCTTGTAGATATTTCCCGACCGGCTTTCAGCCGTGTAGAAACCGACAATTTCGCGGGTGGTCGGCTGGCTGCGGAATATCTAATTGCCAAAGGACACCGCCGCTGCGCCTTCATTGGTGAGCAGCATACGCCCGTCACAGTCCCGACGGCCCTGAGTACCTTCCGGCGCCGAGGCAGGCATCGACCTGCCAGTGGAATATATATCGTTAGGGGCGTATGGAATGGAGCAGGCCCAACACCAGGCGCACACCTTGCTCAGCTTGCCGGAACCGCCCACCGCGATCTTTGCCTATAGCGACATCCAGGCAATCGGCGTGCTTGAGGCAGCCAGAGAACGCGGCCTGACCGTTCCCGACGATCTGGCGGTCATTGGCTTTGACGATTTAGATATTGCCCAATACCTGAGGCTGACCACGATTCGCCAACCACTGGTTGAGTCCGGTCAGGTCGCTGTTCAGTTGCTACTAGATCGGCTAAGAGACCCGACCTGCCCGATTCAGAGTGTGATTCTTCCCTTGCAGGTCGTGGAACGCAGCACGGCCTGATATTGTTTCTGACAGACGGATAGTTTCAAAGACGGGATTAATACATCCTGGTCAGTTTTCGTGTTGCTCGTTTCCGATTGAAAGGAGGATCAGCTCGTCAACACATTTCGCACCAAAGAATGATCCATTTTTATTGAGGAGAATCAACTCCATGAAAAGCAAACTTTTAGCACTTTGTATGATGATCGTCGCGCTGATAGTGACAACTGGTCGGCCCGCCGCGATCTTTGCCGCAGACGCCACGCCAACACCTGCCACCAATGCGGCTCGGGAAGCGGCGCAAGCACTGGCCCTCAAACTTGTCGGCGGCAAGGCGATTGGCGGTACCGTGTCGATGATGGGTGTCAACGGTGGGGCCTACGGCGATCTGTTCCTGTCGGTTTTTAAGCCATTTGAGGACGCTACTGGAATCAAGATCGATTATGAAGGGACGCAGGACCTCGACACCGTTCTGCAAACTCGCGTCGATAGTGGCAACCCACCTGACATTATCGTATCACCAAGCGTCGGCAACTTGCTTTCCTACGCTCACAACGGGAAGTTGGTCGATCTGGGCCAGTTCATGGATGTGTCGGCTATGAAAGACAGCTACGGCGCGGACCTGCTCAGCACCTTTACGATTGATGGCAAACTCTATGGCTTTTTTGAGACAGCAAGTCTCGAAGGGTTGATCTGGTACAACGCCAAGCAGTACAAGGGACCGAATACGCCCAAAGACTGGGCCGAGCTTGAGGACTGGGCGGCAAAGACCGCCAGCAGCGGGATGACTCCCTGGTGCATAGGTCTGGAAAGCGGCGCAAACAGTGGCTGGCCTGCTACCAACTGGATCACAGAAATCCTGCTGCGGCAGGCCGGACCCGAAAAATATGATCAATGGTGGCAGGGCAAACTCGCCTGGACATCGCCGGAAGTTAAGGCAGCATTCCAGACATACGGCAAAATCGCCACAGACCCGAAACTCGTCTATGGCGGCGCGACAGCCGTACTCGCCACGAGTTTTGCCAACGGCGGCGACGGCCTGTTCAGCAGCCCGCCAAACTGCTACCTGCATCATCAGGCTAGCTTCTTCGGCTCCATCGCGGGCGGAAATTTCCCCAAGCTCAAGCCGATTGACGATATTGACTTCTTCGCGGCTCCCGACTTCAATACAAATTACGCCGGGATGTTCCAGATTTCGGGTGATGCGATGGTCATGTTCAACGATACGCCACAGGCCCGCGCCTTCATTACCTATGCAGCCAGCGTCGAAGCACAAACGCTGCTGGCGGCGACAGGCGGTTGGCTGTCGCCCAACAAGAAACTAACCCCCTCCGTTTATCCCGATCCTTACCTGCGCAAAGCCGCCCAGGTGATTACGGATGCCAAATCGGTGCGCGTTGACGGATCGCTCCTGATGCCGGGACCAATGATCAGCGCCTATCTCAAGGCAGCGACTCGTTATGTCCAAAACCCGGACCAGCTCGACTCGATTCTGAGCGATTTGGATGCTGTCCAAAAAGACGCGTATAAATAGCGCAAGTGCCTCGAAGGGTAGTGAGCAGAATTGCTGACTACCTCATCGGGGCAGAAGGAAAGAGACATGATCGAGCGCTTTATCGAAACTGTGGGCGTTGCCGCCACCGTCCTGGTTGTTCCGCTTGGCTACCTGTGGATAGTTGAACGTACCATCCAGCGTTTTCCACGCAAACGCCAGGAGATGCTGCGTCCCTGGCTGTGGATTGCTCCTGCGCTAGTATTCCTGGTGGTCCTACTGCTCTATCCAGCGCTCAACACGATTGTATTAAGTTTCATGAATGGCAATGCCAGCAAGTTCGCCGGATTCGACAACTATCAGTATCTGGTGACGAACACCGATACGACAGTGGCTATCCGAAACAATGTGACGTGGCTGCTGATCTTTATCCCGGTGACAATCGTGTTTGGCTTGTTGATGGCAGTACTGACAGATCGCGTTCCATATGAACGCGTCGCCAAGGCGATCATGTTCATGCCAATGGCGATCTCGTTTGTCGCGGCAGGCGTGATCTGGAAATTCATGTATGACTACCGTCCGCCGGGTGCGCCACAAACCGGAACTGTCAATGCGTTGTACATCGGTGTCCTGCAACTGGATACGCAGCCGCGAGCGTGGCTGATCGATCCACACACCAATAACCTCGCGCTGATCGTAGCCGCCGTCTGGATGCTGACGGGGTTCTGCATGGTGATCTTCTCGGCTGGCATTAAGGGCATTCCACAGGAATTGCTTGAAGCAGCCCGCGTCGATGGCGCTAACGAATGGCAAGCGTTCATACGGATTACCTTTCCGCTGCTCCTGCCGACTCTTGGGGTCATCATCACCACACTGGTGATCGTCGCCCTCAAGGCGTTTGATATTGTGTATGTGCTGACAGGCGGCAATTACGACACGGATTTGCTTGCCACGCGGATGTTCAAAGAGTTGTTTTCATCGCACAACTACGGGAGAGCCAGTGCGATTGCTGTCGTGATCCTGATTGCCACGCTGCCAGTTCTCTACCTGATTCTTCGCAATTTCCGGAGACAGGAGTCCGCACGATGATCTCCTCGGCATCCATATCCCGCGAAGTGGTGCAGCGTAAATCTTCTATTATTTCGCGCTTAGATAGAGTTTTCTGGCGTGCAGTCTTACACGCCGCCATTATCCTCATCTCCGTTATTTGGCTAACACCTACGTTCGGATTGCTGGTGAGTTCATTCCGGCCTGCCGATCAGGTTGCGACCAGTGGCTGGTGGACCGCCTTCTCAACGCCGTTTACCTTTACGCTCGAAAATTACGATCAGGTTTTGAATGCGAAAAATATGGGCTTGAGCTTTGCCAACAGCCTTTTGATCAGTGTACCGACCACGATTCTCATCGTCGTGATAGCCGCCTTTACCGCTTTTGCCTTTGCCTGGATGCGTTTCCCAGGTCGCAATGTTCTCTTTGTGTGCATCGTTGGTATGTCAATCGTGCCGCTTCAGATGACGCTCGTTCCTGTGCTGCGCTTGTTCACAACGTTAGGAATCAATGGAACATTCCTCGCCATCTGGCTGGCGGATACTGGCTTTGGGCTGCCATTTGCCATTTATCTGTTGCAGAATTTCTTCCGTGAACTGCCCCGCGAGATGTTTGAGTCGGCTGAGATCGACGGGGCTTCGTCCTTCACATTATTCTGGCGGCTAGCCCTGCCAACTTCGGCTCCAGCGTTGGTATCTCTGGCAGTCTTTCAGTTTATGTGGGCATGGAACGATCTACTTGGTGCGCTGCTCTTTTTGGGCGGACGCTCCGACGTTGCGCCAATGACGGTCACGATCAGCAATCTCGTTAGTTCGCACGGCGAGGGCTGGCAACTATTGACCGCCGCTGCCTTTGTTTCGATGCTGCTGCCTCTGATCATTTTCCTTACCCTTCAGCGCTACTTCATTCGCGGGATTCTGGCTGGATCGGTGAGCTTGAGCATTTGGAGCAGTAATTGCCGCCGCGTGACGAGCCTGCGGTCAGCGTGCCCTTACTCCCAAATAATTACAACCAGATGGAGGATTTAGTTTGGCGGCGTCTCGATAGTAGTCATTTTGTAGCCCTCCCAAGACTGTTCGACATCGCACAGATTCGTCGGCCGTCGAAATGGTTCTTGGAATAGGTGTTTGCTGGGCTAAAGCCTGATGCGGGCGAGCGCTATTGTAGTAGGCAATGTATTCGCCCAGGACTCGCCGCAAATGGGGCTTGTCGAGACATTCGTTGCGGACCGTTCTAACCCAACGCTCGGCGTAAGCATTGGAGTTGGGAGCGCGTACTGGCGTGTGGATGACATGGCTATGCTCGGAGACAAAGATTGTGTCGAACGCCTCGGTGAACTTTGAATCATTGTCGTGGATCAGGAAGTGAACAGG
>WNFL01048916.1_pt1 | contig 14302 bp, 12 predicted proteins | sample 5400361 | NCBI WGS metagenome assembly WNFL01 (sample SAMN13153351, study PRJNA577476) | soil metagenome | isolation source: 40 cm soil on Douglas fir-dominated hillslope | place: USA:California | collected 2013-09-17
GGATCTTTTATTGTTGCAAGCACTCCCATGAATTCATTAAACTTCTTGAACGCTTCACCATGAAGCGCATAAAAAATCTCATTCTTGTCTTTGAAGTACAAATAAATTGTTGCCGGGCTATATTCAATTGCTTCGGCAATGTTGCGGATGCTTACGTCATCAAATCCTTTATCGACAAAAAGCTGGTGAGCCGATTCCAAAATCGTTTCGCGCATTTCTTGCCGATCACGTTCTTTTCTTTCTTTCACGCCCATAATTTTTTGTCTTTATACGAGCAAATTTACTAAACAGTGTTCAGTTTAATAACAATGTTCTTAATAATTTCATAATTGGCTGATTCTCAAGGAGAATAAATTCCAGTTTCATTTTGTGAGGATTGTCAGAAAACAAGGGTGATGCAGTTATTCCTTAATTTTGGAAGTGGAGCTGCGAGATCTAATTGTTACCCCTTTGGTTTTGGCTGGTGTATACCTTGGTGCCTATCTAATCCGGCCACTGATAACCGATTCTATTACAAGAAAATATTTTTTCCCTGCACTCTCGTCAAGAATTGTAGGTGCGCTGGCAGTCGGCATCATATATCAGTTTTATTATTCGGGAGGAGACACGTTTAATTATCACACCAACGGAAGTCGAGTAATCTGGGAGGCGTTTATTGAATCCCCTATTGTTGGAGTTAAACTATTCTTGAATGATGCCACTGTGCCTGGAGCTTATCCATTTGTGGCTAGAATGCCTTTCTTCACAGATCACTCATCTTTTGTTGTAATCCAATTAGCAACCATTTTTGACTTATTTACTTTTTCAACGTATTCAGGAACCGCTATTCTGTTTGCGCTCATGGGTTTCGCTGGCTCGTGGCTGATGTTTTTGACATTTTACGATCTGTACCCGCACTTGCACAAATGGCTGGCTTGGTCCATATTTTTCATTCCCTCGGTTTTGTTTTGGGGTTCCGGCATACTCAAGGATACGATCACATTTGCTTGCGTAGGGAGTATATTGTATTTGGCCTATATCCTTTTGGTAAAGAAAAGATTTAAAGTAGCCAATGTGCTGCTGCTTTTGTCATCGATTGTAGTCTTGTATCAGGTGAAGATCTACATTCTTTTAACCTTCTTGCCGGCAATGATCTTATGGGTGTTTTTTGAAAATCTTTCTAAAATCAGAAATAGAATAACACGCGTATTTGCTGCCCCGATGGTGATTTTGATTGCAGGTAGTCTTGCAGTTTTTGCTGCCCTGAAGGCCGGGGAAGATAACCCCAAGTATGCTCTCAATAAGCTGGCAGAGACAGCACAAGTTACTGCTTATGACATCCGGTATTGGTCTGGGAGGGCTGCGGGCTCAGGATATTCGCTAGGCGAATTGGATGGAACATTTAACTCCATGCTCAAACTTGCCCCTCAGGCTGTTCTGGTTTCCTTGTTCAGACCCTTTTTATGGGAGGCGAATAATCCGCTGATGTTAATTTCTTCATTGGAAGCTCTCCTTTTTTTGGTTCTCTTGGTAATGGTGTTCATGCGAAGCAATTTTTTCTTTTTGCAGAGCCTTGCTAACTCTACCGTTGTGTTTTGCCTGGGTTTTTCATTGATTTTTGCATTTGCCGTTGGGGTGTCTACTTACAATTTTGGGACACTGGTACGGTATAAAATACCCATGCTACCGTTCTTCCTCATCGGGTTGATTCTAATCGATGACCTTTCGCGCCAGGAAAGAATAAGGAGGCTTCAGAGTTAAGGTTTTCAGATCACTCTTTATCCGCCTCAAAAAGGAAACTGAAATTAGGGCATCATTCAAATAGGGATAAAAAAGTCTTTGTGTTAGAAAGGATTGAATAATTCCGTTCCACTGTTTTTCGCCCTTCTTTTCCTAAATCTTTCCTAAGGGATTCATCCTCAATCAGCGATGACAATAGCTTTTCCCAATCATCAATATCCTTTGCGATTAGGCCGTTTACTCCGTTGCTGATGATGCTTGTGTTTACACCTACTGCAGACGCGACCGTGGGTTTTTCCATCGCCATATACTGAAGTGCCTTAAATCCGCATTTACCTTTAGTCCATTCATCATTGGGTAAAGGCATGATTCCTATATCAATTTCTGCGAGATTTGATACCTCCGTGTCAACCGACCATGGTTTAAAGACCAGGCGGTCTAATTGTAAGTCAGAAGTCTTGTCAGCAATCACGCAAAAACTCACCATTGGATACTTTTCCTCAATGTGTTGAAGTACCTGCTCAACGTCTTTCAAATATTTTAGCGTTGAATGCGAGCCAGTCCACCCGATTACGATTCTACCATCTTCATGAAACCGATGGAGATTTTTATTGGAAACTTTTTCAGTATCAACCGTAGTAGGGTTGACAATCACTTTTTCATTAAACTGCTTGGCATAATCCGCGAGATAAATATTACCTGCACTTACCCTATAGCTCCATCTACAAACGCTTGTCACTTTGCCGCGCCACCGAACGGCTTTTTCAATCCATGATTCTTTTTTATCGGTAAGCCAGATCGCATCGTCAAAATCATAGATAATTTTTTTTCTGAAAACTTTAGCAATGATCCACTCGAAAACAGGCGGCCCAATGGGGGCTACTTCGCGATGAATAAAAACGAAGTCGTAATCAGTTATCTCAGAAAACAAGATAAACCGCTTGGCAAATCCGCCAATTATCGCGGTTGCTTTAAGAAAGACGCTCCCTCTTTTATAAAAAACCTTCCAATTGTCAGGTTCTAAAAATGATTTCACCTTGTGTTCAATGCCCTTTTGAGAAAGAAAAGCAAAGTACTGCTCAAACCGAAATCGCTGTGATGGCGACTGTCCAATAGGATAAGGTACAAGGAAAAGAATTTTCATAGTAACTTGTCGCGAAGTTGCGGAATAGAAAATTAATTTCCGCCTCACTCTATGCCCGAGTTAATAGAATACAAAATAGAATCAAATCGCAAGTTTTTCCGTTGGGGTGATTTGTGGCGTTACCGAGAGCTGTTTTATTTTTTCACCTGGCGCGATATCAAAATCAAATACAAACAAACAGTGCTCGGCTTCTTATGGGCAGTACTTCAGCCGTTAATGATGATGCTCATTTTTACTTTCTTCTTCGGAAGAACCTTGAATATTCCTTCGCAAAGCCTCCCATACCCCGTTTATGTTTTTTCGGGACTACTGATCTGGAACATGTTTTCTTCGGGCCTTACCAGTGCATCCAATGGCATGGTAAACAACTCTTCCATTATCAAGAAAATTTATTTTCCTCGTCTTATTATTCCTGTCTCTTCTATTTTGGTCTCTCTGTTTGATTTTCTGATGGCTTTTATCCTTTACGTTGCATTACTTGTTTTTTATCAGCAGCCTGTATCATGGCAAGCTATTTTTATTTGGCCTTTGGCTATACTTGTAACAATCATTGCAACGCTAGGGCTTGGAGCCTGGCTCGCGGCACTCAATGTAAAGTATCGCGACTTTCGCTATGTGATTCCTTTTTTAGTGCAGATCTTATTTTTTTTAACACCCGTGATTTACCCGATCTCTATGCTTAAGTATCCGTTGCTGCAATACATTTTGGTTTGTGCACCTATGTATGCAGCCATCGAACTTTTCAGATTTCCTCTCACAAATGCTCTCCCTGAAATGTATTATTTGAGTATTAGTCTAGCATCTGGATTAGTCTTTTTGATTGCTGGTATATTTTACTTTAAAAAAACCGAAGATTTCTTTGCCGATTTTGCTTGAGTGATGAAACCGATTCTTGAAATACGAGATATAGGCAAGAAATATAAAATTCAACATCTCACAGGGGGATACCTGAGCCTGCGAGAGAGGTTGGTAAGCTTCCTCAAGTTTAAACGTAACCAAGTAGAAGATTTTTGGGCGCTGCAAGAGGTATCTTTTGATGTGCAGCCCGGTGAGTCCATTGGAATTATTGGGCGTAATGGTGCAGGGAAATCAACAATGTTAAAAATCCTTTCGAAGATAACCCCTCCTACTACTGGCCATATTATTTCTCGAGGGCGAATTGCTAGCTTACTGGAGGTTGGTACTGGTTTCCATCCTGAACTGACAGGCCGCGAGAATATATTCTTCAACGGTTCCCTATTAGGAATGAAGCGCAAAGAAATCGAAACTAAGTTTGATGAGATCGTAGATTTCAGCGGTGTTGAAAAATTTCTCGATACTCCGCTAAAACATTTCTCCAGCGGCATGCAGCTACGTTTGGCGTTTGCTGTGGCCGCGTTTCTTGAAAACGAAATCCTCATTGTTGATGAGGTCTTGGCTGTAGGAGATGCTGAGTTTCAGAAAAAGTGCCTCAGAAAAATGGAAGACGTAACCGGGAATGGCAGAACCGTACTTTTTGTAAGTCATAACCTTCAGCCATTGAAGGCTATTTGCAGGTCTGGCATTTTGCTGCGCGAGGGAAAGCTTGCCCTAGCTGGGAATATCGATGACGTAGTGAACGAGTATATTTCCTACCATGCCAACAGAGGCACAATTGCTTCTGGAATCCATTACTTCCAGCCGCATGTCTGTGTGGAGAGGGTTTTGCTAAACGATTCTGAGGAGAATTCTGTCACCGTTGAAAACAACCACCTAAATATTTTGTGCGAAGTAGTATTTTTTAAACGCACTGCTTTCGAGTTGGACGTACACCTTAAGAAACAAGAATTCACGGTTGCAAGCTATGCCAATTTTGTGCGCCATGAAGTTAAGATTTTTGAGCCAGGTAAGTATCGACTGAATTACCAAATTGAACTGCCCTCGTTGCGATCTGGAAAATACAAACTGGATCTCTACTTCACCGAGCCATTTATTTCTTGGTTTGCCGTCACTGAAAATATCATCGATGTGGAAATTGTGAACGGTTCGCATCATGCCTTTCTTAGCAACTCAACCCTAAAATGGGGCAGTGCCTTGCTGCAAGGAACGATGAAGGTTGATCCTGCCAACTGACCGATGACAATGAAAGACGAATGCATCCATATCGCTATAGCGTTTGATCAACATTACTTGCTACAGTTTTATGCATTGGCAGCCTCCGCCTTTGACAGTAACCCTAAAACTTCGCTTACCTTCCATTGCATCACCCGCGACATACCCGAAAAAGAAAAATTATTGATTGCTGACTACCTGGAAAATAATAATAGCACCGTCAATTTCTACAAAGTGGATGAACAGCTGATTTCGAATTTTGTTACCATGAATCATTGGAGCACTACAGTCTATTATAAAATTTTTTTTCCGTTAATAGTAAGCGAAGAAGTTGACAGAATTTTGTATTTAGATACCGATACCTTGATTGTAAATTCCTTAAATGAATGGTACCATTTGGATATGCAGGGCTATCCATTGGCCGTTGTAAAGGACATGCATGTGCGCAAACAGGTATTTTCAGACCTTCATGAAAGAGAAGATTATTTTAATTCAGGGGTCATGCTGATCGATGTGAAGAAATGGAACACATTGAAAATATCCCAGGAAACTTTTCACTTCTTAAGCCATTATCCCGAGCGAATCATATACGTTGACCAAGATGCATTAAACGTGGTGCTTGAAAAAAAGTATTTGCTTGTGTCAGAAAGATTCAATTACACTTACACTCACCTAATGGCGGACGCTTCAGGCAACGAGCTGAAGAAAATATTGAAAAACCTGGTCATCATTCATTTTACTCTCAGCCGACCATGGCACTTTTTGTGCCAAAACAGATTCAGGAATTTGTATAGTTTCTATCTGCGCAAGTCTCCAAAAAAGGGAGAACAAGCTATTACCGATTTTTCGTTTTCGAAGATTCCAGCATATCTTAAAATAAGAATTAAAGAACAGTATTCTGACATGCCGCAACCCGTGAGAAATGCGGTAAAGGCAATGCGCAGACTTATCGCTTTATTTAAAATCACATCTACTCGCGAGGTTTTGCTAATCCTTTTTCACCATCAAGTGACCAGAAAGCTGGCCCAATCCTATCCCGTGCTACAGAGGCTGCTTATTTTTAGCATTCAGTGCGCAGATAACCGTATTCATATGTCAAGACATTCCAAAGAAATGTTGCTGTTGAGCTGGCAAAATAAAAATAAGGATGTTCAATTGTATGTTCGAAAATACACTCGAGATCTTCTCGTCTTCGCTCAATTTTTTATTGAAAAAGAATACTCGGAACAATACATCGAACCGTTAAAAATTAAATACTCAAAAAAAATCAATTTTATTGGTGATGCGGGTGCTAACATTGGGTGTTCGGCATTTTATTTTCACTTCCTTTTTCCAGATGCCAAAATTGTATGCATTGAACCTGAGACGTCCAACTACACTCTCCTCAGAAAAAATATACTGCTCAACAATGCTTCTGAGATAATTGCTATACAAAAAGCGGTTTGGAATGAAGTAACCCAGTTGGAGCTTATGCAAAGAGATTGGTCCCCTGATGGATTTCATGTAATGAAAAAATCAGAGCCTGATCAAGTGATTTCAAAGATCCCGACTACTACTTTTCCCCAGTTGATGCAAGATTTTGGTTACGCCAAAATAGATCTTCTCAAGATGGATATTGAGGGGGCTGAACAAACCATTTTCAGCGATGAATTCCACCTGCAAATATTCCTTTCAAAGACGGAGCGATTGGTCATTGAAGTGCATAAGGAATTCATAAGCGCGCAATCAATTTGCGAGCTGTTGGGAAACGCTCATTTTGAATGCATGACAGTAACAATCAAAGGGCAACCAGATGTAGTTCTAGCTAAGAAAACAAACCAAGAAAATTAAGTTTCCTTTTTTTGAATTTAGTAATACAATCTTTCGGTGGCGAGTCGGAATACAAGAGAGCGATACTTGCTATCTGGAGTTTTTATGCTGTCTTAAAGAATCCTGTAGTTTCTTCTCAGGTGATTTTCTTCACTGACGCCCCGACTTACTTCAAGAAGTATTTGGCAGATTTACCAATCAGATTTGTTTTGCTGACACCCGAGAAGATTAGTCAAATGAAGGGGGAAGTCAATTTTTTGCACCGCTTGAAAATCGCGTTGATCGAAGAGGCTTTTAGCCTTACCCAGTCAGACTTACTGTATGCGGATTCGGATACTTTTTTTACCGATGACCCGGCTCGGTTGATGAGAAGAGTAAGTGCACAAACTTCGTTTATGCATGTGTGCGAATACCGGTTTGATTCTTTGCTGAAAATGGATCTGCCGGCCGGTGCCAAGTTTCACGCTTTTGTCAAATGTATTTCGGAAAATAAATTTCCGATGCCTGATGGGTCACAATTGGTAGTCACTACAGATCAATATTCCTGGAACGCTGGCGTAATGATGCTTCACGCTGCTCATGTAAAATTGCTTCCGCAGGTCTATGCGCTTACTGATCATTTTTATTTATCCACGCAAAATCACGCCAGTGAACAGTACGCATTTTCAGTAGCACTTCAAAACAACTCGAACATCGAGGCTTGCGATGAAGTCGTTTATCACTATTGGTACAGGGTTAAAAAGCAGATCATAGATCTTTTTCTGAACAAGAAAATGACGAAAACGTGGGGCGAGCTACTGGAGGGTGATAAGAAACGTATGGTCAGCGAATGGGTAGAAATTCTGCCCCGGTATCTCAACAATCATGTTTTGCTGCTGCGCGATAAAGCCATCCAAGCATTTCATGAAAACAGATACAGTGAAGGCTATCGATTTGCAATTAGGGCAATGCTCAAAAATCCTTTTGCACTCTCTTTTATTAAAGACGTATTTTATCACTCAAAACGGTGGCTGATAAGAGCAGTATAATATCCACATTAATAAAAAAAGCGTTCGCGTCTCTGGCACGAAGAGAATGGTCTTGGGTGTTGATTAAGCCTTTTGCAAAGCTGGGCGCGTTTCTTTGGAACTCTCGAAACGAATTTATTGCAAGCCAGGAGTTTCATCTCCAAAGAAATACTGAGGATATTTTTTTTAGAGAATTTTTCCCTGAAAAAAAGGTGTTGAACGGTCCATTTAAAGGATTGCTTTACCCTTCTTTTTCTTCTGTAGGAAGTGCGCTTTTTCCTAAACTAATTGGTTCCTATGAAAAAGAGATTCACCACATTATTGAATCTCTGCTTAAAGTGGACTACTCTGAAATAATAAATATAGGCTGCGGAGAAGGATATTATGCCGTAGGCCTTGGTCTGCAATTTCAAACAGCCAAGGTATTTGCTTTTGATACCGATGAGGAAGCTCGAAGGCTATGCCATGAAATGGCGCTTATAAACGGAGTGGCCGACAAGGTAATTGTTGGTTCGTTATGCACCCCCTTATTTCTCAAAGATTTTAAATTTACCTCACGGGGTTTGATTATTTGTGATTGCGAGGGTTGCGAAGGAAGTTTGTTCGATAAATTCAATTTGCCCAGTTTGATAAATTGTGATTTACTGATTGAGACCCATGATTTTATCGACATTGAAATTTCTGATCGCCTCAAGAGTCTTTTTTCAAAAACACATTTTGTCCAATCGATCTACAGCATAGATGATATTCTAAAAGCTAAAAGCTATGCTTTCGCAGAAACAACAAATTTTGATTTGAAAACAAAAAGAAAGCTTCTGGCCGAAGGGCGTCCTGCTCAGATGGAGTGGATTTTCTTTAAATCAAAGAGAGACCAATGAATGCTCTAGCAATCAAAGTTGGGTTTTGCGTAGCCTACGATTGGATACTGCTTCGTTATTCTCTGCCTTTAGTATATGATCGCGCCAATGTAATTTGCCTCTCCCTTGACCAGAACCGGGTTTCATGGGGCGGCGAAAAATTTGAGTTTGACGAAAGGCCGTTTCGTGCCTTCCTGAGGGAAATAGATACGCAGAAGAAGATTATAGTATTGGAAGAGAGCTTTTATAAACCTGAACTATCGCCCATGGAGAATGAAGTAAGGCAAAGAAATATAATGGCCGAGTTTATGGGGATCGAAGGATGGCATATTCAATTAGACTGTGACGAATATTTTATCGGGTTTGAACTGTTTGTCCAGTTTCTGAAAACAGACGCTCCCCGGCTATCCGCTAATATTTGTTGTGCATGGATAACCTTGTTCAAAAAACTACCAAACGGTTATTTAATTATTGACCCACAAAAGAAAACAAGGGTTGAAACGATTGCTGTGGCCTCTACCTCACCTCGGTATCAGTACGGAAGAAAAAACGGTTACTCTAATTTTTACACCAAGTTTAAAATCCTTCATCAATCCTGGGCAAGAGCAGAGATTGATATCGTGCAAAAGATAAATAATTGGGGGCACAAGAATGACTTCGATGCCAAACGGTTTATTGACTTTTGGAAATCTTTGGATGAGTCTAATTACAAAGAAGCTTTAAACTTCCATCCTATTGACCCTCCGATATGGCCTTCTTTGCGATTTGTGCCGAGCTCTTCAATAGAAGAACTTATAAGAATAACGCCCCCTTTTTATAGTTTTTCAACGTGGGACTTGCGGCTTAAGAATTCAAAGGTGCTTTCTAAAATTAAGCAACTGTGGTATTTGATAAAATAATTGTCTGCTTCGCATAAAAATTCATTTACATATATTAAATAGGAAATCTTATCATGCAGAGACCTGACGTGACCATAGTAATCCTCAATTACAACACCTTCAGACTTGTGCACCAATGTATCCAAAGCACTCTGGCTGAAACGCAGAAAGTCAAAATGGAAATAATAGTGGTCGACAATGGTTCTAGCGAAAGGGATCCGGAAGATTTAAAAAAACTTTATCCGGAAATAACTTTGATAAAAAGTATGGAAAACTTAGGTTTTTCTAAGGGGAATAACTTGGGAATACAACGGGCCAATGGGAAATATATCTTGTTGCTAAACAGCGACACGCTTTTGAAAAACGATGCCGTTTCGATTTGCAAATTCTTTTTGGATGACAATCCAAATATAGCCGTAGCCACTGCCAGGTTGGAATATCCAAACGGCAGGATTCAGCATAACTGCCAGCGGTTTCCATCTGTGCGCTGGCTGCTTTACGAATGGCTCCGGCTGCAGAAGATTTTCCCCTCTCTTAAAAATAAGTTTTTCGGCTCCTTCTTTAGCTATCATTCGATAGCTTATCCTGATTGGGTGTGGGGTACATTTTTTATGTTCAGAAAAGATTTGCTCAATCAATTACCAAAACAAAAACTTGCGGATGATTTTTTTTTGTACGAAGAAGATATGCAATGGTGCATGGATTTTTCGCGGCTGGGTTATAGAATTGCATATTTGCCAAGCGCTCATGTGGTTCACTTGATGGAAGGAAGTGGGGGTAAGAAAAACTTCTTAATGAAGCAGAACAGAAAAATCTTTATGCGGTTGTACTACTCAAGTTGGGAAAGAGGAGTGATAAAAATTTTGAATTTTATGCTTACCGGAAAGTATGGATATTAAGCAAAGTATAATTGTTCCTACCTACAACGGTTCAAAAAGAATTATAACACTTTTGAAAGCACTGAACAAACAATCAGTAACAGACTTTGAACTGATCGTGGTTATTGATGGCTCTTCAGACAACACTGCCGAAATCGTTGAACCCTATTTGTCTCAATTCTATTCGTCAAAAATAATTCATCAAAATAATCAAGGACGTTCCTCCGCGAGAAACCGAGGCGCAATAGAATCTCTAGGAGCAACACTTATTTTCTTTGATGACGACATGGAGCCGTTTTGTGATTCAGTTGAACGACATCTGAATTTTCATAAAAACAATAGTGGTTTGCTTTGTGGAAATCAAACTGAAAATGAAAGCGCTGAGAAGACGGATATTCAAAATTACAAGGCCTTTCTTACCAAAGAATGGACAAAAAAATATTCAGGTGATCTCAATAGGTTAAACCTCGCCAATCTTTTTTTCACAGGCGCTAATTGTTCTATGACTCGTAATGCATTTGAGCAGTTAAAAGGGTTTGATGAGCGCTTAACTGACGCTGAAGATTACGACTTTGCCTACAGAGCAATCAAACAAAATATTCCCGTTTTTTTTGATCAGCGTAATTTGGCTGTGCACAACGATCCCATCACATGTGTAAGTTATGTAAAGCGAATTCGGCAGTATGAGCGAGCACAGCAAAAACTAATTGAGCTTCATCCGGACAGAGAAAATAGGCGAGTTACACCATCTGCTTTCAACCATTTGGCTTACAGATTTTTTGCTTTCAATTTCTTGCCTCAGGCAATAGATCGGCTTAGTATATTTATGGCAATACCCAAAAGAATACGCTATCGATTATATTCAATAATAATTCAATCTCTGGCAATAGAATTTCCAGAAGTGAGGCTATGAATCGGCTGAAAGTTGTTTATCTCATTTCCGAAATTCAAAAATCACTTGCCTTTGAATGGATTGCAAAATCAATTGATCCCAAAAAATTTGAACTTTCTTTTATTCTGCTTGGTCGGCCAAACACTGAAATAGCGAATGAATTAAGAAAACTAAATGTAAAAGTTATAGAGTTTCCTTTGGGCAGCAGGTTCAATGTTGTCATTTCCTTTTTCAGAGTTTTAACATCCTTATTCGGAATAAAACCAGATGTAATCCATACGCATCTTTTTTACGCCAACCTCATTGGCCTTTCAGCAGGCTGGCTGCTAGGGGTTCCGAAGAGGATCGTGACCCGGCACCACGCGATGGTTCATTACGATGAGTATCCGCAGGGTTTGAAATGGGATAAATACATTAACTTGATAGCCTCTCATGTCATTGCTATTTCGCAAAACACAAAGAAAATTCTGACATTACTGGATAAAGTTGAAGAACGAAAAATCAGAACTATTTATCATGGTTTTGATATCGACTATTTTCAAAATGTAAGCCCAACCAGGGTGCAGGAGCTTAAGAACAAATATGGTACTCAAAATAAATACCCTGTAGTTGGTATGATTTCACGCTACTTGGCTTTGAAGGGAATTCCCTATGCAATTACAGCTTTCAAACAATTGATTGAAGATTTTCCAAACGCACACTTAGTATTGGCTAATGCTAATGGCAATTATAAAGCCGAAATTAAAAAGGCATTGCAATCCTTGCCCGAAGGATCATTTACAGAAATTGATTTTGAAAATGAACTCGCTGCGTTATATAAGCTCTTCGATGTGTATGTTCATGTGCCTAAAGATGCCCTGAGTGAGGCTTTTGGTCAGACTTATGTTGAAGCTTTGATCAGCGGCATCCCCTCCGTTTTTACTTTATCAGGTGTTGCCCCTGAGTTTATCATCCATGAATTTAATGCGTTGGTTGTCCCGTTTCAGAATTCAGAGGCCATTCATGAAGCGATCGTACGAATACTTTCCGAGCCGCAATTAAGAAGCAATCTTGGCGCAAATGGAAAGTTATCGGCAAATTTGTTTTCAATTAATAACATGATCAGCTCGTTGACCAAACTATATGCGGAGTAGTCCCTACTTTTCAGTGGTTATTCCGACATACAACCGTGCAGAATTAATTCCGGCAACACTCGACTCTGTATTGGAGCAAATTTTTTTTGACTTTGAAATCATTATTGTTGACGATGGAAGTACCGATGGCACAGCTCGATTCATAGCGCCATATCTCTTTGATAAAAGAGTTCATTATTATAATATTAAAAATTCAGAACGAGGCGCAGCACGTAATTATGGAGTCAGTAAATCAAAAGGTCAATACATCACTTTTCTTGATTCAGATGATATTTTCTTACCATGGCATTTGAAGACCGCTGCAGACAAAATTGAATTGGCTAATTCACCCCCGGTCTTTCACTTAGCTTACGAAATTCTTCACCCGAGCGGGCGCGTAGATTCTCTTCCAGAGCTGCCTACCATGATAAACGAAAAGCTGTTAGAGGGAAATTTCTTGAGCTGTATGGGAGTTTTTCTTCAGAGATTTGTAGCGATAGAAAATCCATTCGATGAAGATAGAAACCTGGCAGGCTCTGAGGACTATGAACTGTGGATGAGGATTGCAGCACGCATGCCTATTTTAACTTTTAAAGAAGTGACCTCTCGGTTGATCAATCACGGGGAGAGAAGTGTTATCACGGCTAACCCCAAAAAATTGATTGAACGAATTGCCCTATTAGACCAAAAACTTCATGCCGACCCGTTTTTTAGTAAAAAATTTGGGAGCAGCAGTGAGAAGTTTGGCTCTTACCGAACGCTTTACCTTGCGCTGCACTTAGCACTATCCGGAGAGCGTTGGATGGCTTTCAAAAGCTTATTACTCACGATATATTTGTATCCCTTTGTTGTGTTCACCTACAGGTTTATGGTCGCGCTAAAGAAAATTACACTCTGGTAGTTATGTGCGGAATTGCAGGAATCGTTTCATTGACATCTCCGAGACAAGCCGACATCATGGCAATGACCAAGGCCATCGCGCATCGAGGGCCTGATGCGGAAGGATATTATATGAAAGACCAAGTGGCTCTAGGTCACCGAAGACTAAGTATTATCGACCTTGATGCTCGAAGTAATCAGCCCTTTCAGTCACAGAATGGAAGGTTCGTGATTGTATATAATGGTGAAATATTCAATTTTAGAAAAATTGCTGAAGATCTTAATGCCCACGGAGTAACTCTTAAAACTACTTCGGATACTGAGGTAATGATTGAAGCGTTTACTCTGTGGGGCGTTGGATTTGTTCACCGGCTGAACGGAATGTTTGCATTTGTTATTTACGACACGTTTGAACAGAAACTTTTTATTTTTAGGGATCGGTTCGGCAAGAAACCATTGTTCTATTACCTGGATGACAACACTTTTCTATTTGCCTCTGAACTTAAATCTATTTTAAAACATCCCGCTGTTTCTACTGGACTATCTTTCGATCTCACCACGATCTCGACTTTTCTTCAATTGGGCTACATCCCTCAACCTAAGACATTTTATAAGTCCATTTATAAATTCCCAGTAGGCCGCTATGGAATTCTTTCGTCAGATCTTAAGTTATCACTGCTCCCTTACTGGAATATTTCACACTATATCACAACTACGCGCACCATCTCAGAAGGAAATGCTTTCAGTCAACTAAAAGATTTAATAAATAATGCTGTGCACTCTCGTCTTGTTGCAGATGTACCCGTCGGGATTTTTTTAAGCGGTGGTATAGATTCCAGCCTGGTTACGGCATCCGCATCCAAGGTTGCCCGGTTAAAGACTTTTTCAATTGGCTTCAAGGAAAGCAAGTTTGATGAAAGCGCTTACGCTAAAAAGGTGGCCAATCATTTGAATACTGATCACTGCAGTTATATGCTCAGTGAACGTGAAGCCGTTGAAATGGTGGATCAATATATCAATCATTTTGACGAGCCTTTTGCCGATACCTCTGCTATTC
>WNFL01391095.1_pt1 | contig 14302 bp, 21 predicted proteins | sample 5400361 | NCBI WGS metagenome assembly WNFL01 (sample SAMN13153351, study PRJNA577476) | soil metagenome | isolation source: 40 cm soil on Douglas fir-dominated hillslope | place: USA:California | collected 2013-09-17
GCAGGTTGAATACATTGATGTAAACACAGACCTTTAAAATCCAGCACACCCATACGTCCATGGCTGCAACCGACTCTGTTGCACTCCTTGCATTGGAAAAGCGCGGTCCCCCTCTCAAGCGGGTGCACCTTGTTCACTTGGGGGCGATACTCCTTGAGCCCCTTTCCCTTCCCATACCCGAACAGCTTCATCACATCGACCTTGGCGCGCTTGACCCACTGCTCCAGCTGGTCGTGAATGCTCGTTTTGATCGCATCGCTCTGCAAATCCTCCTGGAGGCTCTTGGCCGCATCTCTGCGTTGAAGCGCGTGCAGGATCGGCAAGTTGCGGAAGACTGGTAAATTTGGGAGGATTGGGGCATCGAAGTCCTTGTAGTAGTTTTTGATGTCATCGCGTCGGGTGGCTAAACGCCGTTCTTGTGCGAGACATTCGCGCGCGTCAGCAATGACACCGGTTTCTTCAATGATGCGCTCTTCGTATGGCTCTATTACTAAATTGGCGTGTTAACGTGTGCGCTGAGGGTGGGCGTCAAATCTGGTGCTTAACAAATGAACACACCTTTCGCGATTGGTTCGTAAAAGCGTCTGTGACACAGTTCTTTGACCTGCATAAAGGTCACGCTCTTCTCTATGTCATGTATCTTCAAGCAACGCTCCATCGCGAACGACTGAAAGCTAATTCAAGGTATGAAGGTGATAAGCAGGAGAAGGCGGAAGAAGGCGGAAGAACGTACTGCCGGGCGTGTTCGACTTTGATCAGTACCTCATATTTTCTGCTCCAGCCCTGCAGCATCAGAAATTGTTGATAGCGCTGGTTTTGGATCTCTCTCTGCCCAGCATATGTCTATTAGGTGAAACAACGTCAGAGTAATCAGACCACTGAACTGAGTACGCACACTCATGAGAGCATCGAAGGCTTGAGAATTACCTTTGGCCTGGAAATACTTCTGGGCAAATGCTTGAATGGCCGATTCCAATTGCTCCGTCAAGTAGAAAGCCATGGGTGAACCTAATCAATCATAAATTGAGACGCCCCAAGTGTCACCATAGATATGGGTACTCACCCGGCCCGTGCCTCGAAGTCTCCAGGGGATCCAAATGAACCGACGCACAGAGTGCAAGGGTATGCAAGAGAGGCTTATCGGTTTCCTCAAACACTGTCCTGAGGAACTCAATTTGATTAGCGAGGGTGGTAAATTTGCCGCGACCAAAATCAAGGCTGAAGAGACCTAAACCAGAACTACGCGAAGCAGAATTAGATGAGGATTGCAACTCCGATGGGATAGGGACACACGAAGAGAGAGATAAATCCCACTCCCTTTGACACGCTCTCTAAATAAGTTTTTCTCAGTGTATACGTCGTGGGACTGGGAAACCACGAACCCTGCGACAGAGGCGAGCTCGATACGCATAGGAATGAAACATTCTACTAGTGTGCTCCTGGCAGATGTAGCACTTTCCAGAATCAAATATCATCGCCGCGTATGCTGGTTCTGGCATGTTTGGTGGTGGGTCCGGAATCACGAATAGAAAGTCCGGACCTATCCGTGCTTGTTTCCACATGAAGGAAGAACCAGGATCGCAGAGTATTCTGCAAAAACATTTTGATGTACGAGCGAGCGAGAGTAACTCGGGTGGGCGCGTGTAGGAGAGGATTTCCGCCAACACCTCCAATGGTAATCGGAGCAAATGGCACTTCTGCGCACTTTCATGTGATACGGCCGGCAACGCGCTCGTAGGCTGCCGTTTAGCCCCCTCCAATCGCGGCGGCATCGTTGGTTCAGGTTGAAGTTACCAGCGTTGTTTATGGCGAAGCGGGAATCGAGGGATGTGTATGGATGGCAAGCTTGGGTGATGGCCAGGTCGATCGGGCCCTTATGGTAGATATCTCCAAAGAGTCTGACCTTTCTGTTCGTGGCTCTCTGGTTTATTTTAATTGTTGATCTTGTAATCTTCCACGCGCCGAATCCCAGGTAAATACTATTATCTAATACATGAGGTAGGTGCACGCCGTTGCTACACGCGGGCGTCAGAACTAGTGAAAGCCTGGACGTAAACTCAACAATGTTCACAATATCATGTGACTTGCTTGTCAGCTCACTGGGATTAATGGTATTATGACACCACATAGGCACAGTTCATGAGTTGGATACACGCCGTTGTTACACGCAAGCGTCAGAAGCAGTGAAATCCTCGACATAAACTCGAATTCCTGTGTCGATTTAGGCCTGTTCTCAATGAATACAATATCGCCTGATTGGCTTACCAGGTCACTGGGATTCATGGAATTTTCACACCACATAAACACAAGCCATCTTGTTCTTTCCTGCATCCTCCGTTCAAGAACCTTGCTAGGATGCTGGGCCTCCTTGACAAGATACTCCTCAATAAAATCTCAAAGCTCCATCCTTTTAACGTCCTGCCAATTCGACAGGTACCGCATCCAATTTTCCAACTAACATTGTTGATTGTTCGTTTGTGTCTCGTTTGTGTCCCCTATATCTTATGACGTTTGTTCTCTTGTCTGTTATCTTTATGGCGTTTCCTCTATTGCATATATTTCTAGTCCGACGTTGGGGAAGGGATTCCCCACGGTTTTATCCCTCACCGCGGTCGATCGCGGTTACGAGGGAGTGACGATAGAGAGAGCGTTCGGATGGAAGACAGTCAAAGTACGAACTAGCCTCAAGAATAGGGGCCCATAACCTGTATAAGATAAGGCTAGAACGACATGGGCGAGGGGTCAAACCGTGAGGAATCCCTTGCCCAAAGTCGGACTAGAAATATATGCAATAGAGGAAACGTCATAAAGAGAACAGACAGGAGAACAAACGTCATAGATATAGGAGACATAAACGAGACACAAACGAACAATCAACGTATATATAATGACACCTGTATCTCTAGGTTCGCGGGCTTTGAAGATATGTAATTGACACTCCTACAACACTACAACTTCAAAATCAAATCAGATCAGATGGACGAGATCTTCCCGCTGCGGGCAACTCCTGGGAGGGCTAGCAGAGGAGAGTGCGACAGGCAAAGTTGGCATGGGAAACACTGGACCAAACAAAATAGTCAATTTTCAGAGTTGTTGATGCGGAAAGTAGAGACCTGCAGTTTCACAACGGCCTCGTGGGCCTGTCGCACGAATCGGGGAGTACTCGGAAATGTGGGAATGTCATAACGTGACTGGCTTTCAGAGTGTGTCAAAGCGCACACATATGGGGTTTCAATCGGGTGACTCTGCTTTCGACCGTGCTCAAGGTGTCCTTGTCCTTCTGGAGAATATAGGGTATGCCGGGACCTTTTGACTTGGAGTTATAGCTGATCATCCTATAGGCAGGAAAATCACAGTTGCACATTCGTAAACTATTCACTGAAGGACGGCGTCAAGGCAAGGCGCCGCATCGGCTACATAAATGATCGTCAAGTGCAACAACACAGAAAAACCGGTGCAAATGGAGATACACGGAGACCACATAGCCGTTCTCATTCGATTGATAATCGGCGAAAGGTTTGACAGTTGCTTCTTTCTTGTGAACGAACTGGGACCATAAAATACTGAGTTGGTTTGTGGTGTAGGATTGTATGCCCAAAATTTATACTTTTTCCTTCATTGACGCTCGAACCATCCTCCTTGCTGTTACAGTCAAGTACTATTGAGAATGTCTCCAAGCAATCTTCCCTCCGCTTGACAAAGATGGTGAATCCAGTGGATCATTCTTGAGCTGCCAAGCTTGGAGGAACATCACTAGTAATATAATGCACGTTGAAGCCCAAAAACCGACGGTGGCAGGCTCATTGGGGCCTGCGTCGGGATCGACATGGTCCGATATGCCGGTACCTGGGATTACTTATCTTTGACCGTCCTGCATTGCTCACGTGTCTTGCCGGAGCACAATGCGCCCCTTTGCTGAGGGGTCAAACGTGCCCGCAAATGGGTGAAGTAGGAATCAGGGGTCACAACGGTCGTACCACTCGATAAAAACGCGTGCTGGATGGCGTGGGCGGTGTTCGGGAGGTGCCCCGTAATCAGGAGCCCCCATTAGCCAAATCAACAGTGGAGGTAGCAGATGAGAATGTGGGAAAGGGTGGTCACAAGGATGATGAATATTTTAAATTTTAAATTTTAAATTTTCAATTTTCTACCTCACTCCACCAATTGTGCCGGGCGGTGCCAGCAGCAAGCAGGGAACACCTATAATAACGGGATTATTAGCCGATGGGCGGTTCAATGGAGCTACTGTATGACCATGACAAGCTAGAGGGTGGATCACTGGTCGTGTGACGTGGTAGGGAGTCGGCGGTGTTATGAGCAGTATCCGGTGGCGCGTACGTATTACACAGATACAATAAGTGAAGTTAACACGTCCACCGGCCGTGTGACCCGTCAAAATGGGTTTCATAGTACTTTTTAACGAAATAATATAAATAAATATAAATATAAATATAAATTTACATTTACATGTACATAAAACATCATACAGACATATACTTACTGGAATAATCTCCTAATCCATGTGGCGTCTTTGAGCCAAACAAAACCTCATTGACCCTCCCTTTCCCCCATCCCCCAAAGCTCGCAAGATGGCTCCTATGGAGCGCAGAGCTCGCATCTCGCGCACAGAACTCGCTCGCCAGCAGCGCAAGGCTGCCGCCATGAAGAAAGCGGCTCAACGCAAGGAAGATTGGGCTGTGTTGATCCGGCTGCGTACAGAAAGGGAACAGTCGCGAGCAACGGTACACGCCACCGTCCCATCAACCAGTACGCAAAAAAGCCTTAATACTCCATCATTTGCACCTCCAATGCCCGAGTTACCATCCGTCTACCCGTCGATAGATGGCTTGCCCAATGGAAGGATCACCAATTCAAGTTTTGGTGACGAACTCATACAACTGGGTGTGCCAATAGACCCTATGTTTGCGTCCATACCCGTCAATATTGAGGTTGAACAACAGGTTGACGACGTCGTCGGTACCGTTCAACCTCAGCTGCTTCAGGAATTCGAAGCGAGGCAGGCTCAGGAACATGCGACCAATGAGTATAATGACGAAGTAGAGTCAGAGGTAGACCCGGATATCCGTGTCCCGGTGATCCCCGTGGACGATCACTACCCTTCAGGCTCAGATGTGGGCGAAGATACGGACAATGAAAGCGGTGTCAATAAGTCAGCAGGAAATGTGGAAATGGACGAAATGCCTGTTCAAGAAAGCTGGATTGTACAAGGAGCGACATATCTTAACGACGGCGCATCGGAAGCTGCAGTACCAGAAGCCACATCCTCTCGGTCACCTAGACTCCATAGACAAAAGGACAGTGACATAGAGGTAATGCTGAGTCAAAAGAGAACCTTGCCGTCAGGTCTCATCAATGTCTCATCCGAGAATGTCGACAATCCTTTCAAGACGAACTCCTCCTCGTTCTCCTTAAATCCTCAAATTAACACAACCGCTCAAATGACATGCTTCTTGATCATCACTCTTCATTGCCTTGCTGGTCTAGCGACTTCGTGGTGTGAGTTTCTACTCAAATTCTTCGTATTTCTCTTCGAGTCCCTTGGACACGCCGAAATTGCAGCACAAATACCAGATCGACTCCCTACCGCACAGTCCTATGCCGGTCTCTCCACCTACAAGCACCTATTGCTGCCTGTATGCCCCAGATGTGGGGATGTATTTCCTACACGAATCAGCGATCCCACAGAATGTCCACGGTGTTCAGTCCCGCTGTATAAAGGGATTATTCATCCCACCAGTCGTCATAGCATGCCTCGAGCAACACGCAAGGTCGCGCCACGGATTCGCCTCCCGTTCCTCTCCATATCGGAACAGCTAGAGGGCATACTCGGCTCTCCTGGGATGGAGGAGGCAGTTGACTGGTGGAGGACCCTCCCCCGAGAAGAAGGATCGTATCGAAATATTTCAGATGGAAAAATATGGCATGAAATACTTGATGCCGATGGTCAGAGGTTTTTTAGAAGTACTACCGTGAGTGGAAGGAAGTGTGCTCCAAATGGGGAGCTGCGAATCGGTGTTGCCCTGGCAATGGATTGGTGGGTTTATATTCCGCAGTCGTTGGAATGTACTGATAGGAATTTAGGTTTAATGTCACGAGGAGCGCACTACCGAGTAGCTACAGTGCCGCTCCACTCAGTTTCAGCATTGTGAGTCTGCCTCCACACTTACGGTATGTCGAATTTCGCGTTTCTCAGCTAGGTAGTCCTACAGAATCTTTAATTTTCTTAGATTCCGTGTGTCAAATCTAATTCTTACTTCAATCTTTCCTGGACCTAAAGAGCAATCTGGTGATCAAGTCCAGCGCTGCCTCCGTCCAATTGTGAATGACCTTTACGATCTCTGGAAGCACGGCGTGAGGATCAAAACACCTTCTTGTCAGACAGGACGGAGTAAGTGTATCCATACTATTCATGTGCCCCCAATTGAAGTTGTTCCTCACAGCGCGACTTGTTCGAGTTGTCCTTGTTGCTGTAATCTGCGATCGCCCGGCAGCTAGCAAAGTTGGTGGATTTGCTTCGCATAGCCACAGGTTATTCTGTCCACGTGATATGGTGCAAAAGAAGGACCTCCAAACCTCCAAGTGCTTTGCGAAGGACGGTGAGTACCTTCGATTCATGAGGTCAATCCAGTCCTCACACCCACCATTATTATAGCATTCAGAAAACGTACCAACGAATCTCATCGATATCTTGGGGCTAAATATGCGAAAATCGCCAGCCAGACAGCTCGCGACGACTTTGTTAAGGAGGAGGGGACACGCTTCACACAGCTATCGAGACTCCCATACTTTGATACCGTACGGTGCATTGTGATTGATCCTATGCACAACTTAATACTTGGTGCGTCCTCCTCATGGTGACCCCGTCAATGTCGTGCTGGTATGTTTACTAACACTCTATTATCACAGGACTTGTTAAGTCTCATTTCTACGACATTTGGATTCAATGCAAGATCCTCCGCCCCAAACATGAGCTCAAGATTCTACACCAAATTCTTGACCAGGTCGCGCGCATGCTATCTACATGTACACCTATTCACATACTGATTACACATTCCAGTTTGAACTACCTGGGCATATCGGACGGCTACCCAAGGTCATTGGCGAATCCAGTGGTCGCGCGCTTTCCGCTGACCAGTGGTTGACCTTAGCACTCGCAGTGGGACCTATAGCAGTGAGTAATACTCTTTTATTCATCTGGTGTACTACTTGAATAACATATTGCAGATTCCCCACCTTTGGGATCGCTGCTCCGAACTTGCTGGCCCAAACATCAAGTCGCGACCTGAACAAGTTACAGCGCAGATCCGTACTAATGTACAGATGAGGAGGGGTGCCGAGGGAAGGGGGACAGGGAAGACTAACCCATCCATGGAAGCCCCAACCCGGGAAGCCGCGAATCTCGATGCAAATATGAGCGAGCCTGTGGGATCGATGTGTCCGGACGAACCATTAAGACTAAGAAGGAGTCGCTGTAGCCGTGTCCCTCTACGTCAAGATAGCCCCAAGCCTGACCACAATATGGAAATCGATAGTGACTCAGAAAATGATGATGACGGGACCTTTGCAGGTACCGAACCACCTCGAAAGGGAAAGGGGAGGGTATTGGGCAGTGATTACTCCCTCAACCCCAGGGATCCAGCCAACTTCCTCAAACTCGCATCAACCCTCAATATTTTCCTTGCAGGCACCCTGACCGACAATGAAATCGATCAAGCAGATAAACTTATACGTGAGTATAATGTAGAACTAATTGAAGTAAGTCCCTCATTTCTAGTAAAGATTGACCCCTAGTAATCGGCTCATATTCTAGCTCTACGGCCCTCAAGTAATCAAGCCAAATCATCACTACTCCACCCATATAGCAGAAAATATACGTGATTTTGGTCCAGCTGCCGGTTTCTGGACCTTCATCTTCGAACGACTGAACAAAACCACACCTGAGGCACTCAAATCCGGGGGCCTTAAGGTCCACTTAAGCCTAGCCGAATTTCCACCTAATGGGGTCCGTCAGCAGTCAGCATCGACTGTATTGATTTGTACGCTAGGCGACCACTTATCAGCTCAGTGGTGATTATTTTACTTCAAGAGTTGCTTCCTCAATACTGGAAACTACTATAGATACCCGTGGTACCCTTCACCACGAAATCGCCGAGGTCATCGATGACTCAAATAATGCCGCTGAAAACTGTAAGTTCCAGGGCAGTCGAGAAGTGTTTAATATGTACCAACCTCTTTTAGGCTCAGGAACGCTGGTATTCAGTCGCAGGTGGATCATCAACGAGTGCGAGCCAGCCCTCTATAGCGCACTCATCAAGTACCTTCGTGATTGGGGTTACAAAGTGAGAGGTGTGACTGAACCGGATGATGACCAGGGGTACCCAGTCCTCCCAACCCATTCCAAATTCTATTCCTTCGTCTTCCACCGACGCGGCAAGTACTCCGCCACCCGACTATCCAAAGCCCAGTCCTTGAGCTTCTCGCTTGTACGCGTCCGGATACCAGATACCGACGGACAGGATGACAGCTGGGTGTGGTGTGGTGTCATCGAGGACCTGGTTGAATTAGCATATGGCACCGAGACGGATGTCTTGGCCCATATGCGGTGGCTCGTGCCATGGAAGGGTGAGTACCTGAATGAATGGAAAAATTAGTAAGTCTCTCTACACATTTAACTATCGTCCAAGCTTATTTGCTCTGGGCTGCAGTCGTGATGCACTTGGTGTTCAGCTCTGGGAGTATGAGCAGTATGCAGGAGCAGAGTGGGATCTGCCACCTCTGGTGGGTATACAGTCCATAGAGTGCCATATAGGGAGGAAGGCGATCACCATAGGAGGATCGACGGTGTGGGCGACAGTGCCTTTGCACCGGGTGAGTGATGCACATCTGGGATACAAGTACTGACTGTTTTTCAGCGAGGATCATATTCTTAGGTGTATTCACTATCAAGCGATACTTAATATTATCTGCACAATTTGTACCAAATTTATTTGAAGGTAAAGTAAGAAGTCTCGCAAAAGCACCTTCCAAGAAGATAAAGAACAACTATTCGGCATGAATATAATCTCCCAACTCATTTCTCGCAACCGGCGCTAACTCCACCGCCTCTCGATGCCCAGCATTGCCGCCGCTTGCATCCTGGGATCCGACCTCTTATATACCCAAGAAATGACCATGTGATACCGGCCTACACGGCCTCAGAATAACCGGAGCACTGAGCGCTCCCATTCAACTCCAAATCCAGACACATCCCGCCGCCTATATAAACCCAATGCCTCTCTGAATAGCGCGAGTAGGTTCTTGATTGAATCCTCTGTAAAGGGGGGGTTACGATTTCTGCGGCAGTTCTTCGCGCCCTCCATGGCGATTCCATCGTCGACGATCCAGGCCTGGATATGGCCCATGGATGACGGCTCACGTCGAGAAACGGGACCTTCGTAAATTGGTGTACTAACACCGCGCTTCCTCAAGTTGCTTGGATCCGCAGCCTCAGCTTTAGCTATCTCCTTCAGTAAATCCTTCAAGCTCTCGAACTGGATAGATAGTACATGAAGAATATGTAAGTGACAGCCTCTATAACCGTTAATAATGATAGACTTACTTCTGTGGTCGTCCAAATTTTCTTCCTTGACATCCATTTCGAGGGAGCATTCTCAATGCCCCCTTTCTTGAGAAATATTGCGACGTCTTTCTCATCAACATCTTCGGGGTTAGACTCCAGGTCCGAGAGTGCATCAAGAGGTACGTCTTTAGCCTCGATTTTCATCTTTGGCAAATCGAGCTGAAGCGCAGCCCTCTCGATCCAGAGATTGGCGCAGTCAAGAACGTTATCATCGGTAAGTCTCTTATGAACCTATATATAGGGTGATTAACTGACTATAATATAATGTGGTTTACCCTCAAAACTGCACATACCGCTCTTGTCCTGGCATCGCGCTTGTTCTGCATATTCAAAATCTCCCGCTTTTCCAATTTCGCTTGATCATTCTCAACCTTCCAGCGCCGTTTCAGTGATTCAAAGTAAGTGATCGCTGACACCTCAATCGCCTCGAGTACTAGTGGCTTCATCTTGTCATTGTTAAGGGTGTCCTTGAGCTCCGAACCTGTCTGTTCATTGTAAGTACCTTTCTCCATAATGTGTGGAGTGAATGTATTCACTTACTGCATCGATATCCTCACAAATTTCGGTCTGGATCCTATCCATCCATGCTCCATTCGCTCGATGATTTGGCCCAAAATTCCAGTCCGGTGCTTGAATCGATCTCTCATGGTCAGTACCATCTCCGATTTTACTGGTTGTACATGGTGATGGTATTTTATCCTTTCCGGGATGCCAGTCGAGAACAAGTTGAATAACGGAGTGGGTCCTTGCCTTCCAGGGCCATAAGAAAGAGTATGTATATGTAGTGAACCGTGGTACGTACCTTTATTGCATCAAGCAAGTGCTGCTCCAACCCGATCTGTCCACGTTTCACCCTTTTCTTGCCCGACCATTCGATACTCCCATGGTCATCCCCTCCTGTCTTGGACAGTATGATGTCGAACAGCTTTTGGATAATGGCATCGCGCTCCTCGATTATGTGGGTAAGGTTTGCCACCTTGCCCCGTCCGACACCCATTATGACGAAGTCCGAATCAATTGAGGTCAAGTCAGCAAACAATTGTTTCACTTCTTGAATCAGCTCCTTTTCGGATGGGCCACTAGCCCGGCCGGCCTCGATCTCAGCCCTACTACGCTTGAGGGCGCGTCGCAAGGAAGGTCGCTCTGCTTGAACACTCGAATCTGAGGGATGCGTGAGAGGCCGACGCCGTGGCACGGTTTTGCCCATGCGTTTTGGCCCCATAGGTGCCGGGGATCGTTCGGGTTGCGAGGGCGAGGGCGGGGGCGGGGGGATAGTCACAGCCTCCTCATCAGCGTTGCTAATGTGCAGGGGAGATGGCAGAGCTGGTAGAGGAGAGGGACGACTCATGGCAAGGTGGATGGGGATAGGTGGAATTGCAGAGTCCTTATATAAATGTAACAAAATTCAAAATTTTACTTACTTTTTTAGCCTTTTTGCGGAATATGGACCTGAGATGGGGATTTGTTGACGAATGGCGAATTGGATCTGCAAACTCAACCTCGACGGAATATTGACGGCGGATTGATTGACAGCGGTCGCAGAAACAAAATGCTACTCACCTCCTCGCAACGCAGGCAGATCCGATCGCTGCTGGGCTGGGCTGGACTGGGCTGGACTGGAAGAACCCCCCCTCCTTAAGCGGATTCGAAGCGGTGACGTGTGTAATTATCTTACAGTGTTATTACAAATAAAGGAAAGGACGAAATGTATACTACTGCCCAAGGTATGCAGTTATGGTACAGCTGGCTACACTTATGGAATGGAAGGAAGAGAAAGGATAGTATGCAGGGCGCTCTACCACTGAGCTACTAGGCCACTTATTGGAGGAATCATTAACCCCTGTACACCGGGGGCAGTGAAGAAGTATGGTGTATGACAGTGCCGCAGCCCACAGCCCTTTTGGGTGTGGCCAACTTGCAGCCGATGATCCCGTGATTCGTAAGAACGCCACTGCGCACAACCACCACCAACAGCGTGTTAGTGAGCCCAGATGGGAATTGGTCCTACTCCCACAACTCATGGAGTGTTCCACAAAAAACCACTACCCTCACGTATGTTATCGCACAACTGATTGACTTTGATTTCATATGGGCCGTCACTCCCTGCAGGGCTGTAGGGGGTCGTTAGATGTAGAGGGGCACCGGGTTTAGTCACCAAACCCTAGGAATTCTCCCTTCCTCTTCGCAAGTTCCATTGATTCGTCCCGGGGAAGCCAGTAATAGTCCTCATTCCGCACGTCGTGAATCTGGTGGATCTAGTCACCCGCCTTGTGCATAAGTTTCCCCTCCCCCATTAATGTGCGTGAATTAGAGAGCGAGTGTGGTGGTCCATACCTTGCCGCTAAATGGGTCCGCAAACTGTTGATGTCTATACACTTCGTGCCCTCCCTTCGACCCACGTCGCCTCGGCCCCCGCTACGGTCTGGGTATTGCGAAACCGGCGATGCGCACAGGCAAACTGGTGCCGCACAACCTCGCAGTTGTGCTTGCCCGACTTGAGCTTGCAACCGAGCGCCGTCCCTTGTATTGGGGCCGGTGGTCGTGATTACCTGCGTGCATGACGGATTTTGTCGGGGCCTCTGACAGTGGCGGAGCTGTCGCACGTGTGCGGTCGGCCCAGAGGATTCCACCCAAAGGTTGGATAGACTGGTATGTGCTCTCGAACATCATTTCGGGGACGCCGTAAGCGCACATCCTGCAGCGAAACCATTTACCCCTGAGATTGGTGGGGCTGGTCGTTTCCTCGTCCCCATGGAGGGCGTTCAAAGCGCACCCGGGGCTAGATCAAAGCAGGCTGTCGCGACCATCAGTATATACTGGACTCCGTCTGCACCAATCAAAGACACTCACAGGTTGACCATTTATTTGGTCCTATCCGCTTTCGACTTCGCAGGCTGAATACACTGATGTCTTTAACATCCAACACGCCCATCCGTCCATGGCTTCTACCGAGTCTGTCGCGCTCCTTGCATTGGACAAGCGCGGTCGCCCTCTCAAGCGGGTGCACCTTGTTCACTTGGGGGCGATACTCCTTGAGCCCCTTCCCCTTCCCATACCCGAACAGCTTCATCACATCGTCCTTGGCGCGCTTGACCCACTACTCTAGCTGGTCGTCGTCACTCTGCAAATCCTCTTGGAGACTCTCGGCCGCATCTCTGCGTTGAAGCGCGTGCAGGATCGGCAAGGTGCGGAAGACTTGCGAATTTAGGAGGATTGGGGCATCGTAGTCCTTGTAGTAGTTTTTAATGTCATCGCGTTCGCGGCTCTTGTGCACGACGTTCGCGCGTCTCAGCAATGACACTGGTTTATTCGATGATGCGCTCTACATATGGCTCTATGACTAAAGTGGCGCGTTAGTGTGTGCGTTGAGGGTGGGCGTCAAGTTTGGTCCTTAACGAATGAACGCACCTTTCGAGATTGGCTCGTCAAAGAGTCTGCGACACAGTGTCTTGGCACGCATGAAGGTCACGCTCTTCTCCATGCCACATATTTGCAAGCAACGCTCCATCGCGAATGACTGGAAGCGATTTCAAGATATGAAGTAATAAGCAAGAGAAGGCGGAAGAACGCACTGCTGCGGGTGTTCGGCGTTGGTATGTTCCTTTAGTTCCTCATATTTCCTGCTCCAGCATTGAAGCCTCAGAAAATGCTGATAGCGCTGGTTTTGGATCTCTTTCTGCCCAGCATGGGTCTACCAGGTGAAACTACGTCAAAACAATCAGACCACTGAATTGATTACTCACACTCATGAGAGCGTCGAAGGCTTGAGGATTACCTTTGGTCTGGAAATACTTCTTGGCAAAAAACGCTCGAATGGCCGATTCCAATTGCTCCGTCAAGTGTATAGCCTTGGGTGTAGAAAGAGAAAAGAAAGGCCAGACCGGGGCTTCGAACCCGGGACTTCCCTTTCTCATGCAGGGCGCTCTACCACTGAGCTACCCAGCCGGTTGTTGGAGGAATCACCAACTCCAACATTGGGTGAACCTAATCACAATTTGAGACGTCCCACGTGTCACCATAGATATGGGTACTCACTCGGCTTATGCCTCGAAATCTCTGAGGGATCCAAATGAACTGACCCACAGAGTGCAAGGGAATGCAATAGAGAATCATCTGTTTCCTCAAACACTGCCTTGAGGAGCTCAATTTGATTGGCGAGGATGGTAAATATGCCCCTAAAATCGAAGGGATCAAAATCAGAACGACGAAAAGCTGGATTAGATGACGATTGCAACTCCGATGAGGTAGATACACACTCTGAGAGATAGCCATCCCACTGCCTTTGATATGGTCTCTAAATAGGTTTTTCTCTGTGTATACGTCGTGGGACTGGCAAAGGCGAGCTCAGTACGCATAGGGGTGAAACATTCTACTAGTATATTACTGGCAGATGTAGCACTTTCCAGAATCGAATATCATCGCTGTTTGGCGCGGGCCGGGATCATAAATCGAAAGTCCGGAGCTATCCGTGCTCGTTTCCACATGAAGGATGAACCAGGATCGCAGAGTATCCTGCAAAAATATTTTGATGTTCGAGCGAGCGAGAGTAACTCAGGCAGGCGGGTATTTCTGCCAATATCTCTCGGAGCAAATGGCACTGTCTACTGCGTATTTTCATGCGATACGGCTGGCTCGTGGGCTGCCGTTTAGCCTTCTTTAATG
>WNFL01390189.1_pt1 | contig 14299 bp, 8 predicted proteins | sample 5400361 | NCBI WGS metagenome assembly WNFL01 (sample SAMN13153351, study PRJNA577476) | soil metagenome | isolation source: 40 cm soil on Douglas fir-dominated hillslope | place: USA:California | collected 2013-09-17
CGCCGAAAATACGCGCCGTCAGTTGATCGAGTTCCGCGACCGCCTGGCCGGACAACACGGTTGTCTCTCGTACTGGGGTAAATCAGCGCAGCCTCGTTATGGTTTTGTGCATGGTAACTTTGCGCTGGCAAACTCCAACCGGGGACAACAGTGCGGGGTCGACAATGAGATCCAGATCCTCGCCGAAACCGGTTGCTATGCCGACATGACGCTGCCGACAGCCGCGTTTCACGGGGCCCAGACCGGCAAGATCAATTCTATCTACGAATGCACGATACCACTGGTGGAGCGGGCGGCGCACCGCGAGGGTCGAGATCTGACGCGAGGAAGGGCCCCGCAAGTCTTTCCGCTAGTTGTGCAGGGACCTCTCATGCTGGACTTCAGGGCCGGTGCCGGCTCCCGGCGATTGAGGATCGAGAACTCGGCACTAACCGCGGCCAATCCAGCGAGCCTCCATCGATTGAAGAACTGGAAACGAGCGGCGATTTCGGTGAAGGGAAGACCAGACTGGTTGTTTATCAAGCTGCATTGCCATGGCATGGATCCGACGCAGGAAGCCTCGATTCTGGGCATTCCCATGCAGGAATTCCTGCGTGAGCTGACCGGCGGCGCCGAAGAGAGAAACGAAATTCTTCACTTCGTTTCCGCACGAGAGATGGTGAACATGATCCTGGCGGCGTGTGACGGCCGGGAAGGGAATCCGGCAGATTACCGGGACTACCGGCTCCAACGGATGCGCCCGCTGGTGCGCGATCCCGCCCTGAATGGGGCATCCGAAGCCCTTCTGAAAGGATAACGCATGTGCGGCATCGCCGGAATTGTCCAAACTCATCCTGACGGCGCGGTGAATCACGCGACGGTTCACCGGATGTGTGACGCCATCGTGCATCGCGGACCCGACGACGAAGGCATCTTTGTGAAGGCTGGTGTAGGACTGGGCATGAGGCGGCTCAGCATCATCGATCTGGCCGGTGGCCACCAGCCGGTGTTCAATGAGGACAAAACGATTTGGATTGTCTTCAACGGCGAAATCTACAATTTCCCTGAACTGCGTGGCGAACTCGAGAAACGCGGCCACCGCTTTTATACCCACACCGATACGGAAGTAATCGTTCACCTCTACGAGGATCTCGGCCCTGACTGCGTAAAAAAACTCCGGGGCATGTTCGCGTTAGCTCTGTATGACGAGCGCCACGGCAAGCTTCTGTTGGCGCGTGATCGCTTGGGGAAGAAGCCGTTGCATTATGCCCTTGCGGGCGGTCGACTCTTGTTTGGCTCCGAGATCAAGGCGATCCTGGCGGTGGCTCCGGAACTTGCCACCGTAAACAACGAAGCGCTTTTGCAATACATGTATTTCGGGTACATCCCCGATCCCATTACTTCCTTCGTGCCCATTCAAAAGCTTCCGCCCGGACACCTGCTCGAGTTCGAGGCCGGTCAGGTCAGCATTAGGCAGTATTGGGACTTGCCGGAATATGGTACCCACCAGCCCCGCAGCGAGGAGGAATGTCTGGAGGAGCTGGAGTGGCGGCTGGCTGAAGCAGTGCGGATCCGATTGATTTCCGACGTTCCTCTGGGCGCTTTGCTGAGCGGAGGAACTGACTCCTCCACCGTCGTCGCCTTGATGGCACGGGCAAGTTCCCATCCGGTGAAAACGTTTTCGATTGGCTTCAGTCATGACGATTTCAATGAAGCGCATTATGCCCGAATTGTCGCGAAACACTTCGGGACCGAGCACCACGAACTCGTGCTGGAACCAAATGTTCTGGAAACGGTGCAGATGCTGACCAGTTCGCTCGAGGAACCGTTTGGGGATTCCTCTATGTTGCCAACCTACTACGTTTCCTGCATGGCCCGGAAGCATGTGACTGTGGCCTTGTCGGGCGACGGCGGGGACGAGATATTCGCGGGATACGACCGCTATGCGATTCATCTACGCCGGCAGGTTTTTGAGCGAATTCCGCGCTGGGCGTGGCGCATCTACCGCGAGCAGGTCTATCCGCGCTTGCCGCGAGACATGCGCGGAAGGAAATTCGCGTACAACATTTCCTTGCCTTGGCGGGAGCGTTATGTCGATGGCATTTCGTTCGTCCCGTCGTTCGAAAGGGACATCCCACTCTTGTCCGATGAGTTCCGGGAAATTCTGAGGACGGGGGCCAGTCCCGAGAGCGTGATGTACCGATATTTCGATCACGCCCCTGCGAAAGACCCTATCAGCCAGATGTTGTATGTCGACACAAAAACCTACATGGTTGCCGACATCCTGACCAAGGTCGATCGCATGAGCATGGCAACTTCGCTGGAGGTGCGCGCCCCCATTCTCGATCACCTGTTTGTGGAATGGGCTACCGGACTGCCCGCCGAGTGGAAGATGCGCGGGGGGAAACAAAAATACATTCTCCGCAAGCTGGCAGAGCGAGTCGGGGTACCGCGCGAAGCGCTGTACCGGCCAAAGCAGGGCTTCGCCATGCCGCTGGTACATTGGATTCGGAATGAATTGAAAGACCTTATCATGACGGTTCTGCTGGAGCCTCGAACTCTGCAACGGGGGTACTTTGATCCCGAAGGCGTGAGGCGATTGCTCGACGAGCACTTTCGAGGGCGCCGTGACCATTCTGGCCGGATCTGGCGGCTGCTGATCTTCGAACTTTGGCATCGCAACTACCTTGAAAAAATCCGGGCGACGGATTTGGGCGTCGAGCCGTACCGCGTGACCACTGCGGCCGGGGACCCTGCATGAGCTTGTTGGCAGACAACGGCACCAAGCCAGGACCGCCGTCCGCCTCGCAAGCCTGTAGTCCACATTCTTCTTCTGGTGTCTCTTCTTCCGGTTCCCCCGGCGCCATCTTTCTCATGATAAACAGCCTGGAGACGGGTGGCACAGAGCGTCAATTCGTCGAAGTGGCGCGGTCGTTGAGGAACGACGGCTCGCGAGTGCATCTTGGTTGTCTGCAAAGGAAGGGATCCTTTCTGGAGGGCATCGGCGAACTCTATCAATCTCCATTGGGTGGGAGCCTCTATGGCCTGAGGTCGCTGCGAAGCCGCTGGCAGTTGACCCGCCATTTGCGGGAATTGGGCGTCGCGGTGGCTCATTCGTTCGACTTTTATGCGAATCTGATGTTGATTCCGGCGGCAAAGCTGGCCCGGATTCCGGCTGTGATCGGCAGTCACCGCCAACTTGGAGATCTGCTTACTCCCGCTCAATTCCATGCTCAGCTCGCGATGTTTCGCCTGTGTGACCGAGTGGTGTGCAACTCACGCGCGGCGGCAGATCGACTGGCACAAGCGGGTTTACCGGAGGGCAAACTAGTGGTGGTGGGCAATGGCATGCCGGTGGCGCCTTTTGCGGAAACTGCCCCCGCCTTGGCGCGCCGCGAGGGAACTCTCCGAGTCGGCATGATCGCCAGGATGAATGCCACCTACAAGAACCACAGCATATTTCTCCGAGCGGCAGCGCGTGTGCGCCGGAAATTCTTAAATCTGGAGTTCGTTCTGGTGGGCGATGGTCCACTCCGCCCGGAACTGGAGCGCGAAGCAGCGGAACTCGGGCTGCAAGGGAGCGTTATTTTCCTGGGCGATCGTCGTGATATCCCCGCAACCCTCGCCAGCATGGACCTATCCGTGGTCCCTTCGGCCTCGGAGAGCTTGTCGAATGTAATGCTGGAGTCGATGGCTGCGGGAGTCCCGGTGGTGGCGAGCGCAGTCGGCGGGAACATCGAACTCGCCGGCGGCGAACGAGCGCTCCTTGTGCCTCCAGGCGACGAGGAGGCCCTCTCGGCCGCGTTGGAGCAACTGCTGGCGGATCGGGAACTCCGGTCTGCGATGGGCCGGAGGGCACGGCAATTCGCGCAGGAAAACTTCAGTATCGAGCGCGTACGACGGCAGTATTCCGCAGTTTATGCTGAGGTGCTTGCGAGCCGACGCAAGCGCGTCCCGGGCATTAAGACTGGTTCGGAGACATTCGCAGGTTCGCGCATTCGGGTTGCTTTGGTTGCTCCCACTTTGCGCTATGTGGGTGGGCAATCGGTGCAGGCTGACCTGCTGGTTCGAAACTGGAAAGATGATCCGGACGTAGACGCCAGGTTGGTGCCGGTGGACCCGAATCCGCCGCATGGGCTGGGTTGGATTGAGCGAGTGCCTGTGCTCCGCACGGCGTTTCGAGAACCGAGGTACATCCTGGAGCTATGGCGAAATCTGAAAGATACGGATGTGGGGCACATATTCTCCGCTTCTTATTCATCGTTTCTTCTGGCGCCATTGCCGGCATGGCTCGTGGCACGCCGGTGGGGGAAGAAGACATTGATCAACTATCGAAGCGGAGAATGCCGGGACCACCTGAACAAGTCCTCCATAGCGCGGAAGGTGCTGAAGGGGACCGATCGATTGGTAGTTCCTTCCGGGTATCTGGTTGATGTTCTGCAGGAGTTCGGTTTAGATGCCCAGGCGATCCCGAACATCGTGGAGTTATCGCAGTTCAAGTATCGCGTGCGGCGGCCCTTGCGTCCTCTGCTTGTGTGCACCCGCGGTTTTCATCCCTACTATTGTGTTGATGTCGTGGTGCGGGCGTTCGCCGAGGTGCAAAAGATGTATCCCGAGGCGCGGCTTGACCTGGTCGGCGGAGGGCCACTGGAGTCGGAAATTCGAGATCTGGTGGAGGCAATGAAGCTCACCGGCGTGAATTTCGCAGGCGTGGCAACCCGCAGCGAGGTCGGCGGCTATTACGATCGGGCCGATATCTTTATCAATGCTTCCCGATTGGACAATATGCCGGTCTCGATTCTGGAAGCGTTTGCCTCGGGAACGCCGGTGGTGAGTACGGAGCCCGAAGGAATGCGCTATCTCGTCGAGCACGGGCGCACTGGGCTGCTGTCACCGCCGGGAGATGCGCTGGCACTGGCCCAGAGTGTGATCCGGCTTCTCCGGGACTCCGAGTTGTCGGAGTACCTGGCAGGAAACGCCAGGCAAGTCTTCCAGAGCTACTCCTGGCCGATTGTGCGGGAACAATGGCTGGGCGTGTACCGAAGCCTGGTTTCCAGGGAAGTAGCGACGGTGGAGGAACTGGCTCCGGCCGGGGTGGACCAGCCAGAACATTAGCTCATTCCGGCTCCAGAGTCTGGGAACCGAGCGCACCGCTTGCAAAAGAACCAGCCACCGATTCGTTGCTGCATGCCATCTGGACTGCGCCGTGACCTTTCGTCCAGTCCAACCATTGCACAACGGCATCGCTTGAAAACAGCGATTCGCCCTGGAACTGCAGGAAACTACCTTCACAAAGAACCAGGCGCTGCACTTGCTGGCCCTGTGCGTGGTGGTAGAGAAACTTCGCGTCACTCGTCCAGGGGCCAAAACTCCACACCCTGGATGGTGATCGGTCGAACACCACGTTGTGCGTAGACTCGCCGTCATCGTATTGGTAGACGGCGTCTAGTTTCCTGTCGCGGGCGGTTCGCTGGTCAACTTTGGAGAAGTTACCCGTCTTCCGATTGGCTTCGACCGCAGGAACAAACAGCATGGCGTGTTCCGCGGGAACAGCGACGCGCGCGCCGCACCGTAGAACCGGTGCGGACACCGTTGCTCCGTAGGCCGGCGAGACAAAGCCAGAGACCAGTTCAGATTTCCACCGCGGATCGGAAACCGGAAGAAGAGTCAGATGATTCAGCCGGTCAGCGATGGAGTGATTTCCTTGTATTGGTGAAACCACGAAGGCCTTGTCCCGTTTGACGATCTCAAGATCGGGCGCAAAATGCCAGGAAGTCTCGAGGAGATGGGAGCCCTGTCCTTCGGCAACATCCCGTACCAGCCAGAAAACGCCATAGAGATGGAACACGAACCGGCGGTGGCGGACGGGCTGGGGGAGACGTTCATATCCGGAGTGCCCACCGGCAAAGAGCGAGAAAGTGGCACCGGGAATCCAGCACTCAGCTTGTGTGACGGGAAGGGCACTCCATGCAAAGGGGCCTTCGGGCTGTGCCTGATCGAGTTCGTCGACGACTAACGTGTTGTGAGCGCGCGTGCCGCGAAAAGCCTGGCGCTCACCACCGGGAGTGATGTAGGAGAACGTCCCTGCATCAACCAGCCAGGGACGGTTCCTGAACGAGATTTTGATGCTGAGGGCGTCGGCGTGGCCGTGTCCGCTGCGGCCCGTGCCCTGGGGACCGGCGTCGATGACTGTTTCGTGCGGCAAGGGTTCTCCGCCTGCGGCAATGAATATCCCGCCATCTTTGAAGGAGTACGATTGCGGGCTGCGCGGGATGTCGCCCGGCTTTGCCGTCCACTGCACCGCCTCCACGCCAAACAACCAGATTGCCTCTTCGGTGAGCGTCGCGGTGGGACGTAATCCTTCATCGTGGAACAGCGCGGCTCCGAGCGCCAGAGGGTCCGTGATATGTTCTGCGCGGTTGCGCCGCGGATTGAAAAGACGGCCGCCGTCGTCGTCACCGAAGCCGTCCGGAGGTCCTACTTGAGCGAGGGCTTGCACGACTACAAGCATTTTCCGGATCACTTCGTCGAAGCCGGAGGGAATCTCGGCGCCATTGCGGGATCCGAGCAAGCGCGCATGCAAAAGGAAATCGAGCGCATAGACGTGGTAGTACAGGGATTGCTCGAAATAGACTCCGTCGGGCCGAACCTGGCGCTTGGCCTCTTGCTGAATGATCCGCCAGCCCTGCTTTCTCCACGCTTCGGCGGCCGAAATCTGCGGGCAGAGAGTTCCAATGAACAACAGAGCAACCGCTTCGCCCAATAAGTGCGTGTTGGGAGAGAAATACGTGGAGAGATATTGAGAGATGTGCCGCCCGTTCACCGCCAGGGCGCGCAGCAGATCTTTCCCGTAACCGGCGGGAAGGATCGGGCACGTAGCTAGCAGATGTTGCATCCAGAGCCAGGATAGGGTGCGAAAGGCTACCTCCAGGCTGCTCGCCCAGTTCACGCCTAGAGGGTACGGATTGGCGCGTTGCCAGGAATACCACTGAGCGATCGCCTCGCTCGCATATTTTTCATGGCGCGTGAGGAGCCAGGCTTTGGCCAGAGTGATCAGGTGCTGGTGCCGGTTCAACTCCCACGTGATTTTGTGGTCTCCGGCGTCCGCAAAATCAAGGAAGTTGATCTTGAACCAGGGTTTCAGCGGAGTGCGTTTCCCGTGGACCACATCGAGGTGCCAATCGATTTCCGCGCCGTAGTCCAGATTCTGGAAGCCCAGCAGTCGAAAACGGTGGCGGCAAATCTCGTCTGCTTCTTCTACAAGGGCGTCCACTTCATGGGGCAGGTNNNNGCTAACGCGGCTTTGCAGGTCTTCCGGCGGAAAGAGAAATTTGCCCGGCGGCTTGCTCTGACTGTTAAGGCCGCCCATTTCGTGCAGCCTTCCGGCACTGTAAAGAGCGACATCCAGCCGTTTGCTGAACTCCTGCTGCACGCGAGTGCGCAGTTCGTTCCAACTCATTTGGAACAAACGAGACCAGGCTTTTCTTTCCGTACGTGACACTCGACAAGTGTATCCTCAAGTTCGCAATATTCTCCAAGGGAATGACAATCGGGTATTCCGAGATGCAAACCGACCTCTCCCGTTGAGTAGAAACTATTTATCGGCAGCATCCGTCGGGGCAAAATAGCGGGCTACTCTTTCTCTTAGCTGTACCCCCATGGCCTCTTGTGTGAAGACAAACCAGAGAACTCCAGCGCCATACGTAGCCCCGCCAGCCAACAGATTGATGATCAGTTGCGGGTAACGATGGGCGTAGAAGGAATGCTGCATCAAGACCAGTACGAACGCCATCGGGATGCAGAAGAGGGCAGGATAAAAATACGCTTCTGGAATAAATTTCCGAAGCGGAACCTCTAGATGGCGGCACATGTGACGGGGCAGAAAGAACAGTGCGGTGCACAGCAGGGGAATGGCCGTGCCGATTGCATCGCCCACGATCCCCAGGGGGCGGACCAAGGCGATGCTGAGGATTATATTGGAGACACCCTCGATCAGCGCGACCGTTGCCAGCGCCTTGTGCAGGCTCATTCCAAACAGGATCCGGTTCGATGCGGACTGGGCATGATAGAGCGTAGCCGGAATCAGGAGAATGAGGAGAACGATGTAGCTGGAAACGTATCGCGGACCCACCCAGGCTTCGATTACAGACTTGCCCATCACGATCAGGAACACACAAAGGGGAAACATGATAAAGGCGCAGGCACGGTTGCCCGAAATGAAGATTTTACGAAGCCGGACATAATCGCCGATCGCATGGAATTCACTGGACATCGGGGTGAAGATCTGAGCCATGCTGCTCACCGTCTCTCCGGAATAGTCCACCAGGCGCGCTCCGATTGAAAAATAGGTGATGGCCGCCGCGGAAATGTAATGGCCGATGATGAGCGCATCAGACTTGAAGCGCAGCCGGGATGCCACGATGATCATGAAGGTGACCGATCCGTAGTTGGCGACCTGCTTAAAGGAATCGCGGTCGACGTATTGCCATGAATACGGAATGGCCAGCCAGCGCTGTGCGATCAAGAAGCGGACAGCCGACACCACCAGGGGCAGCGATACGGTGATGAAAGCGACGCTGAGCAATCCGAAACCGCGACGCAAGACGAAGATGATGAGGAGGGCGCGTACCAGAGTTCCGACTATGTTGGTCCCGTTGAGCAGGTAGAACCTTTGCAGTCCCTCCAGGATTCCGCCTGACATTCCCAAAGGAAACCCCACCGCCAGCGCAGATCCGACCATGAAGAAGAGGATTCTGGCGTCGCGGAGAAACCCAGATGGAACGTGGAAAATCTTGTCCACATAGATGCTGCCCAGCACGGTCGGGACCATCAAAATCACGCCAAGACAACTGTAAGTGAAAAGGCTGGTGTTGATGAGCCGAGCCAATTCGATCTTGTCTCCAGTGGCTTGGAACTTTGAGACGTAGCGAATAAGGGAAGAGCGGATTCCGAAATCGAAGATGCCATAATAGCCCGTCAGAGAGAAGATCAGAATCCAAAAGCCATAGGCTTCGTCCCCGAGATGGTGCAGGATAAACGGAGAGAGAAAAAAGCCGACAGCGATGTTTACCGCCAAGCCTCCCCCGCTCGACGCAACATTCTTCAGGGCCCGGGTCTTTAAGCTCATTTCACTTTGGTCCGATCGCTAGCAGGTTGGCGCAAAAGCTGCTGGATCGATGGTCTTTGTTCGCTCCAGGGTATTCGTTTCAGGTTGGCATAAAGAGCAGCCGATGTCCAGAGAAGCGCCGGGCGCATGCTAGAATCGGGACACTTTCGCACAATTTCCGCCGCCGGATGACCCGGCCGGAGCGGTATTGCGGAGCCACTCGGATGCCTTCGCCGATCAGGCCTTGGTTGCGCGCACTGCGGTGGCTGCTGGCCGTTGTTGCTGTCATCGCCCTCTGCCTGCTGCGTTGGGGCGACGACCTTTTGATCGCCAGCGATCCGGCGCCCGGGCACGTGGATGCAGCGATCGTGCTCCAGGGTTCGATTGCCGCGGAAAAAGCCCGCATCGACGGAGCCGTCAACTTATTGCGGCGAGGTATTGCTGACCGGGTATTGCTTAGCGTTCCGAAGGAATCGTACTGGGGCCAGTCTATTCCGGCGGTTGCCCGATCCTATCTCGAACGGAACTACGGCAGCGAAATGGCTGCCCGTGTGGACTTCTGCGAGACCGGCGGGGAAGTGAACTCCACTGTGCAGGAGGTCAAGGCTGTCAGCCCTTGCATCCAGGAGCACCAATGGCAGTCGATGGTGATCGTGACCTCGAACTATCACACGCGCCGGGCAGGAATGCTCTGGCGAAGGCTGTCCAGGCATGACCCGAAGATGCACATCTGGATCGAAGGCGTGACGGACCCGGAGTCCACCGCCAGTCTGCCAAGATCTGGGTCATGGAATCTTCGAAGCTAATTTGGGCGATGCTCCCGGTAGGATGAAGAACGAGGTTCAGAGAAAGCAAGATTCGATGTGAGATCAGGAAATGCTGTGGTAGGTACCGCTTGATTCTTCGACTTACTTCCGCAAACTCATGACCTTGCCTGTCGCGATGTGTTCAAGGCTGGGAAAGTGCTTCAGCAGCCAGCGGTCCGTCTTCCAGAGATGCGGAGTGAGTCCTTTGAGCTTCGATAGCAGGGGCACAAAAGGGAGCCGGAAATTCCTCTGCGCCACTACAGTAAAACCTTGCGTTACGATCGACAGTTCGGCACGGGTCATGGGGTGTTCATAGTCGGAGATATCGCCTTTTGGCGCAGGGAACAACTTGCGGAGAGAGTTCATGGTGCGGGAGAAACGAATGGGCTCGCGGAGAATGAACAATCCTCCGGGCCGCAAGATCCTGTGAATCTCTTTGCGCGCGGGTGGCAAGTCGAGGTGGTGAAGGAGCGCCATCGAGAACACGACGTCCACGGAATCATCCGGCAATTCAATGGCATAAGCGGAGCCTACGTGCAGGCTTGCGGCCACGCCATAGCTACTCAGCCGTTGGCGGGCCAGATGGATCAACTCCGGGGAAATATCGATACCGATGACATTGGCGCCACGCTTGGCTAGCGGCACCAGAGTCTCTCCTGTGCCACATCCCAAATCAAGAGCCGTTTTTCCGCGGACATCGCCCAGCAGGTGAAAGGCGTATTCCAGTCCGTATGGAGTATCTGCGGGGGGATCCAGGTAGCGGTCCACGTCGACAGGCGCGAGCACGACTCTGCGAGCCTCCTCGGCGCTCCGTTCAACTTCGACCCGATCGCGTTCCGACAAGCTCTGCACCGTCATCCCATCTGACCGCGGGTTGGCTCGGCCGGTCCCTGAAAGAAACATTTTCTGCCCGTCATTCTGTCTCGGTTTTGAAAGGCGTCGGTTCACAAACCAGTGATGGCCCTTGAGCCCTGACTGGGAACGATCTTGAGCGCATTCTATAACAACAGCTATGGGTACTCAATCACTCGGTGGTTTGTCCCTCAGCTTGCATCTCGTGAGTTTCAGATGACCTGAGGTTCTCCCACGCCACCCCCAAACCAGTCGCCACCTCTTCTGGTTTGCATCATCTCAATGGAGTTTTGTTCGACTGCACCGGGGGGACTGTTGGATTTCCGAGAGGAAGGACGGAATCGTTTCAGACCGAGGGAGGGAATCAGGGTTGTACTGAATCGTGCTGGAATCGTCAATTCCGCGGGACAAGTAGGCCGGTCGGTGAAGCTTTCACTGTAGAAAACGAGGACATCCAAAGTTATGGACGTCTTTGGCGCTGCTCGCGCTGGTAACGATGGCTGCGATTTCTCCGTCTATGGGGGTCGCAGCCCGCTCATCTACCTGAGTTCGACGACAAATACGTCTCCGCGACAGTCGCGACCGATGGTGCAGGTTTTGGCTCCCGATTCAGAGCCGAGTCTACCCATCCAGTCGGAAGAGAAGATGAAGAATTTGCCATCCTGTGAAACAGCGCCAATGCCGTAGAGCGCGCTAAACCTTTGCGAGCGGGAGGTAATGAAACTGTGAGCGAATCGCCAGGTCTTGCCGCTGCCGTCCGCCGCGAGCGCAATGATTTCGTTGTACCAGGGGGCGGGAAATGGGCTAGTTGAACTCCAAGTGGAGGAGAAGAACGGCAGAGAGTCAGCTGGGTCGACGTTATTCCAAGATTGGTGCTGATCAAACGGCGCAGTGATGCCGCGAGGGAAACTGCTTGAGAGTTCCCTTACGGAAGTCGCCTGGGTAAATGAGCGGATTTGTTGGTTGGACAGCGGCGAGTTGTCGTTGTTTACCCAATGCGTGTAGCCTTCGGTCCAGTGGCCGCCGCAGGATCCGCCGTCCCCACAGGAACTCACATTCGTGGTTCCGATCTGCCAGAAGTATGGGCCTTTCGTGCATGCGGAACTCGTGCAGGTGGTAGCGACTATGACCATCCAGTTCCCGTCCTTCGACATCTTCACGTTGTGGATCGTCCAACGGTCCGCTATGTTGATCGTGCCCTTTGCTCCCCAGTCGCCCCAGACCTGGCCGGTCCGCGTATTCAGCACGCTGCAACCGCTGCCGGCTTTGTAGACGACCACATAGACTCCGGTTCCCTGGACTCCGCTATTGGAATAAGCCATACCAAAGACAGAGTCGTCGCCGCTTACACCAGCCTTGGATCTCCACGTCTCCGTGAATCCTGCCGGAAGACAATTGCGACTGTTCGTGAAATCATAGACTGGTTGTGGGGATGGAGGATTGGTCCGGTCGGTAAAGTCGTACTTGCTGATGGCGGTTCCATCGTACGTGTAAAGTACGTTGGGGTTTACGCGGCTCCAGATACCGCTCTCCGACAGCTTGAGACCGTTCGACGCAGTAAAGCTTGAAGCGTACATTCGAGTAGCCTGCAGCGTGCTCGGATTGAAGGTGAACGGGTAGGCTTGCGACCCGGAATCCTGGACAATGAGAAGCGTCGAGTCGATGTTCCAGAGATTTTCATCCGCGCTTCCGCTGGCGGCTGTTAGGTAGGTTCGATTTGTGAAGGATGCTGAGGGATTAGTGTTCGCATCCGTAATGCGCACAATGCGGTTTCCAAAGTCGGGGTCGGTGACGATCGTGTTTGCTCCCGAAAGGTTGCCCACGCTGGGCGGGGCTGGCGGTACCTGAACGATGGATAAGTCAGTCCGTGAACAGTCGTAGGCAGGGGGCCCGCAGGTCCGCCCCGAAGTCGAAACCAGCAGGGAGAGGTTCTGCTGCGCCGTGCTTGAGACCGAATCCGTCCCGCGCACGCTGAAGGTAAAGGTTCCAGCGTGGGTGGTTGACCCTGACAGTATTCCAGTGTCAGCGCCAAGCTGCAGGCCGACTGGCAGGGAACCCGATGCGATGCTCCACCGGTAGGGAGGTTGCCCGCCCTTCGCAGCCAGCGACGCTGAATAGGGGGTGCCCTCTACGACAGAGGGTACACTCAAAGTCGTAATTGTGAATTGGGTGCTGGTGCTGATAGTGACCGCAGTGCTGCTCTTCGCGGCGGTGTCTGCTGTACAGCTGGCGGTAACCGTTATCGAATTCGGGCTGCCGGTGCCTGGGGCCGTGAACAAGCCAGTGCCAGAGATGGTCCCTGCGCTGGCCGACCAGGTGACGGCAGTGTTGCTTGTGTTGACGACTGTTGCGGTGAACTGCACTTTCCCGCCCGCTGCAACCGACGGATTTGCTGGGGAAATCTGAACCGTGACACACTTCGAACAGGAGTCAATCCCCATCGTATATGCGCGCGCGCCCGAGGCGCCGATAGGTTCGCCGGACACCGAGATCGTGAATGTAAAATTACCTACCTGGGTCGGAGTTCCGGAGACGCTTCCGGTCTTCGAGTTGAGAACCAGTCCCGGCGGTAACTCGCCCTGGCTGACCATGAAGCTGTAGGGTGATTGTCCTCCGCTAACCGATACTACCTTGTGATAGCTGGTCCCGACACTGGCATTGGGCAGCGCTGTTTCGAGGGAAATGCGTTGGGCAGATTGAGCCGCCGGATGAGAGGAAGCCGCAGACTGCGGCAGTATATTGCAGCCCATCCACAGAAGAGAACAGGCGACTAGCAGGGCCAGAGACAGGACGAGTTTGGGGATTCGCTTCGGATCACATTTCTCGATCGTGAAGGCCGGGTTCACGCGCAACATGGGTATCCCTCGGAAGCAAATATTGGGGACCAAGGGTTCAGTCCGTAAAGAGGACTTTAAGGACTGGAGGGAAACTGTGACAGATACCGGAGGACGCTGGCCTAGTAGGGCCCAGAAGTGCAGGGGTGGTCATTGGCCAGATGGACAGGGACGATAGGGATCAAGGTAGTCTACTGGCTGCTGCCTGATCGCCGTGATAGACCTCAGGACCTTTGATATTGGTTAGCGTCAGGTGGTGGAAACCAGGCTGGGTTCGCGGTCTTTGATCTCGAAGTCGTGGCCATCGCCTTCCAGGCAGACTCTGTGCCAGAGTTCCAAATTCAGCAGGCGCCATATGCGGTCGTAGTGATCGCGATGGTGCGACCGGTGTTCGTGGAAGAGATTCTCGATGGCCTTTCGCTGGAAGAAGCCGCGACCCATACTGCGGGGCTCGAGCAGTAATTTTTCAATCACATCCAGATGGGGACCGGCCAGCCAGTCGCTCCAGGGAGTAGGGAAGCCGAGCTTCGGGCGGTACAGGATGGAGCGGGGAAGAATATCTTCCATGGCCTTCTTGAGAATGCGCTTGCCGGACCAGCCGTTCAGTTGATGGGAGGCCGGAATGTTGGTCGCGAACTCGACCAGAACGTGATCGAGGAAAGGCACACGGCTCTCGATCGAGGCAGCCATGCTCACGTTGTCCTGCTTCATCAGCAGTTCGA
>WNFL01007747.1_pt1 | contig 14294 bp, 14 predicted proteins | sample 5400361 | NCBI WGS metagenome assembly WNFL01 (sample SAMN13153351, study PRJNA577476) | soil metagenome | isolation source: 40 cm soil on Douglas fir-dominated hillslope | place: USA:California | collected 2013-09-17
GATCGACGTGCAGATCCTGAGGCTCAGGCGCAAGATCGAAGACAGCCCCAACCAGCCCTCGCTCATCCGCACCGAGCGCGGCGCGGGTTACTACCTCAACTCGACCGTCGAAACCGTGTGACGCTGGTCGCCCTCGACGCAGTCCTCGCCGTCATCGCGGCGTGGTTCGCGATAGGGCTCGCAGGCATCCTCGCGCTGCGCAACCTCCGCGTCGTCGCGCGCGTGCTGTTTCCCCTGTCCGCCGCATTGAGCATCGCGCTCGCGGCCATCGCGCTCGCCGCGCTTCCGGGAACGCCGCAAACGGCCGTGCTTGCGATCGGCCTGCCCGACCTGCCGTTCCATCTGCGCCTCGATGCTCTCTCGTCATTCTTCCTCGTCCTGATGGGGATCGCGGGCGCGGGGATCTCGATCTACGCCGGGGGGTATTTTCGCGAAGGAGAGGGCACGGCGCCGGGGATCATGTGCCTGCAGTACCACGTCTTCCTCGCCGCGATGGCGCTGGTGCTCATCGCCGACGACGCGTACGCCTTCATGGTGAGTTGGGAAATGATGGCGCTCGCCTCTTTCTTCCTCGTCACGACCAACCACCGCATTCCCGAAATCCAGCGCGCCGGATACCTCTACCTCCTCATCGCGCATATCGGCGCGATCGCGATCCTGCTGTGCTTCGGCGTGCTTCAGGCGAACACGGGCGACTACACCTTCGACAACATGCGCGCGCAGCACCTCCCGCCCTTCTGGGCCTCGGGCGCGTTCCTGCTGGCGCTGTTCGGCTTCGGCGCCAAGGCCGGGATCCTGCCGCTGCACATCTGGCTTCCCGAGGCGCATCCGGCCGCGCCGTCGCCGGTTTCCGCGCTCATGAGCGGCGTCATGCTGAAGATGGCCATCTACGGCCTCACGCGCGTCACCTTCGACCTGCTGGGCACCCCCCTCTGGTGGTGGGGAGTCGTCGCACTCGGAATGGGCCTCGCCACCGCGCTCTTCGGCGCGATCTTCGCCGCCGCGCAGGTCGACATGAAGCGCCTCCTCGCCTACTCGTCGATCGAGAACATCGGACTCATAGTGATCGCGTTCGGGCTGGCCGTCGTCTATACCGCCTACGAGATGCGCTCGCTCGCCGCCCTGGCGATGACGGCGATGCTCTACCACTGCCTCAACCACGCGGTCTTCAAGAGCCTGCTGTTCCTCGGTACCGGCTCTGTGCTGCACGCCACGCGCGAGCGCAATCTCGGCAAGCTGGGCGGGCTCATGCGCTTCATGCCATGGGTCGCCTGGACAACGCTCGTCGGGGTGATCGCGTGCGCGGGCCTGCCACCCACCAACGGCTTCGCCTCGGAATGGCTGCTGTTGCAAAGCTTCCTTTTCACCGGCGGGCTTCCCAACGCGTACCTGAAGATGCTGGTCCCGGTGTTCGCCGCGGGCGTGGTGCTCGTCGCCGCCCTCGGCGGCTACGTGATGGTGAAGTTCTTCGGCGTCATATTCCTCGGGCGGCCGCGCGAAGAGCGCCTCTCCGAGGCGCGCGACGCCGGAGCGCTCGAGCGCCTGGGCCTCGTATGGCTCACCAGCGGTTGCGTGCTGCTGGGACTCTTTCCGGTCGCGGTGATCGAGCTGATCGACCCGATCCCGTTCGCGCTCGTGGGGCGGGGGCTCGCGCAAAGCGGGCACGTCGGCGACTGGCTGCTGCTCGCCCCGGTGTCCGCGGAGAGGGCGTCCTACAGCCCGCTCCTCATCACGCTCGCGACTCTCGTGATCGTGCTCTTCACCATCGTGCTGGTGCGACGCTTCTACCACGGCAGGTTGCGGCGCGCCGCGCCCTGGGGATGCGGATATCCGGTTCAAACGGCGCGCATGCAGGACACGGCGGAGGGCTTCGGGCAACCGATCCGCCAGATCTTCGAGCCCTTCTACCGCATGCACCGTGAGCTGCCCTCGTCGTTCGACACCGCGCCGCGCTATCGCGTCACCGTCGAGGATCCGCTTTGGAGCTGGGTTTACCTGCGCATTGCCGCGGCGATCGAGGCCACTTCGCGCTTCGTGGGCCTGCTGCAGCGGGGACGAATCGCGATCTACCTGCTCTACAGCTTCGTCACGCTCGTGGCACTCCTTTTCCTCACCCAGGCATGAACCTCGAAGGCGTCGTCGCCCAACTCGCCGCAATGCTGCTCGCCCTGGTGGGCGCGCCGCTGCTCGTCGGATGGGTGAACCAGTGCCGCGCGTGGCTGCAGAACCGCCGCGCCCCGCCCCTCACCCAGCCCTTCCGCATGCTCCACAAGCTCTTCTGGAAGGAGTCGGTGGTCGCGCACGAGGCCACGGCGATCTACCGCATCACGCCCTACGTGGTCTTCGCCTGCATGCTTCTCGCATCGATGATCATCCCCACGTTGTCGACGAACATGCCGTTCGCGCCGGTGGCCGACGCGATCGCACTGGTCGGGATCTTCGCGCTGGCGCGCGTCTTCATCTCGCTCGCCGCGATGGACATCGGCACGGCGTTCGGATCGATGGGCGCGCGCCGCGAGATGCTGGTGGGGTTCCTTGCCGAGCCGGCGTTCCTGATGGTGCTGTTCACCGCCTCGCTCATCTCGAACTCGACTTCTCTCGCGACGATCGTCTCCACCATCGCCCATCGCGAGCTCACGATCCTGCCCAGCCTCGCTTTCGCGGGGGTCGCGTTCACGATGGTCTCGCTCGCCGAGAATGCGCGGGTTCCGGTGGACAACCCCGTCACACACCTCGAGCTCACGATGATCCACGAGGCGATGGTGCTCGAGTACTCGGGGCGGCACCTGGCGCTCATCGAGTGGGCGGCGGCGCTCAAGCTCTTCGCGTACTCTTGCGCGGGGCTCGCGCTCTTTTTCCCATGGGGCGTGGCGGAGGCGAACGACCACATCGCGTTGCTGTGGGCGTTGCCGGCATTGATCGTGAAGCTCGCCGTCGGCGGCTTCCTCCTCGCGCTGATCGAGACGCTGCTCGCCAAGATGCGCATCTTCCGCGTGCCGGAGTACCTCGCCACGGCGTTCCTGCTCGGGGTATTGGCGCTGCTCGTGCACCTCCTGCTCGGGGCCTAGTGAATCCGCTCACCACCCAGATCGTCAATCTGTTCGCGAGCGGGCTGCTCCTCATCGCCTTCGCCATGCTCGCGCAGCGGCGCATCGTCACCCTCATCAACCTGTTCGCGCTGCAGGGACTGGCGCTCGCGGGCTCGACCGCCACGGTGGCCTTTGCCACCGGCCAGCATCACCTCTACTGGTCGGCCGCGATCACCTTCGCGCTCAAGGTGGTGGTGCTGCCCTATGTGCTTCATCGCCTCATCCGCCAGCTCAACGTGAAGTGGGACATCGAGACCCTCATCAACATACCGACCATGATGCTGGTGGGCATATTGCTGGTGGTGTTCTCCTTCAACCTCGCGCTGCCGATCTCGCAGTTCTCGCAGTCGATCGCACGCGGTACGCTCGGCATCGCGCTCGCCTGCGTGCTGATGTCGTTCCTCATGATGATCACGCGCTCCAAGGCGGTGCCGCAGGTGATCGGCTTCCTGTCGATGGAGAACGGCCTCTTCTTCGCGGCGACGAGCGCGACCTACGGCATGCCGATGGTGGTCGAGCTGGGCATCGCCCTCGACGTGCTCGTGGGCATGGTGATCCTCGGCGTGTTCCTGTTCCAGATCCGCGAGCGCTTCGATTCGCTCGACATCCATCACCTAGAGAAGCTGAGGGACGACTGATGGAGATGCTCGCGATCCTGCTCGCCATTCCGCTCCTGGGCGGCTTGTGCCTGTGGGCGCTGGGCGAGCGCGACAGCGCGCCCGAGATCAACTCGGCGTTCAGCTTCGCCACCTTCGTCGCGGCCGCCTGGCTCACCGCGGAGGTGGTATCCGTGGGGCCGGTGATGGGCCTCTTCGACCAGTTCTTCGTCGATCCGCTCAACGTCTTCCTGGTCGCCCTCACGGCTTTCGTGGGATTCACGACGTCGCTCTTCTCGCGCCCGTACATGCGCATCGAGCGCGACAAGGGGCGCATGACCCCGGGGCGGCTGCGCCTCTACCACAGCATGTACCAGGTGTTCATGTTCACGATGCTGCTGGCGCTCACCACCAACAACATGGGGATGCTCTGGGTGGCCATGGAGGCGGCAACGCTCGCTACGGTGTTGCTGGTCTCCGTCTATCGCACTGCGGCGAGCCTCGAGGCGGCATGGAAGTACTTCATTCTCTGCGGCGTGGGCATCGCGCAGGCGCTCTTCGGCACGATCCTGCTCTACTTCGCCGCCGAGAGGGTCCTCGGCGCCGAGGGCAACGCGCTTCTCTGGACCCATCTCGACCAGGTCAAGGGCCAGCTCGAGCCGGCGATCATGTCGCTCGCGTTCGTGTTCCTGCTGGTCGGCTACGGCACCAAGGTGGGCCTGGTGCCGCTGCACAACTGGCTTCCCGACGCTCATGCCGAGGGCCCCACGCCGATCTCGGCCGTGCTGTCCGGATTGCTGCTCAACGTCGCGCTCTACAGCGTGGTGCGCTGCAAGGTGCTCGCCGACGGCGCGCTCGATTCGCGCTTCGCGAGCAACATGATGATGGGATTCGGCCTGCTCTCGGTCGTCGTGGCGGCCTTTTTCCTCTCGCGCCAGCGCGACGCGAAGCGCATGTTCGCCTACTCGTCGATCGAGCACATGGGATTGATCACCTTCGCCTTCGGCATGGGCGGGCCGATCGCCAATTTCGCGGGGCTGCTGCACATGACGGTGCATTCGCTGGTGAAGAGCGCGATCTTCTTCGCGGTCGGCCACGCCACCCAGAAAGCGGGCACGCAGGTGATGGCGGAGATCCGCGGACTCCTGAAAGTGAGCCCCACGGTGGGTTGGGGGCTCATGCTGGGCACCTTCGCCATCCTCGGCATGCCGCCGTTCGGAGTCTTCGCGAGCGAGTTCCTGATCCTCACCACCGCGATGCGCGAGCACGCCTGGGCCACGCCGATCCTGCTCCTCGCCCTGGGCGTTGCGTTCGCGGCGGTGTTCGGCCGCGTGCAGCCGATGGTGTTTGGCGACACCACGGTCATGCCGTTCACGCACCAGCCGGCACTCACACCGGTCTTCGTCCACCTGGGATTGAGCCTGATGCTCGGGCTCTACATCCCGCCCTACCTCGCGGCGTGGTACACGCAGGCCGCACGCATCCTCGGCTGACGATGCGCATCCCCGGAATCTCTCTCGATGCCCGGACGCTGGCAGGCGCGGTCCCCGCATCGCTCGCCCGCGTCGATCGAGAGCAGTGGGCCGGGGCGGCGCGACTGGTGCGCGAGAGCGAGGGACGCATCGCCGCACTCTGGGGCGCCGACCACCGCGACCTCGACGCGGCATTCTCCGTGTTCGCGGCATACGCCGTGCGCGATGGGCTCGCCATCGTCGAGCTGCCGGTGGCGGCCGCCTCGCCCTCCTATCCCGACATCTCGGGGCTATTCCCCGGGGCCACGCGAATGCAGCGCGCGGTTCGCGACTTGCTCGGAGTGGCGGCCGAAGGCGCGCCCGACGCCCGGCCATGGCTGCGGCACGGCGCTTGGCGCCAGGATGAATTCCCGCTGCGCCGCGATTTCGATTCCAGCGCGCGGCGCGAGAACGCTCCCGACCACTACCCATTCGTCCGCGTCGAAGGCGATGGCGTGCATGAGATCGCGGTGGGGCCGATCCATGCCGGGATCATCGAGCCGGGGCATTTCCGGTTCTCCGTCGTGGGAGAGAAGACGCTGCGCCTCGAGGAGCGCCTCGGCTATGCGCACAAGGGGGCCGACAAGCGCTTCGAGGATTTCTCCATCGCCGACGGCTACCGCCTCGCAGGCCGCATCTCGGGCGATTCGACGGTCGCCTACGCGTGGGCGTACGCACAGGCGGCGGAGTCGCTGCTCGGAATCGCGGCCCCGCCGCGGGCGGGATGGCTGCGCGCGCTCATGCTCGAGCGCGAGCGGGTAGCCAACCACCTGGGGGACCTCGGAGCGCTCGGCAACGACGCGGCGCTCGGCTTCGCCTTCGCGCAGTTCATGCGCCTCAAGGAGGACTGGCTGCGGCTGAACCATGAGGTCTTCGGCCACCGTTTCGCGATGGATTGCATCATCCCGGGCGGCGTGGCCGTGAACGTGAACGATGCGCAGCGCATCGCGATCGCGCGCCAGGCGCGCTCGATCGGGGCCGAGGCGCGAGAGCTGCGCAACGTCTTCGACGAGCACTCGGGCCTGCAGGATCGCTTCATCACCGCGGGCCGGGTCGCGCCCGAGCTGGCGCGCGCGCTCGGCATCACCGGACTGGCCGGCCGCTCGAGCGGACAGGCATTCGACTTGCGCGTCGATTTCCCCGCCGATCCCTACGGCGAGCTCGCGGTGGGGAAGATCGTTCACGTTGCGGGCGACGTCGCCTACCGCGTGCGCGCGCGGTTCGACGAGCTCTTTGAATCACTACGCCTGATCGACCTCATCACCTCGCGAATGCCCGTGGGCGAAGCGCGCTCTACGCTGGCTGCCGCGGCCCCGGGCGCCTTCGGCGTGGGCTGGATAGAAGGATGGCGCGGCGAAGTGCTCGTGGCGCTGGAAGCGGGCGAGGGCGGGCAGATCCGCCGCGGGCATGCGCACGATCCGTCGTGGCAGATCTGGCCGCTGCTGGAGCATGCGGTGATCGGCAACATCGTTCCCGACTTCCCGCTCATCAACAAGAGCTTCAACCTGAGCTACTCGGGGCACGACTCGTGATTCCGCTCATCCTCAAGGTATTGAAGACTCGGATCGTGTCGGAAGCCGCACCCGAGCCGCGCGAGGATTGGCGCGTGCGCGCCGCCACCATCGAAGACAAGATCCTGAGGATGCTGGGCCGCGCGCTCGTCATCCGCCACGTCGATGCTGGGTCGTGCAACGGCTGCGAGCTCGAGATCCACGCGCTCAACAACCCGTACTACAACATCGAATCGCTCGGCATCCGGTTCGCGGCGAGCCCGCGCCATGCCGACCTGCTCCTGGTCACCGGACCCGTGACCAAGGCCATGGAAGGCGCCCTGCGCCTGGCCTACGAGGCGATGCCGGATCCGAAGCTCGTCGTCGCCATTGGAGACTGCGGCTGCGGCGGGGGAATCTGGGGCGAGAGCTACGCGACGTGCGGGCGCGTCTCCAACGTGATCCCGGTCGACGTCGCGGTTCCCGGCTGCCCTCCTCCCCCCACCGCGATACTGCAAGGCATCCTTACCGCGATCGCCACCCGGGCGACTTCGACGCCGCGCTGAGGTTTCGCACATGACCACGCTCCAGCACCTCTTCGAGAAGAACCGCGCCTGGGCCGAGCGCATCAGCAGCGAGGACCCGCAGTTCTTTCCCAGGCTCTCGCGGCTGCAGCGGCCGAACTACCTCTGGATCGGCTGCGCCGACAGCCGCGTGCCCGCGAATGACATCGTGGGCCTGCTTCCCGGCGAATTGTTCGTGCATCGCAACGTCGCGAACATCGTGGTGCACACCGACCTCAATTGCCTCTCCGTGATGCAGTTCGCGGTCGATGTCCTCAGCGTGGCGCACATCATTGTCGTCGGCCACTATGGCTGCGGCGGCGTAAACGCCGCACTGCAGAAGAAGCGCCTGGGCCTCATCGACAACTGGCTGCGCCATATTCAAGATGTTCACGCGAAGCACCGCGAGGCCATCGCCGCGCTGGCCGACCCGAACGCGCAAGCCGACCGCCTGTGCGAGCTGAATGTGATCGAGCAGGTCGCAAACGTCTGCCAGACCTCGATCGTCCTCGATGCATGGGAGCGCGGGCAGGACCTCACGGTGCACGGATGGATCTACGGGCTGAACGACGGGCTCATCCGCGACTTGCGCACCAGCGTGAACGCGCCGGGCGAGGTCACGCCCGCCTATCGGACGGCGATCGCGAGCCTGTAAGGACTGGGGTGGCGGTGTAAGGACCCCTTGCCCGGACTGACCAATGCGGTGCAGCCCCCCTTCACCGAATCTTCAAGGAGCAGATCATGACCGGCAAGATCCCGTTCGCCCGCAACGCGGTGTTGTTTGCCGCCACCTCGGCCCTACTCGCCGCCTGTGGGCTCTTCCAGCCCGAAAGAGTCGGGCAGACCGCCGGCAGGGAGTACACCATCACCGTCAAGAATTCGCTCGTCAAGGAGCGCTTCGCCCCGATCCTCGTCGTCGGCGATGCCGATGACAGCAAGATCTGGGTCGGCAAGTACGTTTCGACCGAAGCGCACACGCAGTTCACGACCGGCAATCCGGGACCTCTCGCCGCAAAGCTGGGCGGCGATCAGGGTCAGCCCGGGGGATTGGGCGTCGGAGGAGAAGTCACTTTCACCTTCAGGACGGCCGCCAGGAAAGCGCGCGTGACCGCCATGGTTCACCCCGACTTCACGCCCGACAACTACGTGACGGCGCTGGTCGATCTGCAGGCGGGCGGCACCACCGCGCTGGAGCGCTTCGACATCGGCGACGACGAAAAGCGCTATTCGGTTGTGAAAGTCGGCCCGGCGGGAACGGTGACGATCAAGTAATGTTCTTCACGCGGCATGAGGCCGTGCAAGTCACGCTTTATACTTGCGCGGCCTCATGCACGAACTCGTTCCCCTCATCGCGCACTACGGCCTCGCGCTGATTTTCATCAACGTGCTGGCCGAGCAGCTCGGGCTGCCGCTGCCGGCGGTGCCGACCCTCGTCATCGCCGGAGCGCTCTCGGTGGACGGACAGCTCTCCGCGTGGGCGGTGTTTTCGGTGGCGTTGCTCGCCTGCATGATCGGCGACGGAGCCTGGTTCATCGCGGGGCGCCTCTATGGCAACCGCGTCATGAGGCTGCTTTGCCGGATCTCGCTCTCGCCCGATTCGTGCGTGCGCCAGACCGAGGTCCACTTCGAGCGCTGGGGCGGGCTCATGCTCCCGGTGTCGAAATTCCTTCCCGGCCTGTCCACCGTCGGCCCCCCGCTCGCGGGCGCGATGCACCTCACCTGGCCCGGCTTCCTCTTCTGGAACGGCGTGGGCGCCGCGCTCTGGTCCGGGATCGCGCTCGCCGCGGGAATCGTCTTTCACGCGCAGATCACGCAGCTCCTGTCGCGGCTGGAGGATTTCGGCCTCGCGGCGATCGCCATCGTAGCCGCGCTCCTCGCTGCCTACATCGCCTTCAAATGGTGGGAGCGGCGGCGCTTCTACAAGATGCTTCGCGTGGCGCGCATCACAGTGGATGAATTGCGCCAGCTGATGAACAAGGACAAGGACACGGTGGTGGTCGACGTACGCTCGCCGGTCGCGCGCGGCCTCGACCCGCGATTCATACCCGGGGCGCTCGCGATCGACGACTCGGATGCGCTCTCCCGGCTGGGGCACCTGCCGCACGATCGCGAGATCGTCTTCTACTGCACGTGCCCCAACGAGGCTTCGGCGGCGGCGGTGGCGAAGAAGCTGATGGCAGTGGGCTACACGCGGGTTCGCCCGCTCCAGGGCGGCCTCGATGCATGGATCGAGGCGGGGCACGAGATCGAGCGGCGCGGCGCCGGCTGACGGTTCCCGCCGTTCCTGGCTTCAGCTTTCCAGGAGCGCGACCGTGCCGAGGCCACCGTCGGCGCAAATGGACACCACGGCACGCTTGCCGGGGCCCATCGCCGCAAGCTCCTTGACCGCCTGCGAGAGGATGCGCGCGCCGGTGGCGCCGAACGGATGGCCGATCGCGACACTTCCGCCGTTCGGATTCCAGCGCTCCCACGGGAATTTTCCGAGGCGGGCGTCGAGGCGAACTTTCTCACGCTGGAAATCCTCGCTTTCGAGCGCGGCGACGTTGCACAGCACCTGGGCGGCGAACGCCTCGTGAATCTCCCACAGGTCGATCGCATCGAGCGTGAGGTTGTTGCGCGCGAGCAGGCGCGGAATCGCATAGGCCGGCGCCATCAGCAGGCCCTCGTGGAAGATGTCCACCGCTGCGATTTCCCAATCCGCCAAGCGGGCGCGCGGGCGATTCGCGGGCAGGCGCGCGAGGCCCGCATCGTTGGCGACCCAGATCGCGGCCGCGCCGTCGGTGAGCGGAGAGGAATTGCCCGCGGTGAGCGTGCCCTGGCCGCTGGTGCGGTCGAACGCAGGCTGCAGCGACGCGAGCTTTTCCGCCGAGCTGTCGGCGCGCGGCACGCCGTCCTTCGCCATTCCCGCGACGGGAATCACCAGGTCATCGAAGAACCCCGAGGCCATCGCCTTCACCGCGCGCTGGTGCGATTGCAGCGCGATGCGATCCTGGTCGATTCTCGCGATCTTCCACTGCTTCGCCATTTCCTCGCAGTGCTCGCCCATGCTCTTGCCGGTGGCGCGGTTGGCGACACTCGGAATGTGCAGGCCGAAATCCTTCCAACGGAACTCGCCCAGGCGGTCGATGCGCTCGCCGAAGCTGCGCGCCTGCGAGAAGCGGCGGATCAGGTCCGAGAGGCCCTGCTTCAACCCGATCTGCACGCGGCTCATGCTCTCCACGCCGCCGCACATCGCCACGTCGATATCCTTCCCGAGCATTCCCGCGGCCTCGAACACCGCCACCATGCTGGTCGAGCACGCGAGGACCGTGGTGAACGCGGGCGTGTTCGGATCCACACCGGCGTCGATCACGACTTCGCGCGCGATGTTGCTCCAGCCGAGATTGGGCGCCACCGTGCCCCACACCACGAGATCGGGGCGGCCGCCCTGCGGGAGCTGTGCCGCCATCGCCTTGGCCACCGGCACCGAGAGCGCTATCGCGTCGAGACTGCGCAGCGCGCCGTCGACGCGGGCGAATGGCGAACGCAGCCCGGAGACGAGCCAGGTCATCGCGCGCCGATCGCCCTGGCGGCCTTCTTCACCTTGCTCTGCTTGACCCAGAGGATCGCTCCGTAGCGCCCACTTCCCGCCGCCACCGCGTCGATGGCCGTCATGTTGATCTTCGCGTCGGCGAGCTTGGACAGCACGCGGCCGAGGGCCCCGACGCGATCCTCGCCTTGCAGCAGGAACCCGGTGCGCGTCTTGGAGATCTTGAGTCCCATCTTCTTCGCCGCGCGCTTGAATGCCTTGGCGTCCTCGGGGACAAACACGATCTGCGACTTCTTCTTGCCGCCGGGAAATCCCGAGAACGCGAGCATCCCCACGCCTTCGGCGGCAAGGGCTTCGACGATCCGCGCGGCTTGCCCGGGCTTGTCGTTGACCCTTGTGTAAAAGTAGTCCATGCGGCGGATCGAGTCGGCCATCGCGTTCTCCGGATCGTTCAGGATCCACCAGTCTGTGCCGGGCCCCGCCGTCGCGCAACCGGGTCATCCGGCTCGCCCGGCACCCCGAGAGCTTCCTGGCCGAGGTTATTGAGCGTTCCGCCGGTGTCGTAGTTGAGCTCGCGGCCGGGGTGCTCCTCGCGCCATCGCACCATCAGCTCCCGCCCGGTGCGATACCACGGCACCTTGAAGATCCACGCCTTGAGGCTTTGCGTGCGCCATCCCTTGTCGCGGATTTCGGTCCACAGCTCGTCGGCGTGCCGGATGTTGTCTTCCCGGTCGAGCAGCCAGAATTCGCGTCCCTGCACGTCGCCGAAGATGAAGAGGCGCTTGCCGCGCAGCTCGAACTGCGTCGGATCGCTGCCCATCTTGACGCCATAGGGCGCGCCGTTGGAACAGAAGCCGCCATATTGCGGCTCGTACTTCGCGGGCGCGGCGAGGAACGCGGCGCGATGCTCCGGTGTTGCGAAGTAGTAGGTGCGGCCTTCGTTCGCGGCGGCGATGGTGTGCTTGCCGCGCACGGGCTTGGCGTCGGTGAAGTAGGCGACGGGATCGTAGCCCAGCAGCATGAGCTGCTCGCCGCGGCTGGTGTCGATGGTCGCGTGGGTGGTGCCGCAGCCGGAAAGAAGTGCGGCGGCGAAGACGAGGAGCGCAACTCTCACTTCCATCCCTTGCCTCCGTGCTCGCGCTCGAAGCGCTCGCGGTCGCGCGCGAACTGCCGCTCGAGCTCCTCGCGTCCCTGCTTCGCCATACTCAGGCGCCGCGCCTCGTCCTGGTAGAACGGAAGTGTGGCGTCGACGCTTGCGATATTGTGCCGCCGAAATGCGTCGGCGAGCTCCTTGGCGCGAAAGCGATCGACGCCGAGCCTTTCCAGGACGGACCTTCCGACCTTCAACGCCGATTCGAAAGTCTCGCGCTCCACCACGGTCACGCCGCGCAGGCGCAGCTCGAAGTAGTGGCTCACGTTGCGCGCGCGGCTCACGATCTCGAGGCCGGGGAAATTGGCGCGCACGCGCTCCACCAGCGCGATGCTCGCGTCCACGTCGTCGATGGCGTTCACCAGCAGCCGCGCCTTGCGCGCTCCGGCGGCCTCGAGGAGGTCCAGGCGCGTCGCGTCGCCGTAAAAGACCTTGTAGCCGAACTTGCGCAGCGAATCGACCTGGTCCGGGTCGTGGTCGAGCACCACCGCGCGAATGTCGTTGGCGAGCAATAAGCGGCCGACGATCTGGCCGAAGCGCCCGAACCCGGCGATGATCACCGGGCCTTCGGGCGCGATTGCGTCGGGCTCGCGTGCGGGTTGGGTGCCGCGCGCGGTCCAGCGATCGTGGGCCTTCAGGAACAAGGGCGTGGTGGCCATCGAGAGCGCGACCACGATCGTGAGCAGGCCGCCCCATTCGGGCGTGAGCACCTTGGCGGTGAGCGCCGCGCCGAAGACGACAAAGGCGAACTCTCCGCCCTGCGACAGGATCAACGCGAAGAGCCATCGCTCCCGGCTGCCCACGCAGAGGGCGCCCGCGACCCACCGTAACGTGGTGATCGTGATGGCGAGATATCCGAAGAGCAGCAGGACCACGGTCAGGGGACGGCTCGAGAGGAGCCCGAAGTCGATCGTCATTCCGACCGAGATGAAGAAGAGCCCCAGCAGCAATCCCTTGAACGGCTCGATGTCGCTTTCGAGCGCGTGGCGGAACTCGGAGCCCGCGAGAAGGACGCCGGCGAGGAATGCGCCGAGCGCCATCGACAGCCCGGCGAGGTCCATCAGCTCGGCGATCCCGATCACGAGCAGCAGCGTGAACGCCGTGAAGAGCTCGCGGACGTTGGTCTTCGCGATGAGGCGCAGCGCCGGGCGCGTGAGATAGCGCCCGATGACGACCACGCCGGCGATCGCGGCCACCGCGGCGCCCACGCTCATCCACAGCGACATGCCGCCCGGCTTCTCGACGTGCCCGATCAGGGGCACGAGCGCCAGGAGCGGAATCGCGGCGATGTCCTGGAAGAGGAGGATGCCGAACGCCGCGCGCCCCGTCGGCGTATCGAGCTCGTTGCGATCCCGCATCGCCTGCACCGCGATCGCAGTCGAGGAAAGCGCCAGCGCCAGGCCCGCCACTAGGGAGGCTCTCCACGAAAGCCCGAGCGCGAGAAGCGCCAGACCCAGGGCGGTGCCGCACACCGCGAGCTGGATCGCCCCGCCGCGAAACACTTCCTTCTGCATCGTGACGAGGCGGCGCGGATCGAGCTCGAGCCCGATCACGAAGAGCATCAGCACCACACCCAGCTCGGCCAGGTTCTGCGTGGACGCGACGTCGCCGATGAATCGCAGTCCCCACGGGCCGATCGCCGCGCCCGCGATGAGGTACCCCAGGATCGACCCGAGGCCCAGGCGCTCGGCGATCGGCACGCAGATCACCGCGGCGGCGAGGAAGATCAGGGCCTCGTACATCAGTCCGCCGCCTTGGCGTTCGCGCTGGCCTGCCATCCCGCCAGCCGCTCGCGCAGCTGCCTCCCTGCCTCACGCAGCTGCGCGTCGCTCACCTCGTGGGCGCCGTGCACGACGAACGGGGCAAGCCAGTTCATGCCGCAATAGCGCGCGGTCTGCTCGACCACGGGCACGAAGGCGCCGAACGCGTGATGGTGGCGGCCCTCGGGAGAGAACGCCTGCTCGTCGCCCGCCGTCGTCACCCACAGGCAATCCTTGCCCGCGAGCGCGCTGCCGCCCCTCCCGTGGGCCCAGCCGCCGGTGAGGACCTCGTCGAACCAATGCTTCATCAGGCCCGGCACCGTGTACCAGTAGAGCGGATGCAGCCAAACGACGAGCCCCGCGCGCGTGAGCGCGGCCTGCTCCGCGGCAGGATCGATGTCGAAATCGGGATAGAGGTCGTAGAGCGCGCGCACCTCGAGCTCGGGGAGGTCGCGAATCGCCTCCATCAGCGCGGCACAGGCGCGCGAGCTGCCGGGGTACGGATGTGCATGGATCACGAGGATCATCGCTAGCGGTCGAAGAGCTGTGCCCAGCTCCAGTTTGCCCAATTCACGTGGTCGAGCGCGATTCCGGCGAACACCACCG
>WNFL01287483.1_pt2 | contig 14294 bp, 13 predicted proteins | sample 5400361 | NCBI WGS metagenome assembly WNFL01 (sample SAMN13153351, study PRJNA577476) | soil metagenome | isolation source: 40 cm soil on Douglas fir-dominated hillslope | place: USA:California | collected 2013-09-17
CAACAACGATCAGGGGTGCGACGTTCCTGCGCCACCGCCTGGACTGACCTACGTCGGGATTGCGGCCGGCGAGGACCACTCGGTCGCGCGTCGAAGCGATGGAATCGCCGTGTGCTGGGGGAGCAACGAGCGCTGCCAGTGCAACGTGCCCGCACTTCCTGCGGGCGTATCCTTCAGCAAGATCGTCGCGAGATCGTACGACTACGCATCACCTGGTGGGCCGGTTGGGCCGCTTGCAGACGAGTACCTCGGGCTGAGGAGCGATGGCCAGCTCTCGAGGTGGGGTCCCGTGACGGGGACGATACCGGCCTTGCCACCTGGCATGACCTACACGCAGATCGGTCCCGGTGTCACGTTCGCTGCGATCCGAAGCGACGGTGCCTTGCTCAACTGGAACGGCTGGCCCGCTGCACCGGCATTGCCTCCTGGCGTGACCTATGTCGGGATCGCGGGCGGTGAGAGCACCGGACAAGAAGTGTCGTGCGGCGGCGGTTACGTGTTCTACCCGTACCGCGTCCTGGCTTGCCGAAGCGACGGGGCGATCATCCCTGCATGGAGCAACTGCCTCACCTACTCGTGCACGCCGAATCCACTGCCTCCCGGGGTCTCCTATGATCAAGTGTGCACGAGCGGCGTCCACGCGCTGGGGCGCAGGAGCGACGGCTCGGTGATCGGCTGGGGAGATGTCTCGTACGGAGAATGCACGCTTCCCCTGCTTCCTCCGGGCGTGACCTACGTGGACATCGCCGCTGGCGGCGGTACGTACTTCGAGATCACCTGTGGATCCGTCCTGTTCGTCGAGGATGCCCATTCGCTCGCTCTGCGCAGCGATGGACTGATCGAGGGATCGGGCAGCAACTACTCGGGTCAGTTGTCCGTCCCGGCCCTGCCCCTCGGAGTCTCCTACGTCGAGATCGCCGCGGGCAGTGGCTTCAGCGTCGCGCGTCGGAGCGACGGAGTGGTGCTCGCCTGGGGGGGCGACTGGACCCACCAACTCGAGGTGCCGTCGCTCTCGCCGGGCGAGAGCTGCGCAGGGATCGCGGCCGGAACGTACTCCGCGGCTGCGATCTACGAGGCAGCGCCGCCCTGCGGATCGACCTCGATCTACTGCTACCCGGCGCTGCCGAACTCGGCCTCGGCGCAGGGAGCGCAGCTGACGAGCGAGGGCTGCCCGGGATTGACCGCCAACAATCTCGTGCTCGACGTATCGGGTCTGCCGCCCTCACGCACGGGAATGTTCCTCTACGGCTCCTCGCAGCAGCAGGTCTCGTTCGGCAACGGCTGGGGCTGTGTCGCGGGAGGCATCCAGCGCGTGCTGCCGGCGATCCTCTCGTCTCCGACGGGAACGGTGAGCTGCCCCGTCGATCTGACGCAGTTCCCGTACACCGGCAGCGCGCACTCGATCCTGGCGGGCTCGGCCTGGAACTTCCAGTTCTGGTACCGCGACCCGACCGCGCCGCCGAGCATGTTCAACCTGTCGGACGGGTTGCACATCGCCTTCGCGCCGTGAAGGGTGAAGAATTCAGGCGGGCTGGGATCCCAACCCGACCGCGGTCCCGCTCACTTCGGTGCGAGCGAGGCCGCGTCGAAGCTGCGCACGAACGCGCCTTCCTGCGTCAGCACCTGCACGCGGCGATTGCCCAGATCGAGCACCCAGAGCTGGCCCTGGTCGTCGATCGAGAGCGCGCGCGGCTTGTTGAACTCGACGTGGCCCGCGCCCTTCACACCCCAGCTCGCGACGCGCTCCAGCGCCGGGGAGAGCTTGACGACCTCATTGCGCTGCTCGTCGGTGACGAAGACGCTGCCGTCCTTGGCGATCGCGACGCCGCTCGGGCGCGGTTCGAGCCCGTCCGCCTTCCAGACCATCTTTTTCCAGGCCTTCTCCGGCGCCTGCAGCACGTGCAGCGCGTGCGCGCCGGGATCGGCGACGAGGATGCGCGTTCCGTCCGGGCTGACCGCGATCGCCGACGGCGACACGATCGACTTCGCGGGCAGCTCGTGCGCCTGCGCGCCCTTCTCGAGGTCGGCCTGGAGGACCAGCACCTCGCCGCGGGCTTCGAGCACGTAAGCGTGCCCCGCTGCGTCGAGGGCCACGGCGACCGGCTCGCCGCCGTCGGCGGCGTCGAAGTTGATCGACTTGAAGAAGCGTGGCAGAGCGGGATCGGGCGCGAGCGGCGCGTCGGGCTTGCGGTCGAGTTTCACGACCACGAGGCGCTTCAGCACGGGATCGCAGATCCAGGCGCGCTCCTTCTCGTCGAGCGCGATGCCGGCCGGCAGCACGAGGGCGCCGCGCTTGGCGTCGGCTTCTCCAAAGTGCGCGAGCAGCAGCGGCTCGCTGCCGCTGGTGTCGAGCGCCAGGCCGCAGGGGCTGGCGGGCTCGAGCACGACGCACAGCTTCCCGCGCACCGCGATGCCGCCGCCGAAGGACGGGGGCGCCGCGTCCGCGGACGGCTTCGCCAGCGCGCGGCTCGCCTCGTCCTCGGGGCCGAAGATCTGCAGCCGATCCTCGAGGCCCTCGCAGACCACGGCGAAGCTGCCGTCGCGCTCCAGCGCGAACGCGTCGGGCCCGCGCAGGCGGCCGGCGCCCCAGTCGTAGAGCGGCTTGCCCACGCGGTCGAAGACGCGCACGCGGTCGTGGTCGCGGTCGGCCACGTACAGGCGCCCTGCCGCGTACTCGACGCTCGCCGGCGCGCCGCAGCCGCCGAAGGCGCCGAGGAACTTGCCCTCCTTGTCGAAGCGCTGCACGCGGCGGTTGCCCTGGTCGGCGACGTAGATGCCGCCCTCCTCGTCGACCGCGACGTCGACCGGCCGGCGGAACTCGCCGTCGCGGCTGCCGAAGCCGCCGAAGGCGCTGATCACCTTCGAGCTGCGCCGGTCGAAGACCACCACCAGCTGCAGGCCCGCGTCCGCCACGTACAGACGCTCGCCGTCGACGCACAGGCCGAGCGGCTCGACCAGCGCATAGGTGATGGCGGTCTTGAGGCCGTTGTGGCGCTGGCGCTCGGAGTCCCAGCCGAAGCCGACGACGCGCTGGGTGTCGGAGAGGTAGACGGTCCCGTCGGCGCTGATCGCCAGGCCGCGCGGGTCGTTGAGCTTCAGGTTGGGCGGGACCTCGGCGCTCATGCGCTGGATCAGCTTGCCCTTCGCGTCGTAGACCGAGAGCGCGCGGCCCCAGGTCTCCGCGACCCAGATCTCGCCGTCGTGCGAGACGGCGACCGAGGCAGGCTGCGCGAGCCCGTCGACCTGCGCGAGGAAGCCGCCGAAGCGCACCGGCTCGGTCGGCGCGGTCGTCTCGGGCGTGTCCTGCGCCGCGGCGCCGAGCTGGAGGACGAACAGGGAGGCGATCGCGCTGAGGCTGGCTTTCACGGCCAGATGATCAGCGGAAGGTCGTGAACAATCCAGCCCGCCTGGTTTTTCCACGCCTCAGCGTCCCGTCCGGCAGAGGCACGAGGCATCGGCTGCTGGTGAGACAAAGGCAAGAGCCGGGCATGAGGGCCGATCCGGCGCTAGGCTGATGTCCGAGATGGTCGCGGATCCCCTGGTGAATCGCGTGGTGCGCCGTATCGTTCAGGCCATCCACCCCGAGCGGGTCATCCTGTTCGGCTCGCGCGCGCGTGGCACGGAGCGTCCGGACAGCGACCTGGATCTGCTCGTGCTGTACTCGGGGCCGAAGTCCAAGCGTGAGGTCTCGCTGGAGATCCACCAGCTCTTCCCGCGCCCGGACTTCTCGATGGACCTGTTCGTCATGCGGCCGGAGGAGATGGAGGCCCAGCGCCACATCGCCAACACGCTCGCGCGCGAGGCTCACGAGCACGGCATCGTCTGCCATGGATGAGCTGACGCGGCAGGCGATCGGACGATGGATCGAAAAGGCTGAACGCGATCTCTTGACCGCGCAGACGATCATGCGGGAGGAGCCGCGGCTGACGGACGTCGTGTGCTACCACTCCCAGCAGTGCGCCGAGAAGGCCCTCAAGGCGTACCTGGTGAAGGCTGAAGTTCACGTCGAGAAGACGCACTACCTTCGGCGGCTGCTCACGCTGTGCGCCGACACGGCACCGGCCTTCGCGGACCTCGATTCGATCGCGACCATACTCTCGGATTATGCAACGGTCCGCTACCCGGACGATTGGCGCGACATCCCTGGTCCGGAAGCGATCGAAGCCATCGAGGCTGCCGTGCGAATCCTCGAATTCGTCCGGGCCCGCCTCGATCCGCACCCGTAGTCATCGCGCCGTCCGGAAGAGACGCACGAAGTAGAGCGACTTGTGGAACGCGAGGCTGAGGGCGTAGAGCCCGATCCCCATGGCGATCCAGAACCCCCACCCTTGGTTCGAATTGCCTCCGAACAGCCCGGCGAGCGCGGCGCACGCGAAAAGCGGGGCACTCGCGAGCCAGGTGAACGCGATCGCGGCCGGCAAACTCGACCGACGCACGGCTTCCAATTGGAGCTCACGCATTCGATCCTCGCCGAGCGTGCGGGCCATCCAGGTACCAGAACGGGATGAAGCAGGCGAGAAGCGTCATCCAGGCGAAGGGCCAGCGCAAGCGTCGGGCGAGCGGATTCGCTTCGAGTCGAAGTGTGGGCGAGACCAGCCACGTGCTTCCGATGTCCGCGAGGCGACCTAGGAGGACGGCGCCAGCCAGCAGGAACTCGACCGACCGGTAGTCCATCGTGACCGTCGCTTGTCTACTTCCCCGTGCGGCAGAAGCACGAGGCGTGCAGCTCGGTGTCCGCGCGCGACCAGGCGCGCTCGAAGCGCCGGCGGACGGCCGCAGCTTCCTTCTCCTGGCCCTGGCTCTGCAGGCACTCCGCCAGTCCGTAGAGCGACCAGCCGTTCTCGGGGTGCTTCTCGAGGTCGGCGCGGTAGACCCGCTCGGCCTCGGCGAAGCGCTTCTGCTCGGTGAGCAGCGCGCCGAGCGGGTGGCGCGCGGGCATCAGCCAGCCCCAGGGCTCGTCGTAGCGCAGCGCGTCGTCGAGCTCGACCGCGCGGCGCAGGTGCTCGAACGCGCGCTCGGGCAGGCCGCGGCGGTAGTCGAGCTCGCCGGCGAGCATCTCGCGCGCGACGGCGAGCACGGCGGCGACGCTGTTGTTGCCGTGCAGGTAACTCGCGGGGACCTTGGCTGCCGCGCCTTCGAATGCGACCTGCTCGAAGGCGGCTTCGTCGACGCGGCCGAGGGCCGCGAGCGCGATGCCGCGCGCGTAGCGCCAGTCGGCGCGCGTGGCGAAGAGCTCGGGCGCGGGCTCGGGTTCGCTCAGGATCTCGTTCCAGCGGCCGAAGCGCACCAGCACGTGGTAGGGCGTGCCCAGGTAGGACTCGGCGAACTGCGGGGCGGCATGCACGAGCTCGATCGGGATCTCGTGCACCATCTCGCGCGCGGCCTCGAGTGCCGCCTTGCTGCGGCCCTCGAACATCTCGGCCCAGGCGAGGAACTGGTAGTTGTGCGCGCGGTAGATCGTGTAGAAGCCGCCGCGGCCGGCGCGCTCGACGTAATCGAGATCGGCCTCGATTGCGAGCTCGTTGGCGCGCGCCGCGGCCGCGTAGTGGCCCAGGCGGATGTCGATGTGCGCGGGCATGTGCACGAGGTGGCCCGCGCCGGGGACGAGCGTGCGCAGGAGGTTCGCCGAGCGCAGCGCGCGCTCGGGATGGCGCGAGGCCTCGAGCGTGTGGATGTAGGCGTGGTTGGCGAGCACGTGCTTGGGCGCGATGGCGAGCACCGCGTCGAGCGTGGCGACGATCTCGGGCGTGCGCGGCTGCGGCTTGCCGTCGACCGTCCACTGGTCCCAGGGCGAGAGGTCGAGCAGCGACTCGGCGAAGAGCGCGCCCACGTCGGCATCGTCGGGATGGCGCTGCCAGACCAGGCGCAGCGCATCGGACCAGGCGCGGTCGAGCGCGCTGCGGTCGGCGGGCGGGGGCGAGGCGTAGCGCTGGCCGAGCGCCTGGCAGAGCTCGCGCTCGACGCCTCCGCTGCCTTCCGAGAGCAGCAGCGCATTCTGCGTCGCGGCGTAGGCCAGCTGCGAGGTCGGCTCGTCCATCGTCGGGTTGTTGATGTTCGGGCCGTAGGAGAGCCCGATGCCGAACCAGGCCATCGAGCAGGACGGGTCGTGGCGCAGCGCCGCCTGGAACGAGCGGATCGCCTCCTCGTGGTTGAACCCGCAGTAGAGCGTCCAGCCCTGGTCGAAGAGCTCCTGGGCCTGGCGCGCGCTGGTGCGGATCGCGCGGTGCGGGCCGGCGAGACCGGGAAAGTGCGGGTCGGCGGGGCCCGTTCCGCTGCTCTGGCAGCTGCTGGCGAGGACGAGGAGGAGGATCGGGTCGAGCAGGGTTCGCATGGGGCTGGCCTCGGGGGTGGCTTGATCGCAGGGCCGGGAAAGAGTATCAATTGCGGTTTCGCCACCGCCCCGAGGAGGACTCTGACACGCCCATGGAACTCTCCCTGCCCCAGCGCCTCCAGAAGTCCGTCTCCGGCTCGTTCCACAAGACGGCCCTGCTCCAGAAGCGCGTCCGCGAGCTGATCCGCGGCGCGGCCCCCCTGGTCGAGACCCGCGAGCAGAACCCGATCAAGATCGCGTTCCTGGAGATGGAGCGCGGCCTGATCGAGCTGATCCCCGACGAAGACCCGTCGGCCACGCTGTAAGCTCGCCGGGCGGGGGCGCGTGCCCCCGATTCCCCGTGGTGTCTCAATCCACTCGCGCCGAGGAGCGCCTTGCCGGACGCGGCGGAGCGCAGGAGCTGCTGCACGTCCCGGCACTCCTCTTCCGCGCGCTCGTCGCCGCCCGCGGCAGTGCCTACAAGAGCGGCCTGGCCCGCGCACGCACGGTCGGCGTGCCCGTGCTCTCGGTCGGCAACCTGTCCGTCGGCGGGACGGGCAAGACGCCCTTCTGCATCTGGATCGTGCGCCAGCTCCAGGCGCTCGGGCGCAAGCCCGGTCTCGTCTCGCGCGGCTACGCGGCCGGCGCCGACGGGCGCAACGAGGAGGCGCTGGTCTTCGCCGCAGCCTGCCCCGGCGTCCCGGAGGTGCAGGATCTCGATCGGGTGCGCGGCGCCAACGCACTCGTCGCGCGCGGCGTGGACGTGATCGTGCTCGACGACGGCTTCCAGCACCGCCGGCTCGCGCGCCAGCAGGACTGGGTGCTGATCGATGCATCGCGCCCCTGGGGCTTGCCGCGCGATGCGCAGGGCGCGAGCGTGCGCGCGCTGCTGCCGCGCGGCCTGTTGCGCGAGCCGCTCTCGGCGCTCGCGCGCGCCGATGCGCTCGTGATCACGCGCGCGACCGACGTGCCGGCTGCGTGGCTGGCGCAGCTCGAGGCCGAACTCGGCGCCGCGGCGCCGGGAAGGCCGCTGCTGCACGCGGCCCACAAGCCCGCCCTGCTCTCGGACGCGCGCGGCGTCGCGCATGCGCTCGAGGAGCTCTCCGGGCGCGATTTCGAGCTCGTCTCGGGCATCGGCAATCCGCAGGCCTTCGAGAGCACCGTGCGCGGCCTCGGCGCGCGCATCGTGGGGCATCAGGTCTTCCCCGACCACCACCACTACGGGCCGCGGGACGTGCGCACGGGCGAGTTCCCGCTGCTCACGACCAGCAAGGATGCGGTCAAGCTCGCGCCGCTGGGCCTCGAGTTCCTCGTGCTCGAGATCGAGCTCGAACTCCTGCGCGGCGCGGCGCAGGCGCGCGCCCTGCTCGAGAGCCTGCCGCGGGTGAGCGATGGACACGGCTGAGGCGCGCGTGGACTGGCCGGTCCCGGCCCAGGAAGTGCGCGGCCCGCGCGGCGGTCTGCTGGCCTGGCTCGAGTGCCAGCTCGTGCTCGGCTTCGTCGGCGGCGTCGCCCGCCTGCCGGCCGGCCTGCGCAGCGCGTTCGTCGGCGCACTCGCGCGCGTCGCGCGGCGCTTCGACCGCGCGCACTCGCGCGCGGCCGAGGAGTTCCTGCGCCAGGCGCTCGGGCGCGAGATGCCGCTCGACGAGCTGCAGGCCCGCGTGCTGCAGGCCTGGCGGCACCTCTTCGAGGTCACGCTCGACCTCGAGGTCTTCGAGCGCCGCCTCGACCGCGCCCGCGCGGCCGAGCACCTCGAGCTCGATCTGTGCCCGGAGGCACGCCAGCTGCTCGCGCGCAAGGAGGGCTGCGTGGTCGCCAGCGGCCACATGGGCGACTGGGAGACCGGTGCGGTGCTGCTGACCTGGGCCGGCTTCGGCCCGCTGTACGTGGTCTCCAAGCCGCCCAAGAACCGCTGGCTCTCGGTCCACGCCCAGCGCCTGCGCGAGTCGCGCGGCATGCGCCTGATCCCGCGCCGCGGCGCGCTGGAGTTCGTGCCGGCGATCGTGCGCGCGGGCGGCACGGTGGCGCTGCTGCTCGACCAGCGCGCGCGCGTGAAGCCCGTGCTGGCGCCGTTCTTCGGGCGCGAGGCCAAGTGCGACCGCTCGGCCAGCGTGCTCGTGCGCCGGCTGCGCGCGCCGCTCGTCTTCGCGGCCTGCTACCGCACGGCGCAACCGGGGCGCTACCGGCTCGTCGCGCCGCGCGTCGTGAGGCCCGAGGAGCTGCAGGGCCGGAGCGCCGAGGAGGTCGCCGCGCTGGTCAACCGCGAGCTCGAGAAGCTGATCCTCGCGGCACCCGAGCAGTACTTCTGGCTGCACGATCGCTGGCGATGAGCGTTTCCGTCCGCCGCCTGCTCGCCGTTGCGCTCGGCTGCCTGCTGGCCGCCGGGCTCGCCTGGGCCTGGTGGCTGCGCCGCGAGGCCGCCCGCGAGGCCGAGTACGAGGCCCAGCGCAAGCGGATCTACGCGCTCGTCGGCGAGCACGCGCGGGAACCGGCCAGCCCCGAGGCCCGGCCCTGGTACTTGACGCCCGAGATCGCGGCCCAGCTCTTCCCGCGCGACCGCTCGGCCGAGACCTACGATCCCTGGTGCTACTTCCACCACGTCCCGAACCGCAGCGTGACGGTCGCCTGGGCCGAGCACCCGCTCGGCTGCTGGCACTGGGTCACGAACTCGCTCGGGCTGCGCGAGGACGGCGAGCTCGCGGCGGGCAAGCCCGACCTGCGCGTGCTCGTCACGGGCGACTCGCACACCGACGGGTTCTGCGACAACGCCGAGTCGTTCCCACACCTGGCCCAGAAGCTCCTGGCGCGCGACCGGGCCGGGCGCTCGCTCGAGCTGATCAACGCCGGCAACGGCGGGTTCAGCTTCTACAACTACGCCGGCGTGCTCGAACGCTTCCTCGGGCTCGCGCCCGACGCGTTCGTGGTCGCGGTCTACTCCGGCAACGACTTCGAGGAGCTGCTCGTGCCGCACGGCTGGTTCGAGCACGTCGCGCTGCCCGAGCCGAGCGCGGTGCAGAAGGCCGAGCTGGCCCAGCTGAACTCGATCAGCCCGCCGGCGACGGTCCAGTTCTTCCACTCGCTGGCCTGGTTCCACCGGCATCCCGAGACGGTCGAGACGAGCCTCGCGGCGGCAACGGGTGCGATCGCGCGCATGCGCGAGCGCTGCGACGCGCACGGGATCCGCTTCCTGTGCCTCTTGATCCCCGGCGCGATCGACGTCCCCTGGGGTACCAACGCCGAGCTGTTCGAGAAGCTCCAGCGCGCGGCCGCGCTGAGCGCCGACGACCTGCGCGGCAACGACCGCATGGCGGACGAGTTCCTGGCCCGGCTGCGAGCCAGCGGCTGCGACACGCTCGACGCGCGCGCGTGCTTCCGCGGCCAGCCTGGACCGTGGTTCTGGAACCGGGACCTGCACATGAACGTGCACGGCCACGAAGTGCTGGCGCAGGCCCTGGCGCAGAAGCTCGAGTCCTGGGGCGGACGCTTCGCCCGCTGAGCACGCAACCGTATGATCCCCGGCAGATGCCCCCCGAGACCGGCCCCGACCCGTTCCCGCAGATGCGCAAGGTCAAGACCTACGCGCTCGCCTCGCGGCCGAGCCTGGTCGACCTGTCCGACTTCTGCCAGGTCCCCGAGCCCTTCGCCGGCTTCGGGAAGTTCGTCGACTCGCTGCCCGACATCTACGCTGGCGAGCTGTTCAAGGAGCTGGTGGGGCGCATCGTCGCGGCCAAGCGGGCCGGCAAGCCGGTCGCGCTGGCGCTCGGCGCGCACGTGCTCAAGGTCGGTCTCGCGCCGCTGGTGATCGACTTGATGCGCCGCGGCATCGTCGACCACGTGGCGCTCAACAGCGCCGGCGCGATCCACGATTTCGAGATCGCGACCGTCGGGCGCACGTCGGAGGACGTCGCGGCGCAGCTGCCCAGGGGCGAGTTCGGCTTCGCCGACGAGACCGGCCGGGGACTGGCGGAGGCGGCCGAGCGCGGCTGCAAGCCCAAGGCCGGCGACGAGCCGGGACTGGGACGCGGCCTGGGGCGCATGCTCCTCGAGCGCCAGGCGCCGCACGCCTCGCTCTCGGTCAGCGCGGAGGCCGTGCGCCTGCGGATCGGCGTGACGGCGCACGCCGCCCTCGGTGCCGACATCGTGCACATGCACCCCGCCTGCGACGGCGCGCGCATCGGCGAGGCCGCGATGCACGATTTCCGCCACGTCTGCCGGTTCGTGCACGGCATGGACGGCGGCGTGTGGATCAACGTCGGCTGCGCCGTCATCCTGCCCGAGGTCTTCCTCAAGGCCGTCAGTGTCGCCATCAACCTGGGCGCCTCGCTCGACGGCATCACCACCGCCAACCTCGACATGCTGCGCCAGTACCGGGCCGAGACCAACGTCGTGCAGCGGCCGCCCGGCCGCGGGATCTCGATCCTCGGCCAGCACGAGCTGATGCTGCCGCTCCTGCGCATGGCGCTCCTGTGCAAGCTCCAGGAAGCGGGCTGGAAGGAGAAGCGCGCATGAACCCCCACGAACTCGAGCGCCTGGTCGCGAACCTCGGCCGCCCGCGCGTCCTGATCATCGGCGACCTGATCCTCGACCAGTACGTCAGCGGCGACGTCGTGCGCATCTCGCCCGAGGCTCCGATCCCGATCCTGACCGCGCGGCGCAGCGAGGAGCGCCTGGGCGGCGCCTGCAACGTCGCCGCCAACCTCGTGGCGATGCAGGCCGAGGTCGACATCGTCGGCGTGCTCGGCAACGACGGCTGGGGCCGCAAGCTGCGCGCGCTGCTCGAGGAGCAGAAGATCGAGACCAGCGGCTGCGTGCTCGACGCCACGCGCCCGACGATCCAGAAGACGCGTATGATGAGCGGCAGCCAGCAGATGCTGCGCGTCGACAACGAGGACCCCCGGCCGATCCAGGGCGGGGCACTCGCGGCGATCCTGAAGCTCCTGCCCGAGCGCGTGCGCCGCGCGCAGGCCGTCGTGCTCTCCGACTACGGCAAGGGCCTCCTGACGCCCGAGGTGATCCGCTGCGCGATCGACAGCGCGCGCGCCTCCGGCGTGCCGCTGCTCGTCGATCCCAAGGGCGAGGACTACGCCCGCTACCGCGGTGCGACGCTGATCACGCCCAACCGCAAGGAGGCCGAGCAGGCGCTCGGCCACCGGCTGCCGCGCCTCGAGGACGTGCAGCGCGGCGCGCAGGAGCTCTTGAAGCTCGCCGATCTCGACGCGGCCGTGATCACGCTCGGGTCCGAGGGCATCCACTACACCAACAAGCAGGGCCAGAGCGGCCACGTGCCGGCGCGCGCGCGGGCGGTCTTCGACGTCACCGGTGCGGGCGACACGGTCATCGCGCAGCTGGGCCTCTACTTCGCCGCCGGCGTCGACCTCGGCAGCGCCGTCTTCCTCGCCAACCAGGCCGCCGCGCTCGTCGTCGCGCGCCTGGGCACGCACGCCGTCGACCGCAGCGAGCTCTGCGCCGCGCTCGAGCAGCGCCACGGGCACGAGGGCAAGGTGCTGCGCACGGCCGAGGAGCTCGACCGCCAGCTCGCCGCCTGGCGCAAGGCCGGCCAGCGCATCGCGTTCACCAACGGCGTCTTCGACGTCCTGCACGTCGGGCACGTCTCCTACCTGCGCTTCGCGAAGAGCTACGGCGACGTGTTGATCGTCGGCGTGAACGAGGACGCGAGCGTGAAGCGCCTCAAGGGCCCCACGCGCCCGGTCAACCCGCTCGCCGATCGCATGGAGGTGCTCGCGGCGCTCGAGATGGTCGACGCGGTCTGTTCCTTCGCCGAGGACACGCCGAAGACGATCGTCGAGCGCGTCTCGCCCCACGTGCTCGTCAAGGGCGCCGACTGGGCCGAGAAGGGCGTCGTCGGCCGCGAGTGGGTCGAAGCGCACGGTGGGCAGGTGGTGCTCGCGCCGCTCGTCGACGGGAAATCGACGAGCGGGATCCTCGAGCGCGTGAACAAGAACAGCTGAAGAGCCTCGGCTAGTTCGCCGGCTCCATCCGCACCTGGATCCACGCCTGCCAGGCGCGGAACTGGCCCGTCTCGGGCGAGACCTCGCCGCCGGGTGCGAGCTTCCAGTCCTTGTACTCCACGCGGCACTTCTGCGGGACCTGCGGCAGGACCGCGCGCACGACGCCCTTCTCGTCCGCGACGCCCGCGAGCTCCTCGTCGAGGAACACCTTGGCGCCCGCGAGCGGTTCGAGCTTCGGTCCCAGCACGCTCAATTCGGCACCCCAGCCCTGCTTGAGCTTGAACACGAGCGGCTCGGGCTTCTCCGCCACGACCACGCTGGTCCAGAGCATCTGCCGGCCCTGCATCTCGACGCGCAGGTCGAGCGTCGCGCCGATTGGCGCCGCGCGCAGCACGACCTCGGGCTCGCCGGACTTCGGCACGAGCGTCGTGTGGTCCTCGGAGCCCTGCACGGTGGCCGAGAGTCGGTAGGCCTCGAGCGTCGAGCCGTCCTCGTCGGCGACGACGCGCACGTGCAGCTCGGCGCGCGCGCCGGAGTCCTGCACGACGAACTCGAGCGGCTTCTGCGCGGGCTGCACGACCAGCTTGCGCGGCTCGACACCGGCGAGGTCGCCCGGGCGCAGGTCGAGCGTGTAGTCGCCCGGCATCAGGTCCTTGAACTCGAAGCTGCCGCTCTTCGCGCCCGCCTCGCCGTTCCAGTCGACCCAGGCGGTCTGGCCGTTGCGCGGCGGCGCCTCGGGCGTCAGGAGCACCAGCAGCTGCTCGGCGTAGTTCCCGCTGCGGCTCGCGACGTGGCCGCGGACCGGCGCGAGCTGCGCGGGATCGGGGCGCGCGAGCTGCACGTCGTGCTCGACGCGCGTCAGGGCCGGCACGTCGACCTCCTCGCGGAAGGGCAGGAAGCCCTGGCCCTCGAGCTTGAGCGTGTAGCGGCCCGGCTCGACCGCGCGCAGGTCGAAGGAACCGTCCTCCTTCGTCGTCGTCAGGAGCGGCCGGCGCGTCGTGCTCTCGAAGCTCGCGTCCGGCGCCCAGGCCTGCAGCCACTCGTTCGCGACCGGCTTGCCCGAGGGATCGATCACGCGGCCGACGAGGCGCGCGCGCGCCTCGAAGACCAGCGTGATCGGCGCACTCGCGCGCCCGGCGACGCTCTCGACATTGGCGCTCGCGTACCAGAGCGCGTCCTCGCTCGTCACACGCAGCAGGAAAGGCGGGCCGCCGCCGAGGAAGCGCGCGACAGGGCTGAAGCGCGCCCAGGCCGGCGGACCCTCGTGCAGCGGCGCGAACAGCCGGTCGAAGGCCAGCCGCGGATCGGCGCCGCCGAACTGCACGTTGAACGAGGCGGGCGACTTTCCGCCGGGCCAGGAGGCTACGAAGGTGTAGGTCGGGCCGACCGGCAGCGGGAAGTCGGGCACGGGCGAGCCCTCGTCCCCCGCGACGAGCACGAGCGGCAGGTCGCTCGAGAGGGCCTTGGCTTCCTTGGCGCGCGTCTGGATCAGGTCGCCCGTGTGGCGCTCGCTCGAGAAGTCGAGCACGTACTCGCCCGGCGAGAACGCGCCCCGGCTGCGCATGAGGCCCTGCGCGTCGCTCTCGAGCTGCTCGAGCACCTCGGTCTTGTCGTGCAGCGCGGCGCCGAGGAAGGGCACGGGCTCGTGCGTCGCGTCGTCGACGAGGCGCAGGCGGACTCGCGCCAGTGAGGGGCCGCCAGGCGCAGCGGGGCTCGTGCGCTCGTTCGCCGCGGGCTCGCGCGCGCCCTCGAGCGGCGCGGGCCGTGCGCTCGGAGGCTGCGCGGCCGCCGGCTTCTCGACCGGCGGCGTGACTCCAGCGGGTGCAGGCAGCCTGCCCTCGCCCGTTTGCGCGTGCACGATGAACCAGACCGCGGTGGCGGCGGCGATCAGGGCGAAGAGCAGCTTCCAGAGCTTCGACATGGCGGGCCCGTCTTGCACACAATCTAGCGCCCGCGCCCGCGCGCGGAACCAACCATGCCGATCCTCCTCAAGACTTCCGTGCTGCTCGTGCTCT
>WNFL01449096.1_pt1 | contig 14289 bp, 10 predicted proteins | sample 5400361 | NCBI WGS metagenome assembly WNFL01 (sample SAMN13153351, study PRJNA577476) | soil metagenome | isolation source: 40 cm soil on Douglas fir-dominated hillslope | place: USA:California | collected 2013-09-17
TCGAGGTGCTCTCGATGTCGGGCGTGTCGACCAGCGTCATCGTGTAGGCGGCCTCGGACGCGTCGATCAGCGTGTCCGTTCCGGTTTTCCAGGACTTGATGCGAATCTTTCTGAGTCCGCCGGAGCGCTCGTTCAGGGCGAGATGGCCGGTCGCGACCTCGAAACGCTCGACGAACGCGTCGGCCCGATGCGGTACGACGTCTTTCCAGCGGCGCTTGTCGGCGCTCAGGGCAATCGGCACCCGCACGATGCGGAAGTTGCCCGCCTGCCAGTTCGTCCGAATGATGAAGTCGCCGCCGAGGTGCTCGACCTGGTACTCGTGCTCCGGCTCGCGTGCCAGCACGGGACGGAAGCGCAACAACGGGTCACTGGCGTCGGCGTAGCGCCATTCGCTCTGCTGGGTGCTCTGAAGGGCGATGAACAGATACTTCTCGGACCGGCTCTTGTCGATCGACAGGTAGTAGGTGTGATCGGCCTCCTCGTACACGAGCGGATCCTGCGCCGGCTCGGTACCCAGCGTGTGCCTGCGCAGCCGAACCGACAGCAGCGTCACCGGGTCCTTCTCGACGTACAGCAGTGTTTTGTTGTCGGCCGCCCACACGATTTCCGGCTCGACATTTTCAACGAGATCCGGCAGTACGTTGCCGGTTTGCAGGTCCTTGACCTTGAGCGTGAACTGGCGACGGCCGACCAGGTCCTCCGTATAGGCGAGCAGCCGGCCGTCGGGGCTGACGGCGGTCGAGCCGATGTTGAAGTACTCGTGGCCCTTGGCCATCACGTTGCCATCGAGCATGACCTGTTCGACGGCGCGCAGCGAGCCCTTTTTCCTGCAGTACAGCGGGAACTCCCCGCCGACCTCGAAACGCTGGTAGTACCAGACCCCGCGCCGGCGCACGGGCACCGTATCGTCGTCCTGCTTCAGGCGCCCGACGAGCTCCTCACGCAGCTTCTTCCGAAGCGCGCTGGCGGGCGCCATCCAGGCGTCCCGATACGCGTTTTCCTGCTTCAGGTATTGAAGGACCTCGGGGGACTGGCGCTGGTCGTCCCGCAGCCAGTAGTAATCGTCCTCGCGATTTCCGTTGGGCGAGGTGACGATGAAGGGCTTCTTCGGCGCCACCGGCGGCGCCGGTGGCGGCAGCGCTTTCGACAGGTCGGGCTCGTTCATTGCCTGCTGGGTCACGCCGGTCGCGGAGTCGACTGCTGATTCGTGCGGCGCCGCTGGCGCGATCCCTGCGGCGCAGAAAATCAGGGCCGCCAGGCCGCCACGACCGAGGTAGTTTGCCACGTGCAATCCGTGATCGCGTGATCTTCCGAGAAATCGCTCGAACCCTGTTGCACCTTGCTGTCGGCGATTGTTGCCGCCAATCGTCCCTGCGTAATTCTTATAGTAGGCTGCGACAGCCGCTCCAGGAGACCGAATGCTAAGCCCCCAGGTGCTCGCGCCGCGCACGGAACCATCCGATGGCTAAAGGCGAGGCGCTGCATGCGCTGCGTCCCTTCCTGCGCAACTGGGTCTGGGAGCACGGACGCGTCGGCACCCGCTACCTCGATTGCAGCACCGGCGAGATCAGGTTCGACGAAGGCAAAAAGGCGCATTTCGCCAGCGAGACCCACATCTACGTCTCGCTGGTGAAGGACGCCGATCCGGCGGCACATGATGGGCCCGCGCTGCACGAGGGCGGTCTGGCCCGATTGCTGCACGCCGCGCAGCAGGGGCGCCCTGCCGACGCGGGCTCTGCCGCGGAAGTGCAGCGCGCGGTCCAGGACTGTGTCGAGCTGGCCCTGGTCAGCGCGTACCAGCGCGACGCCGAGCAAGCCCAGGCGCGTTACGCGCAGGAGCCGATGTTCGACGACGAGATCCGCGCCGCGGTCATCGAGGATGTGCGGCGCATCTGGGTCGGCGTGCGCGAGCAGCTTGCGCTCTACGACTACACGATCTTCCACGGTTTTCCGCAGCCATTCCTGATCAGCGATGCCCCGTTCATCGACTGGCGAACGCGCGCCAAGCCGGCGCAGCCTTTCGTTTCGCTGCCGCTCGGGCCGTACTGCCTGCTGGTGGGAACGCCATCGACCCGGACCAGCCGCAGCGCACCGCTGCTGTGGAAGGAGGCGCCCGTGATGGGCCCGTTCCGCGATCACAACCGACACCAGGTCGATAGCGCGCGCCGCTGGCTGGCGGCTACGACGGACGAGCTGCTGGTCGCGCTGCGGCCTCGCTTCGCGCCGCCCGAGGCGGCCCAGCCCGGTCAATCCGATGGGACCGACGCACCGCCGCCCGCGCCATCGCCACGGCGGCGAAAGGCTTGACAAACGAGGGACGGATTTACCAGGCCGTTGAAAAAACGTCGCGAGCAAAGCCGGCCCTTGGCATCAACCTCGGGCGCAGCCGCTCACTCAATAAAGCGCGCCGCGCGCGTCGACGGGCCAGACCGCTTCGACGACGTTGTTGCGGATCGCCACGATCCAGTCGTGCAGGTTTACCGTCAGGTCGCAGCGGCCGGGGATCAGCAGTGCCTTGTCGCCCAGCTTGACCGGCACGCTGCCTTCGGCCGGCATCATCACCGTGTGCTCGTCCGAGACCCCGCGCACCCGCCATCCGGGGAAGGTCGGCCGCGGAGGCCCGCAATCGGTCGAAAATGCCTTCAGTCCGGCATCCAGCGTGGCCCTTGCCTCGCCGACGCTCATCACGCAGGTCAGAACGAACATCGCGAACTCGAAGTTCGGGCCGGCCGGATCGTGCTCGTTCCTCGCGTAATTGACGTCCATCAGCGCAAACGAGCCGGGGTGGATCTCGTTGAACACTCCGCTGGCTGCCTCGTACAGGAACGATCCGGTGCCGCCGCCGCACACGACATCGCACGGCAGGTTGGCCGACAGCAAGGCATCGCGCGCCAGGGACGCCCGCATGGCGGCCCGGTCGACCGATTCGCGCCGCTCCGGCACGCCGCGCCGATGCTGAGCCAGGCTGGAGAAGGCGTGCAAGCCCATGAACGACAGGAAAGGGCTCGCGACCAGGATCCTGGCCAGATCGACCGCCTCCTCGGGGCTCTCCACGCCGGTCCGGTTCTGCCCGAGATCGACGTCGACATAGACCTCGACGCGCGCCTCTTCGGCCTCGCACACCGTGGCCAGCTGGCGCGCGACGTCCACGTTGTCCACGCACACGCCCAGCCGAGCCGGAGCGTACGTGCGCGCCAGCCGCGCCAGGCGCCGCAGCTTGCGCTCGCCGACCACCTGGTTGGTGATCAGCACGTCGGTGATGTCGCCCTCGAGCATTGCTTCGGCTTCGCCCAGCTTCTCGCAGCAGACACCATTGCCGAAGGCGGCGACCTGGCGCCGTGCGATCTCGGCACACTTGTGGGTCTTCGCGTGCGGACGGACTCGCACCCGCGCGCGCGTCGCGAAATCCGCCATGCGCTTCAGATTTTCCTCGAACTTATCCAGGTCGAGGACCAACGCGGGCGTGTCGATTTCCCGGATCGGGTCTCCCGGCTGGGCTGGTATCCAGTCCATCGGGACGGCGCGGCGCGCGCCGGCATCCAGCGGCGCGCCCGGGCGACGGGAGCGGCTCCAGTCCAAAGGCATTTTCCGATTCCGGTTGGGGGTCTACGGCGGCGTGGAGCCCTCGATCCGACCCTTGTATCCTAGGCGCGCCATCAACGCAAGTCCTGTCGCTTCTTGTATCGTCCTTGCCATGACCGTCAAGAGCGACCGCTGGATCCGCCGGATGGCCGCCCAGGGGATGATCGAGCCGTTTGAGCCGACCCAGGTCCGCAGTGTCGGCGGCCGCCGGGTCGTATCTTACGGAACCTCCAGCTACGGTTATGACATCCGCTGCGCGCCCGAATTCAAGATCTTCACCAATATCAACTCGACGATCGTAGATCCGAAGGCATTCGACCCGAGCTCGTTCGTCGACGTTCGGAGCGACGTGTGCATCGTTCCGCCCAACTCGTTCGCGCTGGCCCGCACCATCGAATACTTCCGGATACCGCGCAACGTGCTGACGATCTGCCTGGGCAAGAGCACGTACGCGCGCTGCGGCATCATCGTGAACGTGACCCCGCTCGAGCCGGAATGGGAAGGCCACGTGACCTTGGAGTTTTCCAACACGACGCCGCTGCCGGCGCGCATTTACGCCAACGAAGGCTGTGCCCAGGTGATCTTCATCGAGTCCGACGAGGTTTGCGAGACCTCGTATCGCGACCGCGACGGCAAGTACCAGGGGCAAACCGGGGTCACGCTGCCCAAGACCTGAACGGGGTCGGAGTCGCCACCCGGACCTCGCCCTGACGGCCGGACCGTCGGGCCGACGTCCAACCCGGACAAAGCCCGCTGGACCAGTGAAAAGGCCCGCAATTCGCCGTGGGGCTTCAGTTTCCGCATCCGCCCGTCGTTATCAGGGTCAGGTCCCGTCGCCCGCGGGACCGCACACGGGCAGGGCAGGACAATGGACCTTCGGCGTCCGCATAGCGCAATCATCGCCGCCTTCGCGGCCGGCCTGGTCGTGATCGGCGCGTTTGTCGGCCATTCGCTGTGGCGGACCCACGAGCGGTTGAACCGGGAGGCGGCCATGGAGGCCGACGGCCTGGCGCGACTGCTGCAGCAGTACCTGTTCGCAACGATCCACGAAACCGATCTGGTGCTGTCCGCCGCGGCCGACGAGTTTCGGCTGCAGGCCGCCGACATGCACCGGCCGGCGCAGGCCTTCAACGTCTACCTTTCCAAGCAGCAGGAACGCCTGGGGCAAGTATCCAATCTGCGAGCCACCGATGCAGCGGGGCTGATCAAGTTCGGAGCCGGGGTCGACCCGACCCGACCGGTCGACATCTCCGACCGCCTCTATTTCCAGCGTGCGCGCGCCCAGCCGGACCTGGCGTTCGCGCCGCCGATCCTGGCCCGCACCACCGGCCGCTGGGAGTTCCCGATGGCGCGCCACCTCGAGTGGCCCGACGGATCGTTCGCGGGCGTGGTGCGCGCCCTGATCAGCACGGACCGGCTGTTCGACGTGATTTCCTCGGTGAAGGTGGGCGACCACGGTTCGGTCGCGTTGTTCGACGCCGAGCGCAACGTGCTGGTGCGCTACCCCGAGGTCAACGGCTCGACCACCGCAGGCGGTCTGAAGGTCGGAAGCCCGCAGCTGCTGGCGCGTCTGCGACTCAATGACTCATCCGGCACGTATGAGGCGCGCAGCGTGATCGACGGCGAATGGCGCACATTCTCATTCCATCGGATCGGCAGCTATCCGCTGTACGTCGTGGTAGGGCTGTCGCCCCGGGACTATCTGACTCCCTGCTACAACGAGGCGCTGGTCGATGCCTCGTTCCTGGCCGCGATATGCGCAGGCGGTTGGCTGTCCCTGCTGCTGCTGCGGCGCGCCTGGCGCAGGCAGGAAAGCGCGATCGAGGAGCTGACCCGCTACCGGGCCGAACTGGAGGACACGATCGGCCGCCGCACCCAGGCCCTGGTCGATGCGAAGCAGGTGGCCGAGTCGGCCGCGCAGGCGAAGTCGGCGTTCCTGGCCAACGTGAGCCACGAAATCCGAACTCCGATGAACGGGGTACTCGGAATGACCGAATTGCTGCTGGACTCGGACCTGGGCGAGCAGCAGCGCCACTTCGCGCAGACCATTCACGGCTCCGCCACGGCATTGCTGTCGTTGATGAACGACATCCTGGATTTTTCCAAGGTCGAAGCGGGCAAGCTGCAACTGGAGAGAATCGAGTTCGATCTGCGCGACCTCGTCGAGGAAGTGGCGGCGGCGTTCGCCGAGCGCGCCCAGCGCAAGGGCCTTGAGATCCTGGCCTGGATCGCCCCGGAGCTGCCGGACCGGCTGATCGGCGATCCGACCCGATTGCGCCAGATCCTGACCAATTTCGTCTCCAACGCGATCAAGTTCACCGAACAGGGCGCTGTGCTGATCGAGGTATCGCCCGCCGAGCGGGCCGACCACCTGCGACCGCTCGGCACATCGCTCGCGCTCGAGCGGCCGGCGCCGTCTTGCGACGCCGTCGCGAGCTCGATCTGCCATTTGACGCTGGCCGTGTCGGACACGGGAATCGGGATCGGGGCCGACCAGCGCGCCCGGCTGTTCGCGGCGTTCTCCCAGGCCGACGATTCGACCACGCGCCGGTTCGGCGGTACCGGGCTCGGCCTGGTGATTTCGCAGCAGCTGACCGAGCTGATGGGCGGCGAGGTCGGTTTCGCGTCCGAACCGGAGCAGGGCTCCCGGTTCTGGTCGACCCTGAAGCTGGATGCGGGGTCGCCAGTCGGGTCCGCGATGCCCCGCGAGGCCGATTTCCGTGTGCTGATCGCGAGCGACCATCCGGTGCTGTGCGCGATCGTGGGTCAGCAGCTCGCACGGATCGGGGTGCAACATGTCCAGCAGGTCGAGGTGGCCGAGGCATTGGAGGAGGAGCGGGGCGCGGTGCAGCGCGGCGTGCCGTACCGGATGCTGTTCGCGGATTTCGACTTCGCCTCGGGAGCGAGCCAGCGCCTGGTGAGCGCGCTGCGCGGGGTGACCGCGCGGCTGGAAAACGGTTGGAAATCCGACTCGGACCGGATCATCTCCCTGAACAAGCCGGCGCGGCTGTCGCAGCTTGCGCGCGTGATCGAGGACTGCATTACCGGAACCTGCAACTGGCGCCGCCGCACGGCCCATAAGCCGGCCGCGGTGCCATGTTTCGCCGGCCGGGTCCTGCTGGTGGAGGACAACCCGGTCAACCAGGCGGTCGCCGAGCGGATGCTGCAGCGGGTCGGACTGGATGTCGAGATGGCGACCGACGGCCGCGCCGCCGTCGGCGCGGTGCGCGATCAGGCGTACGACCTGGTGCTGATGGACGTTCAAATGCCGGTGATGGACGGGCTGGCCGCCACCCGCGCGATCCGGGCCCAGCAGGCCTCGCAGGGCGCACACACGCCGATCATTGCACTGACCGCCAATGCGATGCCGCAGGAGCGCGAGCTGTGCCTGGCCGCCGGCATGGATGACTTTCTTCCGAAGCCGTTTTCCATGTATCAGCTGCACCAGCTGCTGGCGCGCTGGCTCGAGACGCTGCCGGCTGTGCCGGATGCCGCCGCTGCACACGGCGCGGCGCGAACGCGCAACGCGCCGGGCGAGTATCGGCGCTTCGAGGCCGCAGTGCTGGACCGGAGCGTGCTGCAACGGATCCGCGAGCTTGGGGGCACCGATAAGCCGGACCTGCTCTCCAGGGTGCTGCAGCTTTCCCTGCAGGACGTGCCGCGGCACTTGGCCGCGATCCGGCAGGCCTGTCAGCGGCGCGATCCGAAGCTGCTGGCGACCTCGGCCCACGGCCTGAAGTCCTCCAGTGCGCATATCGGCGCGATGAAGCTGTCGGCGATGTGCGCAGCGCTCGAAGCCGACGCCCGGGCCGGAGCGCTGGTCCGGGCCGAACCCGCGCTCGCATCGCTCGAAGGCCAGTGGCGCGCGGTCCGCAACCAGATCGAAAGCGCAATGGCCGAAATGATCGGCTGATCCGGCTCCCCTCTCACAGCGGGACAGGGACCCGGCTTGGCCCGGCGAAGCCAGGGGTAAGGTTGCCTCACAGCTGGAGTGAGGTTGCGGATAGTCGATAATCTGCAACCTCGTTTCGCCCGGCACAGGCCCGCATGCTGAAGCGCACCGCGCTCTACGACGCCCACGTTGCGGCGGGCGCTCGCATGGTCGACTTCGGCGGATGGGGAATGCCCTTGCACTACGGCTCCCAGATCGAGGAGCACCACGCCGTGCGGCGAAAAGCCGGCGCCTTCGACGTCTCGCACATGCGCGTGGTCGATATCGCCGGTTCCGATGCCAGAGCCTTTCTGCGCCAGCTGCTGGCGGCCGATATCGATCGGCGCCGACCCGGGCAGGCGATGTACTCGTGCATGCTGAACGAGCGCGGCGGGGTGGTGGACGATCTGATCGTGTACCGGTGGGGCGAGGAGGTCTCGCGCTTCCGCGCGGTGCTGAACGCGGCCACCGCGGATCGCGACTTGCAATGGATGAAGGAGCTCGCTTACGGCCACGACCTGCAGGTCGATTGCCGATCCCGGCCGGAGCTGGCGATCATCGCGCTGCAGGGCCCCGCTGCCGCTGCCGTGCTGTCGCGCGCGCAGCCGGCGCTCGCTGCGATCGCCGCACCGCTGCCAGGCTTTCATTCGACGTGGACCGCGGCCGCGTTCGTCGCGCGCACCGGTTACACGGGCGAAGACGGCTTCGAGATCATCGTGCCCGCCGACCAGGCGCCCGCGCTGTGGCGCAGCCTGCTCGATGCCGGCGCGGCAGCTTGCGGACTGGGGGCGCGCGACACGCTCAGGCTGGAGGCCGGCATGGCCCTGTACGGGCAGGACATCGACGAAAGCGTCACGCCGCTGGAGTCGGGCCTGGCCTGGACCGTCGATCTGGACTCGGACCGCCCCTTTGTCGGCCGCCCGGCGCTGGAGCAGCAGCGGGAAGCGGGACCGTCGCGCCAGCTGCTGGGCCTTAAGCTCCTCGAAAAGGGCGTGCTGCGCGCGCATCAGGCGGTGCAGACCGCGCACGGGGACGGTCAGGTCACCAGCGGAAGCTTTTCGCCGACGCTGCAGGTTTCGATCGCCCTGGCGCGGCTGCCGGCCCAGGTGCGGATCGGCGAGGCCGTCACGGTGCAGCTGCGTAGCGGGACCGGACCGGCGCAGGTCGTGAAGCCGCGCTTCGTGCGCCATGGACAGCCGCTCGTATGACTTCCCTCGGAAAGGACCTCGCAACATGAAAGTGCCAGCGGAGCTGAAGTACACGGACTCGCACGAATGGGTGCGCTGGGAAAAGGACGGCAGTGCAACCGTTGGCGTCACCGACTTCGCGCAGGAGTCGCTCGGCGACCTGGTGTTCGTCGAACTGCCGCAGGTCGGCCGCGCCGTGAAGGCGGGGGAGTCGTGCGCGGTGGTCGAATCGGTGAAAGCGGCGTCCGACGTGTACGCGCCCATCGCCGGCGAAGTGCTGGCGGTCAACCAGGCCGTGGCCGACAAGCCCGAGTCGATCAACGCCGATGCGTACGCCGCCTGGTTGTTCCGCTTGCGACCGCTCGAGGCAGGCGCCAATTCCCGCCTGCTCGATGCCGGGCAGTACGAGAGCAACGTTGCGCAGCACAAGTGACATGGACGACATCGCTCGCCCCGCGGCGGCTCGTCAGGCGGAGCTCGAGGACGACCAGGACTTCATCGGACGGCACATCGGCCCGTCCGAGGCCGAAATCGACTCGATGCTCGTCAGCCTGGGTCAACCGAGCCTGGCCGCGCTGGTCGATGCGATCGTCCCGGACTCGATCCGGCTGAAGACCCCGCTCGCACTCGATCCGCCGGTGGGGGAAGCGCAGGCGCTGGCGCGCCTGAGCGAGCTGGCCGCCCGCAACCGCATCTTTCGCAACTACATCGGCATGGGCTACCACGCGGCCCGGCTGCCGCAGGTGATCGCCCGCAACGTGCTGCAGAACCCGGCCTGGTACACCGCGTATACGCCCTACCAGGCCGAGATCTCGCAGGGACGGCTGGAAGGGATGCTGAATTTCCAGACGCTGGTGTGCGACCTGACCGGCCTGCCGGTGGCCAACGCCTCGCTGCTGGACGAAGCCACCGCGGCGGCCGAGGCGATGATGATGAGCCGGCGCATCAGCGGCAACCCGTCGCCCTCGTTCTTCGTTTCGCTCAGCTGCCACCCGCAGACGATCGCGGTGTTGCAAACGCGGGCGCAGGCGGTCGGCATCGAACTGCAGGTGGGCGAGGATTCGGCCGCGCTGCAGATCGACGCGTTCGGGTACCTGTTGCAGTATCCGGCCTCGACGGGAGAACTGCCGTGGGCGGATGTGTCGGAACTGACGCGCCTCACCGACGGCGCGCACTCTCGCGACGCCCTGGTCGCGGTCGCGGCCGATCCGATGGCGCTGGTGCTGCTGACGCCACCGGGCGAATGGGGCGCCGATCTGGTGATCGGATCGGCCCAGCGTTTCGGTCTGCCGCTCGCCTTCGGCGGGCCGCACGCGGCTTTCATGTCGTGTCGCGATGCCCTGAAGCGGTCGCTGCCCGGGCGGGTGGTGGGCGTCTCGGTCGACAGCCAGGGGGCGCCGGCGCTGCGGCTCGCGCTGCAGACGCGCGAGCAGCATATCCGCCGCGAGAAGGCGACCTCGAACATCTGCACCTCGCAGGCGCTGCTGGCGGAGATCGCCGCGTTTTATGCGATCTACCACGGGCCCGAGGGCTTGCGCCGGATCGCGCGTCGGATCCACCGCAGGGCGGTCGTGCTGGCGGCCGGACTGCGTTCGGCCGGCCTGCGGGTGAGCTCGAACTTCTTCGACACGATCACCGTCAGCGGGATCGATGCGGACGCGATCCACGCTGCCGCTCGCACGCACGGCGTGAACCTGCGCGACCTGGGGCCCGATGCGGTGGGCATCGCGCTGGACGAAACGGTGGAGCGGGCCGATATCGAGACCTTGTGGTCGCTGTTTGCGCTGTCCCGGGACGCGGGGCGAATCGATGCGCTGGATGCCGCCACGCCGGATGCGATCCCTGCCGACCTGGCGCGGCGCGCGCCGATCCTGTCGCACCCGGTGTTCAACAGCTACCACTCGGAGACGGCGATGCTGCGCTACCTGCGCCGGCTGGCCGATCGCGATCTGGCGCTGGACCGGACGATGATCCCGCTCGGCTCCTGCACGATGAAGCTGAACGCGACCTCGGAGATGGTTCCGATCAGCTGGCCGCAGTTCGCCGACGCGCATCCGTACGCGCCCGAGGATCAGGTGCGCGGTTACCGGCAGCTGACCGATTCGCTGGAGCGCTGGCTCGCCGAGTGCGCCGGCTACGACGCGCTGAGCCTGCAGCCGAACGCCGGCTCGCAGGGCGAGCTGGCCGGATTGCTCGCGATCCGGGCCTGGCATCGCTCGCGTGGCCAGGTGCAGCGCGACGTGTGCCTGATTCCGGAAAGCGCGCACGGCACCAACCCGGCATCGGCCCACCTGGCCGGATTGCAGGTCGTCGTGGTCGCCTGTGACGCCGGCGGCAACGTTGATCTGGCCGACCTCGAGGCAAAGGCCGCCCGCTACTCGGAGCGGCTGGCCGCGCTGATGGTCACCTACCCGTCCACGCACGGCGTGTTCGAGGAGGCGATCGGCCCGATCTGCGACCTGGTACACCGCTACGGCGGGCAGGTGTACGTCGATGGCGCCAACCTGAATGCGCTGGTCGGACTGGCGGCGCCGGGCCGCTTCGGCGGCGACGTGTCCCATCTGAACCTGCACAAGACCTTTTGCATTCCGCACGGCGGGGGTGGCCCGGGCGTCGGTCCGGTCGCCGTCAAATCGCACCTGGCGCCTTTCCTGCCGGGCCGGGTCGGCGTTCCATCGCCCGTCGGTCCGATCAGTGCGGCGCCCTACGGCTCGGCCGGGATCCTGCCGATCGTCTGGATGTACATCACGATGATGGGAGCCCGGGGACTGACACGGGCCACGACCGTGGCGCTGCTGAGCGCCAACTACGTGGCCAGGCGCCTGGCCCCGCACTACCCGATCCTGTACGCCGGCCGCAGCGGCTTCGTCGCGCACGAGTGCATCATCGATCTGCGCTCGCTGAAGGACACGAGCGGGGTCACCGCCGAGGACGTGGCCAAGCGGCTGATGGACTACGGGCTGCACGCGCCGACCGTGTCGTTCCCGGTGGCCGGCACGTTGATGATCGAACCGACCGAATCGGAGCCGAAGGCCGAGCTGGACCGCTTCGTGCAGGCGATGGTCTCGATCCGCGCGGAAATCCGGGACATCGAACAGGGGCGCATCGACCGGGCCGACAATCCGCTGAAAAACGCGCCGCACACGGCCGCGATGATCGCCGCGGACTCCTGGTCCCATCCGTATACGAGGCGACAGGCCGCCTTACCGCCCGGCCTCGATGCGCGCGCCAAGGTGTGGCCCGCGGTGGCGCGAATCGACAACGTGTACGGCGACCGCCACCTGATGTGGAAAACAGAGGGTGATCATGCAGTACGTTTACTCGATGCGGCGGGTCAGCAAGACCGTGCCGCCGAAGCGACAGATCCTGAAGGACATTTCGCTCTCGTTTCATCCCGGCGCCAAGATCGGCGTGCTGGGGCTGAACGGATCGGGCAAGTCGAGCCTGATGCGGATCATGGCCGGCGAGGATGCGAACTTCGACGGCGAGGCGGTCCCGATGCCGAACCTGAAGATCGGCTACCTGCCGCAGGAGCCGCACCTCGATGCCACCCGCACCGTGCGCCAGTGCGTCGAGGAAGGCCTGGGCGAGCTGATCGAGGCGCGCACGCGCCTGGACCAGGTCTACGCCGCTTACGCGGAGCCCGACGCGGACTTCGAGCAGCTCGCCGCCGAGCAGGCCCGCTACGAGGCGATCCTGGCCGCCGGCGGCGAGGATCTGGAACACCACCTGGAGATCGCCGCCGACGCGCTGCGGCTGCCGCCCTGGGAGGCCGTGATCGGGAGCCTGTCCGGCGGCGAGAAGCGCCGCGTGGCGTTGTGCCGTCTGCTGCTGTCCAAGCCCGACATGCTGCTGCTGGACGAGCCGACCAACCACCTGGATGCGGAAAGCGTCGAGTGGCTGGAGCAGTTCCTGTTGCGCTTTCCGGGCACCGTGGGGGGAATCACGCACGATCGCTATTTTCTGGACAACGCGTGCCAGTGGATCCTGGAGCTGGATCGAGGGCGGGGCATTCCGTGGCAGGGCAACTACAGCTCCTGGCTGGAGCAGAAAGAGCAGCGCCTGGAGATCGAGGCCAAGCAGGAAGCCGGCCGCATCCGCGCCATGAAGCAGGAGCTTGAGTGGGTTCGACAGAACCCGAAGGGGCGCCAGGCGAAGAGCAAGGCGCGCCTGGCCCGTTTCGACGAGTTGAGCTCGTTCGAGTACCAGAAGCGCAACGAGACGCAGGAAATCTTCATTCCGGTGGCCGAACGGCTCGGCAACGAGGCGATCGAGTTCAAGGAGGTGAGCAAGGGGTACGGCGATCGCCTGCTGATCGACCGGCTCTCGTTCAAGGTCCCGCCGGGCGCCATCGTCGGCATCATCGGGCCCAACGGCGCCGGCAAGTCGACCTTGTTTCGGATGATCAACCAGCGCGAGCGCCCCGACCAGGGCGAAATCACGATCGGGCCGACCGTGAGAATCGCGTTCGTGGATCAGTCGCGCGAAGCGCTGGGCAACGACAAGACCGTGTGGGAGGAGGTCTCCGGCGGGCAGGATGTGCTGACCGTGGGCAAATTCGAGATGCCGTCGCGCGCTTACCTGGGACGCTTCAATTTCCGGGGCGCCGACCAGCAGAAAGTGGTGGGCCAGCTCTCGGGCGGCGAGCGGGGTCGACTGCACCTGGCCAAGACGCTGATTGCGGGTGGCAACCTGCTGCTGCTGGACGAGCCGTCCAACGATCTGGATGTGGAGACCTTGCGCGCGCTGGAGGATGCGCTGCTCGAGTTCGCCGGCAGCGTGCTGGTGATCTCGCACGACCGGTGGTTTCTGGATCGGATCGCAACCCACATCCTGGCCTGCGAAGGCGATTCGCAGTGGGTGCTTTACGCCGGAAACTATCGCGAGTACGAGGACGACAAGAAGCGGCGGCTGGGCGAGGAAGGTGCCAGCCCGCACCGGCTTCGCTTCAAGCCGCTGAAGTGACCTATATCACCTCGAGGACATCATCATGCGTCGATTCGTATTGCCGTTCGCCGTTTCATCGCTGCTGCTGCTGGCCGTTGCCGTGCGGGCCGGCGCGTTCGCGCTGACCAGCCCCGAAGTTACCGAGGGCGCAAAACTGAGCCCGGCCCAGGTGTTCTCGGGATTCGGCTGCAGCGGCCAGAACGTGTCGCCGGCCTTGAACTGGAGCGGTGCGCCGGCCGGCACCAAGAGCTTTGCCCTGACCGTGTACGACCCGGACGCTCCGACCGGCAGCGGCTGGTGGCACTGGATCGTGTTCGACCTTCCGGCCGAAGTCAGCGCGCTGCCAAGAGGCATCGGGCGCGTCGCCAAGTTGCCGGCCGGGGCGCGCCAGGGGCGCAACGATTTCGGAACGGGCGAGTTCGGCGGCGCCTGTCCGCCGGCCGGCGACAAGCCGCATCGCTACATCTTCACGATCTACGCGCTGAAAGTCGACCACCTTGAGCTGCCCCCGGATGCCAGCGCGGCGCTGATCGGCTTCAAGATCAACGCCAACCAGATCGGCAAGGCGTCGATCACCGCGCGCTACGGCCGATAGCCGTTCGCGCCCTCAAATCCCCGCGAGCGCCAGCGCCCCGAATGCGG
>WNFL01146024.1_pt1 | contig 14284 bp, 9 predicted proteins | sample 5400361 | NCBI WGS metagenome assembly WNFL01 (sample SAMN13153351, study PRJNA577476) | soil metagenome | isolation source: 40 cm soil on Douglas fir-dominated hillslope | place: USA:California | collected 2013-09-17
AGCTGTGATGGGTAATTTCATGGACATTGCTTCGACGAGTGGGACACAAAACCCCTCGTGTTCGCTGACCATGACGAATGCATCGGCCCCAAGGTAATAAGCCTTCAGAGCTTCGTCTGATACCCCGCCGCTGAAAACAACCGCATCTTTCAATCCGACTGAGTCGACGGCCCTGTGAAGAAGTTTTGAATATGGACTCGAACCTTCGCCACCTTTTCCCACAATGATCAGTCTGGAGTTGGGATTGTAGTTGTAATAATAGCTGGCGAATACTTCGATTAAAGTAAGGTGGCCTTTATTTGGCATTACCCGGCCGACTGTCAAAATGTTTGCCGCACCATCTGAGTATTTTCCCAGCACGGCTTCGTCAACCGTAGTTGCCGCCAGGCGATCGATGTGATGAAACGGCGGGACCACGAAGGCCCGAGAGTCGCTTGCTCCTTCCGCGACTAGTTCGTTCTTGTTGAATGTAGAGTCTGCGAGATAGAGATCGCATTGGAATTCGGAGAGATGCCGCAATTGCTCTCGACCGTCCTCGCAAAGTCGTTGATCGCTGGTGCTAAAGCCCATGAAAAACTTCGCCGGAGTTACATTGTGATACTTGATCGCCTTCCGGCAGTTTAGGTCCCGCAGCAGCGACAATATCGGGCTCCAGCCCACTGAATAGTGATAGATAAGGAGGTCATCAACACCTTTTAGAAAACGCTTGATCCCTGACACATCAAATACCTGATAATTACCGAGTGAACGTGTCTCGGAAAACAACCGCACGTTGTTTCCTTGTCTCAGCAAAACGTCATACATCCCCAGCACGTCATTGCTGACAGCGTCCGCGGTGGTAAGGCTGGGACTTAGAATACCGATTCTTGCCAAATTATTTTATTGCTCTGGCTCTCGCAGTCTTACAGGTCGAAACCTGTTTGTTGAAGCGCAGTCAGGAACTGCTTTTCAATTGCTTGGTTCGAAAACTGGTTTTCGTAGCGCCGCCGGCCAGCCAGAGCCAAAGCCACGCCGGCGATTTCATTTCGAACCAGATGATCGACTGATTCGGCCATCAAGAAAGGATCGCGTTCAGGCCAAACCAGTCCCGCATCGCCCACCGTTTCCGGGATTGCGGCGCATCCATAAGCGACTATTGGCAATCTCATCGCCATCGCTTCAACCAGAGGCACGCCGAACCCCTCGTGTTCACTTGTCATCAGGAAGGCATTCGATACGAGATAATAAGCCTTTAGAGCGCGTTCGGAAACTTCTCCGGTAAATACAATCGAGAGATCGACACAGAGCAGCTCGGCTACCTCTCTGATCGATTTTGAATAGGCCTCAAATGCCGGCCCTTCAGGTCCGACGATGAAGAGCCGGGAATTGCAATCAAACTGGTAGAAGTAAGTGGCGAACGCCTCTATCAATGCGACGTGACCTTTGTTTGGACGAACGCCGCCGACCGCCAGAAGGTTTGTCTTCCCATCCGTGTACTGGTCGACAACATCCAGATCCGGCTCGGTCGAGTACAAGCTGTCCGCGTTGTTGAAGGGTGGGACGACAAAGGAGCAAGACCTGCTTGTTCCCGCAGCCCGCAGCTCGTCCATGTTGTACGCGGAGGCGGCCATATAAAGATCATGGCCAGCGCGGGAGATCAGCTGAAGCTGAGAGCGTCCTTGCGTGCACAAGTTTTGATAGTATGGGCTGATGCCATCAAAAAACTCGGCCGGGGTGACGTTGTGATACTTTATGATGGTCCGACAATTGGCCTTCTGCAAAACGTCGACTCCAGCATCCCAACCGATAGAATGATGATAGATGAGAACATCATTCGAGTCCTCGATGAATGAATTGATCGCAAGGTAGTGCTGAACCTGGCGTCCGCCAAGGCTCCAATCCTCGGCAAACATCTGAACCGCATGCCCGCGTTCCTGTAGAATTCGCCTCATTCCCAGCACGTCATTACTCACCGCGTCAGCTGAGGCTATGGTTGGAGTCAGGATTGCAATGCGGGCCATGAGTTACGTTGTTGCAGAGTTGTTGATGATTGCGTGAAGTTCACAATACTTACATGACGCGAAGAAAGGTTCTTGTCCAGCCGAGTCAACGCTTCTAATCACACCTTGCGAGCCACAATTCCGTAGTCCAGCGGGCCGAAAAAATAATGATTGATGAATTTCGCCACTTCATCATCTCCCTTAAGAATCGCCGAACTCATCGGATATGACTTCAGGACCTCCACGCGACACAGCCCTCTTGACTCGAGGAGAAACTGCATCGTTTGGCTCGGGATTGGATTTCTATGTGTGGGATCAAGATAAAAGTTACAGAGATCGGAAGAGCACAGAACCAGGCCGCCGGCCTTAAGCGTCCGCACAACTTCGTCGAGAAAACCGACCAGAGTTTCCAGTGGGAGATGTTCCACGAAGTGAAATGCTGTGATTGCGCGCAAACTGTTGTCAGCCTGTGCTCGCAGATACGTTATCGCCTCTCCTTCAGAAGCCTGAAGGCCCCGGCGTGTACACTCCTCGATCATCACCCGGCTGGTATCGATTCCCCGAGCGGCGAGACGCGCTTCTCTTAGAACTTCCAACCATTCGCCCCGACCGCAGCCGATATCAACGATATCCGTCGTGATATTGGCGTCTGCGAGCATAGGCAAATAGGAGGTGGCCTTCGCCTTAATATCTTCCCTCGTCCCTCGGAACTGATCCTCGAGTGAGCAATAAAGCGAGTCGAGCAGATGGTCTTTCTCGGTGGTGAGAATTTGCATCTGATCAGGTTCAAATGGTTGAGGCAATCGTTTGCGAGCCTCTTCCAACAAAAGACTTAATCGTCTTTCCTGCAATACAAGCTCCATCCGCGTTTCTTGCAGCCTGGTTTCCATGTTTTTTCTAAACTGATGCAACTCCGCAGCCTGAGATTCTTGAGTGGTCGCCTGTCGCTTAAACTGATCCTGCACAGCAGCCAGTTCAGCTGAGATGTCGGCTTTCAGTCTATTCCGATCTTCGTTTATCTCATGCTGCTCGCGAATGAGCGCCTTGAGTTGCTGGTAATGTAAGTCTGCGACCTTTTTGTGCGATTCGGAAAGGTCGGCGACTGCTTTGACGAGCTGCTCAGACAGGTTCGCGGCACTTTCCAGGTTTGCAGAGGCTTCGTCGAGGCGGCCGGAGAAGTCTGCCTCCCGGACATTGATCTGTTCAGCCAAACGCTCGTCGCGCGCAGTCAAATGTGCTTCAAGTCTTCGCTGATCTGTAATCAGAGCGGGAAGTCGAACGATACCCACCAGGAGTTCGATCAGGTAGCCCAACACCGGAACGTTAGAGATTTTTCTGGAAACCAGGGATCTGTTTAGCCCGTTAACTTTTACGTCCCTTAACTGACCTTCCGGCGAGAACCTTAGACTGGAAAGAATATCGACCTTGCTAAGGCGTCCGTCTCGTAGATTCTCTAAATACTTCGAGAATCCCGAGTCATCCGGCTCTCGCTTGAGAATTGCGCGATAGGCGTTCCGAACGAAGGCCTCGTCGCTAAAAACAAGAAGATCTTCGAGGCGATAATGATCGCGAGCTTCGAACTCGGGTTCAAGAGTTAGTGCCGGAAAAGAGCCGGCGCTAAGCGAAGCTGCCGAGCTGAATACTGAAGTGGCGAACCGCTCTTCGCTTTTCAGCAGTTTATTGAGGATGGCTGAAGCATCAATCAGGGAATTGCTCTTGCGCTTTTCCGCGTCTTCTCTGATCTGAGCCATTAGTTGCGCCAGATCGAGCTCTTGATCACCATTCTCGTTCATCTGAAATTCCTGGTTCTCTTTAATTCGACGCATTTATCGATGCTGTTAAGAATGCGTCGCCGGCTGCAAGAGCTTGATCACCGATCAGCATCTGAGGCGAGGTAAAAAATTGCAGCGGCAAAGCGAGTCGGACATATGAGAAGGAAAAACCGCCGGGATGATGGCCATCACACGGGCGTTCCTCCTGATGATAAACCTAAGGATTGATCTTCACCTGCGGCGCAGAGTCAGTCGGCCGGCTGGTTGCAGTGCCTACCTTAACCACTATTGGAAGGTCGCCGCGATCTACTGTCGCGGGAAGCGTCAGGTCAATCTCTTCGAATCCCGGCTGATCCAGCAAAATCACATTTGCTGGGATTATTGCCGTCGTGCCGATCGTCACACTGATCGCAGACGCTACGGTAGTGCGGACGCCCGTCAAATGGATTTCGAGCACTGTGGGCACCAGGGTGCCGGTGCCATCGTTAGAGGTGACGTTGAACGGCTCTGTCACACAACCCGGCGTAGATGGATTGGTGACATTACAGACTATCGCGCGTCCGCCAGGACCGTTGGTGTCAGTGAAAATGTCGGGCTGCGCCGCTACAATCGCCACCTGACCTCGTATCACCGTGCCATTGCTATTTATCACGACTGGATAGCCTGTCGCAGCGGTGCTCGCTACGAGACCTATGGGTACGACAAAACTGATCGACGTTGCCGTAACCGCATAGATCCCACAAGCCGCGCCGTTAATTGAAATTGAAGTGCCCTTCAGCTCGATCGGTAATGCTGGTGAGCGTCTGGCTTCGGACGCGCCGGCATTGCTGACCGCCGCGGACGCAGGCGCCGGACTTATGGTGAATTGCGCGACGGCTAATTCACCGGCCGTAAGACCCGGGGCAACGAACGGGCTGCCGGTCGGGCTGGGCACTGGACTCGCGGTCGGAGAAGCTATTGGAATCAAGCTCGCGCCGGTAAAGAGTGAAATAGATCCAGACGACTCGGTCGTGATGCTCGGCGATAGTTGATAGAAAACCTCGCTTGAACCATCGGTATTGCCGCCACCAAGTTCTCCGGTGAAGTTAAATACGATTCGCGCGCGCGAGTTGCTGGTCAGCCCACGCAGACCGGCGAAGGTCTGAATACCTGTAAGACGCGTAAACGGTCCGGTCGATGAGACCGGTAGCGGCGTCAGAAAGAGCTGCTCTGGCCGAATACTCTGCCCGGTAGGCAGAGGATTCAACCCGGTGCTGTCCTGATCAGCCGACGGGAAAGTCCCGTCGGTCTTAAAATTCAACGCTGAGGTGAACACCACCGATTTTGGGCTTAGCGCACCGTCATAATCAGTGAAGGTTGGAAAATGGAATATGTCGAGACCCGACACCGCACGCGGTCCAACCTGAGCAAAGGCATCAGTCGAAGCATTGTAAACAAAAGGGGCGGCAATGGTGGATCCTACTGCGTTCGCTTTGGGATCGGTTGCGGTAGAATCAAAGCCAATAAAGTTCCCATCACGGCTCAGGCGGCGCCCAAAGCCAAAGATCGTAGCAGTCGCCCCGGTCGACGTATCGTTCTTCGTCCTGGTGACCTGGCGCAAGCCAGCGCCATCCTTAAGATAGATTTCAGCATTCCCATCGTCATTGTTCGCCGTTAGATTTGCGTTGGAAATAAAAGCGAGCACTGAGCCATTGCTGGAAAGGCACGGATTCGAACTGAAGATAGGGTTGTTGATTGAAGCGGTCTTGGTATTAGTTATCTGAGTAAAGCTCGAACCCACCACGTTATAAAGAAAGACTTCAGGATTCGGAATTGCGCCTGTATCGACATTGCCGCCCGGCACGATATCTCGGGTTGAGATAAACGCAATGATCTTTCCGTCATCACTTATGCTCGCTTCGCGATTATCGTCGGCGACTCGCGGGTCGTTGGTGGTTGACCCGGCGACCGGCGGAGCGCTGGCCGGGGTATTTGTCGCCCGATTGAACGTTCCAGTCGTCAGATCTATAGGTCCAACTTCCGCCCCGCTGGACAGGTCGGCGGTGTCGGCGACGGTGAACTGATAGGTCCAGATCTCCTGATTCATATCCGTGGCAATCGTGCCGCCCGGATTAGTGCCGTCGAAGCTCGCTGGAGTAACGGGCGCGTTCGAACTGAATACGATTGTGTAGGTGCGTTGGCCGGAAACCAGGGCCGGCTCCAGGCTAATCATCGGACGGTTGTTGCTGATTTCAATGGCGACATTGCTCAAAGCGATCGGCGTCGCCGTGGGACTCGCGGTCGGTGAGGGGCTGACCGATGGACTTGGGCTCGGGCTCGGCGTTGGCGAAGGACTGCCGGGAGGATTTAGCACGCTCCTGGTATCGGTGAGTTGGAAGATCCTCCGTTGCGCATAGTCATACAGGAATATCTCGCGATTACCGTCCTGATTGTTGCGGGTGGGAGTCTTCTCAGTTGCGATGTCGCCGTTTGATTCGACGACCACAAAACGTCCGTTGGCCGAGGTATCCCCCGCAAAAGAATCGACAGCCGAATGCGTTACCTGGGCGACGAAAGGATCAGGGGTGGAGTTGGCCGGCGACTGCGCCGAAGTAAGCGCGCCGGCGATTAACATACACGCCGCCGCGGCGCATAAAAAAGCGATAACCAGTCTTATCATTAAGAATATGAACGAACGATCAAAGTTCTCACTGGGGCCAACTGGATTTTGGTGACAGACCAGCCGCAGCGACTACCTCTAATATTAAGCAGTCAGGCCGCACATTGTAAGCGTTGGGCCGCCGTAACCGCAAGCTGCCAATCCGCTTAGTTTCCAGCTACCAGCCCCGGGTTGCTCAGATATCCAGCGGTTTTCAGAGTCCTGATGATCTACGCTGAGAGGGTGAGCTCTGTTTGTAGCGCGCCGAGGCCGGAAATCAGTCGAACTTGAGAACCCAATCGGAAAAAATGCGGCGGCATCCCCAGGGGGAAAATGTCTATTGGCAAATTTTCATTGCGTTTCCGCCTTGGCCTGGTTGAAAATGCTTGCCAGGCTTAGTCGTCGGCTCCGGCGGCGCGGTTTGCGCGGCTGGTATGCGTACTCAGTCTCTGTTAGCAGCAAAGCGGATCCGGCGATCACATCGAAAAGAAACGAGTTGCAGCCCTTTGCGTGATAGGCGTGATAGGATTGGGCGACGAGCAGTATTTGACGGATCGGCGAACCGCATGACGCAAAAAATACTGAGCGCCGTTGTTGCATCGGTCGCGCTCCTCAGCGTGCAGGCCCCGTCGCGCGCGTACACCCTGCAGTACCGTGACGGCGCAGGCATCGTTGCGCGGCGCTGGCTCACCCGGCCGATCATCGTTGCCTTCTCGAGTTCGCTCAGTTCGCCACCCGCGAACATCAAAACCGGAAGCGATGTGATCGGAGCCGCGCGCCGCGCCCTGGAAAGCTGGGCGAGCATTGCTGATATTCAGTTCCTGGAAACCAGATCAACCGCGCAAACCATTAGCCCGCAGACTGGCGGAGATCGGATCAATTTGATCACGGTTTCAGCCGAGAATGCGGCCCAGTTTGGCTCGTCTGAAAGTCCTGGCCGCACGCGAGTCTTCTCAGATTCCGGCGGTGCGATTATCGAAGCTGACATTGCCCTGAATCCGAACGAACTTTTCTCGAGCGATGGCACGCCGGGCACCTATGATCTCGAATCGACGTTTGCGCACGAGGTCGGACACCTTCTCGGGCTCGAACACTCTGCTGTCATCGGCGCCACCATGCAACCGCGCCAGGCGCGAAACGGTTTATATCGTCTGCCAGCTTTTACCCAACGCACGTTGTCGGAAGACGATGCTGCCGGCGCGCGAGTTCTTTACGGATCGCAGGCGGGCACGGGTTCGATCTCCGGCAGGTTAATCGCTACTGCCGTTGCGGGCTCATCGAAACCGATCTTTGGCGGACAGGTGTTTGCGGAAGATGCTTTGACGGGAAGATTGATCGCGGGCAGTGTCACCCTGGCCTCGGGAGAATATCGCATCGACGCTCTCGCGCCCGGCAAGTACCGTTTGATCGGACAAAGCCTGGATGGTCCGGTCGCCGCGGCGGACATTGCAGCCGCGGGAGGATCGTACTCAGGCCTGCTGGAAACGCTGCCGCCATTTCGGAGTATCGTTCGCGCAGGTCCGTCACCGTATCGATCGATTGCGGTCACTTCCGACACGGCGACATCGATTGGCTTCTTTGTATCAACAACTCCGGCGCCGACCGTCAAGCCACGGCTAATCGGAATGAATGGAGAGCTATCGACCAGCGTCCTGCCTGTGGCAGCCGGCGGCACGTTTACGATTTATGTGGCGGGAGAGGGGCTGGACCAGATTCCCTCGAGCGGAATCTCGATTAGTTCGCCCTTTATAACTGTGAACCAGTCCACCGTGGCTGACGAGCAGTTCGACACGCCTTACCCGGTCATCAGCTTCGAAATTGCTGTAGACCCGTACGCGCCGCCGGGAGAGTACAGCATCCGTTTGCAGTCTGGTGATGGCGAAATTGTTTATCTCGCCGGCGCGCTAACAATCGAACCTTAATGACTCTTAGACAGGCAGGAGTTTTAGTGGCTCAACTGTCAAAATCCTGGTCGGGATCGCCTTCCTGGATGGCAGCTCTTTGAAACTGATTTTTTCTGAGATGGGCTTGCCTTATCCTGAGGCCGGCGTTAACATGCAGCCGTCTAAACGTTTGATTCATAAAGTGGGATCGGCCCGGGGCTTTATCTGTGACCTTCATTCGAAGAGCTTAGCTAACGCCGGAGGTTAATTATGGCTGACTTTCTGCTGTCCATTGTAGGTTTGGCCGCTCTGGGTGGTGCGATTTTTGAGTTTTACCGGTTCGTCACCGACAGCAACCCGAGCGGGGGGCACATGAACGGCTGGATTGCGCTAGTGCTGGCCGTCGTCTTCTGCGCCTGCGCCCTGTTGTTGTTCCTGCGCCACGTGAATAAGGAAGAGGAAATTCACATTACCCAGTAGAAGGACTGCAAGTATCACTGCGCGACCGGATGATTGCTTGCGACAGACTTGTAGAAACTAAACGTACTTGTCGCCGGCATGCGCTTCACGGCTCACGATCGGCGACAAAGGCATTACAAAGCGACGCCGTTTGCGTCTGCGGCAATCGCCCGCGCAAACGGCGGTTTTTGTTTTTCAAACTTCGGACTTGAAGTTGCAGCGTCCTTTTTGATCCTAACACGGGAGTAGCTGATGACTTTGGCTTTGCTTTTTTTAATCCAGGCTGCCGACCAGACTGAAACTACATTCAATGAGCCGTCTTATTTCTTTCCGGTGATTTTAGGCTCGTTGGTTTTTGGGGCCATCCTTTGGCTGGTGGCCTCAGTGCTTGGATTCGCGCGGGCCCGAGCTTTCGGAGCGTCGGCACGATGGTTTTCTTTTGCAGCCGTGTGCCTGCTGCTCTTTCACCTGCAGTTTCTGTTGCTGGCCTTCGGCTTAATTATTAAAGATTTTAGGACAGTCTTTGCGATTCTCACCTTCTTTAATGTCTTTGTGGTGGTGGGCGCGGTTTGCGCCATCATGGGATTTGTGCGGTTGACCAATCCGCGCTGACTAGTGGCACAGACTATATAGTCTGTGGATCCGCGTACAACATCACAGACTAAAGTCTGTGCCACTGAATCGGTTTTCATGTCCAGGAAACAATTGCTGCTCGCCGTGTCCGCGCTGATTGCGGGCGCGGCGGTTTTGTTTGCAATTTCAAGCTGGCGCGGCAGCGGCCGTCGCGGCCGTCCCGCGTTTGCGAAGGCAGATGGATCCAGGTTCGTCATCGACGGCAAGCCGTTTCGTTTCGTGGGTGCGAATGTGGCCGTGATGTATCGCGACGAAGATCGCGCGCGGATGCCCGAGACTTTGCAGCAGGCTGCCCGCTTAGGCATCAAAGTCGTGCGCGTGTGGGCGACGGGCGAAGGCGGGCCGAATGATGTCAAGCCCATCGCGGACATTAACGACTGGCCACGGACACATTATTTTCGGCTCAAGCCAGGCGAATGGAACGAAGATCAGTTTGTTTTTCTCGATCGCGTGATTGCGGAAGCCGCGCGCAACGGACTGCGCGTGCAACTCTGTCTGACAAATTGGTGGCGCGACACCGGCGGCGTCACACAATACCTGCGATGGGCCGGCATCGACGGCGCCGATGACGACAAGTACCCGTACGGTATCAACAAGGAAAAGGCGATGCTGTTCTATTCGAACGAGACTGCCCGCCGCCTGTATCGCGAACATGTCGAAAAAATTGTTACCCGGCGCAACAGCATAACCGGCGTGGTGTACCGCGACGATCCGGCTATTCTCGGTTACGAGCTGATGAACGAAGCCCAGTGCCTGACTGGACATTGGGCTGAGCGCCGGGCATGGTTCGCTGAAATGAGCACGTATCTGAAATCACTCGATCCAGATCATTCGATCACGCCGGGTGATTGGGGCTATCGCTCGGCGGCCGAACGGCGCGAGTGGCTGGCCGATCATGCGCTGCCGAACATCGATTACTGCGACGTGCACAATTATCCCCGCGACGATACGGATAGTTTCGTCGATTCACCGAAAGCATTGGGAGAGTTCATACAGAATCGCGTGGCCGCTGCTGTATCGCTTGGAAAGCCGCTGGTCCTGGGCGAGTTCGGAATGTCGGGCCAGGGTTATAAAGGACTGTCTCCAGTGGATTGGTATCGGGCCTATTTCGACAACGCAGCGCGCGAAGGCGCGGCGGGGGCGATGTTCTGGATTCTTACCCCTGACCCGCAAAGAGGCTATGGCGTGACCTGGTCAATCCCGCGCGACGGAGCTCTGCTGGCCGAGATTAACGGCGGCGCACACCTGTTCGCTTCGCTGGTCAATGCTTCGCCGCCACCGGCCACGGTCGACGCTGGGCAACACCTGGTGCCGCGTCGATTCGCGTTCGCGCGAGACGTGAACGACAAGGCAATACAACCTCAAACTATCTATCAACCCGATGGGACTATCTTGTACCGCGTCTCGCCGAATATGGTCGCGCGGGGTGGCTTTGAAAAACTTGGCGGCGGCGACGGATATATCTGGGGCGCCGGCGCCGGCTACTTCGAATACGTCGTACCCGGACGCAAGGGCTACCGCCGCGTGGGAAAAATTATCGTGCGCGCTCACATCCAACCAATGGTGCCGTACGAGGCGCAGCCGTCCCTGATTCAAACGCGCGTCACCCTGTTTGTGAACGGAACCGATTGCGGCTGGCGGCAGGTGCCGGTCGAAGATCCAAAGACGCCCTTGATTCAGGAGTGGCAAGTCACTTCAATTTCAGCGCGCTTGCGGGTAGCGCGAGGTAAGCCTTTCACAGTTCGCTTTGCGGTCGTGCCAGACTCAGATTGGATCTATGGAATCAACATCTCAAACTGGCCGGAAGGCTACCAGTCTCACGATGCCGCGCCGGTGGAAGTTGAAATCAAATGATTCGAAATTTGGTTTTCTTTGCGCCTTAAGTTTTTCCTGGAGCCTTTGGGTGATCTGAAGCTCACCCGCGATTAGTTTCACGCGAAGTTGCGAACAGGCTCGAAGGGTGCAAAGAAAATGCAGAATGAAGATTTGATTGATTTATCGACGATGTTCGAGTAATTTCTGTCAGCTCGTTAGGGGAAGTTGCTTACGCAATTCTCTTTTTAGTGTCCAAGCCAGCCTTCAATTTGGATCGCCTTCCTTTCGAGCTACTACCTACTTCAGGAAACGAGGGTTCGCTGTGAACAACATCCACGCTGCTCAAGTCTCTACTTCTCGCTCCGGCTTTGAGTTGTTCTTGATCAGCCTGCTGATTCTTTTTCTCGAACTGGCCGGGATTCGTTGGTTCCCCGCGCATGCTCTGCACCTGACATTTTTCACTAATGTGGTTCTCTTGGCCTCATTTCTGGGAATGTCAGTCGGCTGCCTGGCCGCGAATCGTCGCCGCAACTATTTGACCTGGACACCGGTCTTTCTCGTCATAGCCATGGCCGCCGCGCACATCGTTGAAATCACCAGCGGATCGTTTGTGAAGTGGGACGAAGGCCGCCCTTCGCCGCAGGTAGTTTTCTTTGGCGTGGCTACGCATACGCCGGACATCTTTCGTTACCCGATACCCGTCGAGGTCCTGTGTGGATTCTTTTTCATAGTTATCGCGATGGCGATGATTGGGCCGGGACAGGAACTTGGACGGGCGCTGAATCTCTGGCCCAATCGCGTACAGGCCTATACCATCAACATCGCCGGCAGCATCGTCGGGATCGTATTATTCGCGGCCTGTTCGTACCTGCAACTGTCGCCGATTTGGTGGTTCGGATTCGTAGCGCTGTGCCTGGGTTACTTTTATTTCATCTCGCCGCGCCGTCGCCTGCGCACAAAGCTTTACGTGCTGGCCCCGGTGATGGGCGTGTTGTTGTTGCTCGTCGTTGGCCTGGCTTCTTATACGCTGATACACAATGATTTTGAGGGGCAGAAGGAAGCGCGTCAGATCTGGTCGCCGTACTATCGCATCGATTATAAGCCGTACGATCTGTCACTGTCGGTGAACCTCATCTTCCATCAGTCAATGGTTTCGCGCAGTGACAGGTACGCAGCTTACGCGCTGCCGCACATGCTCAATCGCGATGCCGGCCGGCCGCCTTTTAAAAACGTAATGATCATTGGCGCGGGTTCGGGAAATGACGTCAGCCGCGCTTTGCAGTGGGGCGCCGAACATGTGGACGCAGTCGAGATCGATCCGGCCATTTATCGTCTGGGCACGCAGTATCACCCGGATCATCCTTATCAGGATCCGCGGGTTGAAATTCATAACGATGACGGCCGCAACTTTCTGCGCGCGACCGATCGGAAATACGATTTAATCATTTATGCCCTGGTCGATTCACTGGTGCTGCACAGCGGCTACAGCAACATTCGTCTCGAGAGTTACCTCTTCACGCAGCAGACATTTGCGGATGTAAAGCGGCATTTGAAGCCCGACGGTACGTTTGTCGTCTACAACTATTTCCGACAGGGGTGGCTGATTTCACGCTTGCAGAAAAATTTGGACGAGGTCTTCGGCGCCGGTAATCCGCTATGCATTACTCTGCCTTACCGCAAGGTAGTCGAGCCTGAAGAAAACACCGCGGGCGACTTTACGATTTTCTTTTCCGGAGACACCAACAAACTGCGCCAGGCTTTCACCCAGCAGCAGGAATATTTTTTGCGCAACGATCAAGCGCCATCGCCAACTTCACCCAACGGTTTTCAGCAACCGGCTGCTGATGAACGGCAGCGCTTTGATCAGGCTTCCGAAACAGACCAGCAAAAATCTCAATGGCAGAGGTTTGCGACGGCGACTGTGGTTCAGCCGCAAGGCGCGCTGCCGCCGGCGACTGACGACTGGCCCTTTTTCTATCTGAGAAAGCCGATGATGCCGGCGTTAAGCCTGCGCGGAATTCTGATCATGGCCGGGCTGGCGCTGCTGCTGATCTTCGTGTTCGTACCACGGCGCGGCGGAGAGGATGGCGCGCCGAACAGAGCGCGTTCCCGGCGACTCAACCTGCAAATCTTTTTTCTTGGCGCCGGTTTCATGCTGATTGAAACGAAAGCGGTAGTCACCATGGCGCTTTTATTCGGCAGCACGTGGGTCGTTAACTCGGTCGTCTTCTTCGCGGTTCTGGTGATGATCCTGATCGCCAATATCTGGACGCTTAAGACAAACGTGACGAAGCTGTGGCCCTACTATGCCGGCCTGTTCGTGACCCTGGCGCTCAACACGATTGTCCCGCTGGATTTCTTTTTGGGGATGAATCGGACTCTTCAGGTGACTGGATCTTGTCTGCTGGTGTTTGCTCCGGTCTTGTTTGCCGGCGTGATCTTCGCCGCCAGTTTCAAGCGCACCGCCGAGGCCGATCGCGCCTTTGGCTTTAACATCGCCGGCGCGATGCTGGGTGGACTGGCTGAGAACATGTCGATGCTGCTGGGATTTCAGTACGTGGTGGTGGTCGCGATTCTTTTTTACGCGCTTTCGGCGGCGGGGTTTTTTAAATCAGGAAGCAGAGAACGTGTAATCCAGGGCGCAGCGGCAGTCCCGGAAACGCAATAGGAACGGATCGCGGACATCCTGTCCGCCAGCGGGCGAAGCCCTCTCCGACCTGGGAGAACAATCGCAGGGATGCTTCGCGCTGTGCGCTCAGGGCGGACAGGGTGTCCGCGATCCGCGCGAGAAAACCAAAGGCGCCAAGCCATTACTTAAACCCGTAAAGCTTGCTCGCATTGTCATGCAGCACCATCCGCGCCAACTCGATGGCGCGCCCACGGGAAATCTCGCCATCGTTCATCATTCCGGTTAAGGCTAAAGCGAGCGCCTGGCGAGCGGTGGTGTTTGAGAGCCACGCTACTTCGCCCCAATCGACCTCCGGTCCGAAGGAAAATGCGTCGGTCCCGAACAGGATCTTGTCGGGATAGGATTCGAGCCAGTTACGCAGCGTCTCGCTCAACTCACGCGGATACGTGAAAAAGGTTTGCGCCGAGAAATCTGCA